>VFQT010000654.1_pt1 | contig 48582 bp, 47 predicted proteins | sample 3512381 | NCBI WGS metagenome assembly VFQT01 (sample SAMN10412376, study PRJNA504923) | tailings metagenome | isolation source: Relicate 2 Philex TSF3 active mining site | place: Philippines: Tuba, Benguet | collected 2017-08-29 | reverse complement strand
GGTCAGCTGTCGAAGCCGAGACCCAAGCGGTCCATCGTCTTCAACCACAGGTTCCGCCTGCCGGTCTTGTCCTCGCGATCGAGGCTCCAGCGGGTGGCCTGCACGCCGAAGAACTTGAACGGTTCGGGCGGGAAGGGCAGAGGCTTTTCCTTGACGAAGCGGGTCTCGGTCGCTCGTGAACGTCGCCCGTCGATGAGGTCCAGCATCACTTCGGCCCCGAAGCGCGACGACGCCACGCCGAGACCCGTGTAACCGACGGCGTACCCCGCGCGACCGTTCATGGCCCGGCCCCAGAACACGCAGAAGCGCGAACAGGTGTCGATGGCGCCACCCCACATGTGCGAGAACTTCACGTCGTCGAGTTGGGGGAACGTGCGGAAGAAGTGGGTGCTCAAGCGGGCCCAACTCTCGGGTCGGCTCTCGAGTTCGGAGTTCATCCGTCCGCGGAAGTAGTAGATGGCGTCGTATCCGCCCCAGAGGATCCGGTTGTCCTCGGTGAGTCGGTAGTAGTGGAACTGATTCGGGATGTCGCTCAGTCCCTGCCGATTCTTCCATCCGATCCGCGACAACTGCTCGTCGGTGAGTGGTTCGGTGACCATGCAGTAGTCGTAGACCGGGATGATGTAGTTGTTCAACCGCTTCAACAGCGGCTTGAACGCGTTGGTGGCCAGAGCCACCTTTCCGGCCCGCACGCGGCCGAGCGGGGTCTCCACCAACACGCCGACGCCGTCCTTCTCGATGGCAGTGGCCTTGGTGTCCTCGTAGATGCGAACGCCGAGAAACTCGGCCGCCGCCTTCAGGCCCCACACCAATCGGGCGGGATCGACGATGGCGGCCAGATCGTGGCGCCACAGACCACCGGTGTAGGTGGGTGAATTCACCTGGGCGCGCATCTGCTCGGCGTCGAGCCACGTGACCTTCTGCCCGAGTTGTCGCAGTTGCAGATAGTCCTCGCGCAACTCGTCGGTGTAGCCGGCGGGGTGCAGGTCGGAGGCCACGTCGATGACACCGGTGCGCTCGTAGTCGCAGTCGATGTTGTACCGCTTGATGGCCTTCTCGATCTCGTTCAGGTTGTTGATACCCAGTTCCTCGAGCAACGGCAACTCGTCGCCGAAGCGGGCCTGACCGTTGGCGACACCGTGGGTGAGCGACGCCTCCATGAACCCACCGTTTCGTCCGCTGGCCGCCGAACCGACCTCGTGCGCGTCGATCAACACGACGTCGCGGGAGGGATCCCGTTCCTTGGCGATGATGGCGGTCCACAGACCGGTGTAGCCACCGCCCACGATGCAGAGATCGCAGGTTTCGGTGCGCACGAGCGTCGGGTTCGCGAGAGGTTCGTCGGCGTCCTCGTACCAGTACGGATACGGGTCTGCGTCGGCGATCGCCTCGAGGCTCAACGGGTCGAACTCGGAGTCGCCCTGGATTGACACAAAAATCACCCTTTCGGGTGGTCAGGCTACCCCAGCCTCGGCGGGGGACGGTGTCAAGGTTCTGGCGGCGCGACGGGCCTCCCAGCGACCCCAGAACCAGAACGATCCACCGACGTACAGCCAACCGGCGACGATGTCGGTGACGTAGTGCTCACCGAAATACACGAGGGTGAGCCCCATCGCGAGGGGGAACGTCAGCGAGAGCCTTCGCCACCACGAGTTGGGCATGCGACGCCAGAAGAAGACGACCACGAAGAGCGCGAAAGCGGCGTGCAACGACGGGATGGCGGCGGTGGGATTGGCCCATTGCTGGCCCTTCAGCAACACGCTGTTGACGGTCTCCAGACCGAGTTCGCTCCATCCCCGACCGGTCGGGCGCGCGAGCGGTTCCATGATCCGGTAGGGGTACTTGCTGCTCGAGGCCATCCACGGGGGAGCGGTGGGCAACACGACGTAGGTGAGCACACCGGCGAACAGGACGGTGGCGAAGCGTCGGATGTAGCGCAGCCACTGTTCTCGGAAGCGAATCCAGAGATACACCGAGGTGGCCACCGGAACGAAGAAGTGCGTGAAGTAGACGAGGGATCCGAGCACGTCGTACCAACGGACCGACGACTCGAGGAAGTGTCGCTGCATCCACTCGTTGGGGTCGACTCCGAGAAACAGTGCGCGGTCGATGTTGCGCGGTGCCTCCACCTGCAGCGGGAATCCGAAGGTGTCGGCGATGCCGCGGCTGTAGTCGTAGGACAACCACATGGCCGCATAGAAGACGAGGTCGACGACCATCCGTCGTTGCTGCGTCCAGGGTTTGCCGATGTTGCCGACGAGGAACGCCCCACCGACCCAACCGAGCACGGCCAACCGCGCCACGGGTAGCCCGTTGGCTTGGAACGACCAGACGAAAGCCAGCCCGTAGGCGACGAGCCCCGCGTTGCGAACGTTCTTCGACGACATGAATCCCGAGGAGCTCGGCGCGCCGAGCGACGGACTACTTCGTCGACTCTTCGAGCGCGCGACGCACGAGGACCTTGGCCAGGTGCGTGCGGTACTCCACGCTGGCGTTGTTGTCCTTGGACGGCGAGGCCTCCGCGGCGGCCAGGGCGGCCGCGTCGGCGATCGACGCACCATCGGCCAGGGCCTTGCTGACGCTGGTGGCCAGAACGGGCGTCTGACCCATGTTCACGAGGGCCACTCCCGATCCGTTGGAGCCGCGCCACGCGGCCACGCCGACGATCGCCCAGTCCTGGGCCCGACGGTTGAACTTCTGGAAGCTCCACCCGGCGCCGTTCATCTTGGGCACTCGGACCTCGACGATCATCTCGTCGGCGGCCAGGTCGGACTCCAGGAAGCCCTTGTAGAAGTCGCGGGCCGCGATCTCGCGGGTTCCGTTGGGGCCCTGCACCACGTAGGTGGCGCCGAGCGCCAGCGTGGTGGCCGGCAGGTCGGAGGCCGGGTCGGCGTGGGCGATCGTGCCTCCGATGGTGCCGCGGTGGCGCACCTGGGGGTCGCCGACGTGTCCGGCGGCGTGCGCCAACAGGGGCACGTGCTGGGCCAACAACGGCGAGGTCTCGACGTCCATGTGACGGGTGAGAGCACCGATGGCGACGTGGTCGCCGGCGTCACGGATGTACGAGAGATCCTTGACGCGCGCGATGTCGACCAGCACGGTGGGCTGGGCGAGGCGCAACTTCATCATGGGCAGCAGGCTGTGTCCGCCCGCGAGGAACTTGGCCTCGTCGCCGTACTCGCCGATGAGCGAGACGGCCTCGGCGGCGGAGCCGGCGCGAACGTAATCGAAGGAAGCGGGAATCATCTCAGGACCTCACTTGCCGGCCGCGGCGAGCACGGACTTGACGATGTTGTGGTAACCGGTGCAACGGCAGAGGTTGCCCTCGAGGCCGATGCGGATCTCTTCCTCGGTGGGGTTCGGGTTCTCCTTGAGCAGGCTGGTGGCGGCCATCACCATGCCGGGGGTGCAGTACCCGCACTGCAGACCGTGGTTCTCCATGAACGCCTGCTGCATGGGATGCAGGGTGCCGTCGGCGGCGGCCATGCCTTCGATGGTGGTGACGGCCGAACCGTCGGCCTGCACGGCCAGGACGGTGCAGCTCTTCACGGCCTCGCCGTCGATGTGCACGCTGCAGGCGCCGCACGACGAGGTGTCGCAACCCACGTTGGTGCCGGTGAGACCGAGAGCCTCGCGGATGTAGTGAACGAGCAGCGTGCGCGGCTCGACGTCGCTCACGTGCTCGCGTCCGTTGACAGTGACTCGGATTTCCACGGCGTAACCCCCTTGACGGCCGAAGTCGACGACTTGCCGACCCGCATTCTGCCCCATGGCGCGGTGTCCCCGCTCACCGGACGTCCCTACCGTAGACGCTGGATGACCTGCTCAGGAAGTGCCGACGCCCCGGTCACGAGGGGTCCGTGCAGGGCCCCGGCGATGGCCTCGGCGCCGTCCACCAGGCGTGGACCGGGCCGCACCACCACGGCGTCGGCGTCGATGGCCCACACACTGGCGCGGGGAGGGAGTCGATCGAGGATCCCACGGGCCTGTTCCATCGCGCCACCGAGGTCGTAGCCGCACGGAGCGACGATCACGTGGTCGGGGTCCACGGCCGCGATGGCCTCCCAATCGGTGGGCACGGAACGACCACCGGGTACGGCCAGCACCGGTTCGCCGCCGGCGGCTCGCACGATGTCGGGCACCCAATGGCCACCCACGAACGGCGGGTCCACCCATTCCAGGACGAAAACGGTCGGTCGTTCGGCCCCGTCGTCGGTGATGTCGTCGATGTTGGACCGCAACGCGGCCAGGCGTCGACGCAGGGATGTCACCAGATCCGATCCGCGTTCGGGCACGCCGGCGGCGTCGGCCACCGTCGTCACCGAGTCGATCACCTCGTCGAGCGTCTGCGGATCGAGTTGCAAAACGGCGGCCCGACACCTCAAGCGGGCCACGGCCTCGTCCACGTCGCCACTCGGCACCGCGCACACGCGGCAGAGGTCCTGGCTGAGGATCAGATCGGGATCGCAGCGCGACAAGGCGTCCTCGTCGAGCCGGTAGAGCTCGTCACCGGCGGCCAGTCGTCGTCGCACCAGCTCGTCGATCTCGCGGGGCGACAGATGCTTGGTGTCCATTCCGCCCACGACGATCTCGCGACCCGCTCGGGCCTCGAGCGGATGATTGCACTCGAACGTGACTCCGTGCAGCTGATCGCCGAGTCCGAGGGCGAAGACGATCTCGGTCGCCGACGGCAGGAGACTCACGATACGCACGGGTGGACAGTATGCGATCTGGCACGATGGAGGCATGGGTGGACCGGCGAAATCGACGGGATGGCAGGGGTTGGTCGAGGGCGTCGACCTTCCGTTCCATCCCGACCTCGTCGTTCCGACGTTGCGTGAAGTGCGTTTGGCCATCCCCGATCCCGAGCCGGTGGCCGACGTGGTCGCGGCGGCGCGATCGGCGGTCGTCGACACGTTGCGGCCCTCGGTGACCCCGGGGATGACCGTGGCCGTCGGCGGGGGTAGTCGGGGTCTCACCCAACGCGTCGATCTGCTGCGCGGGACGATCCTCGGTCTGCGCGATCTCGGTGCGGAACCGTTCGTCGTGCCGGCCATGGGAAGCCACGGTGGCGGAACCGCCGAGGGGCAGGTCGAGATGCTCGCGTCGCTCGGCATGACGGAGCAATCCGTGGGCGCCGAGATCCGCGCCACCATGGCCACCGTCGAGGTGGCGCGAACCGCGTCGGGTATGCCCGTTTATCTGGACGAGCACGCGGCGGCGGCCGATCGCATCCTTCCGGTGAACCGCATCAAGCCGCACACCTGTTTCAAGGGACCCATCGAGAGCGGCTGCACCAAGATGGCCGTGGTCGGTTTCGGCAAGCAGCCGGGGGCCGCTCAGATCCACTCCTGCGGTCCGGTCGAGATGCGCGAACGACTGACCGACGGCATCGAGGCCCTGCGCGCCACCGGTCGTCTGTTGGGTGGTGTGTCGTCGTTGGAGTCGGCGGGCGGCAACGTGGTCGACGTCCGTGGACTCACGGCCGACGACGTCGGAGGCGAGGTGGAGCGTCGGCTCACGGAGCGCGCGCGCGAGCTGGTTCCGCCACTGCCGTTCGACGAGATCGACGTGCTGATCATCGAGCGTGGGGGCAAGGACATCTCGGGGACCACGATGGATCCCAACGTGACCGGACGCTTCTGGGTGCACGGTCTCGACGATCCGGTCTCTCCGCGGGTGGCCAACATCGTGCTGTTGGGTATCACCGACGTCTCGGCCGGCAACGTGCTCGGCATCGGGTTGGCCGACTTCATCCCCGTCGAGGTGGCCACGCGCATCGACTGGCACAAGACCTATCTCAACTGCTTCACGGCCGGACCGTCGGGGGTGCGACGGGCCCGCATGCCGATGGTTCTCCCCGACGAGGATGCTTGCGTGAAGGCGGCCCTCAGCATGTGCGGCAAGGCGGTTCACGAACCCAAGCGGGTGGTGCGCATTCGTTCCACGCTCCACCTCACGACCTGTTGGGTGAGCGACGCGTTGCTGGACGATCTGCCGCCGGGTGCGACCGTCGTCGGCTGATCAGCGGTCGTAACGACGCAGGCCCGTCAGGGCGAACGCGGTGCTGACGACGAGCATGGCCGCCATGGCCACCAACCCACCCCACGTCTGGTCCCACGTGATGTCGCCGAGGAAGCCCTGGCGCGCGAAGCGCAGGATGTTGGTCATGGGGTTCACGCGCGCGCAGGCCCGCAACCACCCGCTCATCTCGGACAGCGGCACCTGCGACGTCGACAGGAAGATGCCGAAGAAGATGGCGAACTGGGTGAGGGTGGCCGCGCCCATGTTGCGCATCCGGAAGGTGAGTCCGAGCGCCAAACCACAGGCGCTGAGCGCCACCATGACCGAGGCCACGATGACCATGGCGATGGCGAGCGGTCCGCCCGGCGTGTGCAGTCCGCCGAGGAAACTGACGAGAACCACGAAGGTGACGGGCACGACGCTGCGCGCGATGGCGGCGGCGTACGAACCGAAGACGATGGTCGACCGGCGCATCGGAGCCATCAGCACGCGATCGAAGAACCCCGTCTCCATGTCGTTCAGCAGGCCGAAACTGACGCCCAGTGCTCCGAAGCTGGCACCTTGGATGGCGTTGAGCGGCATGTACCAGTTCATGGGATCGATTCCGAGCAGGCGCACCGCCGCCCCGAAGGCACCACTGAAGGCGATCAGCTGGAACACCGGCATGATGAGCGAGGGGATGAACGCCGACGGCATGCGTCGCACGCGCAGGAGGGTGCGACGTACCAATGCGCCCACCACTTCGAGGGACCGGGCTCCGGCGTCGGGTCGGCGTGTCTCGACGATCGCGCTCATGATGCGGCCAACCTTTTGTCGAGAGACCGCAACGCGAAGGCGATGCCCACGATCGACACGCCGAGCGGGATGAGCCAGGCCTTCACGAACTGGTCGGCCGCCAGGTCGTGATTCATGAACCCCTGCATGCCCTCGACCACGTGGGACATGGGATTCCAATCGGCCACGGTTCGGTACCAGCCGGTCATGTAGTGCCGCGGAAAGAAGGCCGAGGAGAGGAAGAGCAACACGAAGACCAACGGGAAGGAACCCTGCACCACCTCGGGGCTTCCGGACTTGATGGCGATGCCGGCCATCAGACCCGCCATGGCGAGACCCAGCAACGCACCCGAGACGACGAGTCCGATCGCTCCGAGTGGGCCGCTCTCGACGCGGGCTCCGAACAACACGAAGAGCGACATGAACACCACCACCTGGGTGACGCCCACGACCATGCTGGCCGCCAGTCGCCCGAACACGATCGACACGCGCGAGATGGGCGACGCCAGCAGGCGTTCGAAGAACCCCTGCTCGATGTCGGTGGCCAGATCGCCGGCGGCCGACGTGGCGCCGAACAGCACTCCCTGCACCACGGCGCCGGCCACGGCGTAGTTGAGGAACGACGTGGCGATGTTCTCGGTGAAGTACGGGTCGCGGGCCAGTCGGTTGAAGCTGGCCGAGCCGAGCGCGGCGAAGAAGAGCGGGAAGATGAACGCCGGCGCCAACGCGGCCGGCTGACGCAGACGACCGCGAACGCTGCGCTTGGTCAACTGGGTGCTGTGCGAGATCGCGGTGGCGATGCTCACTGCGCGCCTTCCAGTCGGTGGCCGGTGGCCTCGGCGAAGACGTCGTCGAGGCTGGGTTCGTTCAACTCGAGATGGCGCACCTTGATGCCGGCCTCGTCGAGAGCACGCACGACGGCGGCCACGTCCTCGGCGCCCCGCGCCAGACCCACGCCGAGCGTGCCCTCGGCCGAGGGGCGCAACTCGCCGAAACGAGCCAGAGTCGAACGGGCCGAATCTGCGTGGGCTTGGTCGACGCTGACGAACAACGTGGGGGATCCCACCTGCGCCTTCAGGTCGCGGGGGACACCGGCACGAACGATGCGACCGTGGTCGACGATGGCGATGCGGTCGGCCAGTTGGTCCGCCTCCTCGAGGTACTGCGTGGTGAGCAACACCGTGGTGCCGGCCTGGTTCAGGCGCCGCACCTCTTCCCACAACGTGAGACGACTCATGGGGTCGAGACCGGTCGTGGGCTCGTCGAGGAACAACACGGTGGGTTCGTGGACCAGCGACAACGCCAGATCGAGACGACGGCGCATGCCGCCGGAGTAGGTGCCCACGCGACGCTCGGCGGCCGCGGTGAGGCCCACGCGTTCGAGCAACTCGTCGCCGCGCGCCCGGCCGACGGAGCGCGACAATCCGTACAGCACCGCTTGGAGGTTGAGCAGTTCCCGACCGGTCATGAGCGGATCGATCGCGGCGTCCTGCAGGGCCACGCCGATGGAGCGGCGAACCTTGTCGGCCTCCTTCACGACGTCGAATCCCGCCACGTGGGCCGTGCCCGCGGTGGGCTTCAGCAACGTGGTGAGCATGCGCACGATCGTGCTCTTGCCGGCGCCGTTGGGTCCGAGCAGTCCGAAGATCTCTCCGGTGCGAACCTCGAGGTCGACGCCGTCGACGGCCTTGACGATGTTGTCACCCGAGCCGAAATGGCGGACCAACTGGCGGGCGACGATGGGGGAGGAACTCACGATGTTGCACTCTACAAGTGAATTCGACCCGACGACCACAGACTTTCGTCGATCGGGAATCGGTGCGGACTACTTGGCGGCGTTGATGGCCTGCCACACGCGCTCGGCGGTGCAGGGCATCTCGATGTGACGCACTCCGAGGTGCGCCACCGCGTCGACCACGGCCGACTGGATCGCCGGCGTGGAGCCGATCGTTCCGGACTCGCCGATGCCCTTGGCGCCTATGGCGTTCAACGGGGTGGGCGTCTCCATGTGGACCACCTCGACGCTGGGCAGCTCGGCCGCCGAGATGAAGCCGTAGTCGGCCAGGTTCGACGTGGTGGGGTTGCCGTCGGCGTCGTAGAGGACCTCTTCGAGGAGGGCCTGGGCGACACCCTGGGCCACGCCGCCGTGGATCTGCCCGTCGAGCAACAACGGGTTGAGAACCTTGCCGGCATCGTCACAGGCCACCTGACGTAGATGCTTCACGCGTCCGGTCTCGGTGTCGACCTCGACGACGGCCACGTGCGCACCGAAGGGGAACGTGGCGCCGGCGACGCCGATGACCTCGTCGTGCTTCAGGCCGCCATTGCCCTTCTCGGCCGCGGCCAGATCGGCCCACGACTTCGAGAGCGCCGGGGTGCCGGCCACGTGGAAGACGCCGCGACCCTTGTCGAGCACGACGTCGGCCTCGTTGGCCTCCAACAGACGCGCGGCCACGGCCTTGGCCTTCTCGGTGAGGGTGCCCGCGACCTGGAACACGGCGTTGCCACCCTGCTGCAGCGAACGCGAACCCATCGTTCCGGTTCCGATCGGCACGAGATCGGTGTCGCCCCAGACGAGCTCGACCTTGTCCATCGGAATACCGGTCTGCTCCTGCACGAGCATCGACCACGCGGTGTCGTGTCCCTGACCGTGGGGCGAGGTGCCGGTGTACACGATGGCCCGACCGTCCTCGGTGACCTCCACCTTGGCGGACTCGCCGTTGCCCACGCCACCGGTGATCTCGACGTACACGCTGACGCCGATGCCAATCTGCTTCACGTCGCCACTGGCGCGGCGCTTGGCCTGCTCGGCGCGCAACGACGTGTAGTCGGCGGCCGCCAGGGCCTTGTCGAGGGCCGTCTCGTAGTCGCCCACGTCGTAGGTCTGACCGACGACCGTGGTGTGCGGCTCGAGGAACTTGGGAATGAGGTTGATGCGACGGACCTCGGCGGCGTCCATGCCGATCTCGGCGGCGAAGATGTCCATCGCGCGCTCGATGGCCGCGGTGGCCTCGGGGCGACCCGCCCCGCGATACGCCACGGTCGGCGTGGTGTTGGTGACGACCGAGGTGGTGCGGCACTCGATGTTCGGGATCGCGTACACGCCGCTCGACATCGGACGGGTCATGAACGGAGCCAGGATGGTGCCCATGTCGGCGAAACCGCCGCAGTCCTGGATGGCGTGCAACTGGTAGTGCGTCACCTTGCCGGCCTTGGTGCCGCCGATCGTGACGTACTGCAACTGCGCGCGTCCGTGGCCGAGGGCCACCATCGACTCGCTGCGGGTCTCGCGCCACTTCATCGGGCGACCGACCTTCTTCGCGATCACACCGAGGAGTAGCTCTTCGCCGTATGCGCCGATCTTGGCGCCGAATCCACCGCCGACGTCGGGGGTGCGCACGCGGATGAGCGAGGGATCGACGCCGTTGGCGGCCGCCAACGGGGCCACGGCGCCCTGGGCGTGCTGGGTCGACAGCCACTGGTTCAAACGTCCGTCGGGTCCCCAAGCCGCCGCGGCGCCACGAACTTCGAGCGGACACGGGGCCACGCGCTGGTTGAGGAAGCGCCCCGACACCTTCACCTCGCAGTCGGCGAAGAAGGCGTCACCGGTGTTTTCGGGAATACCGAGCGCGGTGGTGTCGAACACCACGTTGCTACCGGCGCTCTCGTAGATCAGGGTGGACGCCGCCATGGCCGCCTCCACGTCGACGAAGGCCTCGAGAACGTCGTAGTCGACGATGACGGCCTCGGCGGCGTCGACGCCCTGCTCACGGGTCTCCGACACGATGGCCGCCAGCGGCTCACCGACGTAACGAACCTTGTCGCTGGCCAACAACGTGCGCGCCACCATGGGGTTGAAGGGCGCCGGCACGGGCTGCAGGCCGAGGGACTCGGCGGTGAACACCGCCACCACACCGGGCAGGCCCTCGGCGTCGGAGGTGTCGATCGACAGGATGCGACCGTGGGCCACGGACGAGCGCACGTAGGTCACGTGCAGTGCGCCCTGCAACAACGGCTCGTCGTACAGATCGTCGACGTACTTGCCGCCCGATGTCAGGAACTTGGGGTCCTCCTTGCGAAGAACGCGATTGCCGAGAATGCTGCCACCAGTCATTGTGAACCCCCGTGGTGTGGTCGAACGTGCCGATTCGAGCACGTTGGTTCCGACACTAGCCCTTGCGTCACGGGGCGCTCACGGTCGGGCCCCGACGTCGTGGCCCGGTCAGGGGAGCGGGACGGTGACGACCGACACCGGGGTGGAGTCGTCGTCGGTCGGGGTTCCGCCGGACCCGGTACCGGTCGGGTTCTCGGCGGCCTCCTTGGCGGCGGCCTCGTTCACCCGCACCGACACGATGCCGGTCACCAGGTCGTAGGGCCAACCGACGGGCAGCTCGAGCGGAGAGTGGTATCCGCCCACGATCTGTTGGCGTCGCTCACCGGCCATGACGAAGCCCAGCTCTTCGCGGGCGGCGTCCTCGATGCCGGCGGGGGATCGGAGCCGGTCGACCTCGGTCTGTAGCTCGTCGGTGGCGCGTTTGATCGTTTCCAGTTCCTCGGTGCGGGCCCCGATCTCCTCGCGTTGGCCCAGCCACGAGGTGGCAGGCAGAACCAGGAACGAGTTTCCGAACGAGATGACGATCACCACCGCGCCGACGAACATCAGGCCGCGACCGACCAACTTGGGTAGAAGGCGTTCGGAGCGCGGGGTGGGCCGGGTGTGGTCGGCCACCGCCTTGGCCAGGCGACCGCGACGTCGACTCTTCTTGGTGGACGCGCGCGGAATGCTGCTGGTCTTGTTCCCGCGGGCCATACCCACATTCTGCCGGTTCTCCGGTGGACGGTGGTGTCACCACCCGCGTGCGCGCCCGATCACGCGGCGGGCATCGTCAGGCCAGAGGTGCCAACGCGGCGCGACCACGGAAAGCCGCGGTCTCTCCCAACTGTTCCTCGATACGGAGCAACTGGTTGTACTTCGCGACCCGATCGCTGCGCGCCGGCGCGCCGGTCTTGATCTGTCCGCAGTTCGTGGCCACGGCGAGATCGGCGATCGTGGAGTCCTCGGTCTCTCCGCTGCGATGGCTCATCACGCTCGTGTAGCGGTGGCGCGTGGCCAACTCGACGGTTTCGAGGGTCTCGGTGAGCGAACCGATCTGGTTCACCTTCACGAGCACGCTGTTGCCGACCTTGCGCTCGATGCCCATGGCCAGACGCGCCGCGTTGGTCACGAACAGATCGTCGCCGACCAATTGCACCTTCGAACCGAGTTCCCCGGTGAGAGTGGCCCAACCGTCCCAGTCGTCCTCGGCCATGCCGTCCTCGATGGACACGATCGGATACGCGGCCACCAGACGGGCCCAGTACTGCACGAGATCGTCGCTCGAGAGCACCTTGCCCTCGCCGGTGAGGTGGTAACGACCCTCCTTGTACAACTCGCTCATGGCCGGGTCGAGGGCGATGGCGATGTCGGTGCCGGGGGTGAAGCCGGCGGCGCCGATGGCCTCGACGAGGATGCGGATGGCGTCCTCGTTGGTGGACAGGTTCGGGGCGAACCCGCCCTCGTCGCCCACGGCGGTGCTGAGGCCCTGACCGTGGAGGATCTTGCGCAACTGGTGGTAGGTCTCGGTGCCCCAGCGCAAGGCCTCGCGGAAGCTCGGGGCGCCCACGGGCATGATCATGAACTCTTGCAGATCGATGGTGTTGTCGGCGTGGGCCCCACCGTTGATGACGTTCATCATGGGGACCGGAAGGACGTGGGCGTTGGGTCCACCGACGTAACGCCACAACGGGAGATCGAGCGACTCGGCCGCGGCGCGGGCCACGGCGAGGCTGGTGCCGAGAATGGCGTTGGCGCCGAGACGGGCCTTGTTGGGCGTGTCGTCGAGATCCTTCAGCACGGTGTCCACCATGCGCTGTTCGAGGGCGTCGCATCCGATGAGCGCGCTCTCGATCTCTCCGTTCACGAAGCCCACCGCGGTGAGCACACCCTTGCCGCCGTAGCGGCGACCGCCGTCGCGCAACTCGACGGCCTCGTGCTCGCCGGTGCTGGCGCCCGAGGGCACCATGGCCCGGCCGCGGGCGCCGGAATCCAGTTCGACCTCGACTTCGACGGTGGGATTGCCGCGCGAGTCGAGCACCTCGCGTCCGGTGATGCTGATGATCTCGGTCATGCCCACAAACTAGTGATCCGAGGCGCGTGCCCCCTCAGGCGTCGGGGGACTCGGCACGACGCCGTCGGGCGTTGGTCACATCGCGCAAGACCACCTCGGGGTCGAGCCCCCGGCGGCGACATTCGGCGACGACCGCCAACAACAACTCGCCCGGATCCGCGTCCACCCCGTCGGGCCATGGGGCCACGTCGATCGTGAGGCCGGCCTTGGCCGCCCTCTTCAACACCGCGGCGGCGTAGGCGAGGGAACCCGACGACGAGGGCACGCCGTCGAAGGGACCCTCGACGATGCCCTTGGCGTGCTTCTCGGCCTTCTTGATGGAATCCCAGGTGGCCACCAGATCCTCGTCGTCGGCCCCGCGCTCGCCGAAGACGTGCGGATGCCGGCGGACGAGCTTGTCGTTGATCCCCCGGGCCACGTCGCCCATGGTGAAACGGCCTTCCTCCTCGGCGATGGCCGCGTGGAACTCGATCTGGTAGAGCAGATCGCCCAACTCCTCCAGAAGGTGCTCGTCGGACGTCGGGTCGTCGGGGTCGAGGGCCAGGATCGCGTCGACCACCTCGTGGGTCTCCTCGAGTAGATAGGTGACGAGCGAGCGGTGGGTCTGCTCGCGGTCCCACGGACAGCGTTCGCGCAACGTGCGAGCGAGTCGATGGAAGGACACCAACTCCGATCCGACCGGTACTGACAACGCGGGCACGTAGATCGAGGTGAGATGATCGGCCTCGATGGTGCGGTCGAGTTCGCTCCATCGCACGGTGATCACCCGCTCGTCGGGCAGGCCGAGATGATGCAGGATCACGACCTCGTCGTCGTCGTTGGTCGCGTCCACGGTGTCCTCGGCGGACAACTTGATCTCCGACAGCACCCAGTTGGCGTGGCAGTGGGCCACCAACATCGGCCCGGTGACCCCGGCGGCGGAGGTGGCGAAGGTGTGCCCGTCGACGAGGGTCACGCCCCTCTCGACCGGATCGATCCCGAGTCGCGACCACGCCATCTCCAGGAACCCGATGGCCGGGTTCACCACGCAGCGGACCCGATCGTCGGCGAGCAGCTGGCGAACCGTGCGTTCGAGCACCAGCGGTGAGCCCGGCACCGCGTAGAGGATCTCGCCGTGTTCACCCGCCGCTTCCACCAGTTGTTCGACGATGGTCGAGTACACGTCGTCGAACGAATCGGAGGTTTCGTACAGATGATCGAACGTCGCGGCGTCACCGACCACGTCGGCGCTCGGGTGAATCGACGTTCGCAACCAACGGTGGCGATGCGCCGCGATGCGGTCGAGGGTGTGTCGCGAGACGTACTCGGCTCCCGCCGGGCCCAACCCGACGATCTCCAAGAGGGGCGCGCGCGACGTCGTCATCAACCGACGGCGACGACGGTTCCGGTGGCGGAATCCCAACGTCCGTATTCGGCGTTCACCCACGCGTCCACCGAGCGCAACGCGTCGGTGATGGCGGACGTGGCGAGTCGACTGCCGGTCAGTGCGACGACGTCCTCGCCCACCTCGTCGAACGCCCGCGGAAGCAGGAGGGCCCACCCCACCGTGGGGATCTCGAAGGGCACGGACACCGAACCGACCGCGGTGTTCTCGAGCGCGGTCACGAACTCGGCGGGCACCGACTCCACGACCGACGCGAAGTCGATGCACTGGTTGCCCTGCTGCCCGGCGAGCACGCCGCCGTCGGCCGCCGAGGGGTCGACCGAGAGTTCCGCGGCGACGTCGGCGAAGGATTCGCCCGAGGCGATGCGCGACGCGGCGAGGTCGATGCTCGCCTGGTCCTCGGTGAGGATCGCGCGCACGCACACCACCCCCGAGACCGCCGGGCCCTGTTCGTACTCGGCGGCCAGTTCGGCGGCGGCCGGAGCGAGCAGTCGCGACAGCGTGGCGGTGGCCGCGGTGTCACGGATGAACAGTTCGCGCACCTTCTGGTCGGCGTCGGCGAAACCGGCCTGGTTGTTCAGCGACTCCTCGGCCGCCGCGAGGGCTTCCTCGCTCAACTCGCCGCCGGCGTCGGCGATCAGGCCCAGCGTCACCGAGGTCGTGAGCCACGTCGCCAGGATCTCCCGGGCCACGGCGGCGTCGCGCGGTCCCGCGATCGGGGTCTGCGAGTCGCCGGTCGACTTCTCGTAACTCACCACCAGATCGTCCAACTCGTCGGCGGAGAGCGAACGTTCACCCACCCGCGCGGCGTCGTTGGCGACCGTGGTGCACGACGAAGCCACGAGAGAGGCTCCGAGGACGAGCGCGGCCATGGCCGGCGCGGAAACGAAGAGGGGGAGACGTCGAGTGTTCACCCGACCAAACTACTTGGAGTCGTGCCGCCCGACGTCGGTCTCGGATGCGGGCGGGGGCACCAGTTCGCGTAGGAAGCGAACCAGATATCGGGCCGGTTGCTCGGCGCGCGGGATGGGGACGACCAGTTGTCGGGCCGCTTCCTTGTGGATGGCGTCGCGGCTGAGTCGCTTCAGGCGGATCGATTCGCTGGTGCGCAGGTCGATGGGGCCGATGCGCGCCTGCGAGGTGGAGATGGACAACTCGTTCAGGCCGAGTCGGTGACACTCGGCGCGCAACAGGGCGACGTCGAGCAGCGCCTCGGCGGGCGTGGGAAGGGGTCCGTATCTGTCGAGCCACTCGTCGCGGATGTCGTCCACCTCGGCGGGGGTGGTGACCTGCGCGAGCCGTCGGTAGGCCTCGAGACGCGATTCCTCCTTGGCGATGTAGTCCTTGGGCAGGTTCGCCGTGGTGGGGACGTCGAGACGGATCTCGGAGGGTTCGCGCACCGGCTCGCCCTTCATCTCGCCGACGGCCTCGGTGACCATCTGGCAGTAGAGGTCGTAGCCGACCGCGGCGATGTGTCCGCTCTGGGCCTCACCGAGGAGGTTGCCGGCCCCGCGAATCTCGAGGTCTCGCATGGCGATCTTGAATCCGCTGCCCAGTTCGGTGGATTCGCCGATCGTGCGCAGACGCTCGTAGGCCTCCTCACTGAGCGACTTGTCGCGAGGATGGAACAAGTACGCGTACGCGCGTTGACCGCTTCGACCGACGCGACCGCGCAACTGGTGCATCTGGCCCAGACCCAACAGGTCCGCACGCTCGACGACGAGGGTGTTCACGGTGGGCATGTCGATGCCGCTCTCGATGATGGTGGTGCACACGAGGACGTCGAAGTTGCCCTCCCAGAAATCCATGACCACCTGTTCGAGGGCGCCCTCATCCATCTGTCCGTGGGCGATGGCGATGCGGGCCTCGGGAACCAGTTCGCGCAGTCGCATGGCGCATTCCTCGATCGACTGCACGCGGTTGTGCACCCAGAAGACCTGTCCCTCGCGCAGCAACTCGCGACGGATGGCCTCGACGGCGACGCGCTCGTCGTACTGGCCGACGAAGGTGAGGATCGGTTGGCGATCGGCCGGGGGAGTCTGCAGCAGGCTCAGGTCGCGGATTCCGACCAGGCTCATCTCGAGGGTTCGCGGGATCGGGGTGGCGGTGAGCGTGAGGACGTCGACGTCGTTCTTCAGGTGCTTCATGGATTCCTTGTGTTGGACTCCGAAGCGTTGCTCCTCGTCGACGATCAGCAGGCCGAGGTTCTTGAAGGTGATCCCCTTGGAGAGCAGACGATGGGTGCCCACCACACAGTCGATCTCGCCGCTCGCCAGCCCCGCCACCACCTTGTTGGCCTCGGCGGTGGTGAGGAATCGCGACAGCACCTCCACCCGGATCGGATAACCGGCGAAACGGTCGGAGAAGGTGTTGCCGTGTTGCGACGCCAACAGGGTGGTGGGCACGAGAACCGCCACCTGTTTGCCGTCCTGGATCGCCTTGAAGGCCGCTCGCACCGCCACCTCGGTCTTGCCGAAACCCACGTCACCGCACACCAGTCGGTCCATCGGAAAGGGTCGTTCCATGTCGGCTTTGGTGTCGTCGATCGCCTTCTTCTGGTCGGGGGTCTCGACGAAGGGGAACGCCTGCTCCATCTCGTATTGCCACGGCGTGTCGGAACCGAAGGCGTGGCCGCGGGCGTTGACCCGCTTCTGGTACAACACCACGAGTTCCTGGGCGATGGCGCGCACGGCGCTGCGCACCTTGGCCTTGGCTTTGGCGAAGTCGCCGCCTCCCAACTTGTTGAGAGTGGGCGTCTCGCCGCCGACGTAGTGACGCACGGCGTCGATCTGGTCCGAGGGCAGGTACAGCTTGTCGGTCCCCTTGTAGGCGAGAACGAGGTAGTCGCGTTCCACCCCGGCCACCGTCATCTTGGTCATGCCCTCGTACTTGGCGACACCGTGGATGTAGTGCACCACGTAGTTGCCCGGCTTCAGATCCTCGAAGATGGTCGTGCTCTCGCGGCGCTTGGGGCGGGGACGTCGGTGCGACGTGCGACGGCCGGTGATGTCGGCCTCGGTGATGATGGCGAAGCGGGCCGAGGGGATCGTGACACCGCGGTGGAGGCGCGCCACCACGATCGAGCCGCCACGACCCCGCAACGACGGCGTCGAACCGGTGGGCCACAGGTCCAATTGCAGCCCGGCGTTGGAGAAACCGTCGGCGAGTCGGGCGGCCGACACGTCGGAGTCGGCGGCGATCACGACGCGGTAATCGTCCGCCAGCAGTTGTTTGATGCGCGCGGAGAGTCCGTCGGCGTCGGCTCCCATCGCGCCCCAACCGGAGGCCTCGAGCAGGGCGATGTCGGGACCGTCGGCGACGGGGATGAGGTTCCACGATCCGCGGGTCTCGCCCAGCAGTCGGTCGGGTCGTTGGTACAAGCGGGGGAACTCGCGGTCGGCGTCGCTGGCCCAGGTCGAGGCCAAGGAGCGAGCCAGATCGGCCTCCTCGGCCAGGAGGTCCTCGGCCCGGTCGCGCATACGGCGCGGTTCGAGCAGGATTATCTTGGAGCCGCGGGGCAACACGTCGCTGAGCAACAGCGGCGTTTCGGTGAGCCACGGCAACCAGCTCTCCATGCCGTCGAACAACGCACCCTCGCCGAGTCGCTCCCACTGCTCGCGACCCCACGGCTCGGTGGCCACCAACGCGCGGGCCCGCTCGCGAACCGATTCCGACAGCACCAGCTCGCGCGCCGGGAAGATGACGGCCTCGTCGAGGTCGACGTCGCTGCGTTGATCGTGAACCGAGAAGGTCGTGAGACGATCCACCTCGTCGCCCCAGAGATCGATGCGGATCGGAGCGTCGGCGGTGGACGGGAAGACGTCGATGATCGCGCCGCGCTTGGCCACCTCTCCGCGGTGTTCGACCAGTTCCTCGCGTCGGTAACCGCCGTTGACGAGCACGCGGAACAGTTCGTCGGGGTCGAGGGTGTCGCCCTTGCGCACGATCACCGGGGCCACCGCGGGGGTGTCGGGTCCGAGTTGTTGCAGCAGGGCCCGCATGCTGGCCACCACGATGCGGGGCGCGCGCGATTCGTCGCGCAAACGCCACAGCACCTCCAGTCGACGCCCCATCGTCTCCACCGACGGACTGACGCGCTCGAAGGGAAGGGTCTCCCAGGCGGGGAAGAGGACCACCTCGTTCGCGGGAACGAGCGCGACGAGGTCGTCGGCCAATTGGGTGGCCAGCGTGCTGGTGGGACAAGCGACGACGATCGGTCGTCGGCCGGAGAGTTCGGCCAGAGCGGCGACGGACACGGCTCGGGCCACCTCGGGCACGGCGATCGTGCCGTCCACGGTTCCGAGCAACGACGTGAGCACGGCGTCATCGCGCAACGCGGCGGGCAACGACGACAGAACGCCGGCGTGCGAACTCGGGTCCACGACGGTCACGGACGACTCACAGCGAGTTGTACTTGTTCATGGCCGCGTCGATGCCGGTCTCGAGGATCGCCTCCACCGCGTCGGCGGCCACGTTGACGGCGACGTCGAGCAGTTGGCGTTCGTGAGCCGGGACCTTCTTCAACACGTGATCCGCACCCTGTTCCTTGTTCGGAGGTTTGCCCACGCCGATGCGCACGCGCACGTAGTCCTGGGTGCCCATGTGACTGGTGATCGAGCGCAATCCGTTGTGACCGCCCAACCCGCCGCCCACCTTCAGGCGCACGGTGCCGGGCGGAAGATCCAGTTCGTCCTGCACGACGACGAGTCCCTCGTGGCCCGCGAACCCGTAACGCTTCACCAACTTGCGCACCGCTTGCCCACTCTCGTTCATGAACGTGGTGGGAAACGCCAGAACCGCGCGTTTGCCGCCGATGCGGACCTCGGCCACCAGGGCACTGTCCCGGCCGGCCTTGAGCGACTCGCCGTGTCGACGGGCCAACTCGACCACGACCTCCTCACCGACGTTGTGGCGCGTGCGGGCGTACTGCTTGCCGGGATTGCCCAATCCGACGACGAGGGCGTCGAAGGCCGACGACTTGGCGCGGGCGGAGTCACCCGAACGGCCGAGCAGGCCCATGGGGCGGGTCAGGACTTGGGCTTGGCGTCACCGGCGGCCGGGGCGTCCGCGGCGGGAGCCGCCGGGGCGGCCTCGGCCTTGGAGCCGGCGATGGCGGTGACGATCGGAAGATCGGCGTCGCCGAGTGCGCGGGTGCCCGCGGGCAGGACGATCTCGCCGAGACGGATGACGTCGCCGGGCTGCATGCCCGAGATGTCGATGGTGATCTCGCTCGGCATGTTCGCCGGGGTGGTGACGATGTCGATGGTGTCCTGCGAGGGGTCGACGAGTCCGCCCTCGGAGACCACGGCCTTGGCCTCACCGACCAGTCGCACCGGAACGGCGATGGTGAGTTCCTCGCTCATGTTGATGCGCAGGAAGTCGACGTGGGCCACGGTGCGGCGCACGGGGTGACGCTGCATGTCCTTGACCACCGCGGGGTAGACGTTTCCGTCCACCTTGATTTCGAGGATGGTGTTGGCGCCGGCCGCTCCCGAGAGGGCCAAACGCAGGTCACGACGGTCGACGATCACCGAGACGGGATCCATGCCCTGGCCGTAGATGACCGCGGGGATCTTCTCCTCGCGACGGATACGACGGGCTTCGGCGCTACCGGAGACGCGACCGGAGGTGGCAACAAGAGTGGTGGACATGACGCGACCTTTCGAGCCGGGCGGGCGCCCGGGGGACACAAACGGAGGACAAGCCTAGGGGCGGGCGGGGGCCGTTCACTACCCCGAACCGGGCCGCGTCGGGCCGGGATCAGGCCTGGTTCTCGCCGCCGAAGATCTCGCTCACGCTGGTGTCGTCGAAGACGGCGGCCAGGGCGTCGGCGATGATCCGGCCCACCGACAGAACCTTGATCTTGTCGATCTGGGCCTCGGGGGCCAGGGGCAAGGTGTTGGTCAGGACCACCCGGTCGATACGCGAGTTCGAGAGGCGCTCGATGGCCGGACCCGACAGCACCCCGTGGGTGGCCATGGCCCAGACCTCGGTGGCGCCCTTGTCGAGCAGCAGGTGGGCGGCCGAGACGATGGTGCCGCCGGTGTCGATCATGTCGTCGGTGAGGATGCACAACCGCCCCTCCACGTCACCGATCACGTCGAGCGCCTGGGCCACGTTGGTACTGCCCTTGGGACGGCGCTTGTAGACGAAGGCCAGGTCGGCGCCCAGTTCCTCGCCGAGGTGCTGCTGCATGCGCTCGGCCACCTTGATGCGTCCGGCGTCCGGCGACACGATCACCGGGTTCTTCGCGTTGTCGCGGATGTACTGCTCGATCACGGGCATCGCGGTGAGGTGGTCGACGGGGCCGTCGAAGAAACCCTGGATCTGACCGCTGTGCAGATCGATCGACACCATCCGCTTGGCTCCCGCGGCCTTGAACAGATCGGCGATGAGGCGGGCCGTGATGGGTTCGCGACCTTCGGCCTTACGGTCCTGTCGTGCGTAACCGTAGAAGGGGCACACGGCGGTGATGCGCTTGGCCGAGGCGCGTTGGGCGGCGTCGATCATGATCAACTGCTCCATGATGGAATCGTTGATCGAACGTCCGTCGCATCCGAAGTGGCTCTGCATGATGAAGACGTCGGAACCACGAACGCTCTCGCCGAACCGGGGACGCACCTCGCCGTTGGCGAACTCCACGAGGTTCGGTTCGCCCAACTCGATGCCGAGGTAACCGGCGACCTCCCGGGCCAGGGCCATGTGGGTGCGACCCGAGTACAGGGCCATCCTCTTGGTCGTGACCTTGTCCACCTGACTCACGTCGTTGCCCGTCCCGTCTGCGCCGTTCTCATGCGACCGTCACGACGACGGATCACCGCTCGAATCATAGAACGCACCGGTCCGTCGGCCGTCAGCCACGGACGCGCCCGGCGCCAGATGAGCGAACGGCCCGACGCGACAGTCGTCGCCGACGGTCGCCTGTCGCCCCACCGAGTTCTCCACCCGGGAGGAGCGACCGACGGTGCAGTCGACGAGTCGGGTGTGGGGCCCGATCTCGCAACCGTCCCCGATGACGGTGTCGCCCTGCAGCATGGTCCCGGGGAACAAGGTGACGTCGCGACCGATGCGCACGCCGATGTCGACGAAAGTCTGGCGGGGATCGATCATGGTGACCCCGTTGAGCAACCAGTGGCGGTTGGTTCGCGACCGCAGCTCTCGCTCGGCCAGTGCCAACTGCCAGCGGTCGTTGACCCCTTGGGTCTCGGGTGCCGGGGCCTCCACCGCCCCGACACGATGGCCCATGCCCGACAGGACGGCGATCACGTCGGTCAGATAGAGCTCGCCCTGGGCGTTGTCGGGCGAGAGACGTCGAAGGGCCGGCGCCAGCAGGTCGCGACGGAAGGCGTAGATCGAGGTGTTGATCTCGGTGATGCGCCGTTCCTCGTCCGTGGCGTCGCGTTGCTCGACGATCCGCTCGACGCGACCGTCTCGCCCGCGAACCACGCGTCCGTACCCGCTCGGGTCCTCGACGTCGGAGACCAGCACGGTGGCCGCGTGCCCCTGAGACTCGTGAACGGCGACCAGGTCGTCGATGGTCTCGCGACGCAACAGGGGAGTGTCACCGGGCAACACGACGATGGTCGAGGTGTCGTCGAGCTCGTCGGTGACGCCCGCCTCGCGACCGAGTTCGAGGTCGAGTGCTCCGAGGCCCACCATCACGGCGTCGCCGGTGCCACGTTGCACCGTCTGCTCGGCGAACAACGGATTCATCCAGTCGGGGGCGTCGGATCCGACGCGGGCCACCACCTTGTCGGCTCCGTGACCCACCACGACCACCGAGCGGGCGGGGCGCACGTCCTCGAGGGCGTGCAGAACGTGCATGACCATGGGGCGCCCACAGATGAGATGCAGCGGCTTGGGGCGTTGCGAGCGCATCCGGGTGCCCTCGCCGGCGGCCAGGACGATCGCGTAGACGGGCATCGGTCAGTCATACCACGACGGGACGCGCGGGGTCCCCGTCGTGACGCGGTCGTGGCTCCGGGGAGAGGGCTCGAACCCCTATTCTCTGAACCAAAATCAGCTGTCCTACCATTGGACGACCCCGGACCGACGCTCGTCCCGTTCGGGCCGAACGACGCCTCAACGGTATCGGAAAAGCGAACCGGAATTCCCGTGCCGTTGGCGATGGAGCCTCGGCCTCGCTAGCGTACGAAGTCTGTCATTGGAGAGGTCCCATGGGTTCGTTGATCAAGAAGCGTCGTAAGCGCATGCGAAAGAAGAAGCACAAGAAGATGCTCCGTCGCACGCGTCACCAGCGTCGCAAGTAAGTCGTCAGACGCCGGTCGTCTCGACGACCGTGGCCTCGGGAAGGCGCAGGGCCAGCCCCTCGTGGCGACCCTTCAGGAACCACGTGGCTCCGCTTCCGGCCAACACCGGCTCCGCCCCGCTCGCGTCTCCGATGCGATCGCGCCATTCGCGCAGTCGCGGTTCCACCCGCAGCGCCGAGTCCTCCAGATCGTTGGGATTCTGGGTGCGCTCGCACCGGGGGCCACCCATGTCGTCCCACATCGCGTAGACGGCGGGGGTACTGACCGACAACGGCGGGATCACGAGGGTGTACGGGGCCGGTTCCGGGGGGAGGGGATCGATCACCTCGCCGATGCCGCGCACCCGGGCGCGACCACCGGCCACACAGAAGGGGATGTCGGCACCGAGTCGCGAGGCGGCCGTCAAATCGTCGAAGCCCGCCCATCGCAGAACGGCCGCCGCGTCGGCGGACCCGCCTCCCAGTCCGCCTCCGTGCGGGATGTTCTTGGTCACGGTCACGCTCGCCGTGCGGTGCACCAGCCGCAGGGCCCGCGCCACGAGGTTGGTGGAATCGGTGGGAATCCCGGCGGCGAACGGTCCGACGAAGGTGAGTTCGCCGGTCGCCGGTGTCGGGGTGATGGTCAACCGGTCGTGCAACTCGAGCGTGGTCATCACGGCGTCGATGAGGTGGTAGCCGTCGTCGCGCACTCCGACGATCCGCAGGGACAGCGTGAGCTTCGCCGGAGCGATCACCTCGTGAGCGCCGTTCATCGACGCGCTCCGATGATCGCCTCGGCCAGTCGGCCCCATTGCTCGACGTCCAGTTCCTCCGGTCGCGATTCGGGCGACACCCCCGCCCGGTCGAAGACGTCACCGGTGGCCATCGCGGCCAACGAGCGACGCAACATCTTGCGTCGCTGTCCGAACGCGGTGCGCACGATGGGGAAGAGTTCGTCGGGTCGCACGTGCGACCCGATCGCGGGTCGTTCGCGCCGTCGTATCTCGATGACCGACGACACCACCTTGGGGCGGGGCACGAAGACGGTGGGTGGCACGTCGCCGAGGATGCGAGCGGTCGCCCAGTAGGCCACCTTCACGCTGACCGCGCCGTAATCGGGGCTGCCGGCCGAGGCGGCCAGTCGCAGCGCCACCTCTTTTTGCACCATCACGACGAATCGCTCGAGTTGCGGCACGGTGTCGAGCAGGTCGGCGACCAACGGTGTGGCCACGTTGTAGGGAAGGTTGGCCACGACCACGGCGCGCGTGTGCACAGGAACGACGGAGTCCCAGTCCACCTCGCGGGCATCGGCTTCGATGACCGTCACGAGCGGAACCTCGCGTACCACCTCGCGCAACACCGGGGCGACTCCGTGGTCGACCTCGATCGCCGTCACGCGGGCACCGGACTCGGCCAACGCCAGGGTGAGCGAACCGAGGCCGGCGCCGATCTCGATCACGTGATCGTCGGGTCCGACGTCGGCCAGACGCGCGATGCGTCGCACGGTGTTGGGGTCGGCGACGAAGTTCTGACCGAAGGCGCGCCGTGGGGACAACCCGTGCTCCTCGAGCAGGCGATTGATGTCGGCGCGCGAATGAGTCATCGACGGATCAGAACGAGATCTGCACGGGGATCGGTGCGTCGACGAGGTCGGCCAGTTCGAGGAAGACGTCGGTGTGGACGATGATCACGGCCTCGCCGGGCAGACGCTCGATGGAGACGTTGTTGCATTCGATGGAACGACCGTTGTTGAGGTTGGTGACCGTGATGATCGCCCCGATGAGGGCGTTCGGGGTGGCGCACGGACGCAGGCCGAGGGTCTCGGGCCAACGGATGAACGAGGCGACCCCCTTGATGACGGTTCCGCTCGGAGGTGCGGGCACGTTGACGGTGATGATCTCGGGTGCGGGGCTGGAATCCTCGGGCGGCAGGAACGCCGGATCGGCGGGCGTCATCTCGGTGGTGGACGGCGCGTTGGTGGAGGAGGCGACGTCGTCGGTTCCGTCGTTCGAACCACCGGAGATCAAGAGGGCCGGAACGGCGACGATCGTGATCGCGGCGGCGATGAAGAGACGACGGCGTTCGGATTGATTCATCATGTCGGCCCCGTCAGGCTACGAAGCCAATGCGGGGAACGCAATGCAGGCGTTTCGCGTGGTGAGACGCGCGAACTCGTCGACGGCGATCGAGCGCATGTCGGCGATGAAGGTGCCGACCACCGCCACGTTCGACGGTTGGTTCACGCGGCCGCGATGGGGAACCGGCGCGAGATACGGGCTGTCGGTCTCCACGAGGATCCGGTCGAGGGGACACATGCGCGCGGCTTCGGCGACGTCGGCGGCGGTCTTGAAGGTGACGATGCCGGAGAAACTGAGATGGGCTCCGACGTCGAGACACCGGCGCGCTTCGTCGGGTCCGCCGGTGAAGCAGTGGAAGACGACGGTGGAGGGCACACCGACCTCGGCCAGGATCGAGAACGTGTCGTCCCAGGCGTCGCGGGTGTGGATGATGAGAGGCAACCGCAGTTCGTTGGCCAGTTCCACCTGTTCGGCGAACGCCGTGCGCTGGATGTCCCGTGGCGAATGGTCGTAGTGGTAGTCGAGTCCGGCCTCGCCGACCGCGATCACCCGTGGTGCGTCGAACAGATCACGGATGGTGTCGACGCCGCGGACCGCCTCGTGAGGATGAAGTCCGACGCTGGCCCACACGTCGGTGTTGTCGGCCGCGATCGCGATGGCGCGCAACGACGAATCACGGTCGCAACCCACGTTGATGAAGCGCGACACTCCGGCCTCGCGCGCCCGAACGAGAACGCCGTTCGTGCCGCCGAGCTCGCGGCGCGGATCGTCGTCGCCCCGGTAGCGAGCGTCATCGAGATGACAGTGAGTGTCGGTCCACATCGGGGATCAGAGTTGACGACGGGGGAAGAGGGGCTCTCCCTTGACGACCGGCACACCGCCGGGATAGCCGCCCCAAACGGCGGCGCCGGGCAGACGTTGATCGGCGACGGCCCCGCTCATTCCGATGCGCTCCCACACCGCTTGCGCCGTGTCGGGAACGGCGGGCGAGGCCAGGATGGCCACGATGCGCAACGCCTCGAGCGCGTCGCCCATGACCGCGTCGACGTCGGCGCCGGGTTCGGCCTTCCAGGGCTCGTTGGTCTCGAGGTGGGCGTTGGTGGCGCGAATGAGTTGCCACGTGGCCTCGAGGGCCCGGCTGGGTTGCACCTCGTTCCAACGCGCGGTGGCCTCGGTGAGCGCGTCGGTGGCGGCGGCCGCCAGGGGGCTGTCGGGTCGGGGGCGCGGACCGACGCCGTCGCACTTCTTGCCGACCACGGTGGCCACGCGGCTGAGCAGGTTGCCGAGGTTGTTGGCGAGATCGCTGTTGTAACGACCGATGAGTCCCTCGTAGGTGAAGTCACCGTCGGATCCGTAGGGGGTCTCGGCGAGCACGTAGTAGCGGAAGCCGTCGACGCCGATGTCGTCGATGAGGTCGAGCGGGTTCACGACGTTGCCGGTGGTCTTGGACATCTTCTCGCCCCCGACCAACAACCAACCGCCCACCGCCCAGCCCTTGGGGGGTTCGATGCCGGCCGACATCAGCATGGCGGGCCAGTACACGCAGTGGAAGCGGATGATGTCCTTGCCGATCATGTGGTAGTCGACCGGCCAGTGACGGGCGAAACGCTCGTCGTCGGTGCCGTAGCCGACCGCCGTGATGTAGTTGGCCAGAGCGTCGAACCACACGTAGGTGACGTGCGCGTCGTCCCACGGCAACGGGATGCCCCACGAGAAGCTGGTGCGACTGATGCTGAAGTCGAGCAGTCCCTGCTTGATGAAGCCGATGACCTCGTTCATGCGGTAGTCGGGGACGATGGCGCCGGGATGATCGGCGTACCACTTCAACAGGCGGTCGCCGTACCGGCTGAGGCGGAAGAAGTAGTTCTCCTCCTCGACCTGTTCCACCGGCTTCTTGTGGATCGGGCAGTTGCCCTCGACCAGGTCGTCGTCGGTGAAGTAGGCCTCGCAGGCCACGCAGTAGAGACCGCGGTAGGTGTCGAGTTCGATGTCACCGTTGTCGTAGCAGGCCTGCAACAACTTCTGCACGCCCAGTCGGTGGCGCATCTCGGTGGTGCGGATGAAGTCGTCGTTGGAGATGTTCAGGCGCTTCCACGCGTCGGCGAAGAGCGGCGCGATGGAATCGGCGAAGGCCTGGGGGGCCATGCCGGCGGCGTCGGCGGCCTGTTGGATCTTGAGGCCGTGCTCGTCGGTGCCGGTGAGGAAGTGCACGTCGTCGCCGAGAAGCCGGTGCCAGCGACTCAGCGCGTCGCCGATGATCGTGGTGTAGGCGTGTCCGAGGTGCGGCTTGGCGTTGACGTAGTAGATCGGAGTGGTCGCGTAGAAGGCGCGGGGGTCGGACACGCCTCTCAGGCTACCGACGATCGCCTGGTGGAACTGGTGGCGTGAACGACCAAGAATTGGTCGTTCACGCCACCAGTTCCTAAGTTCTGATCGTGCAGGATCGACAATTCGAGTTCGACGCGGCCACGGCGATGGAACCGCTCGAGGTGGTCGACGGCGTGCATCACTTCGCCACCCGTGTGCATCCGGGGTGGGACATCCTGGGTAACGCCAACGGGGGCTATCTCATGGCGTTGGTCGGTCGCGCGGTGTCCATGGCCACCGGTCGACCCGATTGCGTCACGATCACCGCGCACTATCTCGCACCGTGTCCCGCCGGCGAAGCTCGCATCGAGGTGGCGCCGGTGCGCGCGGGTCGACGTTTCGCGACGGTCACCGCGAGCCTCTTCCTGCGCGGAGACGCGGCGGGGGAGAAGGAGATCATCCGGGTCCTGGCCACGGTCGGCGATCTCACCAACGATCCGGGCGGACCCTCGGCGATGCAACGTCCGATGCCGGACATCGCGTCGTTCGACGAATGTCTGCTGATGTCGGAGACGTCGGTGAACGATTTCGCGCACATTCACGGTCGGCTGGCCACCCGCGGGCAGGCCGAGGACATCGCGTTCCGCACCGGCTCGCCGTCGGGTCGGGCCACGATGCGCGGTTGGTTCGCCTTTGCCGACGGTCGCGCGGTGGACACGCGGGCGTTGTTGTTGGCGTCCGACGCGTTCCCACCCGCGGTGTTCAATCTCAGCCTTCCCGCGGCCTGGGTGCCCACGGTCGAACTGACCGTGCACGTTCGCGCCACACCGGCGCCCGGTCCGGTGGCCTGCTTTTTCGAGACCCGATTCGTGCAGAACGGCCTGCTCGAGGAGGACGGCGAGATGTGGGACTCGAACGGGGTGTTGGTGGCGCAGAGTCGGCAACTGGCGTTGGCGCCCCGCGGCTGACCGCGGCCCGCTCGGTCAGTCGTCGCGTTTCGACAGTTCGAGGGCTCGGCCGTACACCGTCTTGCGCGGCACTCCGGTGAGTTCGGAGACCACGGTGGAGGCGTCGCGCACGCTCACGTCCGCGGCCAACTCGGCCAGCAACAGGCGATCGACGTCCTCCGCGGTGGCCGCGGGCTCGTCCGCGGCACCCTCGAGAACGAGAACGAACTCGCCCTTGGGTTCGACGTCGGCATGGTGCGTGACGGCCTCGGCGATGGTTCCCCGCCACACCTCCTCGTGAACCTTCGTCAGTTCGCGGGTCACGACGATCCGTCGTCCGCCCCCGAGCGCGACGAAGAGATCCTCGAGGGTTCGCCTCAGTCGGTGGGGTGCCTCGTAGAGGACCGTGGTGCGACGTTCGCGGACGAGGTCGTCGATGTACCGCGCCCGTTCCTTGCCGCCGCGAGGAAGGAAGCCGTCGAAGACGAAACGGTCGGTGGGCAATCCGCTGATGACGAGGGCCATCACGAAGGCGGCGGGTCCGGGCACGGCGGTGACGACATGATTGGTGAGCGACACGGCCCTCACCAATCTCTCGCCCGGATCGCTGATGCCGGGAGTGCCGGCATCGGTCACCAGGCAGACGTCGCGACCTTCGTCGAGGGCGTCGATGACGCGGGGGATGGAGGCGTGTTCGGTGTGTTCGTCGACGCGCATGAGCGTGGCGTCGACACCGAGGTTCTTCAGCATCATCCCGGTGCGACGCGTGTCCTCGCAACACACCAGGCCGGCGGTCCGCAGCTCGGCGACCGCGCGGGTGGAGACGTCGGTCATGTTTCCGATGGGCGTGGCCACCAGCACGAGTCGGCTCACGAGGTCGCTCCGTCGTGCGCGCGTACCTCGATCACGTCGCCCACGCGCAGTCCCCATCGGGCGAAGGCGCCGCGTTCGGCCTCCACGACCACGCGGGCGCTGGGAACCGGGGCGCCGATGCGGTGCCTGCGCATGCTCATGGCTTTGATCACCCGTCCGTCGACGTCGAGATACGCGACGTCGAGGTCGAACCGCATGCCGATGGTGTGTATCCACCGACACGACGACAGCACGAGCGCCCCCTCGCATCGGTCGCGACCGCGCAGTCCGATCCGACGATCACGGGCGTTGGAGGCGACGCGCGCACTGGCCAGAACTCGACCATCGCTCACCAGCCACGCCGTCGGTTCGGTCACGTTGTCCCCTCCCTGGTGCTCAGACGTTGAAACGGAACTCCATCACGTCACCGTCGACCGGGTGGTACTCCTTGCCCTCGATGCGGATCTTGCCCAGTTCCTTGGCCTTGGTCCACGACCCGATGTCGAGCAACTCGTCCCACCGGATGACCTCGGCCTTGATGAAGCCGCGCTGGAAATCGCTGTGGATGCGTCCGGCGCATTCGGGGGCGTTGGATCCGGCGTAGAAGGTCCAGGCCCGTGTCTCCTTCTCGCCGGTGGTGAAGTAGGTGCGCAATCCGAGCAGGTGGTAGGCGCTGCGGACCATGCGGAACAACGCTCCCTCGCCCAGACCGAAACCCTCGAGCATCTCGGCGCGCTCCACCGGGTCGACGATGGTGGCGGCCTCGGCCTCCAGCTGCACGCACATGCCGATGACCTCCACGTTGTCGCCGGCCGAGGAGAACTCGTCGCGCACGCGTTGCTCGACGGCGGGGATCTTGTCGAGTTCGTTCTCACCGACGTTGACGACGGCCAACACCGAACGGTTGGTGAGCAGGAAGTAGGGCTTCAGCGTCTCGCGCCACTCGGGCTTGAGACCCGCCCGGTAGAGGGGGCGTCCCTCGCTGAGCGAGTCGTAGGCGGCCTGCAGCGCCTCGAGTTCGGAGGCCGCGCCCTTGTCGAGCTTGGCCTGGCGGGTGGCCTGGGTGAGTCGCTTCTCGACGGTCTCCAGATCGGCGAGCGCCAGTTCGATCTCGACCACCCGCAAATGGTCGAGGGGGTCGCTCGGGCCGGGCACGTCGTCGTCGACGAAGGCCCGCAACACCAGAACGATGGCGTCCACCTCGCGGATGTTGGCGAGGAACTTGTTGCCGAGGCCCTCGCCCTTGCTCGCGCCCTCGACCAGACCACCGATGTCGACCACCTGCACGGAGGCGTGGATGGTGTTCTTGGTCTTCGACATCACGGCCAGACGGTCGAGACGATCGTCGGGCACCTTGGCCACGCCAATGTTGGGGTCCTTGGTGGCGAAGGCGTAGGGGGCCGCAAGGGCGCCGCCGCCGGTGAGTGCGTTGTACAGAGAGCTCTTGCCCGCGTTCGGGAGGCCGACCAGGCCGAAACGTTCCATGACCGGACGCAGGCTAGCGACGGGCCCGAGTCGAACCGTGTCGGTGCGGGCGTTTCGTCGCACACCCGAGCGCATGAACCACCGACCGCTCGTCGTCTCCCTGCTGTTGCTCGTGCCCGTCTCGATTCTCGGTCGTGGATCTTCCGCCATGGCCGAGCCGGTGCCCTGCACCACGTACTCGATCGTCGGGACGTTGAACGACGAACGCGTCGCCACGGTGCGCGTGCACCTGGTCGACGAACCCCTCGTGGGTCATCGGGTGTTCGCGGTCTTCGCCGGTGACGAGATGGAATCGACGCCGGCGGTTCTGTTGACCGGACCCGACGGAACCGCCACCGTGGCCCTGCCCGAGGGTGCCGATGCGGTGACGTTCTCGGCCGAGAGTCCCCTCGGTGGCGCGTGCGCGGGCGATGGTTCGCCGGGCACCGAGCCCGAGATCGTGGTGGTGTCCGACACGGTGGGGCAACCGGTCCCCGAGCCGGCTCCGCGGGTGCCACCCGTCGTCGACGAGTCCGCGGGCCCCGGGTCGCTGGCCGTCACCGGTCCGGTGGCCCCGGAACTGGTGCTACTCGGCGCGTTGTTCGTGGTCGCGGGGTGGTTCGGCCGACGGTTGCGGGGCACCGAGACGCCCGATCCCGGCGCGGCGCCATGTCGTTTCGGGGGATTCCCCCTGTAGGCTCCTACGCCTATGTCGAAGAAGACCAAGAAGCGCAAGGCCCGTCTCCGCCGTTCCAAGGCGAACCACGGCAAGCGCCCCAACATGGGTCGCGGCTGAGGTTTTCTTCCCGATCGGACGCAGTCATGTCCGATCACGTCGAAGTCGCCCGAGTCGCCGAGTTGCGACTGGCCAGCCCCGTCGAGGCGTGGAGCAGTCTGGGTTTCGTCGCCCGTGAATCCTCCGACGGATCGTCGATTTCCGTGGCCGGTCTGGGATTTCGTTTCGTCGACGAGCCCGGAGCCTGGCCCGAATCAGCGGTGACCGGATGGACCCTCGCCGCCGAACGTGTCGGTGCCGAGCACGTCGACGGGATTCCCACCCGCTGGATCGTCGCGTCGACGGACGACGCCACCCTCGACGAGAACCCCTCGCACCGGGTGCGCGTGACGTCCATCGATCACATCGTCATCATGACCGGATCGCTCGATCGAACGAGCGAGAGCATCGATCGCGTTCTCGGTGCACCCCGCAAGCGGATTCGCGACGCCGGCGGTGGAGTTCGTCAGGGTTTCCACCGCGTCGGTGGGATCATCCTCGAGGTGGTCGAGCGACCGGGGATCGATCCGAGCACGCCGGCATCGGTGTGGGGCGTGGTGTTCGTCGTCGACGATCTGGACGAGACGGTGGCGTGGCTGGGTCCCGATGCGGTGTCGGCACCGCGCGACGCGGTGCAACCCGGTCGTCGCATCGCATCGATTCGTCGCGAGGTGGGTCTGGGATTGCCGGTGGCCCTCATGACGCCACACGTGCGCTGATCACCAGCCGTCGCGCTCGGCCAGTTCGGCCATGAAATCGAGGCCGGCCTGGCAGTCGTTGTTGTGCAGACACCACCGGCACTTGTTGCCCGGTCGCAGAACCGGCTCGACCTTTCCGATGCGCAACTCGATGGCGCGCACCAGTCCGTCGCGCAGACGTCGGGTGGTGGAACGAAGCGAGGCCTCGTTGACGTCCTCCTGGTCGATGACCGAATCCTCGATGTAGTAGCTGGCCACCTTGCGGGGCGCGTGCCCGATGGAGAGCAGATCGATGAGCGCGTACAGGCGCAGATCCTCGGTGTGCGAGTGGTCGCGTCCGCCGGTCTTGATGTCGAGGATCACCTTGTCGGGCGGGCGACCGAGCGCGATGTCGAGTTTTCCGCTGATGCGAACGCGTCCACCGGCCAGCGACAGGGCGATGGGGCTCTCGACCTGCGGGATCCAGGTGCGCTTGATGGGTGGGAAGTTCTCGGTGAAGCGCGTGAAGGTGGCGGTGCACATGCCGATCAGTTCGGCGCGTCCGAATTCGTCGAGGGTGGTGAGGAAGTCGCTGATGCCCTTCGAGGTGTCGTTGGCCAGACGCGACACCGCTTCCTCCACCAGGTCGGCCGGGGGCATCGGATGACGCAGGTTGATGGAGACCTCGACGGCTTTGTGCACGATGGTTCCCTTGGCGTTGGCGGTGGTCCATTCGAAGGGGCCGATGCCGTCGACGAAGTACTTCTCGCAGGAGTGGACGTCGCCGAGACCGCGCTTGGACAGGGTGAAGCGGGTTTCGTAGGACTTGCCGTCGGGAAGCACGGGGTGGAACGGCTTCAGGGCCTCCTCGATGTCGGCGCGCAACTCGGCGGCCAAACCCTCGGGGATGTGCGGTCGCTCGTCGGTGCGACCCAGCAGGTCGATCACCCGTTGTTGGGCCGGGTTGTAGACGTCGGACATGGCGCAGACTGTAGGGGTTCGGGTGGCCGGAGCAGGGCCGACGATCTTTTCGGTGTTCCGTGCCACACCCCGTTGGCAAGGTGGCTCTTCCCATGGAATCGAACACCGTCAACTTCGCACACGCCGCGCGCACCCTGGCCCACGAGGCCCGCGTGCGCGGCTTGCTGGTGCCCGGTTTCCGTTGTCCGCCGCGCATTCTCGGTGTCGATCGCTCGTTGCGCCGCTGGGACGGCGGGGCCACGGTGGCCGTGAGGGTGAAGGGGCGACCGTGGGTGGCGGTGGTGGCCGACATGATCGAAGGAATGGTGGTGGCCAATCAGTTGGTGCCTCCGGTGGCCGACCGTTTGCGCGCCGAGATGTGGTTGGCGTTGGGCTTCGTGGCCCAGGACGACGATTCCCGCCGGAGCAAGGTGGCCTGAGTCGTAGCCTGACCCCGGGCCCGGGTGGCGGAATTGGCAGACGCGGGGGGCTTAAACCCCCCTTCCCCTCGCGGGGAGTGTGGGTTCGAACCCCACCCCGGGCACTGGAGACGCCGATCGGACGCGGATGTTCGAACGTTACGAGTTCCGACATGAGCGGTGCCGACGAAACACGGCGGGTGTTGCGGACCTACTCAACGGCGTGGCTCGCGGGCGATCTCGATGCCGTGCTCGCCTCGTATCACGACGACATAGAGTTGCATTACATGGGCGCGAGTCCATTGGCCGGCAGTCATGTCGGCCGTGATGCCGCGTTCGCCGCGCTCGGTCAGGCGTCGTTGCGTACCTCGCGCAAGCTCGTGGCCGTCGAGGACGTGTTGGTGGGCGAGACGCTCGGAGCGCTCATCGCCGTCGAGGACCTGGGTGAACCTCCTCGACGCGTGCGACGCGTGCTCCTCTATCGGGTGCAGGACGGCAAGTTGCGTGAGTGTTGGTTGTTCGACGAGGACCAGCGGTTCGTCGACGAACTGTGGTCGAACCAGATCTGAGGAGTCCCATGCTGGAGATGCGGGCGGTCTGTGAGCGTTGCGACGAAACGCTGGCTGAGGATGGTGACGCGGTGATCTGCAGTTTCGAATGCACGTTTTGTGACCGCTGCGGCGGCGAACTCGGACACCGGTGCCCGAACTGCGGTGGGGAGCTGGTTCGCCGTCCTCGTCGAGCGCCGGCCGCGGGCTGACGACACCGACGTTCAGGGAAGCAACAGCAGCGCGGCAATCGTCGCTTCGATGGCCAGCCCCGCGAGGTTTTCCTTCGTTCGGGATCGATCGAACACGAACGACATCAACCGTGCGAGGAACGCCCCGGCCCATGCGGCCCCGAGCACGATTGCCGCCTCGCGGCTTCCGATGAGGATGACGGCGAGGCCGGCTCCGACGAAGAGTCCACCGTAGGTTGCTCGGACCTCGGAAAGGCCGAGACGCCCCGGAATCTGGATGCCGATGACCCGGCTCACGGTGTGGGGCCACAGCAGACCGAGGAATCCGGCGGCCATCGAGATGACCGCACCGATGTGAGCGGTGACGCTCACGATGACCTGAGTTTCACGAGCGGTATCGAGAGGGCCAAACCGAAGGACAGGTTGAACATTGCGTGCGTGGGGTAGCCGAGCACGAGCGACATCCCGGTGTCGAGGACGAACCAGAGGGCGAACGAACGCCCGATGAGTGGCACCGCCCAGGTCGCTCCCTCGCGCATCGGTCCACGCACCAGTTGCAGCATCGTGAGGGCCCATCCCGCGAGCACCGCCCCGAGCACCATGTACGGAAGTCGTAGGTAGCTCCGCACCTCGTCGGTTTCGATGGTGTCGGGTGGACCGAAGCCGAGTGCTGAGAACAGCGAGCCGGCCACCGAGCCGGCGACCACCAGCAGGAGTGAGTAGGCGAGGATGACACCGAGCACGACCTCGAGCCAGCGGATCCATGCGGTACGTGAGATCACGATTCCACGCTAGATCGCTCGCGAGAGGCGGGTGGCGACCGCCGCTTCGGAGGTAGGCGCCACCATTGTCAGTGCCTCTCCCACGCCGGGCCCTACCTCGGGGGTCCACGTCAGTGGCTTCCGGCATGGGACAATGAATCCGTGAACGACATCGCCAAGGCCGAGCGGATGTGGGACAACTTCGACGTGGAGGCCGGGCGATCGGTGTCGTGGTTGAGTTCGCGCACCATCGACGACGACATTCGTCGGCGTTTCAGCCCGGACCCGAATCCGGTCTTCTGGGTGGCTCAGTTGTTGCGCGAGCGGGGCGCGACCGACGGACTGGTCGGCGCGGCTCTGGTGTGTGGCGACATGCAGAGCGAGCGTCCGTTCTTCGAGCACCCCACCCAGGTCTCCTTCTCCGAAGTGCACGGTTACGACCTCAGCCAGGAGTCGTTGAACAAGTACGTGCCCGACGGAGTCACCTGGTTTCCCCACAAAGTCGATTGCAACGTCATCGACCTTCCCCGTTCGGTGTTCGATCTGGTGGTGGTCAGCCACGGCGCCCACCACGTGATGCGCATCGACCACTTCTTCGAACAGGCCCGCGCATCGTTGAAGCCGGGCGGTCTGATCTACATCTACGAATGGATCGGTCCGGAATACCTACGGGTGCCCCGTAAGAACCGTGTTGTAGCCACATTGCTGCTTCTTGCTCTGTTCCCCTCACGTCGAACCCGACGCACCCACATGAACAAGATCAAAGGACTGCGCTGGATCATGGATCCGGCGGACCCGGTGGCCGACCCCTCGGAAGCGTGCAACTCGTTGCGGTTGATGGGTGCGTTCGAGGAGCGCTTCACGCCGTTGTCCCGTCACCTGCACGGCGCTCTCACGTATCCGATGTTCGAAGGAATCGGCCAGAACGTCGACGAGTCGAAGCCGTGGGTTCGCCGTCGCCTGCGTTGGGTGATCGCCGCGGAGCGCTTTCTCACCGCTCGACGGTTGGTACACCCGTTGTTCGTGGTGGCCGTGGCCGAGGCGAAGCCCGGCTGAAACGTCAGGGTTCGATGATCGGGAAGAACATCTTGAACGTCGTCAACGCGTTCCAGAGGCTCCGCACCAATTCGACCGATCCCTCGACCCGCACCGCGCCGGTGCTCAGGCCATCGTCGATGGACAGCTCGGCCACCACGAGTCGGTTCAGATCCGTGCGGGTGCAGCGCACGGTGGCCGACGGCTCACCGAGACGATGCGGACCAGGCTGGCGCGAATGGAGCGTTCCGTTGGACAACTCCAGTTCGACGGCGTCGCCACCGTCATCGAGGATCCACTCCAGATGGTGGTCGCCCAGCGCCACGGCCGCCGATCCGTCGAGGCGCACGGCCAGATAATCGAACACCTGCAACGGAGTCATGCCACCCACCGATGCCACGGTGGGTCGGATCGGATAGTCGAGCGGGGGAGTGCCCTCTCGCAGTTCCTTCGCACCGGTGAGATAGATGTCGCGCCACGGACCGGACTCGGCTTGATAGGCGAGTTGCGTGAAGGCGTCCGCCTGCAGTTCGCGGGCGGCGGTGTGACGCGGATCGGCGAACACGGCGTGACGCAACACCTGGGCGACCCAGCGGTAGTCGCCTTCGTCGTACGCGGCGCGCGCCTTGGCGACGAGATTGTCGATGCCACCCATGAATTGAACGTAACGGCGCGCCGCTTCGACCGGGGGAAGGGGATTCAACGACGACGGGTGTCCGTCGTAGAAGCCGAAGTAGCGCTGATACACGGCACGCACGTTGTGGCTGACGGTGCCGTAGTACCCGTGGCAGGTCCAATCGGCCCACAGGCCGGGTGGAAGGTCGATGAGGTCGGCGATCTCGTCGGGGGTGTGGCCGAGGTTGGCCAGTCGCATGGCCTCGTCGTGGATCCACCGGTACAGGTCGCGGTGGTTGCGCAGGTGCGACATGGCGTCGGCACGGCCCCAGTAGGGCCAGCCGTGCGAGGCGAAGAGCACGTCCATCCGGTCGCCGTATCTGACGAGGGCGTCGTCGAGCGATCGGGTCCAGGTCAGCGCATCGCGCACCAACGCCCCGCGCAATGTGAGGACGTTGTGCATCGTGGCGGTGCAGTTCTCGGCGATGCACAGGGCCCGCAGCGTGGGGAACCACAGGTGCATCTCGGCCGGGGCCTCGGTGTCGGGTGCCAACTGGAACTCCACTTCCAGCCCGTCGACGACCATGGTCTCGAAGTTCTCCACGATCACGTGCGTCGGGGCGATCAGCGCCGAGCTGCCGAAGGGGACCCCCTTGGACAGACCCTGATCGACGTGACCGTGCTCGTCCCACGACAGCGTCATGCCGTACTGCCACGTGGCGCGACGACCCATGGCGGCCTGGGCCACCACGTTCTCCGAGACGGCCGCGTGCAGGAAACCATCGGGTGCGATCACGATGCACGACCCGTCATCGATGCGCTCCCGATCGACCACTCCGAGGATGCCTCCGTAGTGGTCGATGTGCGAGTGGGTGTAGGCCACGGCCACCACGTCGCGGACTCCGAGATGCGCGTCGACGAGAGTCTTGGCGGCGCGAGCGGTCTCGGTGGTGGTGAGGGGATCGATGACCAACCATCCCGAATTCGTGGCCACGAAACTGACCACCGCGGTGTCGTAGCCGCGGACCTGGTACACGCCGTCGCGCACCTCGAACAAACCGTGTTCGGCGTTCAGTTTCGCCTGTCGCCACAACGACGGGTTCACGCTGGCGGGGGCGTCACCGTGGATGAACGCGAAGTTGGCGGTGTCCCAACTGACGCCCACCAGTCCACCGGGCCGCTCGTTGAGGATGGGCCCCTCGTGCTGGGCGATCAGCCCCTTGCGCGCGCGCTCGAAATCCGATTCGTCCGACCACGGGAGTCGGTCGGCGAGGCGTCGGTTCGCGGTCTCGGTGTGCGAGGTGGCGGGGGCGCGTTCGGTCATGCGGTCATGTTAGGTCCGGACGCTCGCGCGGTCCCCTGTGGCAGGATGGACGCATGAAGCGTTCGGTCCGTCCCCTGATCTCCACGTCTCTCGTCCTCGCCGCGGCCGTTCTCGCGGGTTGTACGTCTTCGGAGTCGGCCGAGACTCCCACGGTGCCTCCCTCCACCGAGCAGTTGGCGGCCACTCCGACCGACCCGCAGAACACCATGCCGCCCACCAGCACGGCCTCGCGTGACGAACCCGAGATCGGCACCCCGCCCACGTTGTCGACCAACATCGAGATCGACGTGGAAGCTGACGCGCCGATGGAGGCTTCGACCGGTATCGGTTCGCCGGTGCGTATCCGCATCGTCAGCGAGGAGGAGCGCGAGTTCCATCTCCACGGTTACGACATCGAGCTCACCGGCGACGACGTGGTGTTCGAGTTCGTGGCTGACAAACTGGGCGTGTTCGAACTGGAGGATCACGACTCCGGTGATCTCATCCTCACCCTCGAAGTGTTGGCCGACTGACGTCGTCGGGCGAGCGGACACCTCCGCCCGCCCGAACGGTCAGAGCGAACGACAGGGCTGACCGCGCAAGGCTCCGCACGGAGCCACGCCGCGGGGGACGTTCAGGCCGCTGATGGTGCTGAACACGATCGACGAGGGGTGCTCGGCGTCGTGGTGGATCGTCACGTTCTCGTCGGCGCTGATGGTGCGGAACTCCCACTCGCCGCGATTGCCACCGGGGGCGTCGATGGTGACGCGGATGCGCGATCCGGCACGGAACGGATGGGCGACCGGGAAGATCTCCACGCGCACCGGGGTGATCTCGCCGGGGGTCAGGGGCGCGGCGTCGGCCTCGAGGTGCGTGTGCGAGGGTCGGTTCTCGCTGCTGGCGGCCTCGTCGAGTGCCCGATGGCTCGCGCGCAACCAACCGCTCTGCACGTAGGTCTCCGTTCCGTCGGGTCGGATCTCCGAGATCGTGACCTCGAGATCGGTGTCCTCGGCGTCCGACGAGATCCAGAGATCGGCCGATCCCGGTCCGACGACCACGAGATCGTCGGCGAGAGGTTCGCTCGTGAACTCGGCCGCCGTTCCCGCGGGGTTACGGACCCAGTTCCACGTCACATCGGCGCGCCAGATGGCGCTTCCCGAACCGGCGAAGAACGTGCTCGGGGTGGCGGTGGGATCGGCGACGTAACTCGTTTCTCCCGTCGAGACGTTGCTCGACAGCGTTCCGCCGGCGCCCAGGTTCATGCGGACCAACTCCGTCTCCGGAATCGGCCAAGCACTGAACTCGGCCTGCCAACGCGCCAGCGGCGAACCCGCGGGTTGACCGTCGGCGGCCCCCTCCTCGAAGAGCACGCGCACCTTGGGTTCGGACTCGAACGCCGCCAGCGCCTCGTCGTAGGTGAGGCCGGAGAAGCGGTTCTGTTGCGGCAATCCCACCGTGGATCCGGTGATGCTGTTGGACAGGATCGGAGCGATGATCGACGCGGCCGTCAGGTCGGGTACGGCGCGCGCCACGTACAGGCTGAGGAACTCGGCGTAGCGCGGGAACACCGCGGTGCCGAGGGACTCGGTGTGCAAACCGTTCAGCAACGTGACGTACACGTGCGGAGCGGAGTCGAAGTCGTCGAGGAAGGCGGGGAAGTGTCCGCCGGTCTGCTCGTCCTGCCACGCGCCGGACAAGAAGACCGGAACCTCGATCCGGTCGACGAGCAACGACGGGTTGATCTCGTCACCGACGTCGGACGAATAGAAGGGATTGGCGTCGATCTCGGCCACCAGATCGGGATTCTGCAAACGGAGATTCTGATTGGCCGCGCAGGTCTCGTCGCCCTCGTCGGAACGTTGCTGGGCCCAGGTCTGACCGAAGGGACGGGCCTCTTCCATGCGGGCCTTGGTCCATTCGACGGCGAATCCGGTGTTCAGGATTCCACCGGGGTACAGGGTGCTGCGGTAGCTGTCGTCGATGACCGACAGCGGCGTGATGGCGGCCAGGCTCGGTGGTTGCGTCGACGCCACGAACAATTGGCTGATGCCGGGATAGCTGATGCCGACCATGCCCACCTTGTTGTTGGCGACCCACGGCTGAGCGGCGACGGCCTCGATCACGTCGTAGCCGTCGAGCAGCTGGGCCTCCTCGAAGAAGCGGTACGAGCCACCCGAGCATCCGGTGCCGCGCATGTTGACGCCCACGTAGGCGTAACCGAGCGTGTTGAACAACTGGGCGAAGGTGGTGTCGCCGGGGTTGCTTGGTGCGTAGCCCGAGTACTCCACGACGGTGGGGTAGGGGCCGGCGTCGGCTTCGCCGGGCAGCCACACCGTCGCCGACAGGGTGGTTCCGTCGCGAACGGTGATGTAGCCGAAGCCCGGCTCGATCGTCTGGTCGGCGTAGAACGACTGGTCGGGGACGTTGGTGGCGTCGTACACCGTGACGACGTCGCTGGCCGCGGAACGATCGGCCAGCAGCACGCGATAGTCACCGACCTCCACGCGGCGTTGCAGGAACGAACCGAGTTCGTCCACCACACCCTCGGCGACCACGGAACCGTCGGTCGACTCGATCAGCAGTTCGGCGCCGGGTTCGGCGCCGGTGACGGTGATCTGATGGGTTCCCGGCACCACCGAGAAGGTGACCGGCGGGAGTTCGACCACGGTGGTGGGGGCCGCCGAATCGGCCGGCTCGGTGGTGGAGCCGCCGTCGCCTCCGGAGCACGCGGTGGCCCCGAAGAGCACGACGGCGAGGCCGAGAGCGAAGCGGTTGGTGGTCGATGTCATGGTCCCTCCCCGGGTACTCGTCCGACTGTAGGGGGCGAAGGTGAGGCACAATGGTGTCGTGACCACCTCTGCCCTCATCGCCCCGTCGCTCGATCCGATGCTCGACGACCTGCGTGCGTTGGTGGAGGTCGAATCGCCGTCTCGCGATCTCGCGGCGCTCGGAGTCAGCGCGCGAACGCTGGCGTCGATGATGGAGCGACTTTTCGGATCGGCCCCGCACATCGTCGAGAGCCCCGTGGGCCCCCACGTCCATTGGGTGGGTGGGCCCAACGCGAGCGTGCTGATCGTCGGGCACCACGACACGGTGTTCCCGAAGGGTGCCCTGGCCGCCCGACCGTTCACCGTGGTCGACGGGCGCGCGACCGGGCCCGGGGTGTTCGACATGAAGGCCGGCATCGTTCAGGCGATCCACGCGGTGGCGGCGTTGTCGGATCGATCGGTGGTCGAGATCCTTATCACGGCGGACGAGGAGGTCGGCTCGGAGCATTCGCGAGAACTCATCGTCGAACGCGCTCGACATTGCGGAGCGGTCCTCGTGCTCGAACCCAGTGCCGACGGTGGCGCGCTCAAGACGGGACGCAAGGGAACCGGGACGTTCGAGGTGCGCGTGCACGGTCGCGCGTCGCACGCCGGACTCGAGCCGGAGAAGGGTGTGAACTCGCTCGTGGAGGCGGCCGCGCAGGTGTTGCGCATCGCCACGTTCGGTAATCCCGGTCGGGGAACCACGGTGACGCCGACGGTTGCGGCGGCGGGAACGGCCGACAACGTGGTGCCGGCGTTGACCACTGTTTACGTCGACGTGCGCGTGGAGCACGCGGACGAACGAGCGCGGGTGGACCGGGCCATGGCCGACCTGCGACCCGAGCATCCCGAGGCCCGCATCGAGATCCTGGGCGGGTTCAACCGTCCGCCGATGCCGACCACGGCGTCGGAGACGTTGTTCCCGATGGCGTTGGAGGTCGCGTCGTCGATCGGACTCGAGGGTTTGCGGGGAGTGGCGGTCGGCGGGGGGTCGGACGGCAACTTCACGGCCGCGGCGGGAGTGCCGACTCTGGACGGGTTGGGGGCGGTTGGGGGAGGAGCACACGCGGACCACGAGTGGGTGGACGTGGCGACCATGCCCACCCGCGCCCTCCTCCTCGCGTCCATAGTGCGACAAATTGTCGCTTTACGTACATGAGCCGTGTACTTAAAGCGACAAATTGTCGCATTTTGGTTTAGGAGGGTTCGAGGAGGTTGAGGTTTTCGCCGGGGGTTCCCGCGCCCAGCGTTCCCGCCGCCCGGTACACCTCCAGCTTGCTCCGGCTGTCCTCGATGTCGAGGTTCCGCATCGTCAGCTGACCGATCCGATCGAGCGGTCCGAACGCCTGGTCCTCCACGCGCTCCATGCTCAACCGCTCGGGTGCGTACGTGAGGTGCGGGCCGGTGGTGTCGAGGATCGTGTAGTCGTCACCCCGACGCAGTCGCAACGTCACCTCGCCGGTCACCGCCGAACCCACCCAGCGCATGATCGGCTCGCGCAGCATCAGGCTCTGCGGGTCGAACCAGCGACCCTCGTACAGCTTGCGACCCAACCGACGGCCCATGGTCCGGTAGTTCTCGATGGTGTCCTCGTTGTGGATCGCCGACACCAGTCGTTCGTACGCAATGTGCAACAACGCCAGCCCGGGCGCCTCGTAGATCCCGCGGCTCTTGGCCTCGATGATGCGGTTCTCGATCTGATCGCTCATCCCCAGCCCGTGACGACCGCCGATCCGGTTGGCCTCGTTCACCAACTCCACCTGGTCGGGGAACTCCTGTCCGTTGATGGCGACGGGCCAACCCTCGTTGAAGCGCACCGTCACCGTCTCGGCTGCGATCGCCACGTCCTCGCGGTAGTGGGCCAGCCCCATGATCGGCTCCACGATGTCCATCGACGTCGACAGTTCCTCGAGCAACTTGGCCTCGTGCGTGGCGCCCCAGATGTTGGCGTCCGTGCTGTAGGCCTTCTCCTTGCTCGCGCGATACGGCAGTTTGCGTTGCTGCAGGAACTCGCTCATCTCGGTGCGTCCGCCCAGTTCGCTCACGAAGGTCTCGTCGAGCCAGGGCTTGTACACCCGAAGTCGGGGATTCACCATCAGCCCGTAGCGGTAGAAGCGCTCGATGTCGTTGCCCTTGTAGGTGGACCCGTCACCCCAGATGTCGACACCGTCGTCCTGCATCGCGCGCACCAACAAGGTGCCGGTGACCGCCCGCCCGAGCGGTGTGGTGTTGAAGTAGGTCTTTCCGGCGGTCGTGATGTGGAAGGCGCCGCACTGCAGGGCCATCAGGCCCTCGCGCACCAACTCGGCCCGACAGTCCACCAAACGTGCAACCTCGGCGCCGTACTGCTTGGCGCGATCCGGAACGCCGGCCAGATCGGGTTCGTCGGGCTGACCGAGGTCGGCGGTGTAGCAGTAGGGGATGGCCCCCTTCTCGCGCATCCAGGCGACGGCGGCCGAGGTGTCGAGTCCGCCGGAGAAGGCGATTCCGACTCGTTCTCCGGTGGGAAGGGAGGTGAGGACCTTGGCGGACATGGGGTCTGACGCTACCGGTCGTGCGCGACCGCTCTCACGAATACCCGGTCGCCGAACCTAGTGTTCGCCGGATGGACCACGGTCGCCAGAGCTCGTTCAACATGGACGGGGGGATCCACGAGGTTCCGATCGCCGGTGTCGTGGGCCGACTTTGGGTGTGCGGGAAGCACCTCATCGCCCCGAAACCCGACGTCGTTCTGTCGGACACGAGGGCCTCGCACGTGGTGTGCCTCGTGAAGGAACACGAACTGGCCGGTCGTTTCGACGAGTACATCGTGTGGTTGCGGGAGTCCGGTCGGGCGACGTGGGCGCCGACGAGCGATTTCGGATTCGATCCCCTCGACAAGGTGCTCGCGTTGTTCGAAGGAGTTTTCGCTCGTCTGACCTCGGGCGAGTCCGTGATCGTCCACTGTGCCGCGGGCAAAGGGCGCGCGGGAACGTTCGCTTCGGCATTGTGCGTGATGGCGGGAATGGGCGTCGACGACGCGGTGGCTCACGTTCGCCGTCATCGTCCCGGGGCCGGGCCGGAAGCAGGGGAGCAACGCGAGATTCTCGACGAACTGGCCCGTCGTCTCTCGCGCTGAACGGCGGCGAGATTCAGTCGCGTACGCGAGCGCTCGTCGACGCGATGCCGGCCAGGATCGCGGCCCCGGCGAGTGCGGCCAACACCACCGCCGATCCCGGGCTGGCGTCACGGTCCACGACGGCCAACAGTCCGAGTTCGAGGCCGGTGCCCCACGCGATCCAATGCGTCAGCGGTGCCCGCATCAACGACAGCACGGTCGACAGAATGCTCGGAAGCAGGAACAGCAATCCGAGCGCGTAGAGCACCGGAGTCGACCAGCGTTCCTCGTCGGCCCACCACAGCGGCCGACCGATCAGATCGGACGAGATGGCCACCGCCGCGACCCCGAGTGTCGTCATCGCCCAGAAGACGCCGAGGACGCGCGCCCACACCGGGTGCACGCGAACGCCCGTGTCGAGGAGCCCCTTCATCGGGACGAAACTACTGCCGCGGAGCCGTCGCCGAGGGTCGCCGGTAACTTGGTCGCGTGACCCAGACGGCGCACTTCCGGAAGCTCTCGTTGTTCTTCCCCATGTGGAACGAGCAGGAGTACATCGGTCGCACGCTCGCCGCGGCCCACGAGGCCTGCGCGATGCTGATGGAACTGGGCGAGATCGCCGACTACGAGATCATCGTCGTCGACGACGCGTCGACCGACGACACCCCGCGACTGGCCGACGAGGCCGCGGCGGCCGATCCCCGTATCAAGGTGGTCCACCACCCGAAGAACCGCAAGCTTGGCGGATCGATCAAGACCGGATTCGCCACGGCGACCGGCGACCTCGTCCTGTACACCGATGCCGACCTGCCCTTCGACATGGGTGAACTAAAACGGGCCTGTCGCATCATGCGCCTGTACGAGGCCGACATCGTGAGCGCCTACCGCCTCGACCGCACCGGAGAGGGGTACGTACGCACGATCTACTCGTTTTTCTACAACGCCCTCGTGCGGGTCTTCTTCGGCGTGAAGATGCGCGACGTGAACTTCGCGTTCAAGTTGTGTCGCGGACGCATCTTCGAACACATCACGCTCGAGAGCGAGGGCTCGTTCATCGACGCCGAGTTGGTCATCCGGGCCAACAAGCTCGGCTACCACATCGTCCAATTCGGGGTGGACTACTTCCCCCGCACGCGCGGTGTGTCCACACTCTCGTCGCCGAGTGTCATCATCAAGATCCTTCGTGAAATGCGCCACTTGCGCCGCGAACTGCGTGCCATCAAGCCGGTCGTCCAGCGCTGACCTGACCGGCCCCGATCGCCGGCGGTAGCCTCTCGGCGTGGCGATGGAACCCGATGTCCCCCGAGAGCGTCGCCCGCTCGTCGATCCGAATTCGCCGATTCACCGTTGGATTCCGGCCGTCGCCGCCGCCGCCGTGTTGCTCGCGGTCGTCGTGGTCGGCGCGGTCACCTCGGGCGGTGGTGGCCCGTCCACCGCTCCGACCACCACGATCAATCAGGTCGTCACCGGCAGCACCTTCGCGCCGGTGGCCAAGTTGCCCCTCACGCAGACCTACGGTCGCGGCGCCGCCGGCCCCGAGATCAAGCTCATCCAGGACCGTCTGATCGAGTTGAATTTCGACCCCGGTGTCCCCGACGGAGCGTTCGGCGAGCGCACCCAACAGGCGGTGTGGGCGTTCGAGGCCCTCGTGATGGGCGTACCGAGCGATCAACTCACGGGCAAGGTCGACGCCGAGATGTGGAGCCGCATGCAGGACCCCATCACCATCGCACCGCGGCGCCCGAACTCGACCCCGAACCACACCGAGATCTATCTGCCCCAACAGGTGCTGATCGTCTTCCAGAACGACGTGCCGGTGTTGATCACCCACATCTCCTCGGGTGACAACCAGGAGTGGTGCGAGGTGGTCAAGATCTCTCCGGGCGAGCAGGGTAACGAGAACGGGACCGAGCCGATCGAGAAGGGGGTCTGCGGTCTGTCGTGGACACCCGGTGGCGTCTTCAAGTATTACCGCATGGTTCTCGGCCGCCGTGAAAGCCAGCTGGGCGGCATGTACAACCCCGTCTACTTCAACTACGGCATCGCGGTCCACGGAGCGCACGAGGTGCCCGACTATCCGGCGTCGCACGGATGCATCCGCATCCCCATGCACATCTCGGACTACTACCAAACGTTGGTGGCCAAGGGCGATCAGGTTTTCGTGTTCGACGGGGTGAAGGAGCCCGAGGAATACGGCGCGCAGGTGCCCCGCTTCAACTGGCCCGATCCGAACTACACCACGACGACCTCGACCACCACCACGGTGGCCCCCAAGCCGACCACCACGCCGGCTCCGGCGCCCACCACCGTTCCGGCTCCTCCGCCGGCCACGACCACCACGACGCCGCCGCCTCCGCCGGTGTGATCGTCAGGCGGCGAAGCAGCCGTCGGCTCCGTACAACACGCCCTGTCTGAACGCGTCCACCTTGTCGAAGGGCGTCCCCATCGATTCCTCGTCGTCGGCGTCGCCGAGCAGCAGCGCGGTTCGGATGGCCTCGTCGAGGTCGCCGGGCGACAACGAGATGCGCGGGGTGGACTCCGTGTCGGGCACCACCGGTTCGGAGTTGAACGGAAGGATGTCGCCGGACCACATGCCGACGAGGCAGTCGTTCAGGAGAGCCCGTTGAACCCCCGTGAGGTCCGAGCCGATCGCCTCCTGCACGGCCTCGGCGTATCCGATGCCCAGAAGGTACGCCACCGCGAAATCGCCGGGGACGAGGTCGTAGTACTGACGCGCGACGGGGGAGGAGACCACCACGACGTTGTCCGTGGCGCACCAAGCGACCCCGGTGGTGATCGTCACCGTTCGTCCCGCGTCGCATTCGACGTCGCGCGACTCCGAGAGCACGAGATTCGGGGCGCTCCAGGGTGCGTCGACCTCGACCAGCGCCTGCCAGAAGACCATCAGGTCGTCGCGCATCGCGGTGAACATCTCGTCGCCGAACGGGAAGTCGCCCGGGTTGGGGCGCGACAACTCCTCGACGGTGAAACCGAACTGCAATGGCACCGGTTCGTTCGACTCGTAATCGGCGCAGGCCACCACGCCGCCCGTGAAGCCGTCTTGGAAGGAGCTCACGCGATCGAACGCCGAGCCGTGCGCGGAGGGGTCGTAGGCGGTGCTGCCGGGAGCGTCGCCGATCTGGATGAGGCCGAGCAACGCACCGGTCACGTCGGAGCGACTGAACCGGTATCCGTTCAATCCGGCCTCCTGCACGTGGGCGACCCACGCTCCGGCGAAGCAGTCGGCCTGCAACTCGAGGGTGGTGTTCACGTACGAGCCCAGGATGTCTCGACGGTGCGACGACTGGATCGCGTGTCCCCATTCGTGAGCCATGATCACGGCCACGGTGGCCGGCCCGAATTCGTCGGCGAAGTCCGGGAACAGCGAGCCGTCGTCGTAGACGATGAAGTCGCCCTCCTCGCAATAGAAGGCGTTGTCGCGCACCTCCTCGTAGTCGCCACGGAACTCGCAGCCCATCGGCAACGCGGATTCCCGGTCCGCGTAGGCCGGATGCACTCCACCGCGCAGTTCGGGGTAGTCGTCCCCGAAGACCTCGGGGTACGTGCGCGACCAGAAGACCTCGATGTCGTCGATGGCGTCCATCAGGAACCGGTCGTACGGACGTCCGGGCTTGGAGGCGTCGAGCGGGAAACCGTCCTCGAAGTCGCCGACGGGGATTCGGCTGCTCGAGTCGTCGATCAGCTCGTCGGACGTGTCGTTCGGGCTCGCATCGGCACCGATCTCCCGGCTGTCGACCTCGACCACCGCGGGATCGGACGTGGCGCACGACGTCGTCGTCGACGCGACGAGGAGGGCGAGAAGGAGTCCGGTGGCTCGACGAGGGCGGGGGACGAGCGAGGGGACCATCGTCAATCGGCGGGAAGTTCGTCGAGCACTGCCTGCATCTCGGTGATCTCGGCCGTCTGACCGCGGATCATCGATTCGGCGAACGAGCGAACCGCGGCGTTGGCGGCGTTGTCCCGCGCGTACTCGGCCATGTCGACTCCGCCCCGATGATGGGCGATCATCAACTCGGCGAACACTCGTGACGACTCGATCCCCGTCGATGCGGCGAACTCGTCGAGTTGCTCCTGGCTCGCCAAACCATCCATCTCGTCGATCGGCATCTCGTGTCCCATCCATCCCATGGCGACGCCGGAGTCGTTGACCTCCGACACTCCGAACGAGCGCAACATCTGGATCATCCGACCCACCTCCATCTGTTGCGACAGCAGGATCTCCTCGGCGAAGAGGGTGAGGCGCGGGTGCGGCTCGTCGACCTCGGTGAGATAGAAGAACGCCATTTGAACCGCTTGGTCGTGGTGGTAGCGCATGTCCTGCAGGAACCCCTCGTCGACCTCGGAGAAATCGGGGGTGGCCGACGAGTCGCCGGCGTAGAAGCCGATCCCCGCGCCGAGTAGGGCTCCAGCGATCGCGACGGCCACGAAGTTCACGGGGTTCTGCCACCACGGACGAACCTCGACGTCGTCGTCGGTCGATCCGAGGGAGTCCTTCGGTGCGCGAGAGGTGTCGGATGAGGTCATGTGAACATCCTCGCACGACTCCGCTCGGAGAACACCCCGCGGCTCGGTCCACGACTGGCACATGATCGGTGGACCATGGGTACAATCTCACTCGTGGACACCCCCGATCCGGCGCTTGTTCCGCTCCTCGAGGTCGGTGACGTCACCGTGAAGTTCGGCGGCATCGTGGCCCTCGACGGTCTCTCGTTCACCATCGACCGCGGTGTCATCTGCGGTTTGATCGGACCGAACGGCGCCGGCAAGACCACCATGTTCAACGTCGTCAGCCGCATTTACGAGCCCACGTCCGGGTCCGTCACCTACGAGGGCCGCGACCTGCTGTCGACACCGGCCCACGGCATCGCCCATCTCGGGATCGCGCGCACCTTCCAGAACCTGGCGTTGTTCCCCACCATGACGTTGTTGGAGAACGTGATGGTCGGAGCCCACTCACAGGGCAGCGTCGGCGTATGGCGAGCCATCGCCCGTGTCGGTGCGGCCCGGGAGAACCGTCGTATCCGCGATTGGTCGGGCGACTTGCTGGCCCAACTCGGTCTGGCTCATTTGGCGCACGTGCCCGCGGCCGGCTTGCCGTTCGGCACCCTGAAGCGACTCGAGATCG
>VFQT010000653.1_pt1 | contig 48590 bp, 43 predicted proteins | sample 3512381 | NCBI WGS metagenome assembly VFQT01 (sample SAMN10412376, study PRJNA504923) | tailings metagenome | isolation source: Relicate 2 Philex TSF3 active mining site | place: Philippines: Tuba, Benguet | collected 2017-08-29 | reverse complement strand
ACTCTTCTAAAGAGATAACTTTCATTGAGCGGGTTATATCCCGAGCAAGTGATGAGGGTGAGATACGCAGCATCTTGCTTGGATTCAAATGCGAAGCTCGTCGAATAGGGACGCGCTAATTTCGTGTTGCGTACTTCATAGATGTACTGTACGCCTCCCATGTGGACGATGATCTGGTCGCCATACTTGAGTTGTTTCAACGCCGCGAAGGGACCTTCCAAGCCAGAGGCGTTGGTGACGTGGGCGGTGAGCACCGAGTTGCCGTTCCAGGTGGGGAAGGCGGTGCCGTTGAGCCAGCCGGTATCGTTGCCGAGCCAGGTCACGTCCCAAGTCTTGTCCGCATTTTGGGGCACGCCCACAATAGTGGACTTTACGTTGAGCGAAGGAATCTCCAGCCACAGGTCACCCATGTTGGCGTACTCCAAAGTGGCGGGTTGAGCCGGAAGGGAGGTCGCTTTATTCGGGGCGAAACCAGTTGTTGGCAAGGAAGATGCGGTGGTTGAGGCGCGATTTCCACTTCGGCCCGTGCCTGCGGCAGCGCCAATCGTGAAGTCCACAGTCGTGTCGTTGACGCCGTTGTTGAGTTCGAGCCCTGCCGCGCTCCACACAGATGTGGTACCGCACACAAAGAGACGATAGGTTCCGGCTGTGAGCGGGCTGGCAAGCGTGAGCGAGGTGACGAACCCGGCGCTGTTGTAACTGGCGGTGCTGATGGTCTGTTGCACATCATCGCTGACCACACCGCCGTTGCAGGAGGTGGTATCGAAGGAGCCATTTGCGCCGCGCTCGACGAGGATGTAGTTGACTGTGTTGTTGGCAGCTTTGGCGGAACCATCATTGAGCATATCTTGATTGAAGACCACAGTGATTGAGGAGAGGCTGGTAAGCACCGCATTGGCAGAGGGGTTGGAGGCGGTGACCACTGGGATGACGGGACCCGCTTCATACGCACCAATATCGCATGCTGCCCCCTGTGGACGGGTCACGCCGCGCTGGTCAGTGGCAAGGCATTTGGTACCCATATTGATGGCAGGCGAGCCAGCCTGCAGCGCCATCGTTTGAGTCGGACCGCCATTATCGCCTAACGAACCGAGTAAGGGATCGGTATTGACTAGGGCGTTGTTGGTGAAATTGCAGGTGTTGCCCGAGTCCAGGTTATTGCCACCATCATTAACTGGCGAGCTGGTACAGCTGCTATTATTTAATATGCTGTTTCCAATGGCTACCATACTGCCGTTGTTGTGGATAGTATTTCCCGAAATTGTGCTATTTGTAATGGTAAGAAATTGATCAATACCAGGGAATATGGGTTGTTTGAAAATACCCCCACCAATACTTCCGGTATTGCCGACAATGGTACTGTTGGCCACTGATCCTTTATCGACCCACATCCCGCCACCCTGACTTTGGGCACTGTTATTGGCGATGGTGCTGTTGAGCACGGTGAGTGATGATGAACCGATGCTATAAATGCCCCCAGCTGAGAAATTTGTTTTATTGTTTGCGATGGTACTGTTTTTTATAGTGAGAATGCCTTTGTTTAGAATCCCACCACCAATCCCACGATTAGGAAGGTCATTTGGACACGTCCCATTACAATATCCATATCGCACTGTTATCATATCAAGCGTGAGGTTGCCGGTAGAGCTGACAAGAAACACACGGTTAGCAGTAGGCGTACAGCCACCGGGGAGATTGACTGGGTCGCAATTGGACGCTTGAATAATGGTAGATGCCGATGTGGGACCAATTCCTGTAATTAAGAGCCCTCCGATAATATCAGGCAATTGAGCGTTGCTGAGGGTAATCGTATAGCTTGCTCCGAAGGTGATGGTATCTGTGCCCGAACCAGCAGTACACTCTGTTGACCCGGATTGATCATCATTATTGGCGTTGGTTATGGCTTCACGCAGATCGCAAGTTCCATTGCCGTTCAGGTTCGCGAGCGTATCATCTGCATTACTGTTGACCACTATACCCGCCGCATACGCCGGGGTGAAGGTCACGGCACTGCCGAGCAGGGACAGAAATAGAGCAAGAATAACGAGCAAATTGAAAGAGCGAAATTTCATCAAAAATTCCTCCAAAGGGATGCACCCAAAATTCCTCCAACCTGGAATTTTGAGCAGGTATGTTGTAAAGTGTTGCAGATTATAAAAGGGGGTGTGAGTGTAAAATAGGTGCCAAAATGGATACTAAATTGCGAGACAAAAAAAGATCTCCGAGGTTTTCAAAACCTCGGAGATCTACACTTATTACTTCTCACTTACTCTTCTATTTCCCCAGTTTCTTTTTCATCGCTTCCGTCAAGGCAGGCAAAATTTGGAACAGATCTCCCACAACGCCGTAGCGGGCTTGCTTGAAAATGGGGGCGTCGGCATCTTTGTTGATGGCAACGATCACCTTGGCATTACGCATACCGACCAAATGTTGAATCGCGCCAGAGATACCGCAGGCGATGTACAGATCAGGTGCAACGACTTTACCGGTCTGACCAACTTGGTGGGCGTAGGTAATGTAACCGCCGTCCACGGCGGCGCGACTTGCACCAACTGCACCGCCAAGTAATTGAGCGAGGTCAGTGACGAGTGCAAAGCCTTGTTGGGCGCGCCAGATCTCGGCTTGCTTTTCATCCATGCCTGCGGGCGGGGTGAGGGATGGATTGTTAGAAACGCCGCGTCCGCCAGAGACGATGATGCCAGCGTCACCCAGGTTGACGGCGCTTTCAGAGGCAGAGTAGCCTTCAACTGTTGATTTTGCTTCACCAGCGGCCGCGACCTTGGTAATTGTTCCGCTCTTGCCAGCATCACGGTCTGGCTTGGGGAAGGCACGTCCGCGAATGGTTGCCATGACAGGCTTGCCAGAGCAGACGGTCTTTTCCATCAACTTGCCTTCGTAGATCGGGCGGGTGGCAACAAATGAATCAACGTTCGCTTCGAGACCTGTCAGGTCAGTGAGCACGCCGGTGTTCAAGTCTATGGCTGCCATGGCGGCCAGCTCACGGGTTCGCGAAGTGGTCGGGAGCAGAATCAGGTTCGGGCTTTGTGAAGAGGCGAGCGCGGAGAGGGTGGAGGCATACATCTCAGCGCGGTAATCTGCCAGCGAGGCATCATCTGCTACGAGGACTTCATCCGCGCCAAATTCCACCGCAGCTTTGGCAACTTCATCTACACCGGTGCCGAAGATCAATGCAACGGCTGTGCCAAAACTTTTTGCCAGACCGAGCGCTTCCCACGAAGCGGGCTGAACGTCACCTTTGAAGTGGTCGATATAAACAAACGTTTTCATAGCACTTTCTCCGCGATGATTTTGTCGGCGAGTTTTTCGGCGATCTCGGCGGGGCTTTCACCGGTGATCATTTCCACAGCGCGTGTGTCGCTGGGCGGGGTAACCAACTCGGTGCGGGTCACAACTGTGGCGGGGGCGCTGATGCCGAGGTCGCTCAAGGACCAAACGGGGATGGTTGCCTTCGAGGCTTTGCGGATGCCCATGAACGATGGGTAGCGCGGCTCGCCAATGCTTTGCACGACGCTCAACACCGCGGGCAGATTTGCTTTCATGATCTGACGACCTTCTTCGAGGACGCGCTCAACCGTGACCGCGCCTCCTTCGACCTTTATGCTGCCAGCCAACCCAAGCATCGGCCACCCGAGGACTCTTGCTGTCTGCGGGGGAGTGAGTCCCGCGCCATTGTCGAGCGTCTGCCGACCGAAGACGACCATATCCGCGCCGCCGATCTTTTGGATGGCAGCCGCCAGCACTTTCGCCGCGCCGGCAGTGTCGAGATCGTTCAACGCCGGGTCAGAGACGAGGATGGCTTCATCCGCACCCATGGCGAGGGCGTGCTTGAGCGCTTCCTTCGCGGTTTCGGGTCCGATGCACAACGCGGTGACGGTGCCGTTGTGTGCTTCCTTTTGCTGTAACGCGCCTTCAACCGCATATTCATCGAACGGGTTGATGACCAGCGGCGCGTCGCCCCATGAGACCTGCCCGCCTTCGGCTTTTACCTTTGCCTCTGAGTCGGGGACTTGCTTGATACATGCGATGATTTTCAAGGTATTCCTCCGTAATGGTTTCCGTCTCCGTCATTGCGAGGAGGGAGCTCTCCCCGACGAAGCAATCTTATGATTGGCTCATGAGATTGCTTCGCCGCAAAGAACAAGTGCACGGCTCGCAATGACGAAAAATTGATTAAACAAAAAACTCTTCGTACAGATCCTTCCACATTGGGTTCTTGCTTTTGATCAAGTCCAGCTTTTTCTTTCTTGAACCGCCTTTGATTTGTTTTTCGCGGGCGATGGCTTCCTCCATGGTGTTGTGTTCTTCGTAATAAACCAGCTTTGTGACGTTGTAACGGCTGGTAAATCCTTCTACGGTCTTTTGCCTATGTTCGGTGACCCGTCTTAGTAAGTTGCTCGTTACTCCAGTATAGAGAACCCGGTTGTATTTATTGGTCATGATGTAAATACAAGGTCGAAGTTCTCGTTTCATATCTACTCTATTCCGTCATTGCGAGGGCGGCGTTTTTCGCTCGAAGCAATCTTATGATTGTGTCGGTGATTGCTTCGCCGCAAAAAGCAAGAGCGCGGCTCGCAATGACGGGATTATCTTTTATCCCAAATATGCCATCACGACCAAAACATCCATGGCGACTACTGCCGCAATACCCAATAAACTGAATGCCTTTTGCCAGAACAACCAGCTTTGCTTGTTCTCGAGTCGTTTCAGGAAGAAGCCCTTGAAGGGTAGAGGAATCCGATCGTTGGTGAGGCTGGCATGGAGGTCTTTGTAATACTCGTCTGTCTTGAACCAGAGTTTGTAACTATTTGAAAGGAACAAAAAACTAAATATTAGGAAAACAACTAAAAAACCAAAGGGAATTTGTTGCATAGTTCGATGTATTTCTCCATGTGGAGGCTGATCCACATTCATACTTGGATGGTGGGTCTGAAGAAAGGTTGGCTAACTGAAATTTGAACTGCTGATGATCTTGCCATTCTCAATGTCGATCTCGCAAAATTGCCCGCTATTGGTAAATGTGGAGATGCTTGAGTCTTCGTTGAGTCTTACTTTGGTAAAAATGGCGTTGCCAGCCGGTTTTTCAGCTTTCCAGAGGATATCTCCATTGGGGGCTACCAAATAAAGATTCGATTCGTTCAAAGGAAACCCGTTCGGATTTTCCAGTACAACAACGCCTCTTTTTAATTCGATAAGTTTTTCAATACTGGTATGAAGCGGGGTGATCTGCATAAAAGATGTCCTTGCTGTGGGGGATAAATTCCGCCCGAGCTAGTGGGTATTATATCCCAAACTCGCACTCCCTACCGAGCGGTAGGGAGAATTGCATGGCGCCTCCAACTTCCTCATTATTTGGATGAAGCAATGCGGAAGATCTGCCTGAATTCATATGTAAATTTAATATTCTTTCTTGCAACTTAATCTGTATGCCATCATCTATTCAATAAATCAAATTTTGGAGGTACCGAAATGACAGATAAAATTCAACCCAAGGTTGTGGTGTTCAGCACACCAACCTGTTCCTTCTGTAATATGGCGAAGAGCTATTTCCGCGAGAAGGGCGTCAAATTCACTGATATTGACGTCAGCCGTGACCAGGCTGCCGCACGTGATATGGTCCGCCGCTCTGGGCAAATGGGTGTGCCGGTGATCGATATTGGTGGCAAGATCGTGGTGGGTTTCAACCGCCCACAGATCAATACGCTCTTGGGCATCAAATAGGGGGTAGCCATGGCAAAACTCAACATTCAACCTTTGGGGACGCGTGTTCTCATCCAGCCATTAGAGCAGGAAAGCAAAACCGCCTCGGGCTTGTTTTTGCCTGAGTCTGCCAAAGAGAAGCCGCAAACGGGACAGGTGGTCGCTGTGGGTGATGATGAGAGCATCAAGCTCAAGCCCAAAGACAAGGTGCTGTTCGCCAAATACAGCGGCACCGAATTCAAATACGATGGGGTGGACTATCTTCTTATGGAATCAAGCGACATTCTTGCCCGCTTGAACTGATTTCCCCGCTCAAAAAAAGAAAAAGCCCGACGCGTCTACTGAAATGCGTCGGGCTAGGGGATGGGGTGGTCTTCCATCATTGCTCTTGAACTCCCATGTTGCTGAGTTCATCCTGGCTGTATTGCGCTACGAACATGTCGGAACTTGCCAGGGCGAGCAGGAGTACGATGACCACTGCGGCGAGAACGAACATTGTGCAACTCCTTTCTTTTTCTATACTCAATATAACAATTCTTTTTTCTGAAAGATACTCCCCTTTCAGTACTGTAATGGTTCAACAATACATTCTTGAAAGGATTGTTTACTTAACGTTTATGCATGGCAAATAGTTCCAATACTACAGTAGGGTTTTCCCTATAAATTATCAGAGTGACCGATATTGGTTTGTCATGTGATGCAGTTCACATGATATGTGATATCGATGCCCTTACATTGACATTCCACCCGTTTGGGATAAAATACATCCCGCCATTCAAATGAATATGCCGAAGTGGCGGAATTGGCAGACGCGCTACGTTCAGGGCGTAGTGAGCTTACGCTCATGAGGGTTCAAGTCCCTCCTTCGGCACACAAAGACTCGCAAATGCGGGTCTTTTTTGATGGATGGAACCAGAGTTCAGTTGGGGAGGAGGTGTAGCGTTCCATCTTTGCAAATGGATCTGATGGAGACCGCAAAAAATCTCCATTCCATCCGCGAAAACTGATTTATAGAGGCAAAAACCGGACTAGGGTGGTATAATTGCACTATAAAAATACGCTTCCTTCATCTAATGCGACACGAAGTTTCACCCACCTTCGTGTCTTTTTATGCCAGTTTTGCGTGAAAAAGGCGGCGATTCGCTGGATTTTCCCCCCAGAAAGATTAAAAAGGACATTTTATGGCTGAAGAGAATATGATCGCAGGTAATGTCGAGTCCGTAGATATTGATGCCCAGATGCGCTCTGCCTACCTCGATTACGCCATGAGCGTGATCGTGGCACGTGCACTCCCCGATGCTCGTGATGGCATGAAACCGGTTCACCGGCGCATTTTGTATGCCATGCATGAGTTGGGGCTGCGCTCGAACTCGTCTTATAAGAAGTCTGCTCGTATCGTGGGTGAGGTGCTTGGTAAGTATCACCCGCACGGCGACTCGGCGGTCTATGAGTCTATGGCACGTATGGCGCAGGATTTCTCGATGCGTTATATGCTGGTGGATGGTCAGGGTAACTTCGGTTCGGTGGATGGTGATGCACCAGCTGCCATGCGTTATACCGAAGCCCGTCTGCAAAAGATGGCAGAAGAAATGCTGCAAGACCTCGAAAAAGCGACCGTGGATTTTGGTCCGAACTTCGATGACTCGTTGCAGGAACCGCTCGTTCTCCCGGCTCGTCTCCCGAATTTATTATTGAATGGCGCTTCAGGTATTGCTGTGGGTATGGCAACGAACATCCCACCTCAGAACCTGCGCGAGTTGACATCCGCGATCAATTACCTGATCGACAATTACGATACCGCTGAAGATATCACTGTTGAAGATCTGATGAAATTCGTGCAGGGACCGGACTTCCCAACCGGCGGCATGATCGTTGGGACGGAAGGCATTATCTCTGCCTACGGTACCGGGCGCGGACGTATTGTGATGCGCGGTATCGCTCACATCGAAGAGACAAAAGCGGGGCGTTATCAGATCAACATCACGGAAATTCCGTATCAAGTTAATAAATCCAGCCTGATCGAACGCATTGCTGAGTTGGTCCGCGAAGACAAAATTGACCAGATCTCCGACCTGCGTGATGAGTCAGACAAGCGCGGTATGAGCATTGTCATTGAACTCAAGCGCGGTGCGCAGCCTAAGAAGGTACTGAACCAGCTTTACAAGTACACGGCACTGCAATCCACGTTTGGTGTGCAGATGCTGGCTCTGGTGGACGGTGAACCCCGTACCCTGCCGCTCAAACGTCTGTTGCAGATATTCATTGACCATCGTCAGATGGTCATCACCCGCCGCTCGCAATTCGACCTCGACAAAGCCAAAGCCCGCCTTCACATATTGGATGGGTACCTCATTGCGCTCAACAACATTGATGCCATTATCAAGGTCATTCGTGAAGCGGAAGATGCTGATAAAGCCAAAACGGCGTTGATGACTCGTTTCAAGCTGAGCGAACTGCAAGCGCAGGCAATCCTCGATATGCAGTTACGCCGTCTTGCCGCTCTTGAACGCTGGAAGATCGAAGAAGAACACAAGCAGGTTCGTTCCACCATTGAATATCTCGAAGATCTGCTTGCGAACCCCAAGAAAATTCTGGCGCTCATTAAAGATGACATGAACGATGCCGCCGAGAAATATGGCGATGATCGCCGCACCAAGATCTCTGCCGAAGCCCGCGAAGATATTCACGAAGAAGACCTCGTACCCGATGAGTCGGTACTGATCAGTCTTACTGAGCGCGGATACATCAAACGTGTGGCGGCGACAGCCTTCCGTCAGCAGAGCCGCGGCGGACGCGGTGTTAAGGGGCACACCACCAAAGACGAAGACGAAGTTGTAATGCTCATCCCTGCCCGCAGCCTCGATACGATGCTGTTCTTCACGGATAAGGGCAAGGTCTACTCTGAGAAGGTCTATCAGATCCCAGACCTGGACCGCGCTCAGAAGGGTATTCCACTGGTCAACATCCTTGCGCTGGGACCGAACGAAAAAGTAACGGCTGCCATGTCGGTGCGCGAATTTTCGCCCAATCAATTCTGTGTGATGATGACCGGGCGTGGACGTATCAAACGGGTGGCAATGGAAGAGTTCGCTTCGGTTCGCCCCTCTGGCTTGATCGCCATGAACCTGGATGATGGCGACACCCTCGGCTGGGTCCGCCTGACCTCCGGCAAGGATGAGATCATTATCGTCACCGAGAATGGGCAGGCATTGAGATTCAGCGAAGACAAGGTTCGCTCGATGGGCAGGCAAGCAGCTGGTGTTCAGGGTATTCGTCTCGGCAAGGAAGATGCCGTCACCAGCATGGACGTGGTTGATAAAGATGGCGCTTTGCTGGTTGTCACCACGAACGGTTTTGGAAAGCAAACCCCGTTGAAAGAATACACGCCCAAAGGACGTGCCACAGGCGGCATCTCCACCATTGACCAGAAGGCGCTTAAAGAAATCGGCAAGATCGCCGCAGCGCGTGTGGTCAACAAAGATGACGACCTGACCATCATGACTGCCAATGGTGTGGCTATTCGTTTGAAGGTTAAAGATGTGAAGCAATCAGGTCGTGCAACGCGTGGCGTGCATCTCATCAAACCGCAGGAAGGCGATAGTGTTGCTTCTGTGGCGCGTATCTCTGCCGAGGATCTAAAGAAGGCTGGCGCTCAAATCGAAGAACAGGAAGCGGAACCACAGCCGAAGTTGGTGTAAGTTTTTGAGAATCAAAAACGGGCGAAGGATATCCTTCGCCCGTTTTTCTTTTTTATCTTAGAAACCGATCCTGCCAAAAGCGAATAAGCATAAGAAACCGATCACACAAGTTGCGATCATCAAAAGGAAAACAAGCACGAAACGCTGCATGGAGGTCATGCCGAGGAATTTGGTCGAACGTCGGCGCGGGGCACCCTCTGAAGTTACAGCGGCGGGCTGATACTCGGCCTGTACTTCATCTTCATATTGTTTTGCGGCATCATTTCGGAGATCATCAAACATGTGAACCTCTATTTATTTTTCCAAAGTATATCATGCAGCCGGGCGCAGACTCACATCCCCAAAGCGGACAATAACAGATTTGTCATGTTCATCGCGGATGCGCAGACTGCCGTCAGATTCCAAGCCATCCAGAACACCAGCATGGACCCCTTCGCTTCCCGCGTGAATTTGAACTGATTCGCCGCGAAAGGCTAATTTCTCCTCCCAAGCGTTGATGAACCTATCTGTGCCCATCTGTTCACGCCAGCGAAGCATATGACTCAATACGTGGAAAATAACATCTTCGCGTTTGGGTGCCACTTCAAGCATGTCTTCCAAACTTGTGGCAGGGAATTGCAGAGCTTCCACAGGCGGCACCGCAGACTTGCTGACATTAATGCCCATACCGATCACCAATGAATCCGCTTCTTCACCAGACCAAACCGTTTCAACGAGAATCCCGGCGGTCTTTTTGCCATTGAGCAGAATATCATTTGGCCATTTGATCTTGGGAGAAAGACCAAACGTCAGACAGGCATCTGCGAGTGAGAGTGCTGCCAAGCCCACAGTCCGCGAGAGATGCGGGCGCATGAGCGCAGTGGGGCGCAGGATGAGACTCATCGCAATCGCGCTGCCTTTCGGGGTGAACCATTTGCGGTCCAACCGCCCGCGCCCTTGCGTTTGTTCATCCGCAATCACAAGCGAGAAATCGTTTGCGCCATCGGCTGCCCATGCCAACGCTTCATCGTTGGTGGAACCGATGGAGTCGAAGTAGCGTAAGCCGCCGAGATTTAATTTTGCAAGTTGTTTTTTGAGGGAGGATTCGTTCATCTTATAAAAAACCTGACAGGTCTTCAAGACCTGTCAGGTTTCAATGCCTATTGAACAATATCGTACGGGTTGATGTTCGAGCCGCCAACGCGGATCTCAAAGTGCAAGTGGGCGCCAAATGAGTTGCCCGTGTTGCCTGCAAGTCCGATCACTGCGCCTTGCCCCACGGTCTGGCATTGGCTGACAAGAATGGAGCTTAAGTGGGCATAGACCGTAACGTAGCCATTGCCATGATCGATCTGCACCACATTGCCGTAACCATAGTTCCAACCGCCAGCTGCCATCGTCACCACGCCTGTACCAGCCGCATAGACGTTCGCACCTTCAGGTGCACTGATATCGATGCCAAGGTGACCAGGTCCATACGCGTTACCGGAGAGTGTGTGATCATCAGCAGGCCAGCCGAAGCCGCCGCTCACAGGTCCACCACCGCAGGCGTTCGTTGCGTTTGCACCGCCTGTGCCGGTATTTACACCGCGTGCATTTGTAGGCAATTGCGCCGCCCAGTTAACCAGTTCACGTGAACCGCCGGGGATGAAAATATTCGTACCAGGCTCTACTTTGGGATCAGTGAGATCGATCTGATTGCCGGGGAAGTTGATGATTTCGTCTGGCTCTGCAAAATATTCTTCTGCCACGGCTTCAAACGTATCGCCTTCTTTCCAGGTGTAGTACAAACCATCCAACGGCGGGATCATCAATTCCATGCCGGGGCGAAGGCTATGCGGATTGTCTTCCAACTGTTCGTTGACATACAAAATGGTTTCAGACTTCACCTTGAACTCTTCTGCGATGCGATACATCGAGTCACCGCGTACCACGCGATACAGTTCCGGATCATAACGCGGACGTTCAGGGATGTTGGTCTTGACCTGTAATTTTCGGAAGATGGTTGGGAAAAGATCGCTTCCATCGAAGCTCGTACCTGAATCTACCACCACGGGAGTGTCTCCTCCGCTGGAGGCTTCTTCGGTCGCCGCAGGGACGGTCACAATCGTGGGAGGCAGGGTGCTTTTGTAATAAAGCGTTCCACCCAATAGCCCAGCAACCATAACCAATGTCACTGACCAACTGATGATGGTGAAGCGGTCCGTCTTTTTGCCTTCCTTGCGCGGACTGGTGGCAGGTTCATTCACTGCCGAAACAGCAGCAGGCTGCTCTTCTTTGTCTTTCTTGCGCACAGGGAAGATGGATTTGATTCTTTCGAGTAGTTTCATTTTAGATATTAGAGGGCGCGTCGCACCCAACGGGTAAACTCATCTACTAAAGAGAAAAAGGTTACAGTTTTTATTTCTGATATTTCTTGTGCGACGCAATCATGCATCCTTGGTTAGATTTTCCAAAAATTCGATATTATTTTTTGATTTTTCCAAGCGTGTCAAAATTGCTTCAGTGGCAACGGATGGATCCATGCCTGCGCCGGCGGGCTGGGGTGAGGTCATCTGCACAAACATGCGGCGCAGGAGCCAAACGCGCTGGAGCAGGTCGGGTCCAAGCAGCAGGTCTTCGCGGCGGGTGGACGAACGTTCGATATCCACGGCAGGGAAGGTGCGGCGTTCCTGCAGTTTGCGCGAGAGGTGCAATTCCATGTTACCGGTGCCTTTAAATTCTTCGTACACCACATCATCAAGGCGGGAGCCGGTATCCACGAGGCAGGTCGCTATGATGGTCAGCGAGCCGCCTTCTTCCACGTTACGAGCCGCACCGAAGAAACGCTTGGGCGGGTACAACGCGGAGGGATCCATACCACCAGAGAGGGTGCGCCCGGAGGGGTTGACGGTCAGGTTGTAGGCGCGGGCGAGGCGGGTGATGGAGTCCATTAAGATTACTACATGTCGACCGATCTCCACCAATCTCTTAGCGCGGTCTAATGCTAATTCTGCCGTGCGAACGTGTGAGGTGACCGGCTCGTCGAAGGTGGAGGCAACGACTTCAGCTTCCACTGAGCGGTCCATGTCGGTCACTTCCTCGGGGCGTTCGCCAATGAGGGCAATAATTAAATGAACATCTGGATATTTTGTTGAAATAGAATTAGCAATTTGTTTGAGGATCGTGGTCTTCCCCGTCTTGGGCGGCGAAACAATCAAGCCGCGCTGTCCTCTACCAATGGGTGCAATTAAATTGATTAAACGTGGCGCTAAAGTCTTTGGATCTGTCTCTAAGTCAAAACGTTTATCTGGAAATATGGGGGTGAGATTTTCAAAAACGGTTCTACGGACTGCATCTTCAGGGTCTAAACCATTTATTGATTCTACTTTTAATAAACCGAAATGTCTTTCACTTTCACGGGGAGGTCGAACTTGTCCGATCACCAGGTCCCCCGCTCTAAGGTCATAACGCCTTAATTGTGCCTGCGAAACATAAACGTCCTGATCACTTATTCTATAGTTGGTGGCTCGCAGGAAGCCGATCCCTTCGCTCATAATTTCGAGAATACCGCCGCGGAGTTCAATGCCCTCTTTCTGTGCCTCCGCCTCGCGGATCATCATTGCGAGGGTTTCCTTCTTGAGGCGATTGGCGTTTGGAATGTTCAGATCCTTTGCCATCACACGAAGTTTGGAAAGGGGCTCGTTTTCCAGTTCTAGTATTTTCATTTTTTTCTCTCTTGGCGTGATCGAATTTTCAGAAATTGAGTTGGAGGGTGCAATGGGAGGATTGTTCGAAACGGTTGAATGATGAACAGTATCAACAACAGAACTATGAGATTTATTAACCTCATAGGAAGGACGCATGTTGTTGGGTCTGGGCTGACGGGGGTTATTTCTCCTTGCTGAATTGCTATTGTTGGGTCTTTTTGGCGTGTTAGTAGTAGGCTTATTTGGCATGTGAGTTGGTGGGTGGGATGAGAGATGTGAATGACCAGTCCCCGCTTGGGCTGGTTGATTCCTAAATGATTTTAAAACGATGTGGGATGAAATTCAAAGTTATAGGGTTCTACTTGCAGGCACAAAGATTTTGCGAATTACATTTCACTGCGATGCTTTTTCAAACGGCAGGGGGAACGACCAAATTATAGCACCTCAATACAACAGGTGCAAGCAGTCAAAAAATCAATTTTCGTCTTTGAGTATACGATTTTGCAAATCCAACAGATGAGAATAGAACGAATTCCTGCCGGCAAGCTCGGTATGTGTGCCTCGTTCTATGATCTCTCCATGGTTTATCACGAGAATCTCATCTACATTTTCAAGCCCGATCAGGCGGTGAGTAATGAGAATTGAAGTTTTTTGTTTCATTACCTTGAATAAAGTTTCCAACACCTGCTGTTCGGTCAAAGGGTCCAGGTTGGCTGTGGGTTCATCGAGGATCAAGATCGGCGCATCTTTGATCAATGCGCGCGCAATAGCCAGGCGCTGGCGTTCACCGCCAGAAAGGCGCAGTCCCTGCTCGCCGATCAGGGTGTCGTATCCTTTTGGGAGGCTCATGATGAAGTCATGAATCTGCGCAGACTGACAAGCTGCTTCCACTTCTTCGCGGGTGACTTTTTTGCGGGCAAAGCGCAGATTTTCATAAATGGACGTATTGAAGAAATACGTGTTCTGGGATACATACCCGCATCTCGCGCGGACCTCATCCTGATTCAACGCTTTGAGCGATTCGCCGCCGAGAGTGATCTCTCCTACTTGATAGTCCCAAAAGCGGAGCAGCAAGTTGGCAATCGTACTCTTGCCTGCGCCGCTCGGACCGACGATAGCCATTGAAGTTGAAGGTCGAAGGTTGAAGGTCAGGTTATGCAGGGCGGGGGTGGTTTGGGATGGATATGTAAATGAGAGATTGGTAATTTGTAACTGATCATTGGTCACTGGCAACTGGTTACTGGTCACTAATACCTGTTCACTGATCTCCGGCTCTACATCCACCACCTCAAATAATCGTCTCGCTGCTTCACGGGCGGAGTTCCACATTTGGGCGGCGAGGGGTAAGGGTAAAACAGCTTCAAACGAACCAAGGGTGAGCAAGGTCAGCGAAGCCAGCATGGGACCGGCAATCACGCCATTGATGATCTGTGGAATGGTCAGGATGAGAATCGTCCACATGCCGAGGTTGGTGAGCAGAGTTCCCAGCGCGGAGTGGATGCCCGTCACACGTGCCATACGGCGTTGGGCATTACCGTACTCATTCGCATTGGCTGCAATTTGTGTGAGACGTTCATCGGCTCGTCCATAGGCGATCAAGTCTGCCATGCCTTGAATACCGTCTACGAGGTGAGTTTGCAATTCAGCACGCAGGGAGATGGTCTGCTCGGCGGATCTGCGACTCGTCGTCTGCGCTAGGATGGGCAGGAACAAGCCGAGGCTGAGATAAAAGGTCAAATAGACCGGAGCAAGCAAGGGGAAGAAAGAAGCGAGGAAGATGGCGGTGAATGTCCCAACCACGATGGCGGTCAATGGCGGCGAAACGACGCGGACGTAGAAATTTTCCAATGTTTCCACATCCCCGATAACGCGGGCAAGCAAGTCGCCGGAGCGGAAGTTCATCAGGCGGGCGGGGGCGAGGGGTTCGAGTTTTTCATAGAACCAAACGCGCAGTTTGGCTAGCAGACGGAAGGTGACGTCGTGTGAGACGAGGCGTTCGAGGTAACGGAAGATGGCGCGGGTGATGCCGAAGAAACGTGTGCCGACGGTGGAGACGCCCAGGTCTGCAACGGAGACGGCGATGGCGGCGGTGGAGATCAGCCATGCCGAGGTGCCCATGAGTGCCACGCTGGCAAGAATGGTGATGGAACTGAGCAGAACGGAGAGCGCCACGCGATGCCAGTTGCCGCGCAGGAAGGTGAGGAGGCGGGGAAGGATCGATTTTTGATTTACGATCTCAGATCCCCAAAGGGGACTCTGTTGATGATTTGAGACGTGGGCAAAGGTCGAAGGTCGAAGGTCAGGTAGTTCGATGGGCGTGTTCTTGTCTTTTGACTTTTGACTTTCGACTTGTTTATAAGTTTTCACCATGCTCGCATACATTCCGTCTTTTACAACGAGTTCGCGGTGTGTGCCTTGTTCGATGATCCTGCCTTCGTCGAGGACGATGATCTGGTCAGCTTGGAAAATGGTGTTGAGGCGGTGGGCAATGGTGATGACAGTGCGTCCCTGCATGAGTTCGCGGGTGGATTCTTCGAGCAGGGATTCGGTTTCAGGATCGAGCGCAGATGTGGGTTCGTCGAGGATGAGGATGGGCGCGTCTTTGAGAAAGGCGCGGGCGAGGGCGAGGCGTTGGGCTTGTCCACTGGAGAGGCGGGCGCCGCTTTCCCCGACGATGGTTTCGTATTTCTCTGGCAGCGATTCGATGAAGTCCTGCAGGCGCGCGGCTTTGGCAGCTTGAATTATTTCTTCGTGAGTCGCGTCCGCTTTGCCGAGGCGGATGTTTTCGGCGATGGTGGTGTGGAAGAGGTGTGGTTTTTGAGGGACCCAGGCGATTAAGGATTGGGGGGGAGTAATAAATGATGAGTGAAGCGAGATGTTGCCTTCGGTGGCTTGAATGAAGCCAAGTAATAATTGAACGAGGGTGGATTTTCCTGCGCCGGTTTTGCCGACAAGGGCGATATGTTGTCCTTTATCAATTTTTAGATTGATATTTTGTAACGCGGGAATTGTTTCATTTGGGTACGTGAATGTGACATTTTCAAGTCGAAGGTCAAAGGTCGAAGGTCGGGCAAGTTCTGACTTTTGACTTTCGACTTTTGGCTCGGATATTGGCGTATCCAAAATCTCATAGATCCGTTTCGCTGCCGTTGTGCCATTCATGCCGGCATGGAATCTCGCACCAAGAGCGCGCAAGGGCATGTAGAACTCAGGGGCGAGGACGAGCAGGAAGAGTGCGGGCAGGAACTCCATACGGTCGTAGAGCAGGCGGAAACCGATCTCTACAGCGACGAGGGCAGTACTGATGGTGGCAAGCATTTCCAACGCAAGCGCGGAGAGGAAGGTGATACGCAACACACCGAGTGTCGTGTCGCGATATTGTTCAGAGACTTTGGCAATGTTCTTTGCCTGTCCCTTTGATTGCCCAAAAAGTTTCAACGTGGTTAGCCCTTGCAGGCTGTCGAGAAAGTGAGCACTGAGCAAGCGCAAAGTTTCATATTGACGTTTAGTGACCGCCTCCGCGCCTTTGCCGATGATGATCATGAAGAACGGAATCAGCGGGGCAGTGATGAGGAAGACGAAGCCAGTTAATAGATCAATAGGGAAGACGAAGACGAGAATGGAGATAGGGACAAGGGCTGTGATGACCAGTTGTGGCAGGTATTGGCTGAAATACGCATCCAACGCTTCGATGCCTTCAACGGCGGCAGTCGTCAGCTCGCCAGTGCGTTGTCCGCGCGAGTAGGCGGGACCCAATTTGAGGATGTGCGCAAAGAGTCGCTCGCGTAAATCCGTTTTGATCTTGACGGCAACAGCATTAGCGGCGACCTCGTTGACCCAAGTGAGGAAAGCACGTCCGCTGATGGCGATGAGGATCAAGATAAGGGGAGTGGTGACTTGCTCTAGCGATAATTTTTTTAGGAAGACTCCGTCGATCACACTGCTGATGTTCCATGCCTGCCAAATGGTCAATAGACCGGCTAAAAAACCGGAAAAGATCGTTAAGGTCAAAGAGATGCGGGTATTACGTGTGAGGGAAAGGAGTCTGCGGTGCATGGTTGAAGAAGTGTACCGTCAAATCATTAATCCACAATATGATAAATGAAAGGTGGAGGGCATGATAACCCTCCACCAAATTTAGTCCTGTGCGCCGACGGGAATGAGCGTACCGCTGGTGGTATTGGGTATTTCCACATCCACTGATTTTTTCAGTGCGGCTTCGGTGCCCTGCCTTGCAAAGCGATAGATCAAACGGATCATGATGATGCTCAATGCAACATAGATCGTCACAAAGCCTGCAAGACTGATGCTCACGTCTGTCACCGTCAAGTTTGGTGAGACGGCTTGTGCTGTAGTGAGCAACCCTTGTACGATCCAAGGCTGACGTCCCATTTCGGTGGTGATCCAACCTGCCACGCCCGCAATGAATGGCGCCGGAATGAGATAAGGCATCCACTTGAGATATTTCAACAGGCGCGGGTTGAACTTGAAGAACGCCGTCAGTGTGGCAAAGGCTGAAGCCAACAGCATCAAGACTCCCAGTCCGACCATGATGCGGAACGACCAGTAGGTGACGACCATGAGCGGGATGTAGTCGCCCGGTCCGTAGAGAGTCTCATACTCTTTTTGGATGTCGTTCACGCCTCGGATCTCACACTCGAAGTTGTTACACGCCAGGAAGCTCATCAAGTATGGGACTCGGATCGACCACACTTCGCGCTTGCCGGTCAGGTCGCCGATGGTGAGCAGCGAGAATGAGGCGGGTTGCTCCGTCTCCCAGATGGCTTCGATGGCGGCGAGTTTCATGGGCTGATACATGCGCATCTCCTGACCCTGTTCGTGACCGGTCATCAGTAAGAGGAAAGAGGCGATCACGCCGACAACGGAAGCTAGCTTGAAGGACGGTTTGAACACGTCCACTTCGCGGTTGTTGAGGATGTACCATGAGCTAATGCCAAGGATGAAGATGGCTGCCGTACTAAAACCAGCTGCCATGGCGTGATTGAACAAGAGCCAACCTTTCTCATTGGTGAGCACAGCAAGGATATCCACGAGTTGGGCATTGCCCGTTGCGGGGTTGATGACATAGCCGACGGGGTGATGCATCCAACCGCTGGCGAGCAGGATCCACAGCGCGGAGAAAAATCCGCCAATGGCTGCCATCCAGATCGAGAAGAGATGCACACGCTTCGAGACGCGCCCTTCGCCAAAGATCCAAATACCGATGAAGACCGATTCCAGGAAGAAGGCAACCAGGGTTTCGATGGCAAGCAGTGCGCCAAAGACATCTCCGACGAAGCGAGAATATTCTGACCAGTTCATGCCGAACTGAAATTCCTGTACCAGCCCTGTGACCACGCCCATGCCAAAGTTGACCAGAAAGAGTTTGCCCCAAAATTTTGCCATGCGCCGCCAGCGTTCTTCGCCGGTGCGGTAATACATGGTTTGGAAGATGGCGACGAACCAGATCAGCCCGAGGGTGAGGGGCACGAACAGAAAGTGCAGGGCGGTGGTGACGCCAAATTGGATACGGGAGAGAGTAACAACGTCCATAGTTGACCTTTAAATGTTTATCGTGATACTTTTCACAAGTTACGCGGTAAATATACCTAATAAGGTCTTTTTCGTGATTAATTTCACATAAGATTCTACAGGGGGGCTTGAAAATAAATAGGGCCGCTGATTAAGCAGAAAAACGCTGATTGATCGCTTCATCAGCGTCAATCAGCGTTTTTCTAAGTCCCAAAATAGATTTTGGGTAATTGATTTGGATTGGTGTTTAGTACACCAGAGTTTTCTTGTCGGTGCTGATGCGTTTGCGGAACTGGTAGTAGGTCCAACCTTGGTAGACGAGCACGATGGGGACGAAGATGAGCGCCACAATGGACATGACTGTCAGCGTGTACTGCGAGGAGGAGGCGTTGTAGATGGTCAACGAGAAGGCAGGGTTGGTGGTGGAGGTCATCACGTTCGGGAAGGTCATAGTGAAGAAAGTGACCTGGGTCAGCACAATGTTAAGCGCGGTCATAATGAACGCCCAGCCTTCCATCTTGTTGTTGATGAAGTAGCCAGTAGCGAACAAAACAGCGACAGCGGCGAACGGTACAAAGCCGGGGTTCACAACGCCGCGTGCCCAGAAGCCAGCGATGTAGGTGAAGATGCCGAGGATGACATACAACACAGAAGCCGCAACCCAAATTTTCTTGGCAAAGCCATTCACGCGTTCGCGGAGTTCACCTTCGAGTTTAAGACCAAGGAAGTTCGCGCCGTGAAGCAGGAAAATGGTCACCGTGGTCACGCCGCCAAGCAAGCCGTAGGGATTAAGCAGTGTGAAGAGATTGCCTGTGAACATCATGTTCTCGTCAATAGGCACACCGCGCGCGAGGTTGGCGAAGGCAGCGCCGAGGAGTAACGCCGAAAGGAAGGAACCGATGGCGATCATCCAATCGAAAGTGTTGCGCCATTTGGGGCTGGAGTCTTTCGAGCGATATTCGAAAGCGATACCGCGTAAGATCAAGCCGATGAGCAGCAGGAAGAGCGCAAGGTAAAAGCCGCTGAACATGGTGGCATACCAGTGGGGGAATGCGGCGAAGGTCGCACCGCCTGCGGTCAGAAGCCAAACTTCATTGCCATCCCAGACCGAGCCGATGGAGTTGATGATGGCGCGGCGTTCTTCGTCTTTCTTGCCGAGGAAGGGAAGCAACATACCCACACCGAAGTCGAAGCCTTCGAGGAAGTGGAAGCCGATCCATAGAACAGCGATCAGAATGAACCAAAGGATTTGTAAGAATTCGTAAGACATGGTGTTTCTCCTAGTCGTCCGCACCGACAAGCGCGGGAGCGACATCAACGGATTCGTGCATGGCAGCTTCGGGTCCGGCAATGGCATATTTCTTCATCAAGTAAACCATTGCACCGGCAAGCGAACCATAAACAGCGGTGTAACCGATCAGGGATATGAGCAAGTCTACAGTGGTGAGGTTCGGGGAGACTGCATCCTGTACGGTGAGCAAGCCTTGTACGATCCATGGCTGGCGTCCCATTTCTGTCAGGATCCATCCGCTGGCGTTGGCGATGTAGGGAAGAATGAGAACATACGGAACCCACTTCATCCATTTCGCGTTTTCGTAATTTCCGCGCAGGGCGAGCAGGAAGAGGAATGACAATCCCATCATCAGGAAACCAATCGCCATCATGAAGCGGAAGGTCCAGTAGGTGACGACCATGAGCGGGATGTAATCACCGGGTCCGTAGGTCGCTTCATATTCTGCCTGGATGTCGTTCACGCCTCGCACTTCGCAATCGAAGTTGTTACAAGCCAGGAAGCTTAATACGCCGGGGATGCCGATCTGACTCGTGCGGAACGACCAGACTTCGCGCTTGCCGCTCAAATCACCAATGGTGAGGATGGAGAAATCGGCAGGTTGTGAGGTTTCCCAGTGCGCTTCAATGGAGGAGAATTTCATTGGCTGGGTTTCGAACATGTACTGTCCATTGGTGTGACCACCGAAGAATACCAACGTGCTCGCAACGAGACCCACAATGGTGGCGGCTTGGAAGGAGCGCTTGAAGAAATCCACGTTCTGTTTGCGGATGAGGTGATAAGCGCTCACGCCAAGGATCAGGAAACTGGCGGTGGTAAGACCGGCAGCAATGGTGTGCCAGAAGAATAACCAGCCTTTGGGGTTGGTGATAAGGGCGAAGAAATCAACGAGTTCTGCACGACCTGTCACTTCGTTGATGACGAAGCCGACCGGGTGCTGCATCCAGCCATTGGCGAGCAAGATCCACAGGGCAGAGAGGTTCGAGCCGATGGCGGCAAGCCAGATCGAGGCGAGATGCACTCTTTCCGAAACTTTCCCTTCACCGAAGATCCAAACACCGAGGAAGGTCGATTCGAGGAAGAACGCCATGAGCGCTTCGACTGCGAGCGGAGCGCCGAAAATATCACCAACAAAGCGTGAATATTCAGACCAGTTCATACCGAACTGGAATTCCTGCACGATGCCGGTGACCACGCCAATGGCAAAGTTGATGAGGAAGAGCTTGCCCCAGAACTTTGTCATCTTGCGGAAGGTCTCATCCTTGGTTTGGTAGTAGCGGGTTTGGAAAAAGGCTACAAACCAGGAAAGCCCGAGGGTGAGGGGGACAAAGAGAAAGTGGTACACGGTTGTGAGACCGAATTGCCACCGCGAGAGAGTGATTGGATCCATAGATGTGTTCTCCAAAAAATTAATCGGCTAACTTTATCCAAATTGGTCGAAACCTTGACCACTTTGGTCAACGATTACCATTATTGTAAACATTTAGCCTGAGATGGGGGCGTGAATAATGTCACAAACTTACTTGATTATTGTAATGTTTACATTTTGTCGCGTGAAGTATTTGTTGCAGTTTGTAACGCAACAAAAAAGCACCAGATGATAAGTCTGGTGCTTTTGCTCCTGGGAAAAAATTCTTATGACCGCTTGCTTTGATAAACCGCAGCCAATATCTTGATGTTTAACACAATGAAACGCCAGAATTGATAGAGCTTGAAATTCATCCAAAACTTTTCGGCTTTTGAGAATTCTTGTGAGGTTTGCATGGTGAGGCTCCTATTCGGGAATGATGGTCCAACCGGGGAGGGCTTTGAACTTCCAGATGAAGGTGTGATGAAGCATGAACTTCATCCACGCACCGCTGACACCCATTTCGAGATGTGAGGTGAACAAATCACGACCGAACTCGTTTGCATATTTCTTGCGGTCGGGCACGACAGGGCGCATCACAATGGTCACAGCATTGCCGTCCCAAAGTGAATCGCCCATGCTGGCGATACAGGCAGCGACCATTTCGGTCATTGGTTCGCTGTGGGTCATTTCGCCTTTCTCGATCAAGTCCGCAATGTTGAGCGCAACGACGCGCCCGATCACACCGCTGACCATGCCGGTCCGCGGCGGAGCGGGGGCGATGAGCAGGTTGTTCTTATTGGTGAACGGTTTGGAGATCGGTCCGGGAGGGGCGAAGGCGATGCCCGCGGCGAAGATGTTCTTGTAGGTGGGATTCTGATATCGGGAAGGCCAAGCGTCGGGAGTTTGGGCAAGCTCGGGGTAAGGAAGACCGTATTTTCCATCCACCAAAACGAAGCCAGCAGGGTTGGTCAACTTGGAGGTGATGTCTTCACCGTTCTTGTCCACAAATTTGAATGGCTGCCCTTTGAATTGTGGAATGAGCATCGAGAAGTCGAAATCGGTTGTGCCCTCTTCACCTTCATAGTTCTGCCAATGGATCTTGCCATCTTCGATCTTAGTGACGCCGGTTTGGACTTGATAGCGGATGCCATGATCGTTGAAAACGGAGGTGAGGAATTCTTCGCTCTTCATCACATGACCATTGCGCTTGATCTGAACTCCATTGACTCCGAAGTCGCCCATAGCGGGTTCGTTCGAAAGCCAGAGGATGTCGGCTTTATCACGCAATCCCTTTTTGACGAGGTCTTTGTGAACGTTGACGATGTACTCAAAGGCTGCACCCTGACATGTCGCACCAGGGTGACCTGTGCCAATGACGATCTTGACCTGCTCGCCTTTTTTCATGCGCTCACACAAGGCGAGATAGGCATCTCTCGATTTAATGGCATGCGGCAGAGAACAAATGGAATGGGTGAAACCATTTTCAGGACCAAGACCGGGTGTGCCTGCAAAGTTGAGCAAGGGTCCGGGGGCGACGACGAGGTAATCGTAATCGAGGCGCACTTCCTTGCCCGAGCCGATTTCTTCGCCCATCACATACTGATCGCCTTCGTCTGGGTGGATCTCTTTGGCTGCTGCATGCACGAACTTGACGTTCATTTTGTCGTAAACAGGTTTGAGCTTGAAGATGGTTTGTTCCGGTTTCATGTGACCCACCCCAACCCAAACCCATGAGGGAACGTAGCCAAACACATCACGGTTGCTGATGACCGTGATCTCGTGTTTTTTGCCGAGGCGTTGTCCCAGATATAACGCCGCGGTATGACCTGCGAACCCCGCTCCAATCACTACAACTTTTGCCATAGTCTTTCTCTCCTTCGGAAATTAAGAATCAAGGCAGAGAGCGAAAGACTTCGCCATCTGCCTTGTGGACGAAAACTGTTGCAGGCACAGTTCCAGTTTTAAGTGGGGACATGCCTGAAATGCCTTAAAACGAGTCAAGGTGAAACGCTCCATTCATCTGAAAATATGATGTGGACTTCACGACGTTCATCGAACGATAAAGCGATGGGCGTCTCTCGATATGTGGCTGACAGTTCTTATTAAAGTTGGTTTAAGAAGCTTGTTGCGTGCAGAATAAAACGAGATGCGGAATAATTATTTCGGGTTCGGATACGCCGATTCGATGCCGGGTGCATCCACGCCATCTACATAGCGTTCACCATAAAGTTCGCCGTTAACGGTCACGGTATAGCTGCCATACCCTGTAAGAGATTGGTCGGTGCCCTCAACGCTTTTCCAGGTAAAGGTTAATTGGTTGCCTTCGAGAGTGCCTACACCTTCTTGAATATCTCCAGAGACCAACCACTGAAGGTTATATTCATTTGGCTGGCTGCCAGCGGTTATAAAGAGCGAACCGCCGTAGCGTTCATGGGTGGCATCTTCGGCATTCAGAGCAAACGCACCAACGATTTCCGGCACAGCATCGGCAGGCGCATCCGCGCCGAGTGGGGCGGGGGTGCGGCGCGGAAAACAACCAGTAAGCGTTAGCGAAAGTAGTATAAGCAGTAGAGAAAGTTTTTTCATGGATATCCTTTTGTTTTGACAATGGACGATGGACCATGTTCTTATCCATCGTCCATTGTCAACGATCTATCGTCTATTGATCTTCTTCCAATGTCATTAAGAATGCGATCAGGTCTTGTATTTGTTCTTCCGTCAAAATATCGCCAAAGTTTTGGATCATCTGTCCACTGGGGTAGCCGGGCGCGATGAACGCATTTGGCTCAATGATGGACTGGCGCAGGTATTCTTCAGCGGTCAAGCCGGGCACACGCTCGCCAGCACGATCTGCAATGCCATAAAAAGATGGTCCGATGATCTTTTCATCTTTTGTAAGCGAGTGACAAATGCGGCAGCCTGCATTCACACCCGAGGCAGCCTCATAGTATATCTGCTCGCCCATCTTCGGGTCGGGGATGTGCATATCTCTAAAGTTGATGGTCAGTGCCTGGCGAGGTTCAAGGTTAACGGTGTTATCGAAGAGAGTCTGCTCAATGCTGGGGTCGGCACGGTCGTACATCTTAATGGTCACATGATGCTTGCCAACAGGCAGGAAGACCTGCTCAAAAATGCGAGCACCTTGATTGATGTGATTATCTTTTGCAACATAGATTTCATCAAGCAAAAGGTCACCGTTCACTTCGAGCGTGATGCGGATCGGCTGTTCAAGATCAGGCTCGATGGTCGCAGGAGGCGTTACATCGTGTACGGCATACCCACTGTGATGGGTCATCTGAATTGCCAATGCGGCAGAGTCATCGTTGAAAAATGTGAATGGTCTATCACTTAGCCAGAGCTGAAGGGCAGTGACGACAGCCATCACACCCAGCAAGGGGATGACATATCGAAGATGTTTTTGATTCGGCATGAACGTGAACGTGTTCGCCTCATCCTTGATCTGTGACTTGATCGCGCTCCCGAAGTTCGTGGGTGCCACCCAAGCCGTGTGAACCAAGGGAATGAAGTTCGGCTTAAGCTTTGGTAATCTCTCGCCGTTGATGCGGTCATTAAGCCAAACATTGCCTTCGCGGTTTGCGCAGTCTTCGGGCGGACAGCCAATGAATTGCACATCGCTTGCGCCTGCTTCGAGAGCCTGCGCTGCAAGGTTGGGGTTCGCCATCGCGATACAAGTAAGCGGAACGATGTGAACGTTCGGGTCGTTGAAGTGCTGGCCAACGCCGTGCATGGCATGGCGTTCACAAGTGAACACGACTTTGACATTCTTCTTTTCGGCAACTTCACCGAGCGTGGTCTTCCAAAGAGGATTGAGCGGAATATCGCCAAAGGTCAATGCATTATCAGGGCAGGAGCCAATACAAACACCGCAAGAGACACACAAGTTCGGGTCGATATCCGCCTGGAATTTGGGGCGTCCGCCATCGGTGCGGGGGATCATCTTGATGGCAAGATATGGACAGTCGCGTTCGCAAAGGGTACAGCCATCGCAGTTGGCGAGATCCACTTTGACGGGTTTGAGTTCTTTTGCGCGCGGCATCAGCCAGGGTAGAGCAGTAAGGAGACCTACTATGAAGAGCAGGATGCTCCAGAACAGGGCTTGAGGTCCGCGCAGGAAAGTGGGTAGATAGAATAGATAGAATAGATCAATGGGGGCTTCTGTAGGTAGCTGGGTTGGGTTGAGTGCTGGCAGCATACCGATCGGGAAAAGCGCCGCAGCCAGAAAGATCACAAAGATCGAAATTGCCATCCAATATTTTGGAGGCAGCCATTTCGCGCGGCTCATGCGTTTGAGATGTAACCAAAGGAAGTAAGCGACCAGGGCAGAAAGACCAACGTGCAGCACGATGACGATGAGCATGAAGATCCAGCCTGTGCCTGCCGCTTCTCCGACGAGATAATCAACGATGAAGGTTTGTCCGCTTTTGAAGTTGCCAATCACCTTGTAAAGACTTTGATTCAAAATTTGTGCGCGTTCGTCCCAGATGAGCCAATAGCCAGTGATGCCGATCGCCCAAACGGCTACAGCCATGCCCACGCCGGTTACCCATGCCAGCCAGCGCGGTCCGCGGAAGCGGTCTTGGAAGAAGGTGCGCCATCCATGAAGGAGGGCGAATATAACGGCAGCATCGGAGGCATAGCGGTGCATGGCACGGATGATGCGTCCGACCAGATTTGATTCAATGTTTGCAACCGCTTGATAGGAAAAGGTGAACCCGAACGGATAGAACATCGTCAGGTAAATACCGGTCAGCAGGATGACCACCAGCAGGAAGATGGTGATCGTGCCTGTGTGATAGAGCGGGTTGAAGCGCGGGTCGTTGATCAGCCAGTTGATGGGGGCTTCAAGGCGTAGGGAAATGCCTTCGAAAAAGTTAAGCAGTTTCCGGCTGGAGGAATTGAGGCGGGCATTCCAATCCACACTTGGGTTGCGTTCGGAGAGGGAGTCGATCTTTTGTTTTTTTTGGGGGGATATATTCATGTGCTATGAATGAGTACGGGTAATTTCGCGACAGGTAACAATAAGGTGAAACCAATGATATTAAGAAGGTAGCGAAATGGTTTTGGACATAAACCGTGGACGGTGGACCGTGTCAACGGTCTATCGTCCACGGTCTACGGTCAAATGTTAATAAGGACGGGTGACAGTCCGAAGACTGTCACCCGTTTTGAAACTACCAGACCCGGAAGCCGGGGGCGTTGAGAGAAATGTTCTTGATCATTTCGAAGAGGACAGGACCATAAACAACCACGATCAGGGCGATGGAGCCGTAGATCCAGGGAGCCCAACGGTCGAGCCAGGCAGGGGAATTGGCGGGGTCTTGCAGAGGTTCTGCAATGGGAACTTCCACTTCGGTTTCAACCATTTCTTTATTCAGGGCGGTCTTGAGCATCACCAGGAGGTAGATGAAACCACTGACAAAGAGGATCGCACCACCGATACCAACCTGGATGAGGCGGCTATTCCATTCGGCAGGAACGTAAGGAGCCAAGCCGAGCGGTACGCGGCGGGGAGCGCCGAGCAGTCCAAGCACATGCATGGAGTTTGAGAAGATGATCATACCCACGAACCAAACCCAGGTTTGGATCATCGCCCATTTGGGCTGCCAGAGTTTCTTACCGGTGAGGTACGGAACCAACCAATAAGAAATACCCATGAAGCTGAGGGTTACAGCGGTTGCCACGGTGAGGTGGAAGTGACCGGGGATGAAGGCGGTGTTGTGCAACACAAGGTTGACGTTGTAAGAAGCATTCGCCAAACCGCCGATACCACCGAAGAAGAACAGGATGCCAGCCAAAAGCTGAGCAGAGACGGAAGGGTTGTTCCAATCCAATTTGCCGATCCAGCCGAGTGCGCCCTTGCCACCCTTTTTGCGTGCGCCCATTTCGAGGGAGGCGATCACGGTGAAGGCGGTCATCATGGAGGGGAAGAACACACCGAAGGTCAACATGGAGTGGATGAACTTCCAAACAGGGGGAACGCCGGGATCCACATATTGGTGGTGGAAGCCAAGCGGAGTGGAGAGTACGAGGAAGATCCAGAAGGCGAGACGGGCGAGAGAGTCGCTGAACATCTTGCTGTTGGATGCCTGTTTGGGAAGCATGGCATACCAGGAGATGTACGCAGGCAGGAGCCAGAAATACACCAAGGGGTGACCGGTGAACCAGAAGTAAGTACGGGCAAGCTGAGGATCTACAGCTTCAATAAGACCAAGCGACCAGGGCAGCAGCATGGTGAGGATTTCAACCGCCACACCAATTGTACAGATCTGCCAGAGCACGAAAGTAACGAGCGAAGCGAAAGCAATGAAGGGAGTGCGTTCGGTTGCATTTTCCTTGCGCCAGCCAAAGTAAGTCAGGAGCAAGCCCCAACCCTCAACCCACGAACCGACCACAACGAGAGTCAAGCCAAGGTAGAACGCCCAATTGGCTTTGAGGGGAGGATAGAAGGTGAAGAGCACAGTGGCTTCGTTGGCGAGGATCGGGATCGCAGCGGCGACCACACCGACAACCATGAGCCAAAAACCAACTTTGTTCAAAACAGGGTTCTTGAGCGGGCGCTTGAGACCGAAGATCACATTGAAGGTCAGGAAACCCATGATGAAGAAGGTTGTCCAAACCAGCGCGTTCAACACGCCATGAACGGTAAGACCCTGATAGTAGGATTTGATGAACGGTTTGAGATACTGATAGAAATCCCAACCGGCATGTTCAAAGGCTTGCAAAGGACCGAACAAACTACCGACCGCAAGAGCAAGTATGGCGACCAGAATGTGGGAGCCGATAAATTTCTTTTCGGCGGGGGAAACTTGATATTGATTCATATAGGTGTCTCTCTTTGCACTATGGGGTGACGGTGATCGCGCCGTACATCACGCCGTGACCGCTGCCGCAGTATTCAGTGCAGATGAAGTTGTAAGTGCCGGGTTCGTCGAACTTGATGGTCAGTTTGGAGACCTGTCCGGGGATGACCATGAAGTTGGCGTTGGTGTTCTGGATCTTGAAACCATGTTGAACATCAGACGAAGTCACATAGAAGGACACGCTGGAGCCGGCGGGGATGCTCATTTCCTTGGGCAGGTATTCCCAATTGGGAACCGCGCGGGCGAGGACATACGCATCGTACTTGCCGGGTGCGATCTCGCGCAGACCGGGATTCGACCATGGGCTGTTCGGGTCGGTGGCTACAGTGCGTGGGTCCACGCGCTGCTCGGGGGCGGGAACCTGAATGCCCAAGCCAAAGGCTGCCACGCTAACGGCAGTTGCAAACAATACGAGCAGGATGGCGCTAACGAGCATCCAATTGCGTTCGTAGGAATCAATGTGCATTTTCTGTGTGCTCATAGTGTGCCTCCACGTCCGACAAGGATCATATAGATCGTTGCCCAGATTGCGATGAGTGTGATGACGAAGATCGTCAGGACCGCGATCGTACCGGTCGGGCGAAACTCATCGTCGTCTTTATCTTTTTTCGCCATGTTACATTCTCCTCTTGAATAATGAAATTAGGATGACTGCCGCTTCAAGCGGCGCCGCAAACTGCGGAAGTGGAAAGTGGGCATTTCTTACGCTGTTGCAGATCCACCTCCTTATTGCCGTATCATGTACTTCAGATCATCGGCGATCTCTTCTGCGGTCACGCCGAATGGAAATACCAACTTCAAATATCCTTCACGGTCCAACACCATTAATGTGGCAGTGTGATCGATCAGGTAACCGGTTGCATCGCTGCCTTCTGCCTTCTGGTAGAAAATGCCATACAACGCAGCGACCTCGTCCAGTTTTTCTTTTGAGCCGGTCACACCAATGAACGAGGGATGGAAATGACCCATATATTCCGCCAATTTTTCAGGCGTATCACGTTCCGGGTCGAGGGAAACCATGATGAGTTGCACATCGTCTGCTTGTGTGCCCATGTTTCGCAGTGCTTGGGCAACATTGCCAAGCGTACCGGGGCAGATATCCGGGCAGAAGGTGTAACCAAAATAAATCAGTACGATCTTGCCGCGAAAATCACTTAGAGAAACATCACCATCAACACTGGTCAGGGTGAAATCATACGAAGGTTCAGGAGATTGAATGACCGTGCCATGGAAAGTATGCGGACGAAGGAAATAAACTCCCGCAATTAGAACGAGAATTGTCACAATAATGGAAAGAAAAACTTTGATTTTCATAATTCGTGTCGCCCCTTATGGTGCGTAACAAAGAAATAGGTGAGCGGCTTCATACGCCAACTTTGCAGAGCCTGTGCTGTTCTTGACTTCTTCTGCCAGCACACCCAAATGGCGCAGGATGCGGTCTGCATCGGAGACTTCAGTGGTGTAGCGATATTCAGAGCGGATGATGCCCCAACCATCCACGAGTACATAACCGGGGTCGAGAGCGAACTCTCCATTCCCTTTATCTTCGTAGTATGTTTCAAAGCCTGAACCAACAATGGTTTTGAGCAACGCTTTGTTCGGGGTGGTTACGAACATCCACTGGTCGAAGTCTGCACCAAGGCTTGAGCCATAAGCATTCAACACTTCGGGGGTATCATGGTCTGGGTCGACAGAGATGGTGACGAAGGATACCGGGATGCCACCCAAATCCACTTCACCAAGGCGGGATTGGATCTCTTTCATCGTGTCGCCCATGTTGTAACAAGGGGCAGGACAATTAGTGTAGGTAAAAGAGTAGAGTACAAACTTTCCGCGCAGGTCTTCGCTGATGAGGGTTTTGCCATTTTGGTCGATGAAACTATAAGCAGGAGAGATGCGCATGCGCGGCAAGACCTGGATCGGCTGAAAGACCTTGAAAGCAAATGCTGCAATGGCAATTACACCAATAAAGGTGTAGAGTCCGTTCATTAAGTACTTATTCATGCGGTAAGGCTGTCGGCGAAGGAAATAGATTTTTTATTGGAAACAACTTTGAGCGGGGTCGAGCCGGTTGGCGTCAGGGTGGCTTCGATACGTTTGCCATCTTCCACCAAATGCTCGAAGGTGATGCGAGCCATTTCAGCGATCAGCAGGTCGTTCAAGCGCTTCCATTGGCAGCTGACCGGGCATTTATCCTCAAATGGGCAGTCGCCTTCTTTAAGGATGCAATCGGAAATGACCAGAGGTCCTTCAAAATGTTCCACCACCTGTAACAGGGTGATCTCTTTGGGCTGATGTGCGAGGCTGATGCCGCCTTCACGTCCGGGTTGGGTTTTGATGAAGCCGCCGCTTGCCAGCTCTGCCACAATGCGTTGAAGGAGCGAAGGTGGAATGAGCATTTCACGCCCGATCTCTGAAGTGGGCAGGCGGGTACCTTGCGGCTTTTTTGCAAGTGCCAGCACTACACGGACGGCATAATCGGTTTGGCGGTTGACTCGGAACATAGGTATCCTTTGGATTAACATTGACAATAGGTGTCAACGTTTACAAGGATTGTAAGGATTCAGTCCATTCTTTTGACGTGTTATTAATCACATTGTTGGATGACAATCGTCTCGTATTCTTGTTGATGCGTGAAGTATATTTGACATAATATGTCCACTTTATGTTTTGTTCACTCAATCAGAAGCTAACAATCAGCTTGCTTTGTCGTATCTGCCCCATATTTGATTTGGGGATATAATCGTCAAAACTTAATTCAGAGGTAATGAATGATAGACCCCATTCTTTTTAGTTTTAAATTGTTCAACTTCCAGGTTACGTTAACCTGGTATGGTTTGATCGTGATGTCTGGTGTGTTGATCGGTGCATGGTTCGCAGAACGCGAAGTGCGCCGCCGTGGTGAAAATGGGGATGTCTTGATCGATGCAATGGTCTGGGCGGTTGTAGGTGGTATTGTAGGGGCGCGTTTGTGGTATGTATTGAACGCTACCATTGGTGGAAACCGCTCTTATATCGAAGACCCGATGTCCATTATTCGCCCGCCAATTGCCGGGTTGCATATCTTTGGTGGGTTGCTCCTTGGCGCCATTGTGTTGATCATCTACCTGCGCCAAAACGGGTATGACGTTTGGTTGTTCATGGATTCCATTGCGCCTGTGGTGTTGCTGGGTCAGGCAGTGGGCAGACTTGGCAACTTTATCAATCAGGAATTGTATGGTCCGCCGACATTGCTTCCGTGGGGTATTTCGATCTCGGCTGAACATCGTCTCTTGCAATTTGCCGACTTGAGTAAGTATCCGGTTGAGACCACGCGCTTCCACCCAACCTTTGCTTATGAGATGACTCTGAACATTCTCGCGTTCTTGTTCATCATGTGGTATTCCCGCCGCGGTGAAGAAGACCCGAAACCCGGAACCCTCTTTAGCCTTTGGTTGATCTTTGCCGGGTTTAATCGCGTCTTTATCGAATTTTTCCGCCCAGACCAGCCGCGCCTTGGTGATACCTTCATTACAACCTCCATGTTGGTTGCTTTCCTGATGGGTGTGACCGGTGTGGTCATGTTCCTTGCCCGTTATGGAAAGATACAACTCGCCATGGCAGAAGGCTGGGAAGAAGAATATTTCATCAAGAAGGTGGAAAAGAAACCCGCCTCTTCCCGTGCTCGAAAAGTGGATGCCGCCCCGATCATTGAAGAAGCTGGTGCAGAGGAAGGCGATGAAGAAATGGAAAAGCCTGTCGTCAAGCGAAAATCTACAACACGTGCGAAGGTTTCTGAGAAAAAGACTACAACAAAGAAAACACCTGCCAAGCGCAAGAAGGCAGAGTAGAAAAATAAAAAGAGCACCTGCAAAGGTGCTCTTTTTATTTTTCTGTTACTTTTAGTCTTCCGCTGCTCTTGCCACTTCATCTGGTTCGAATACAACTTCTTCTTTGCCTGTTAACTTGGCATCGATCTTTGAGACGATCAAACGCAAGTGTCCGTTGTGGGCAACATAGTCCAAGTCATCGGCAGGGACGGCAAGGACAGGGCAGAGGGTGAAGTTCTCGATCCAACCTTCATAGAGGTCATTCAAGTTTTGAAGATAGTCAGGGGCAATGGTACGCTCATAATCACGTCCACGGTTGCTGATGCGGTGAAGAAGTGTATCTACAGAGGCTCGTAAGTAGATGACAAGGTCGGGCGGCGGGAGGAACTGAACCGCGGTTTCGTACAGGTCGCGGTAGGTCTGATAATCGCGGACGGTCATATTGCCTTGTTGATAGAGGTTGTGCGCAAAGATCTCGGCATCTTCATAAACGCTGCGATCTTGGATCACCGATTTGGGGTGAGAGGAAAGATTGAAATGGGAGCGCAAACGGTGGGTAAGGAAGAAGACCTGGGAATGGAATGCCCAGGCAGACATGTTGCTGTAAAAATCGGCAAGGTATGGATTTTGAGTGACGGGCTCGTAGAATGGGTCCCAGCCCATCTGGTCACAAAGCATCTTAACAAGCGTGGACTTTCCAACACCAATGTTTCCTGCGATGGCAATAAATCGTTTCATGGCATTCTCTCTGAGTGAATGTGGGTTTATTGTTTGTATCTTACCACTGGGATAAAAATTGGCGCGGTGTTTTAAGAAAAAAAACGGCGGACGATTTCGTCCGCCGTTGATGTTTGAACTCAATTACTGTGGGATTTCGCCTGCCAGTTCCATGTCGATGATCTGGGTGAAGGAAGAGAGCGGTTGCGCACCTACCACAGCCAACCCGTTGATGAAGAATGTGGGGGTGGACTGTACACCGAGGTCGAGGGCAAAGTTCATATCCTGCTGGATGAACTCATCATGTTTGCCGCTGTCGAGACAAGCCGTGAACTCGTCCACGTTCAAGCTCAAGTCGGTGGCATATTGGATGAAGGTCTCACGAGTGAGGGTTTCGCTGCTGAACAGTTTGCCATGGTAATCCCAATAGGCATTCTGGTCATTGGCACAGAGCGAAGCGATCGCTGAAGGCATCGCATCTGGATGAATGGATGTGAGCGGCAGGTTGCGGTACACAAAGCGGATCTGTCCGGGATAAGCATCCAGAAGTGCTTGATAGGTCTCTTCGTGGAAGCGGCGGCAGAACGGACATTGGAAATCGCTGAACTCTACGATGGTGATAGGCGCATCATCTGGTCCGAGGCTGGGGTAGCCCTCGGTGGGGATGTCGTAGCGGGTGTATTGAGGTTCGGGCGTGACAGGTACTTCCGCGATTTCGCCAGAGGGTTGGGCGGCGGCATTGTTTGCAGCGGCTTCGGCGGCTGCAGGTTCAGCAGCCACGGTAACGACATTACTGCCACGTCCCCAGATGACGAAGCCAAGCAACAGACCGACAGCGAAGGCAAGCACCACCAGCACAGAATAAAAGTGACTGCGCTTAAAGGTGATGAACTCTTCTGCATCAGACGTGTCTTCGATGGCAGGAAATTCCTGTTCGATTTCGATCACGGCCGGCGTGGATTTTTTGGATTTGGTGGTTTTAGGAGTCATAGTGGCGAAATTATAGTCCTCTATATTGAATTCATGCAGTAGTACTTAAGTATTTTTCATCCTGTTTTGGGGAGAACCATTTTTCCTATTTTTGCGTATATCTGGCATGGAGGTTCTCTTATGACTACTACAACTCAGAAAAAACAAATTCCCTGGTATTTGTGGCCCTTTGCCGCGATCTGGAAATTTTTGGTGGTCATCGTTGAGATGACAGGGCGCTTTGTAGCGATGGTTCTGGGCATTGTGTTGGTGATCGTAGGTGTCATCGCCAGCTTGACCATCGTTGGTGCCATTGTCGGCATACCGCTGGGGATCATAGGTTTGCTGCTGTTCTTCCGCGGGATGTTCTAAAGAACAAAGTGCCGACATATATCGGCACTTTGTTCTTAAGAGGCATCCACTTTGGGTTCAGGATCCTTCTTGAAGGGCAGACTCAAGCCGCGGGTCGGGCGGGAAGCGATGGCACGTCGAACAGCAGGAAGCCGCAAGACGAGGAAGATAATCACCACCAGTCCATAGATCGTTGGGCGGACGATATCGCCTGAGAATGAAAGGATGTCGCCTTTCTTGCTCCAAAGGTAATGAAGCACGACCAGCGGCGCGATGATGTAGACCATCTGATGCAGGCGCTTCCAATTCTTGCCGAGGCGGATTTTCCAAATATCGAACGATGTTACACCAAGGGGGATGAGCATGAGGAATGCCAACGCGCCAACGATGATGTAGGGTTTTTCAAAAACGGTGCGGGCAATGAGACTCCATGCCAAACCATAATCGAGGTTGACAAAGATCAAAACATGGATGGTCGCATATAACAAGGCATATAAGCCCAATGTGCGGCGGCGCTTAAGCAGTTCTGGAAATTTGAAGATGGTATGGAGCGGCGTACAAAGCAAAGACATCACCAGGAGTGTGATGGCATGCCGACCTGTGCGCTGTTCAAGTTCTTGAATGGGGTTGATAGAGAATGAATCAGTGAGAAGCTCAACGATGATCCATACAAGTGCAGACCAGGCATAAAGATGAATGGCAATTTGAAGCGGGGTATAACGATTAAAGATTTTCATGATTTCAACAAACTTCGGAAGTCTCAAAGACTTCCGAAGTCTCTTTTAGAGATTAGTAGTTCAAACTCAAGTCCATATCGGCGTAAAGGTCTGCCACTTGCTCGCCATAGCCGTTGAACATCAGCGTTTCGCGGCGGGAGAGCTCACCAATACGGCGCTCCGATGCTTGCGACCAGCGCGGATGGTCTACATTTGGGTTGACGTTGGCGTAGAAACCATATTCATTAGGCGCAATGGCGCTCCACAACGTGCTGGGCTCTTCGTCTGTCAGTTCGATCTTGACAATGGATTTGATGGATTTGAAACCATACTTCCATGGCACCACCAAACGAATGGGCGCTCCATTTTGCGGCAGGATCGTCTCGCCGTAAATGCCGGTGGCAAGCAGGGTCAGGTCGTTCATGGCTTCGTCGAGCCGCAGACCTTCCTGATAGGGCCACGGATAGAAGGGGCTGCTTTGTCCCTTCATTTCTTCAGGGCGGTACACCGTTTCAAATCGCACATACTTGGCATTTGAAGTGGGTTCAACAGCTTTCAACAAACTCGCGAGTGGGAAACCATTCCACGGAATGACCATGCTCCAGGCTTCCACGCACCGCAGACGATAAATGCGATCTTCCTGCGGGAACATCGAAAGCAGGTCTTCAAAGCCGAAGGTCTTGGGATTGCTCACCATGCCGGTCACTTCCACGGTCCACGGCGAAGTGGTGAAATCTTTAGACATGGGCGCCACGGCTTCTTTGTTCGTGGTGAACTCGTAATAGTTGTTGTAGTTGGTGATCTCTTCGTAGGTATTGGCAGGGTCACCCAGCTCATCGTTCAAGGCAGGTCCGTTAAACTGCGGTGCTGCAGGGGTTGCCTCTTCCGGCGCACACGCAGCAAGTGCCATACTGCCTGCCACCACACCCGCGGCTTTAATAAAATCACGCCGCGAGAGATAGACCTCCTTGGGGGTGATCTCAGATGAACGGACAGGGATGGATTTAAAACGATGGCTCATAATTCTCTCCTACTCCAATAATAATGTACTTTACTGGACTGGCTTATTCTAAAAAAACTTTCTGATGGGTAGATGATAGTTTGCTTAGGAAATCATCATTCCAGCGAGAAGCGCCCGCCTCTTCCATAGCCGACAATGGATCCGCTTCGGTAAAGCGTCACTTCCCCGCCGCCATAGACTTCCCATTCCACGCCTGCAGACAGCATCCCCGTGCGCTCGTCAATGCCAATCAGTGTGGCTTCAGGGAGCATCTGTTTCAATTGACCCGCCCAGGCTTTGCCAAAGTTATTGTGATGAGGAAGGACGCAGGCATTGGGTATTAAGTTCAAGCCAGAAAAAAGTTTTCGCTCATATGGGTCGTAGTAATGTTCACACATCACCATTGCCCCGGCGCTGCTGCCAGCAATGACAGCACCATTGTCAAAGGCTTCAAGCATGGCAGACCAGCATGCACTGCTTTTCAATGTTTCGCCGAGGTGACGGGGAAAACCACCCAGCAAGTAAATGACCTTTGAACTGCGTATTTGCTCTGCTAATTTTGGATCATTTGCAGATTTTGTATCGATCACATCAACAGGAAAAACATTCTTTGCCCCCAGACTCTGAAACCAGCGCACCCCGTTCCCGCCTGCCCGTTTGTGATTGTTATCCGGCGCAGCAGCAGTAGGGATGATGGCGATCGGCTCATCGAACCCGCCCGCCAATTCAATGGCGCGGAGATCGGGTTCGGACATCCGTCCGCCAAACTCCGCGCCGCCTTCAAGCAAAAGATAGCCCATGTTTACGAAAACGAATCAATCGCCTCTTGTAGCGACGGATAAATATAGATGCTCTGCAAAAAGCCAGAGATGCTTAAGACGTAATGGATCTCAGAAGGAGGTTGGGCGATCTTAAAGTATGGCGATTTGAACGTCTCGCCTTTGTGTTCTGCGTTCCACGCCTGTAGCTCTTCATCGGGTGTGAACGTTTTGTACAGCGTGTGCAATGCGCGCAACCCTGCACTGGTGATGATGGTCAACTTACTGAAATCCAACAAAAGGGATTTGGCACCAGCGCGGTGTTCGGCTAGAGCGGCATCTAACAATTCTTTTTCAGTTTGCCCATCTAACTTCCCCTCAATATGCAATGTCGTAACCTTGCCTTCGGTCTTGGTGATCTTCAATAAATCAGACATATCTCTCTCCTTGGAATTATTTAAAGACGTGCTAAGGGATTATACAACCTCATTCCTCGTTACTTGTCGCTTGCTCTTCCCCCCGCTCCACACCCACGCGCATCTCCACACCATCTGTACTGACATCGATCCAACCGTTGCGGTCAGTACGCAGCAGGGAATAGCCTTCGAGCGAATCGAGCACTTCTTGCGAGGGCAATCCATCCATGTCTCCGGCAGCAACATCGAGCACCACCAACTGCGGATTTAAATTCTCCCAAAGGTCGGGCGGGTTGCTGGGGGCATAGCCTGAATCCGCGAGCAGGAGCACATCCCCTTTGCCGATGGCGTTGCCATATTCCAACGCCTCAAAAGTCCCATCGTTGATGCCAATTGGGAGCAAGGCGCGGAAGCTGCCATACTCGACAAGTAACACGCTTCCACGCGGACCCGTTGCTTGCACCTCAATAAATGCGCCATCACCCAGCTCAAGCCTTTGTCCCGCCTCCGCCAGGCTGACGGGGATTTCGTTTGCCGCAAAGTATTCATTCAGGGTGCGTGACGGGAACGAAGCTTGGACGTTTCCGCTCCACAGCACGTTTTCGGGTTCGTATCGCTCCACGATGCGCGGAAGGGCGGCAAGCTGATCTTCTTCCGTTGAGGCGATGATGAGCCAGTCTAGTTTGCGGGTGAAGAAGGGCAGGCGGCGACCGAGTTCATCGGAAAGCTCAGAGGCACTGGCTCCGCCGTTGATGAGGATGTTGCGTCCTTGCGGGGTTTGGATGAGGACAGCATCGGCAGAACCAACATCGAGGAAGATGATGTGGAACTGTCCATCGCCCGATTTTGCCGATGCGCTCCAGAAGGTCATCATGCAGATGAAGGTGATGGCGAAGGCTAAGGTCAGGGCGGCGGCTCGAAGCGATACTGCCGCAGACTTGAACCAGGCTTGGATGGCAGACCAGTTAAAGGTCACGAGAAGAAGCGATGTGTATGTCATATAAATGAACCAGAGGGGAACGTCTCCAAACACGATCACACCATGGTCGGGGGCGTTGTCAAAAAATTCCACTACACGGATGGTGTAGCTTGCAAAGGGCCACGCGACCCATGCAAGCAATTGCCCAAGCGGTTGGATGATGAGGCTGATGAAGACCGCCAGCCCGCCGAGGATCATCACCGCAGGTTGAACAGGCAGAATGAATGGGTTGGCGATAAATGAGATCCATGAAAAGCGATGAAAATAATAAAGCATCAAAGGGATGGTCATCATCTGTGCGGCGAGAGTCAGCATGAAATTGTCATTGATGATATTTATGAGGGCGCTGTTCTCTTGATTTGTGGTTTTTTCGATGATGTGTGCTGTGATTTTTGAAAGCGGTTCAGCGTATAAGATGAGCCCCAATGTGGCAAAGAACGAGAGTTGAAAACCAATATCCCACAGGGTGAGGGGATTGAAAAGTACCATGAGCATGGCAACTGCAGCAAGGGTGTTGATGCCTGCATTGCGTCTGCCGACTTGTTTCGCAAACAATGAAAGACTCCCCATAATGGCCGCACGCATTACCGCCGGGTCACCGCCGACGAGGAAGGCGTAAAGAAAGACGAAGATGATGGCAAAGATCGCGCCGAGCCTTTCATTCTTTAAGACCCATTTGAAGAACGAAAAGAATAGACCAGCAATGATGGCAATATTGAAACCGGAGATGGCAATGATGTGGGCAGTGCCAGTATTCTTGAAAGCATCTTGCAGTTTCTTGGGCAGACCTGTATCCACACCAAAAAGAATGCCGGATAAAAGCGAAGCTTCGGGATCTGGAAAAATTTTGTACGTATTCGCAACCAGTTTGGATTTGAGTCCATAGACCAATTTGTAAATGGGGTTTCCATCGTTCCCTGGCAGACGGGTCACTTCGGCGCTGGTCATATAGGAGTGAATGCCCTGACGAGCAAGATAATCACGATACGAAAATTCTTCGTTCTCTGGCGGAGTCTTCAACTTTCCGCGCAGACGGATGCGCTCGCCATATTCGTATGTTTCGTTCGAGTCCACGCGCACAAGCAGCCGACCAGAGGCAGGTAGGTCACCATCGCCGCTGTCCACCGCTTCGATATTGAGAACGAGGTTGGTGTATGTATCGCGATAGTCAGGATGTTCAATGAGAGAGCCTGTGATCAACAAGTCATAGCTGCGGTCATTGTAGAAGGCGATGTGGAAAGCATCTATGTTCGGCTGACGGACCTGGTAATATGCCGAGCCTAGAAAGAGAAAGATGGGGAGGAGCGGAATGAAAGGATAAGTGCTGAGAGAAGAGTAACGCGTAGTGAGTTGCGCACGCCGGATAAAGAGGGCGAGCAGAAAGAAGGCGAGGGCAATGAAAGCCCATGCCCATGTGGGGAGATGAACAGTGGCGGCAAGGATAATTCCTGCGAGGAAAAATAAAGAAATCCACAACAAGGGCATGTTGTGGATTCTACTTTAGTTTAGCGGACTAATTACCCCAACGCCACGTCCAAGACCATCATGATGATGAAGCCAAGCATGGCCCCGCCTGTGGCAATGTGAATATCCTTTTCAAGTTGCGATTCGGGAATCAACTCTTCGACGACCACATAGATCATTGCGCCTGCGGCGAACGCGAGCGCATACGGCAAAAGAGGTTGAACGAAAACCACAGCCGCAGCTCCCAATATCCCGGCAATCGGCTCGACCGCGCCGGAGAGTTGCCCATACCAAAAACTTTTTCCGTGACTCATCCCCGCTCTGTGCAGCGGAGCAGCAACTGACGTCCCTTCGGGGAAGTTTTGCAGACCAATACCAATGGCAAGCGCAATAGCTCCCGCCAATGATGCAGACGGCAGCCCGGCATGGACAGCACCAAATGCAACTCCAACCGCCAAACCTTCCGGGATGTTGTGAAGTGTGATCGCCAACACCAGCAACACACTTCTCTGCCAATGGGTCTTGATACCTTCCGCTTCTTCAATGGGAAAGCCAACATGCAAATGCGGCAAAACCTTATCCACGCCCCAGAGGAAGATGCCGCCCAGTGCGAATCCCACCGAAGCTGGCAGCCAAGCGGGCAATGACATCTCTTCCGCCAATTCGATCGATGGAGCAAGCAGCGACCAGAAACTGGCGGCGATCATCACGCCTGCTGCAAACCCAAGCATGGCATCCAAGACTCGTCTATTCACATCTTTGAAGAAAAAGATAACAGCCGCACCTAACGCCGTAACAAACCATGTAAAACAAGTTGCCAACAACGCCTGTATGATCGGATTCAACCCCTCGAACCATTCATAAACCATTACATACCATCCAAATCTTTTCTAACCAACAATGAGATTATAAGACTCACAGCGAAGAATAAAACCTGACAACCTTCCTCCAAATATATGACATCCCACTCAGGGCAAAAAGTTATAATCTCACATCATGAACGAATCAAAACTCATCCTTGTTACTGGCGCAACTGGCTATGTGGGGGGTAGGCTTGTTCCCAAACTTCTAGAAGCAGGGTATCGCGTGCGTTGTCTTGTGCGCGACCCATCCCGTTTGCAGGGACGAGCCTGGCTCAAAAAAGTGGAAGTCACTGCTGGTGATGCACTCAACCCGGCAGAACTTGAGTCCGCGATGAAAGGCGTTTCGGTTGCCTACTATCTTATGCATGGCAAGCAAGGCAGCAGAGACAGCGCCGAACGCGACATGCAAGCCGCGCGTAATTTTGCCCAAGCCGCTGAAGATGAATGCATTGAGCAAATTATTTATCTTGGCGAGTTGGTAGACCCCACGGCGAATCTTTCACCGTATTTACGTTCACGCCATGAAACAGGATTCGTTTTGCGGCATGGCAAGGTTCCCGTCACTGAAATTCGAGCGGGCATGATCATTGGCTCAGGCTCGGCTCTCTTTGAAATGATCCGCTATCTCACCGAACGCGAGCCGGTACTTACTTGCCCGGCTTGGTTCTACTCTCAAGCACAACCCATCGCCATTCGGGATGTGCTCTCTTACCTTGTGGATACGCTCAAAACGCCGGATGTCATTGGCAGAGTCATCGAAGTGGGTGGACCCACGCGCCTCACCTACGCGGACATGTTGCTGGGGTACGCCAAAGAACGGAATCTCCGCCGATGGTTGATCCGCACTCCCTTCTTCGCCCCAAGGTTATCTGCCTATTGGGTACACATGGTTACGCCGATCCATTGGCGTGTGGTCGCGCCGCTTATCGAAGGGTTGCGCGCGGAGTTGATCGTCCGCGATGAGACGGCGAAGAAATTATTTCCGCATATTCAGCCCATCGATTTTCAAACCGCAGTCCATCTCGCGCTCGGACGTGTTCAGCGTGATAACGTTGAAACCAGTTGGGCAGATGCGCTCGTGACCGAAGCGGGAGATGTCAAACCTTATGTCTTTACCGTTGAAGATGGCTTGTTCATCGAACGCCGTCAAGTGGTGCTCGATCTAACTCCCGAAACGGTTTTCCGTTCCTATGTTGGTATTGGCGGCGCGCGTGGTTGGATGTATATGGATTGGGCATGGGCGATCCGTGGTTGGATGGATAAAGCCATCGGCGGCGTCGGCTTGCGTCGTGGACGTCGTCACCCCGATGAGATCAACACCGGTGAAGCGCTCGATTTCTGGCGCGTGGAAGCGGTCGAAAAGAATCGTCTTATGCGTTTACGCGCCGAGATGATCGTGCCCGGTAAAGCTTGGCTGCAATTTGAATCTACGCCATTGGAAGATGAAAAGGGTAAAACACTTTTCACGGTGACAGCTTATTTCGAACCCTATGGCTTGCCTGGCTTCTTATACTGGTATGCCATGTGGCCCTTCCATAAATTCATCTTCGATGGGCTTGCCCGCATGCTCGCCTCCCGCGCAAGAGTGTTGGCGCATGCATATTGACCGCTGGCAAGACAGTTAACTGAATACTTTTAGAATTGACGGGGTTATATACGGTATGGATATCCTATTCCCTCTTCTCGGTTACATTCTTGGTTCTTTGCCTTTTTCGATCTGGGTCACACGCTACGTCAAAAACGTGGATGTACGTGACTCTGGTTCGGGTCATGCCACGACGACGAACACCATCCGTCAGGCAGGGTTTGGTTGGGGGGCGTTGGTGCTTATCCTTGATATTGCTAAAGGATTTTTGCCCACCTATCTCGCGGTGAATTATTCCGGTGAGATTTGGGTGATCGCCCTCACGGCTACGGCGGCAGTCATTGGTCATTGTTGGCCGGTCTTCGCTCAATTCCGCGGTGGGATGGGCTTAGCCACTGCAGGTGGAAGCGTTCTTGCGGTAAACCCGCTTGCGTTTTTGATTTGCCTGGGATTGTTGATTCTTCTTGTCTTGGTGATTCGTCATTCTGCACGGGCGAGCGTTATTGCAGGGATTCTTTTTGCACCGGTATTGTGGCTGTTAAATTTTCGTGATGTGGCTTTTTGGGTGGCAGTGGGTGCGGGAGCGGTGATCGCCCTTCGCTTTTTGATCGATTGGAATCGCAAGTATCGTGAGTTGTGGTTGGATCGGGAGAAGAAGAACTAAAATATTGATCTTGAACGATAGATGAATTGAATCGTCTATCGTCTTATTCGCCGGTAAGCCAACCAAAGAGACCTTTTTTGGGGAGTGTTTCTTCCACTCTGGGCATTGCCAGCAGCACAACCGAAATGTTGTCATGCCCGCCGCGTTCATTGGCAAGATTGACCAAAGTCTCAGCAGCAGTTTTCAGATCACGTTTGCCGCGAATGATCTCTTTGATTTCATCATCCCAGACCAGGTCGGTTAATCCATCAGTACAAATGAGGATGGTATCGCCGGGATCTAGATGAAAGCCCTGGTTGTTCATCGATTCTTCATCGGTCTCTTCGTTATCGATGCGCAGGCGAAAATCCACTTCGGGCAGGCGGATGCCGCCAAGATGACGGCGAATGACATGCACGTTCGGGTGGTCACGCATTTGGTCAGCAGTGATGATGCCTTTTTCGTAGGCTTCCTGCACCCAGGTGTGGTCGATGGTTAGTTGTTGAATAAATTTGCCGCGTAAAAGATAGATGCGTGAATCGCCCACATACGCAGTGTACAGTTTATTTTCGATGATCCAAACACAGGCACAAGTTGAACCCATGCCTTGTTCCTCTGCCTTACCTGCTGAGTGAGCAGCAATTGCCTGACTGGCATCGTGAATGGCATTTTCAAGGATCTTGATCGGTTTTCTAGCGTTGCTTTCCGCCACATGCATGCTGATATAGTTGACCGCCAATTCGGCAGCTACTTCGCCTGCGCGATGTCCGCCAATACCATCGGCCACAACGGCGAACGTTGAAGGACGCGGATCGTCTTTGCTGAGCTGGAACGACGAAACAGCATACCGGTCCTCATTGTTCTTGCCTGAGATACCCGCATGGCTAAGCGCGGCTATGTGCAAATGAGCAAGCGTGGTACGGATCATTATTCTTCAGGAGTCACAGGGGTGATTCTTGGAGTTCTCGGGGGTGGGGGAGTCCGCAACAGAAAGCGGTATTTTAGTTGACCAAAGTTTACCATATCCCCATGCATTAACCGATAACCCTCACGAGGGATGGGATCATAATTGACCCACGTCCCCGCAATGGATTGAACATCCAGCAATAAATAGCCGCCATCATCGGTCGTGCGAATGCGGGCATGGACAGATGAAATGGAAGGGTCATCCAAAATTTGAGTACATTGAACCGGGTCCGTCCCGAAGACGATCTCTGTTCCATTTAATTGGAGGGGCGGGACCGCGGCAACCTGTCCATCTGCTTGAAGACGAACCAGCAATGCCGCCGCTTCATTCTCCAACGTTTTGGCTGCTTTCGCCTTCGTGGACTTGGTGCGTGGCTTTTTGGTTTTTTCTTTTACAACCACGGGTGTTGGCTCTGCCAAGGCTGCCAGGGGTTGTGTCAGTGGGTCGTTCGCGGCGCGACGTTCTTCTTGCATGGTGCGCAACGATAAGAAGCGTAATCTTCCGCTGAGGAGGATGCCGAACAAGACAAGTCCTGCCAGCAATATTGCACCAAACGTGATCTGGGTGCGATATTTCGCAAGGAAGGCGGCAGGTCCGCTGGGCGGTTTGATGACGGTGACGACAACAGGCAGTGGCATGCTGGTCTTGCTTAAGCCAAGTGAGTCTACAGCTTCAACGGTCAATTGATGTTCGCCGCTGGTGGTATAGGGCTTCAAATCCCAGTTAAATTTTGTGAAGGGTTCAATGGTGTTTTCGTCCGCAACAACACCATCCACATACAGGGTCGTTCGTGCCAGTGGACGCTCAAATCCGTCTGGAAATTCAACGATGATCTCGATCTCTTGCATTTCAGGCAAAAGGACTTCGCTATTGAATGGGTCTTCGTCAGGCGCCTGGCGTGTGATCTGCAAAGATGGCGCAACCGGGAATGCGTTCGGTGGCTGGATGTTGAGGCTGAAAGGCAGGGTTTCAGAATTTAACGTCCCTGTAGAGGGCAGATTCACTTGAACAACCACATTGTGGTCACCCGAAGTATTGACGCGGGAAGTGTAAGAGACGTTATAGATCCGACGCAGTGGAGAGAAGTAGGCTTCAAGGTCTGGGAAGCGTTCCTCGCCGGAAAATTGATACAGGCTGCCGCCGGTTTGAATGGCGAGATTGTTGAAGACGGCAGCGCTGGTGGTGGTAAAGGTCGTGTTGGCATCTACATACCAAACGAAGACGCGGATATTGTTTTCGATGGCACGTTGAATCAGCGGCTCGACAGATGCAGCCAGGTTGGGGTCTTCCATTTGCGGGGTGATGAAAAGGATGGCGCGTTTTACGCCAATGCGCGGTGTCTGTGCGCTGACGACATCCAATGCGGAGACAAGGGATTGGATGTTGGGGGTCGCTGTGCGCAGGTCTGGTTGGAAGCCTTGCAAGCCAACGACAAAATCGGCAGGAGGAGCGTGGTTGATGACGGGTCCGGCTTGGGAAACGAGGCTGAGGTCATCGGGCAGGTCGGCGGGGCGAGCCTGCGCCCATTGTTCGATCACTTGTGAGACGCGTTGAAAGCGGGAGATGCCGTTTGCGTTACGAGCATCCAGCGCTTCGCCTTGGTTGAAGGCAACTACGATTTGCAAAGGTATCGCCAACTCGTTGAACGAATCGGCTGGGATGGGCTGCCCGTTCTCGAGAACAGTAACAGCTTCCGGTTTAAGCCCCGAGGCGAAAATGCCGTTTGAGTCGATCACATCCACGAACCCTGTCACGATCGGGAAGGTGGATGTGTCTACATTGTAAAAGGTGACAGACGCGGTGATCGATCCTTGCGCTTGGGCAGGGACGATCACCACGCCGAGAAACAGGCTTATGGAAAGAATGGTTAGGAATAGTTTACGCATTATCCTGCGCAAGGACGGGGGTATTTTCTTTAGGTGCGTTCAATTGTCGGTACGAGAGAGCCCATGCGGTTTTCATATAAGCAGTAAGGATACCATTTAATCCGAGCAGGATGGGGAAATACAGAACACAGCAAGCGAGGGATATCCATGCAGTGGGGGGAATGGTATTGCCCATTTCGAAACCGCTCATGCCCATGCTAAAGATCAACGGGAGGACGGCAATAATGACCGGCAGGGCGATGATCAGACCAATGATGCCGCCGCCAATGCCAAGCACGAGCGAGAGCACGATCATCCCAACGATGTCAGATTTGGCAATTTCCCAACCGCGCTTGAAACCGTCGAACATGTTGAGGTCTTCGGCAACGATGGCAGCCTGTGCCTGTTCCAAAATGATGCTGACAGCCCAGCCGACGGGAATTAGCAAACAGATGAGCGGCAGCAGACAGGCGAACCCAATTCCTGCTGTGGCAACGCCAATTAGGATGGCCGGTAAAATGATAATGAAGAAGGCAAGCCCAACAAGGAAGTTCAGCCCGAAGAAGCGCCAGAAATAGGGCATGCTTTCAGACCACAATTCGGCGAATATCAACGAGGTTGCGCCCTCTTCTACTTTATATACACCTTTGAGGATGCCGATGCGTCCCATCATCCCCAGGGCATAAAAGACAAAGGACAGGATGAGGATTAACACACAGACTGCAATGATGATGAGCATATATTCCTGGAAGAATTCTCCAGCTTGCTCAAAGAATCGGTCTGTGTTGCCGTTAAAAGATGAGCTGTCGCCGTTGGAGGAAGAGGAGTTGCTGTTTGAGCTTCCGTTGCTATTGGCAAAACCCGCCAAAATACCGAAGATCCACAGCACTTTGTAATTCCAGATGATCTGCCAGGATCGGGTGAGTATTTTTCCTAGATCGATTTTCATAACATTCTCCAGTTTTGCAGGGTTCCTCCCGAGGCGAAACTATTTGAATCATACACTACTCAATGGTTTCCGTCTACTTGGGAGGGGATTGAGAACGGATTTTCCGTTCTTGTGACACCCTTATCTACGAGGGGAGTGTTTATGAAGTCGCGCCTTGGGGCTCATTCGAGGCAAAGACAACTTCGCTGGATGGGCGGAGGCGCAGGTAGGAAATTTCCATTACCACTGCCATAAATGTGCCGGTGATGCCAGAGATGAGCGACATTGCACCCAGGAACAGGCAAAGAAACGGGATAAAGATGAGGGCGAAAGTCGCGCCGCTCATGTCCATGCCTGAATCGATCAACATAGGTCCAGCCATGGCGGGGATCATTGCAGGGAAAATGACGATACTCGTCACAAATGTGGTGCCAAAATAAACGATCAGCGCAAGGATGATGAACTTCCACACATGGTCGCGGACGACTTGCACCGCACGTTTGACCGCTTCCCAAGGTCCCAGCCCTTCATCAATGACCGCCACCAAGGCTCCATAGATGACAGCCACCAGGAGGAATGAAGCTGGAGTGAGCAGAATCATAATTGGTTGAAGACAAATGGAGGCAAGTCCCATTGTCACCACAGAGAGGGCGGCAACACATAAAAAGAACACTGTGAACACAGCGCCAACGCTGAGTTGAATGATAAGCGTTGCGCCAAAAGCGCGCCCAAAATAAGGCAGGCTATCGCGTACCAAGTCCATTAATGAGGTAGAGCCTTCGCCGCGTTCGATGCGCAAAACACCAAGCGTCACTGCATTCATGCCGACAGTCGCCAGCAAAAAACTGATGAGCATACCCAGAAGGAGCACGACCACCCAGATCACGATGACCAACCCCATCAGGTCTTCATTGCCTTCCAATAGAAAGATGGGAGCCGCAAATGTAGCAAAGATAAAGAACGAGATCAATACAGGGATCATCAAGAGAAGCCAGAACGATTTATGCTTCCAAGTGATCTGCAACGCACGCGTTAAAACATTGCCATAATCGAAATTCATTCAAATCTCCCAATCCAAAATTGTCAATCGTAAATCAAAAATTGCTACTCCCACTCAATCGTCGCGGGTGGTTTGCTAGTAATATCATACACCACGCGATTGATGCCCTCCACCTCGTTCACGATGCGGCTCGAAACTTTTGCGAGCAACTCGAAAGGCAAGCGCGCCCAATCGGCGGTCATAAAATCATCGGTGACCACAGCACGGATGGCAGCTGCTTCCTGATAGGTGCGCATATCGCCCATCACACCCACAGACCGAACGGGCAACAGCACCATAAAGGCTTGCGAGGTCTGCGCGCCTTTTCCAAGAAAACCTGCTTTGGATAATTCCTCCAGAAGGATCGCATCCGCCGCCCGCAAACGGGATACACGCTCAGGTGTACACTCTCCGAGACAACGCACGGTCAGTCCGGGACCGGGGAACGGTTGCCGCCACACCAAACCGGAATTCAAACCGAGAGCTTCTCCCACCAAGCGGACTTCGTCCTTGAACAAATATCTCAAAGGTTCGACGAGTTCAAATTGCATATCTTCGGGAAGTCCGCCCACATTGTGGTGAGACTTGATCTTCTCAGCTTTATCGCGGTCTTTGCCCGAAGACTCGACCACGTCGGGATAGATCGTCCCTTGCACTAAAAATCTTGGTTGACCAACGTTCTTTGCCTCACGCTCAAACACGCGGATGAATTTTTCCCCGACGATCTTGCGTTTTTTCTCCGGGTCGGTCTGTCCCTTCAATGCGCCGAGAAAATCGTCAGCGGCGTTGACGGTAATGAGTTCGGCACCCAAGCCTTCCCGAAATGCCGAAGCGACTTGTGACCCTTCGTTGGCGCGCAAGAGTCCTGTATCCACAAAAACGCAGACGAGTTGATCGCCAATTGCTTTGTGAACCAACGCCGCCGCAACGGAGGAATCCACGCCGCCTGAAACCGCAGCCAGCACGCGTTCATTGCCAACCTGCTCACGAATCCGTTTGACGCTGTCTTCGATGATGTTGGCAGGAGTCCAATCGGGAGTCACGCCGCAGATGTCGATGGCGAAATGTTTGATAAGTTCGGTTCCGTTCGGGGTGTGATGCACTTCGGGATGGAACTGCACACCGAAATATTTGCGTTTCATATCACCCATCGCCGCGTAGGGACTGTTTCCACTTTTGGCGAGTGCCACAAACCCTTCAGGGAGTTGGGTTACTTTATCGCCATGAGACATCCAGACTTTGGATATCGCATCCAACATCGTGCCGGGAATCAACGGCGTGATCTCAGCGTGACCATATTCGCGCTGTGCAGACGGATCCACTTTGCCGCCGAGGGCGTGGGTGAGGGCTTGCATGCCGTAACAAATGCCGAGGATGGGAAG
>VFQT010000652.1_pt1 | contig 48642 bp, 38 predicted proteins | sample 3512381 | NCBI WGS metagenome assembly VFQT01 (sample SAMN10412376, study PRJNA504923) | tailings metagenome | isolation source: Relicate 2 Philex TSF3 active mining site | place: Philippines: Tuba, Benguet | collected 2017-08-29 | reverse complement strand
ACGCTGCGTGTATGCGGTGACATTACGAAGCTGGAAGGTCAGGTTTGCGCTGCCAATTGTGATGCGATCACCAGGGCGGAGCACATGGCTTGCCCCAATGCGTTGACCATTGACCAATGTCCCTACCGGGCTCTGCCCGCGGTCGCTCACCGTCCACGTGCCATTGGTCTTTTGCAGCAGCGCATGGCTTTTAGCGATCTGTGGGTCGCCATAGAGCGGGATGCCATCGAGTTCTGAGCGGCCAAGCGTCATCGTATCCTGGTCCACGACAAAGTCACGGCCTTCATTCCGACCAAGCTCAAGGCGCAGCCAGGCTTCCTGGAGGAACTGCTGGACGAGGCCAATAAACAAACCGATGCTGGCGCCTGTCGTCGCAAAACCAACCATCCGGCTCACTGCGCCGACCTTGAGCGTTGGGAGCAGGTACGGGATGCACTCAAAGAGCAGACCGCCCAAAAATCCGCCGAGGAGGCCGCCGATTGCGCCATTGCGTCCTGTTTGCACACTTCGGGTTCGGAAGCCATCCCCAAGGCCAACGAAACCGCCAATCATCATCCAGGCAAGCCCGCGCGCGATGACATTGCCTAAAAACTGCGCCGGGTTCCGAACCGTAGCGGCGTAGAGCGGAGCCATTAAGGACATCCCAAACTGCACCCCAATAAATGCACAGAAAGCACCCACTCCGATGGTTATGGGCAGGATGCGGTAGAACTGGCGACGTCCCGAAAGCATATGCTGCGCCAGAGCAAGGAGAACTCCCAGCAATGTTCCGAACGCGACCGTTGCGTAGACGTGTTGCCGGGCTTGTTCGGGCGTCAGGCCAACCGTGATTTCCGGGATGGGGATGACACGAAACACATCCGTGATCAACACCGTGATAAACGCGGCGACAAAGCCGGCAAGCGGGAGGAGGGTTAGCCGGGATGCCAGATTCACGCATCCACCTCGACGCGGAAGCGCTGCGCACCAACGACCAGCGTATCGCCGGCGGCGAGCTGGGCGGAAGCGGTCACGCGGGTGCTGTTCACGAATGTCCCATTGGATGAACCGTTGTCCGTTACCGTGTAACTGCCATCCGGGTTACAGAGGATTTCAGCATGGTTCCGGCTGATGGTTTGGTCATTTGTGAGTGGGATATCACAGCTCATCTCCCGTCCGATAGTCATTATCCCGGAGAGTTTGAAGCGCTTCCCTGCTGCCTGACCATCCGTTGCGACGAGGACGAGCGGTCCGCTCGCGGTAACTCCAGCGGTCGGTGATGGTGCGGCCGTTCCGGCAACTGGAGATGGCAGGGAATCAAGTCCGGGTAGCGGAGGCAATGCTGTGCCAGAATTTCCCGGTCGTTGTGCCTGTGGTACGGGATCTGGATCTTTGGGAAGCGTAACGCCAGCTTTCGTCAGCATCCCAACAACGGTAAAGCCCTTGTTCTGCGCGTAGCGGAACCCAACATAGCCAAGCGCAACGGCAATCAAAATTCCAATCCACCCGGATGATGCATCCTGTTGCGGGGCAGCGGGTTGCTGGACAACAACCGTTACCGGCGGCTGGGCCGATTGGGGCACGACAGGCGGCGGAGTTGTCTGCGGGGTTGCAGCAGAATGCTGGACTTTGTCTTTCCCTACCGTGCCAGCTGCCTGAGGTGCGGTTTTCGTGTCTGCGGATTTTGCAGGTGACTGTGCACCAGTTGGAGGGTTTGCAACCGGAGGTTTAGCGGCTGGCGTTTCCTTCTCCGTTGTTGCGGGTGCGGAAACGCTGGTTGGTTTGTCCTGCTGCGGAATTCTAGCGAGCGTGCTATCCGCGCAGAGGGCAAGCAAACACATCGGTAACAGGCCTCGTTGTAATCTGCTCAGTCTACCCATGGCGATGTGTCCTCTCCCGCAGCGATTCGCATCCACGCTGCTCCAATGCAGCTACAAATGTCGCTGGCTATTGTATTCATCAGACCGTTTTTTGCCCCTGCAAGTTCCCCGGCGCGGGCGTGGATTGTTGCGCCTGCAACTGCTGCATGGTGCGCTTCCACGCCTTGTGCGGCAAGCGCCGCGATGATTCCCGTCAACGTATCTCCCGAACCAGCCGTTCCCAGTGCAGGAGTGCCTTTTCTAATGATGCTGGTCCGGTGTTCAGGGGATGCTACCAATGTGCGCGTGCCCTTGAGGAGCACTGTTGCGGTGGTGATGTCACGAAGCTGCTCGACAGCATCCACACGGTCGCGGTCCCGACTCTCCACACCGTAAGCACCAGCAGCCTCACCCGGGTGCGGAGTCAGAATCGTTTGCCGACCTGCGGCCGTGCGTGCTTTGAGGAGCTCCGGGGGTGCGGCATAAAGCGCATCGGCATCGATGACGACCGGCCCGGCGAACATCTCCAGAACAAACGCCACGATGGCAGCGGTGTCCCCGGTGGGACCAAGACCCGGTCCAATCGCGATGCTGTCTGTGCGCTGGATGCGTTTTGTTATTTCCTGCTGCGTTGATGAGAACGAAAGTGTGCCATCTGGATCAGCTGGACAAGACACGTAAATGGCTTCCGGGAGCGTTGCGGCGGCGAGCTGGCAGACAGATTTTGTGGAGATGAGCGTCGCGTAGCCGGCGCCAGCGTGCATCACAGCCCTTGTTGTCAGAGCGGCCGCGCCGGGCATCGCATCCGAGCCGGCAATCACTAAAACACGCCCATGTGAGCCCTTATTGGCATCCCGGTGCTGAACGCGAACCGGTAGCACCTTGCGGACATCATCCAGTGTCACCACTACCGGAGCATTCGCAACCAATCGTTGATCCGTCACCGGAAGCGCCAGCGGGGCGATGCAAAGCATTCCCGTATGCCCCGCGCCTGGAAAGAGAATGTTGCCACGCTTTGGGGCAATAAACGTGATGGTTACATCCGCTCGAATGGCTCCGACATAGACATCTGCCGTGTCCGAATTGATACCTGTGGCAATATCCAGTGACACCACTTTCGCCGGGCTGTCATTGGCAAATGTGCAGAGGGCGGCGACAGGTCCCGTCGGGGCGGATATCTGTCCGATACCGAGGAGGGCATCGATGATGACATCGGATGCATTCAAATGCTCAAGCGGTTCATTACCAAAAATGTCCGTGACGCCCCCACAGGCTGTCCAGGCGTGTGCCATTTTGGCGGTATCACCGGAAAGCGTTTCAAGTGGCCGACTTGAGATGACACTCACACTCCGGCCTTCACCAAGAAGGAAGCGTGCCGCGACGTAGCCATCCCCTCCGTTACCACCGGGGCCGCAGAGCACCACGACCCGTCCGGATGGATAGAGCGTTTGCACCAGCCGTGCGGCAGCTTCCCCGGCAGACTGCATTAAGGACAACAGCGGAAGGTCCATTTTGGTGCAGGCTGCCTGTTCGATGGCCCTTGCCTCGGCGGCGGTGATGACGGCGTACGGCATGTCTAGAGGGTGAATGGCTCTCCGGCGCTTGGGACGATGATGCGTACATCCCGTTCCTGATCTGCGCACTCCTGCCGAAACGCTCCCGGCGTCCCGGTGAGAGCACTAAAGGTTGCATAGTGCATCGGAATAACGGTTGTCACCGCTGGCAGGAAACTAAGAGCGTATGCGGCTTCGCGCGGGCCCATCGTGAAGCGGTCGCCAATCGGCAGAAAAGCGACTTCTGGCTCATAGAGATCATTGATGATTTTCATGTCGCCAAAGACATTTGTGTCGCCCGCGAAGTAAACCGTTGGGATGTCCTCACCGCGCAGAACAAAGCCAGCAGCCTCGCCCATTGGGAGCGTGCCATTTGGCGTCTCAAAGGTGGATGAGTGCACTGCCGTGACCATCGTGATCGACAGCGCGCCGCCTGCTACCTTGATAGTTCCACCGCGGTTCATCGGCTCAAGGTTGTCCCACGTCACGCCCTGATTGCCGTAGTAGTCGGTGATTTCAGCGATGGCGACGATGGTGCAGCCGGAGTGTTCCTGCAGCATTTTGGCATCCTGCATGTGGTCATTATGGCCGTGGGTGATGCACAAGTAATCAATCGGCGGGGTATGCCATGTCTGGGGACAGGCGGGATTTGAGATGGTAAAGGCATCGAGGAGGATGTTGATCCCACCGGGAGTTGTGATGTGTACCGTACCGTGCCCAAGCCATGTAAAGGTGGTTTCGGGTTTCGTTGTTGCTGGTGCGGCCGGAGGCGCTGGGGCTGATTTGACAGCTGCGACGACGGGACGGGGTTCCGATTTAGCGGGCGGCGCGGCGGGGGCTGGCTCTTCGGTAACCTTTGGGGCTGTATGAACCGGATGCGCAGGTGGCTCTGTTGTCGGGCCATCGGCATCGATACGCTTGCTCTGCCCAGAACCGAGCGAGACGCCAACATTTGCAAGCTCATCCGCGAAGGCATTAAACCCACGGCGGACATGGGTGACTTTCCCGGAGCGGAAGCCGCGCAACTTTTGGCGGGCGGCATTGTAGAGGGGAATCAGATCGGGAGCTTTGACTGAGTAGGAGCCTGCGATTTGCTTTGCCATCAGCTCCGAGTCGGTGCGTACTTCTACGGTCTCAACACCAAGCTCGGCAGCGATGTCGAGGCCGCGGAGCAGTGCTGTGTATTCAGCGACATTGTTTGTGCAATCAGGGAGACGCTCAGCAAGCTTTACGGCTGGGACAAGCTCATTGTCGGTGTAGACAGCGACTCCGATGCCGGCGCGTCCAGGGTTGCCTTTACTTGCGCCATCCGTGTGAACCAATGCGTGCTTTGCCATAGGTGCATTGTATGGTGCGTCAGCGGGATTAGAGGTGTCCAATCACCATTCTTGGCTGATGATTCGTGTAGGATGCCGCTTATGGAATCCAAAGTCATATTGATTACTGGTGCGGGCAGTGGGGTTGGCCGGGCGACGGCACTAAAGTTTTTACGGCTAGGGTGGCGGGTTGTGCTGGCTGGCCGGCGCATCGATGCCCTCAAGGAAACCGTTGCCCTGTCTGGATGTTCCGGTGAGTTGGCGATGGTGTTTTCGGTGGATGTCACCAATCCTAACCAGATGACGGCTCTTTTCGATGCCGCTGTGGACCGCTTCGGGCGTATCGATGTCGTGTTCAACAACGCCGGGATTGTGCGTGGCGGGGCGCCGGATGTCCTTACCGTAGATGACTGGAACGCCGTCATATCGGCGAATGTCACGGGAACCTTTCTCGGTATCCGTGAAGCCTTTCGGGTGTTCAAAGCGCAGTCTCCGAATGGCGGTCGAATCATCAACAATGGCTCGCTTGCGGCGCATACGCCCAGGCCGGATGCGATTGCGTACACGGCATCCAAGCACGCGGTTACGGGCATGACCAAGGCAGCATCCCTGGATGGCCGCGCGTTTAACATCGCGGTTGGGCAGATTGACATCGGCAATGCCGAGTCGGATATGACGGTGAATATGCACAAGGGGGTGCCGCAACCGGATGGCAGCATCATGGTCGAGCCATTGCTTACCGGTGAGACGGTGGCGGATGCGGTTGTTTACATGGCGGGGTTACCGCTTACGGCGAATGTATTGTTTATGTCGGTGATGGCGACGAAGATGCCATTTGTTGGGCGGGGATAGGGATTCGGACACGGGTGAGCCCGGCGATAGAATAAAGGCACTATGTCCGTTACGTTTCACTTGTACAACACACTGCACCGGGCCAAGCAGCCGTTTGAGCCCATCGTTCCTGGAAAAGTGGGGCTGTACACCTGCGGACCGACGGTCTACAACTATGCTCACATCGGAAACCTGCGTACATTCCTCTTCGAAGACCTCTTGACGCGCACATTGCGCTTTCTCGGCAACGATGTCACATGGGTGATGAACGTTACGGATGTCGGACATATGACATCGGATGGTGATGCCGGTGAAGACAAAATGGCCATTGCTGCCCAGCGCGAGCAAAAGACGCCATGGGAGCTTGCCCGTTTTTACGAGGATGCGTTTCTCGTTGACATGTTTGCGCTCGGTATCAAGCGTCCGGATGTCCTTCCACGCGCCACCGAGCACGTTGCGGAAATGATTGCCCTCAACCTCGAGCTGGAGCGCCGAGGGTACACCTACTTGACGGATGAAGGTCTGTACTTTGATACATCCAAGGATGACCAGTACGGCAAGCTGGCACGGATTAAGTTTGAAGAGCAGAAGCATGGTGCGCGCGAGGATGTCTTTGTGGATCCCGGTAAGCGCAGCCCGCAGGACTTTATTCTGTGGTTTACCAACAAGCCAACCCACATCATGAAGTGGGATTCTCCGTGGGGTGTTGGCTATCCCGGATGGCATATTGAGTGTTCGGCGATGGCCATGAAGTACCTCGGCGAGACATTTGATATTCACTGTGGTGGCAATGACCATATCCCGGTACACAACACAAATGAAATTGCACAGAGCGAGTGTGCAACGGGGAAGACATATGCGCGCTACTGGATGCACGCGGCGTTTTTGAATGTCAAGGGAAAGATGTCAAAGTCCAAAGGCAACTTTCTGACGGTTCAGACGCTTAAGAACTCTGGCTATGATCCGCTGGCGTACCGCTATTTGTGCCTCCAGGCGCACTACCGTAGTGAGCTCGAGCTGGCGTGGGAGTGGGCGGATGATGCCCGTACAAAGGGTCAGGCAGATTCACTGGACACAGCGGCTGCGAGCCTGAAGCGGTTGTATGAGCGCGTTGCGCGAACAGCGGATGAGCCTCTCGCTGACCAGGCGGCCTTTGATGCTGCGGTAACCGATGTCCTTACGGCACTTTGCGATGACTTGAATGTGCCAAAGGCCATTGGCTTATTGCATAGCTACGGCTCGCCAAAGCTCTGGCGTCACTTCGATGCTGTCCTCGGCCTTGATTTCGAGACGCATGCCGTACAGCCTGCCGAGGTTGCGGTTCCTGCGAATGTGCTTGCGCTGGTGGATGAGCGACAGGCGGCGCGTAAGGCGAAGGATTTCGCCCGTTCGGATGCGATTCGCGCTGAGCTGCTGTCCATGGGCTGGGAGGTTGGCGATTCCCCGCAGGGTCCGACCATCAAGCCGGTTGGGTAATGGGAATATTAGGATTGTGCCGCGGAAAATGCCTCGAACCTCGGCACGTTCCTTAGTTGCTTCGCGATAACATACACGCTTGTGGACGAACGACGAAACACAGAGTCACGCGAACCCCGGGATGGCAGGAGCCAGTCGGGTAATAACGAGCCGTTTTACACGCGCCGTGACCCGTTCGACCCAATCCCTGTTGCTCCGAAAAAGACCGAACGCAAGCCAAAGCGGCGTAAGCCGGGCCCGCTAAGCGGACTCTGGTGGAAGCTCCCGCTGGTTGCGCTATTAGGCTTTGGCGCGCTCCGCGCCGGGATGGTCCTTAAGGGCATCTCCGGTAAATCCGGTGGCGTCATCTCTTTTCTCGAGACAATCAAAAACCCGAAAGCCCGCTTCAATGGCAAGTCGCGGGTCAATATTCTGCTGGTCGGCAAAGACTACAACCGGGATAGCAAGGGGATGCCAATCACCCGCGCATACTTCATCGATCCCAAAACCGGCAAACGCGGCTACCGAAACATCGCCCGCGCAGACACCATCGTCGTGATGTCCTGTGACCTCGACAATGGCAAAGTCAGCGCTATTTCGATTCCGCGTGACACGCGCGTCACGGCACGCGATGGCAAAACGGGCAAAATCAACGCGACATATGCACGTGGCGGCTCCAAGCTGCTCCGTGAAACCGTTGAGGACCTCACGGGAATCAAACCGGACTATGTCATTGCCATCAAACCGGATGCCATTAAGGAAATCGTATCCATCCTCGGCGGAGTGGATGTCGAAACGATTGACCAGATGAAATACGATGACAACTGGGGCAATCTGCACATTGACCTCCCCAAAGGCAAACAGCATCTCAATGGTGATCAGGCAGTAGGCTTTGCCCGCTTCCGCGAAGTTAAGCCCGGGACGAAACACTCCGCAGAAGAAGGGGATGCCCGCCGGATGGCGCGGCAACAACAGCTGATTCGCTCGATGATTAGTCAGGGCAAGCACCCGGCAAACCTCCTCAAGGCTGACCAAATCATCAGCAAGGCACTCGATCAGCTCGAAGACCGCGATATTTCCGACGACCAAATCTACGCTCTGGCGGCCATTTTCCGGGGATTGCAGCCTGAAAACCTGGCAAGTAACACTCTGATGGGCGAAGGAACAACACGCGGCGCCTACTATTTCATCGTGGATCCGGAGAAAGCCCGCGCGATGGTGGACTGGCTTATCAATGGCAACGAAGAGGCGGGCGAGCGTATCACGCGTGTCGATGTGATGAACGCAACGAAAACCACCGGGCTTGCCCGCAAAGCCGTTGAAGTCCTTCGCGATAGCACTGCATTTGATGCAAACGTCGCCTATCCAAAGAAGCCCAAAGCAGGTGAACCTGAGCCTGCAGAGCTGGCAAACAGTAAAGTTGTCTACTACAAGGCTGCCTACGAGAAACAAGCCCGCAAGCTTGCCACGACACTTGGCATCTCGAATGTCATTAAGGAAGCAGCTCCCGATACACAGGGTGTGATGGTGACCAGCAAGCAGCTTCCGGATGTCAAGATTGTCCTTGGACTCGATAAGGCAAAGGCACCGGCAGGCGAAATCAGAGGGGCAGCGGATGGACAGTAACGCAAAATTTAGGACAGTTTTACTCTTTGGAGCCCCAGGCAGCGGCAAAGGCACGCTTGGCAAAGCCCTCGGCGCCGTCCCCGGCTTTGTCCACCTCGCTTGTGGAGATGTCTTTCGCAACCTCGACATGACGACGGAGCTCGGCAAGATTTTCGTTGACTATTCCAGCCAGGGTCTCCTCGTGCCCGATGACGCCACGGTAAAACTCTGGCGGGTCACCGTGGATGCGATGGTCAGCGCTCACCGCTACCGCCCCGCAAGCGACATCCTCGTCCTCGATGGCATCCCGCGAAACGTTGAGCAGGCACAATTTTTGGACCATCACGTGGATGTTCAGGCTGTTTTCCACCTCGTCTGCTCAGATGAAGCTGTCATGGTCGATCGCCTGCGCCGCCGCGCGCTCAAGGAAAACCGCTTTGATGATGCATCCGATGATGTCATCCGGCGGCGGTGGAGCGTCTATGAAGAAGAAAGCACACCCGTGCTCAAAACCTTTCAGCAAGATCTTGTCGTGCCAGTGGATGCCATTGGTAGTCCGGCATCCGTTCTTCACAATGTCCTGGGCACACTGATTAATCGCGGAATCGCGTAATGCCAAGCGTCATCTGCTAAGATGACACGGCGTCGCGTTGAATCGCTTCGCCAAACCCGTCCGCCAGACCTCTGGGAATCCAGGAGTGTGGGGAAGCCCGTGCGAATCGGGCACTGTCGCGCAACGGTAAGCGCTGGTATGCACCAGCTGCAAAGTCCGGTCACCAGCGGTCGGGAAAATCACGCGGTCTGCGCAGTACAGACCAGAAGGACCCGGTTTGAACCTCTCCGTACCAAAGCCCGGAGCACTTGGGCGTGGCTTCACGCTGATTGAGCTCCTCGTCGTTATCGCGATTATCGCGATTCTCGCAGCGATTCTCTTCCCTGTTTTTGCCAGTGCCAGGGAAAGCGCCCGCCGAACCGCTTGCCTCTCAAACACCAAACAACTTGGTCTTGCAGCATTACTCTATGCTCAGGACTACGATGAACACCTCCCACTCTTTACTTGGGATTACAGCACCTACTGGTCAATCGCTTGGAGCCCGGAAAATAACCGGTGGCTGCGTGAAGGCGCCATATTGTTTCCCTACACAAAGTCCAATGGCATCCAGTCCTGCCCGTCTTACACAATAAAGGGACACCTCGGTGGAGTTGGATATGGCTACAATGAGCGTCTCGCCGGGACACGCTACGCGCCGCCAAGCTACGTCCTGCTCGAGCCCGCAGCCCTTGGGGAAATCAATCAGCCGGCAGCGACGATTCTCTTTGGGGATGCGGCAAACCGTGCTGATGCCGGAGCAACATCCCCGCGGGATATCCGCTGGGCCGCGACAAGAGCATCCGATGTCAACATGCTGCAGCCACCATCAAGCTGGTGCTACCCCGGCTATGGCTGTACTGCGAGCGCTGATTTTCGACATCAGGAACGGATGACCTATGTCGCCGCCGATGGCCATGCGGCTGCGATACACCGGGATGCATTTACACAAGTTCTTCCAGCAGCCGAGCAGGACTTGGATGTTGGACGGCTGTATGTCGGTGACCGGATGATGGAGCGGTAGGATATTCCCATGAATCACGAAGCCACATTACAGACCATCAAAGACCGGACGCTCCTCCGTGTCCGCCAGCGTATCTGCCTCCTAAAGGACCATGACCCGCTCGCCCCCGCAGCGGAACTTAGTGAGTGGCTTCCATTTCTCGGATGTCTCCACGACTCGGTCGTTCAGAGCAGTGGCGCAACACTAGAAGCCTTGAAGGCATACAACCCGGAAGTCATCATTGTCGTGTCCGATGTGATAGATGACGATCATGACCGCCTGGCGCGTTTTGATGGCTTTGTTGGGACTGTGGCTGAGAAAATGGGTGATATCTACGTGGCCGATCGTGAGACGCTTCTCGCGAATCCCATTGTGCTCGCAACCATCATCCACCCGGAAGTCTTCACAGATATGCTTCCATCCAATTCGGTGCGTATCGTAATCCCCGCCGGCCCGGATGAGGATGATGAAGACGACGAAGAAGATGATGTCGACGCTTCTAGTGACGAAGCCGCTGAGGAATCTGAAGCCTGATGGCCATCCGTGTCGTGGATGACCTCGGTCGTGCTGTGGTCTTGCCACGCTTTGCGCGGCGCATCATTTCACTTGCGCCCAGCGCAACTGAGCACATCCACGATGCGGGTGCTGGAAGAACACTAGTCGGAGTTACGGCGTATTGTGACTTTCCATCCGCCGTCCAAAGTCTCCCACGGGTTGGTGATTTCACGCGGCCGAGCTACGAGCGGATGGTATCTCTCAGGCCTGATCTGGTGGTTGTCGAGAGCGGGACTATCACCCGGGATGCGGCAGAAACCCTTTCGAAACGCTTGGGTGTGCCGGTTTACGTGATGCTATCGACAAGTTATATGGCGATCGGGAAGCACATTGGCTCTATCGGAGCCCTTACGGGTATCCGGAGTGGTATCGCCGCCGCACAGCACCGCATCCGGGAAACAGTTGCAACCGTAAAGCGTATCCAAGGCGCGAGCAACAAGGGGCCGAAAGTCCTGATGGTTATCAGTGAGACGCCGCTCTTTGTCGCGGGACCGGATGGCTACCTCGGCGACATCATCAAGCTTGCCGGTGGACAAAACATCATCAAAAATGGTGCGTTTCCGCAGGTGACTCCAGAGGTTGTGATGCTTCTTGATCCGGATATTGTTCTCGTTGGGGCCGACACGAATGGCCGCCCGTACCCGCTGACCGGACCGCTGCGTGCGCTGCGGGCTGCAAAGGAAAATCGCATCCAGTGCATCCCGGGAGGCAATCTGGGACGGCCAACGCTTCGTACATCCGCTGGCGTTATCGAGCTGGCCCGGATAATCCATCGGGGCTTGTAAGTGCTGACAACCTCCAATGCTGACCAAGCGGATTGAATACGCAAAGATGCGGACAGTCCTTAATCGGTGATAAGTAGATGCATGCGCACATCAACCTATTTGGCAATCACCGGCGCCATTGCCATCACTTCTGTCAACTCTACGCCGACATTCGCCCAGACGCTTCAGGAGCGATACCGCAAGGTAGAGTACAACATCCCGATGCGGGATGGCCGCACCCTCTACACCGCCGTCTATATCCCGCGCAACCCTCAACCGGGCAAGCTCCCAATCCTACTTGAGCGCACTCCGTATGGCGCAGGACCGTATGGACCAAACGCTTATCGTGGCAATATCAGGGGTTCTAAAAAGCTTCATGATGGGGGCTACATTTTTGCGTTTCAGGATGTACGCGGTAAGGGGTCATCTCAGGGGGCATTTGTAAACATTCGGCCACAGCTGCAAATCAAGACCGGTGCCCATGATGTTGATGAGAGCACAGACACCTACGATACGGTCGATTACCTCATCAAAAATGTCCCGGATAACAATGCGCGGGTCGGCCTCTGGGGCATCTCGTATCCCGGCTTTTACGCGGGAATCGGTGCCATTAACACCCACCCGGCCCTAGAGGCGGTCTCGCCACAGGCGCCCGTGTCGAACTGGTACATCGGGGATGACTTCCACCACAACGGTGCATTGATGTTAATGGATGCGGTTCGCTTTGCGACATTTGGCGAGACGACGAACAGCGGCGCTGGCTTTGGGTTTACATTGCCAGGGAATGAGGATGCCTACGCCAACTTTATGGCTCTTGGCACGCTGAGCATGATCACCAATCGGTTTTTTACCAAGACGGATGGTCTTTGGAAAGACTTTGTCAATCACCCTGATTACGATGATTTCTGGCAGGCGCGTGCGCTTCCCGAGCAGATGAAAAATATCAAGTGTGCCGTGCTGACCGTCGGTGGTTGGTTCGATGCCGAAGACTGCTGGGGAGCCCTCAACCTCTACAAGCATACAGAAAAACAGAACAAGGGCATCGTCAATGCCATCGTGATAGGGCCATGGACCCACGGGATGTGGGCGGGTCGGGATGGCTCCCGTCTTGGGGATGCAAGCTTTGGCTCCGACACAAGCAAGCTGTTTCAGGATGAAATCGAGGCTCCATTTTTTGATCGTTTCCTGCGTGCCACCAGCACCGCTCCAGTCGCCGAAGCCAAAATGTTCGAGACTGGTGGGAATCAGTGGCGGATGTTTACGCAGTGGCCTCCGGCTGAAGCAAAGCCGGCTGTCTGGCATCTGACAGGAGATAAAAAGGTCTCGATGACATTGGCGGGGCCGCCGGCAACGCTGCGTTACGTCAGTGATCCGGCCAATCCGGTGCCACATGAAGGCGGGCTAATCAAAACCAGAACCGTCACCTACCCGGTTGCAGATCAGCGCTTTGCGGTCACCCGCCCGGATGTGTTGACATTTGTCTCCGATGTCCTTACCGAAGATGTGACGATTGCGGGTCCGGTGGATGTCGAAGCATTTGTGACGGTGGACACCACCGATATCGATGTTGTGGCAAAGCTGATTGATGTTTATCCATCCGATGCTCCCGGTGCGGATGCGGGCGATTACCGGCTGGTCCGCGGGGATGTGATGCGTGCCCGCTATCGAAACAGCTTTAGCAACCCGGGACCGCTGGTTCCAGGCCAGAAAGCCCGTGTGCCGTTCTCGATGCCGGATGTTCTTCATCGCTTCAAAAAAGGGCATCGCATCGCGGTGCAGGTCCAGAGCAGCTGGTTCCCACTCGTCGATCGAAATCCACAAAAATTTGTCAACATTTACAAGGCATCCCCGGATGACTTTGTAAAGGCAAATGTCGGGTTGCACGTCGGCGGTGGGGATGGAACCACGATAAAGGTCCGCGTGCTTTCGAAGTGACAGACAGCTCAGATATGCTTCGGCAAATCCGCTCACAAATGCTGCAATCCCGGCTGGCATCAGCGGTTGAGCACAAAGCCGCAGGGTGTTTTCATGTGTTTACCGCACCCGACAACACCCGCCCGTGGGAAAACATGGCGCTCACATCGGCAGAGTTTGCAACGGATGAACATCTTCTGCGAAGTGACATCGCATTGATGGAGACCGTTTTTGCAGAGCGAAACCGCTCTCCAAGACTCGAAGCCGTTCACCGACAAGAGGATGACCTAATCCCATTGCTTCAAGCGCTGGGGTGGGTGACGGAGGGTGTCTATGCCGTTTATGGCTGCCAGCCAGCTACCGCACCGGCAGTGCGAACGAATGATGGCATTGAAACAGTTGCCGTTGCTGATGATGCATCGGTTACGTTCATGCAGTCCATGATGCAAATCGGTGAGCGTGCGTTTGAGAATCGGGATGCACCTCTGCCAACGCTTGAGGCGGCCACGGCCGCGCAGCAGCGCTGGCGTGGGATGCCAAAGGTTTTGGCGTACATCGATGGTGTTCCAGTTGCCTCGGGGATGTTGACTCTCCCGGTGGATGGCTGTTCTGAGCTCGCAGGTGTTTGTACATTGCACGACTATCGCTGCCGTGGTGTTGCAACACAGGTCGTGGCGCATTTGCTAAGGATTGCACATATGAGCGGGATTCGCTTGGCTTACCTAACCGCTGCAGATGCTGCGGCGGCGCGCATTTATATGCGTGCTGGGTTTGCCGCGACCGGTTTGGTTCAGACGAATATCGGAAAGGGTACTTAGCTCCATTCAGGGCTACGTAACCAGTTCCTGTCCCGTCTGGTGATATCCGTACAATTACCGGGTTGCCTGCGGTGATTTAACTACGGTAAACTTTCGCTAATGTTTACTACAGTTAAATCTGTCTCTTTGCGTGTGCCGCGCATGATCCGGGTGCGGTACGTGTCCGGCTTTACGCTCATTGAGCTCCTGGTTGTCATCGCAATCATTGCCATTCTTGCAGCGATCCTCTTTCCTGTTTTCGCACAGGCTCGCTCAAAAGCAAGGCAGTCGGTTGCGATCTCAAATTTGAAGCAAATCGGAACGGCGATGCTGCTCTATGCACAGGACTATGATGAGTGCTTGCCTATGACGATGGATGCGACAGCAAACGGGCAACCGACAACGATTGGCTACTGGGCGACCAGCAGCTATCAGGCTGCATTGGACACTTACATCCGTATGGGGCGAGGCATCGCCAATGCAGGAAATGTTTGGTGGGATCCTGCTGATCCGGACTTGAGAAAGCCTGCGCTGTGGGGGTCATTCGTTGCGAATGGATTATTAACAGCGACATCCTGTACGCTGTCCCGGGTCAGCCAGCCGACGGCAACGGTTTATTCCACGCTACGCGCAGACAAATGGGAAATTGTGAGTGGTGTCGTTCCACCATCCCCGCTTCCCGCGAAAGACGATCACTTTTGGCTGAGCGAGTATTTCGATTTGTGTTTGGATACCTGGATGCCAGCAGCGGCGGGTGCTCCGGCGAGTGATTGGAGAGCTGGCAATGCCACCCCACCTTGTTCGCTGTTTCCTGCGGATACTGGGTGTGGCAATTGGGACTATGGCATTTCAAAGCATCGGTATCATGGTCGGACGATTGTTGTCTACATGGATGGTCATGCGAAATCAACCTCGTTCGATGCCACATATCGGTCGATCGATGACAATCAATGGGACTTACATTGACCATCTCACGAGAAACTCTTTGAAGGCCTTTTGAGTTTGTTTACCGCTTTGAACGTGGTTTTGCAGAGCGACTCGGGAGGATGTCGGTGGATCTGCTGGTCCGTGTTGAATCCGATGAGCGCGATACGCGAGTCGTTTTGGAGTCGGCCGGCGGCTCTGCGGGTTGTCCGAGGTCACTTGATTTGAGGAAATCGACGCGGTAGCGCATCGCCGCGACGATTTCCTTCTCGTACCGTTGGATGTCACTCAGCGATTCGCAACCGTTTGCTTTTGCGATGCGATTGACGACATCGGGAAACTCCCGGATGTTTCCGCGGTTGATTTTCCGGTCGAGCAGGGTCGTGATACCGGCTTCCGATTGGACGATATCTGAGACTTTGCAGGTGATTGGGCTACCGGCCAGCTGTAGTGTGATTTCGCCATCCATTGGCCAATAGACTTTATACGCAGCGCGAACCTGCGCAGCCTTCCACTTGATGGAGTAGCGACCGGCGTGGACAAAAACGCCGACGAGGCGAGGGTCATCCACCATGCATTTCACGGCATCAGGACCGATGAGCTCAGCGCCTGACTTGGGGTCGATGACAGTGAGTTTGCCATCGGAAGTGACATCGATTCCGTAGCGATGAAAGTCTTCTGCAAATGAATCCGGAGAGGAAGCCTTTTCATCCTGAAGCGCTCGGATGAGAGAGCCATCGCCATCCGGGCCGGTGGTGAACTGGATAAACCCAATCGACACATAGCCGGTGTCGTATGTTTGTGAGGCCTCAAATGTGCCTTCGAGTTTGCTGATGGCGGTGAAGGCTTTACGTGCGGTGTCGGAGAGTCCGGCTTCGGCAAAGAGCTCCTTTGCCTGCTCGGTTTCGCTTGCGGTAGTTGTTGACACTGCACTGACAGAGTTGACGCCTTTCGGGAAGCGGTAGTAAGCATAACGCTCGGGGAGGCGGACATTGTCCAGCAACTCAACGGTGTGATTCTCAATGTCAAAGTTCACGATGTGCCGGTTTGGGGCAACGACGGATGCGATGACCGGAGGTGCACCAAGGGTATCGATGAGGGACTGCGGAGCGGGGCCGGGGTGCGGCGGGATACTGATGACTGGATCCTGGCCACGTCTGGTTTTGCGCGAGCCGCGGGATGGCAAGGTTGGCGCTGTGTCTCTGCTGGATGCGTTTTCAGCGGAAAGGACATCGCTTGGAGCGGTTAAGAGTGCTGTGTTACGGCGCTGTGCTTCTGCGCGGGCGGTCTGCCAGTCGTGCCTGACACGTGCCGAAAGCCAGTCTTCCCAGCCTTTCGTATCACCACTGTTGGATGCCTTTGCTGTTTGCGTGGGCGCTACTTTGACCGAGCCGCTGACGGCTTTTGTATAGGCGAGGAGCCAGGTGGATGCATCCGGCGTCAAGCGGGCAGCAAATGGACCCTTTTGGCCATCCACTTCAGCGAGCTCAACTTTGTAGCGATTCTCGGCCTGCCACCAGGAGACAATCGATGCACGCTCATCGGAGGAGAAGACCGAATCGGACAGATGTGCCGAGGCGTTCATCGCTGCACACAGCACAAAGGCTGTCGAAAAAGCTGCTGCGCGGAAGGTCGCCCTAAACACCATGTAACAGTACTCCAATATTGGGGAAATTCACCACTGGTAGAGGGAATCATCGGGTTTCGGTACTAAAAAATAGAGGCAGTTTTTGTCATTAATCGACTCCACCGGGATTCAACTGCGGGTGTACTTTCTGTTCTTGTTCAGTGCTACCAGCAGACTGACGCTCTGAAGGATGGATGCCATCCATGTTGCTTCGTTTAAACATTGCATTCGTCCACATAAAATATAAATATATTCCTACCGGCATACTTGCAATAAGGCTTGCGTGAATCTAGACTGTTTGTATCTATTTACAGATTGGGAGAACATGCGATGGCATTGGATGAATCGACATTGAGCTTTGATACGCTTGCGGTACATGCAGGGCAGGTCCCTGACCCGACCACGGGAGCCCGTGCAGTCCCTATTTATCAAACATCTAGTTTTGTCTTCCGGGATGCCCAGCATGCGGCGAACCTATTCTCACTCGCTGAGCTTGGGAATATCTACACCCGCTTGATGAATCCGACCAACGATGTGTTTGAAAAGCGGATTGCAGCCCTTGAGGGTGGCGCAGCGGCGCTGGCAACCGCAAGTGGTCAGGCTGCTGAAACGCTCGCCATTTTGAATATCGCCGGTAGTGGTGACCATATTGTTTCATCCACCAGCCTGTACGGCGGGACATGGAACCTCTTCCGCCATACGCTTCCAAAGCTTGGCATTACGACAACATTTGTTGATCCCTTTGACCCAAGTGCGTTTGAAGCAGCGATTCAGCCGAACACCAAGGCAATTTATGCTGAAACGATTGGTAACCCAAAGCTGGACACTATTGATATTGCTGCCGTTGCAGAAATCGCCCACAAACACGGTCTCCCATTGATCATTGACAACACATCCACAAGTCCAGCGGTTGTCAATCCAATCGCCCACGGAGCGGATATCGTGGTGCATTCGGCAACCAAGTTTATTGGTGGACACGGAAACTCCATTGGCGGTGTCATTGTTGACTCCGGCAAGTTCGACTGGTTTGGCTCCGGACGCTTCCCAGGCTTCACGGAACCGGATGCCAGCTATCACGGGCTCGTCTTTGCCAACCTCCCGGAGCCGCTGCGGAGCATTGCATTTGTGCTCAAGGTTCGTCTCCAAGGTATGCGTGATATCGGTGCTGCCCTGTCGCCATTCAACAGCTTCCTCTTCCTTCAGGGACTTGAGACGCTTCATTTGCGCCTTGAACGGCATTCGAGTAATGCTGCAGCCATTGCGGAGTATCTGGCAAAACATCCAAAGGTCAAGTCTGTCACATATCCGGGTCTGAAGTCACATCCAAGCCATGAAGTTTCGAATCGCTACCATCGAAAAGATAGTCGTGGGAATGTCCAATATGGAGCTCTGGTAGGCTTTGAGTTGGCTGGCACCGATGAAGAGGCCGCAACTGCAGGCCGAAAGCTCATTGACAGCGTTTCGCTCTTCTCGCTTCTAGCCAATATCGGGGATGCGAAGAGTCTGATCATTCATCCAGCGAGTACAACGCACCAGCAGCTGACAGCGGATGAACAGCGCGCCGCGGGAGTCACACCGGGCTTTATCCGCTTATCAGTTGGGATTGAAGATCCACGGGATATCATCGCAGACCTCGAGCAGGCCTTGGCTGCGATTTAGGCAGCTACATTTACAGATGGAAATGCACCCCTGACTAGGCTTACTTGTTGGGGGTGTTTTTCTTTCTTAGAGATGTGCAGCTCAGATATGCAGCGCGCTGTGGGAGTCACACCGGGCTTTTGCCATCTTGATGACGATCTAAATTCATCAAACGGTACACTTACCCATGCCAAAACGTGTGCTTGTCTGTGGCCTTGGACGCTTCGGCCTCAAAGTCGTTGAGCTCCTCAGTGCCCGCGGCGCAACCGTCATCGTCATTACAGACATTCACACCCGTAACGACCGGCTTGAAGCTGCCGCCAGCGCTGGTGCATCCATAGTAAAAGGCGACATGCGGGATGCCACCGTTCGGGGAAAAGTCGACCTGCACACACTGGATGCCGCCATTCTGACCGCTGCAGACGACGCAACAAATCTTGAAGTCGCGCTGGAGTTACGGGCATCCGAGCCCAGCATCCGCGTCGTCATGCGGACATCCAATGAGCGTCTTTCTTCGCACCTCGAGCGCGAATTCGGGATCCATCGGGTCCTTAGCCCAGCTGCCGTTGCCGCTGATGCCTTTACAGAAGCGATTATTGCAGCGTTGCCAGCCAGTGAACGGGGGATGCCTAGGAGACGACATCGACCGGGGTGGTCGCTTACACCGCGCAAGCGTGACATTGTCCTGCTCGGCATTCTCCTGATGTGCATCATGACAACGAGTGCTCTTGTCTTCCACGCTACGATGCGCCTGTCCTGGCTGGATTCCTTGTACTTCACAACGACAACTGTGACGACAGTCGGGTTTGGAGATTTCAATCTGCGCGAGGCACCCGTTGCGGCAAAGCTGGCGGGGATGGCACTCATGCTCGGTGGCGTTGTGACTATCGCCGTGTTTTCATCCCTGTTTACAAACTGGCTGCTCGCTGGCGGAGCGCTAGTGGCTCGTACAGAGGCTGCTGCACGCCGAAAGTCCGGTCATATCGTCCTCTGTGGCTACGGCACCGTCGGGCGAGCGGTCACCGAACAGCTGGTGAGCCGTGGATTTGATATCGTTGTCATCGAGGGCTCCGAAACAATCGTCCGGGACGTGCTACCGATAACAAAGGCACCCGTCATCAGCGGGGATGCCACAAAACCGACAGTCCTGATGCGGGCGGGTATCGACCGGGCATGCGTGCTGATTGCAACAACATCCAATGATGCCCTCAATCTTGAAATCGGGCTTGTCGCACAGTCACTCCTTGAGGAATGGCATCAAAAACATCCGGACTTACTCGATATTCCGCTTCGGATGGTCTTACGCTGTTTTGATGCCGATGTTGCTGCGCGCATCTCTGCTGCCGGGTCAACCTATTCCGTCTTGTCGGAAGCAAAAGTCGCAGCACCAGTTTTTGTGGCTGCCGCCTTGGATTAATGCGCCATGCCGGTATTATCTGAGCACGATTTGCCTGCAAACCACCATGTGAGTGAACGTGGATGTCGAGAAATTCGTCTATGCGGCAGAATCCATCTGAATGTGAAAGTTGAGTCTCTGAATGCATCCATGGACACGGATCGCCGCCTTTGGAGCGGTTTCGCTCGCGATGACGCAGGTTGTGTACGCACAAGCCATCACACCTGAACTAAAGCAGCGCACCCTGGAGCGCCTCCAGCAAACCGTTAGCACACGCGCATTTGTGCCGGGTGTTGATTTTGCGAAGTGGCCGGCGTTTCTTCAGAAGCAGCAGGGTGACATCGATAAGGCAACGACATTGCCAGCATTTACAAATGTTGTCAACACGGCTTTACGCGAGTTTGGTATCTCACATATCCGCCTGTTCACGCCAAAGGCCGCCCAGCAGCGCCGCACCGGTACCCAGCTGGGCTTCGGATTTTCCGCTCTCCCAGAAGCCCGTGGTCTTGCCATCTCTGCCGTCGTTCCCGACAGCCCGGCGGCAAAGCTCGGATTGGAAGCAGGTGACATCATCACCGAAATCGAAGGCGTCAAGGCATCAGCGATGCCAAATGCTGAAATCAATGAAACATCCCTGCTCACAGTTCTTCGTCCAAGCACTGGCAAGCAGCGCTACTGCATGATTCTTCGAGGGCAATTCAGTACAGACCGTAGCCCAAGCCTAAAGTGGGTCAATGAAGAAACTGCCCTTTTCAAGCTTTGGTCTTTTACCCGCGGCTATGACCGTGCTCTGGTTGAAAAACTCCTGACCGAAGCCGCCCCTGCAAAGAACCTGATCATCGATCTTCGTGGAAATGGTGGTGGCCTTGTCAGTAACCTCAATCACCTCCTGGCTCTACTCTGCAATCCGGATACACCGGTGGGGACCAATGTCACAAGACAGATGGCTGAGCGTTTCGCGAGTGAAGTTGGTGGGGATGCCAAAGACCTTGCTGCCGTGGCCAAGTGGGCTGGTCCGAGCTCAAAGACGCGCCTGCAGAAAGTCACCCCATTCAAGGGACGCATCTTTGTCCTGATTGACCGTCGTAGTGGAAGCGCATCTGAGATTACCAGCGCTGTCCTCCGTGAAGAACGTGGAGCGACGTTGATTGGCAAGCCATCCGCAGGGGCGGTTCTGGTCTCAATCTTCGCTCCACTAAACGATGGCTTTGAGGTTCAGATTCCTCTCTCGGACTACATCACTCCAAAGGGCCGACGCCTGGAGAAGAATCCGCTCGTACCTGACTTTGAAGCTGATGCACCAAGCCCCAGACTTGAGAGCGATCCTGCGGTCGATATCGTTCTCGCTCAGCTTGCTAAGCCTACCAAGCCACTTCCTGCGATGTTAGCAAAGGTCAAGCTTCCGGCAGCCAAAAAGGAAGATCCAAAGAAGATGTTCGATGGCGTAAAGCCGTAGGACTTTCCACGATTGATTTAGGGCCGGCGGGATCGCCGGCCCTTTTTTGTGTCAGGATGTAGGAACTCGAACAGTGTAGTTCTGACAGGCTTAGCAGCCAGCCCCTACGCAGATTTCCTGAACAAGTACGATTGATTGCACTATTCTGGCTTCAGCAATGTAACCATCTCACGAATCGACTGGTAACCAAGCACCCGCTTGACCTCTTTACCACTCGCATCAAGCACAACCAATGTCGGATATGCGCTGACTTTATACTTCTTGATGGTGTCGCGCTGAGCATCCGCATCCACTTTTACGAAAATCGTATCCGAACCTGCATCAGCGACGGCCTTACTTGAAAACACAAGCTCGTCCATGGTTTTACACGGGCCACACCAAGTAGCCGTAAAGTCTACCAAAACTCGCTTTCCGGTCATCCCGGCCAGTTTGAGCGCATCACCTAAGGTGGGTTCCCATCGGAGTGGGACCGCTGCGCGTTCCGCAGTTCGGTCTGCACGAAACGAGTCACGCTTGACGCGTTCCTCCGCCTGCGTCATACCGGGGTCAAATGGCTCCACGCGTGCACTGCGTCCCGACGCAGCAATCGACTTTAGGATGTAAGCTTTGCCATCCAACCAGAAGTGATCGCTAGCCTTACGCAAAACCACTTTGAAGATGTCGGCGCGTTCATTCCCTAGAATCCAGCAGTCGTCGCGATCAAAGCTTCCATTCAGATTATTGTCGGTCATCTGAATCCAGCGTTGCCTGCCATCGAGGAGCACTCGACCTTCGGTCCACCCTGTGCGTGTCCAGTGCAGAATCGGCTTTGCACCCGGCTCGGATGGGTCATCCACGAACCACAGCTGCATCGCATACGGAATACTGCGGGTGCGGTCGTAGGCAACGTGAAAGGTGACATCGTTGAATGATGTCCACCAAACACCGGATTCGAGCTTCGGTTTGGCGTTATATACTTCGGCTGGCTCAAACAAGCCATTGTGATTATGATCGATCTTAAGGGTGTCAATGCGATTTGAGACTGGATTCCGATGCAATTCGAGTTTAATGGGTCGCATCGACGTTGGATGAAACGCAAATTTGCCGTGAAGGACTTTCCCGTTTTTTGTCAGTGCTATCTCACTTGCGCTTGGAAACCAGTCTAAGTGGTCGCCGTATTGGCTGGGAATTCGGGCACTCATCCGAGCCACTCCCGGGGCTGCAGGAGGAAGTAAACCCTGCTGTACAAGCGTAGCAAAAAGCAGGCATAAACCTAAAGCATTGATCGCCAAAAGCTAGCCTCCGGGAGGTCCGACTTTGATCGTTCCGTTCCCGGTTCGTTCGGGTGTTGCGGTTTCCGCTGGAGCGGGAATCACCACCGGGAGGGGAATTTCAGACTTTGGCGCAAGGAGCCTAAGCTCTGTTGCGCATTCATCTGCCTGTGACTTCGCCCGAATCCCAGCCGCCGCATCGCCGGTTTCGATAAATGTCAGCAGACTAGTCGTCGCTTGTGCCAGGAGGTTTCCTGCAAGAACTCTGCGCCGATGTTGAATCAGAACGGCATCTCCACCGGACTTTGGCGCTGGAGCCAGCGTGAGCATCGCAAGGAGCTGTGTTGCCCGCTGAGACAGTGTTGTCGTTGCCTTATAAAACGTTTCTCGGTTCAACGTTCCGGTTTCCCAGGCGCGGCGGTTGTTCTGGAGGCGGTCCACGGTTACATTGGCGAGGATGGTGAAGATTGTGGTCCCAAATGCATGCCGTGGGCTGTCCTGATCAATTGCCATCAACTCGCGGAGAGCCTCATCCATGTCCGCACGGGCTGCGACCAGCTGGGCAAATCCGACAGCTGCAAGGACATTGGAAGGATCCTTTTTCCGGATAATGCGGTATTGAACTTCAGCCCCGGCCATATCCTTGGTTTTCAGGAGGAGCTCAGCAAACTGCAGGCGTGTGACAGTGTCATCCGGTTTGTCGCGGAGCAGCTGCATGTACGCATTTTTTGCTCCTTCCGGGTCAGCGGATGCTACCAGACTTCGTGCTAGGATTGCGCTGAAGGCACTGTCTTCATCAGCTGTCATGTCTTTCACGATGCGTCGTGCGCGACGGACTTCGCCGGATGCCTGCTCAAGCCGTCCAGTTGATGCATACGCTTCGGCAAGCGCTAAGCGTGGTGCGGCAGCGAGCGGCGCGTGGTCTACGGCATAGCGCAGGAGGTCGATACCTTCTACAATTTGCCCTTCTGCCACAAAGGTCCGTCCCTTGGTGATGAGTGCTGAGGCTTCGGCCAGGGCATCCACCGGCTTTTCTACGGGTGCCTCTTTTTCCACCTGTGGTGCAGCCTGTGGTGGGAGCAGTGTGCGGTCTACCGCCGCCATCCGGGCATCTTTGAGATTTTCATTCAAAAATTTCAGTACAAGGCTGCGGGCGGCGCTAGCCCACGTGCTGGGGAAGGTTCCTTTGGAGTTTGCCAGATCGGCAATAGTTGTGTTGTCATCCGTCCCAAGCATCACGGATTGTTCCCAACGCTTTTGAATCTTGCCTTTGGAAATGGTGAGGACGGTCAGAGCGAGGCTTGGCGCATTGGATGTGTCCGAATTTGTAGATTGCGTGATAATGGTCTTCTTCGGGTCTGCCTTACCCTTTTGTGCTGCCTTGATAGCATTTTGGGTGTTCGCATTAAAGGTCTGGACCTGGTCACCGATGCCACGAAGCCCAGAGAGCGAACCGTTGAGCGCATTGACACTGACGATGTGGGTTGCCCCGTACATCGTTGCGATCTTGACCTTTTGCTCCTCTGTCAGCTCATCTTTGATACTAGCAAGCTTACTCTCCAAGACGGCACGCTGAATTGCGGGCTGTTCCATATCGAATAACACGGCATCGACCGCCGCTTCATCGGTAAGAATCGCACGGACTGCTTTTGCGGCGAGGTGTATTCGGTCAAGATCGCTGATTTTCTGCGTGTCCACTGTCCCTGAAACGGGGACAACGGCATTTTGGCCGCTTGGGATGACCATGAGTACCGGGCGTGATGGCGGGGCCGCGGTGGCATCCAGTGGCCAAACCACAAGACCAAGCATCGTGAGCAGGACAGTACGTCGTGAAATTCTATCCATCCCCAAGTGCCTCCAGTGCTGCTCTACACGCTGCTATACTCTGTTCCGCTGCGCGGCGCTGCGGACCTTCGGTCTGTTGAAGATACGCGGCAATCGCCTTGCGGTAGTTCACGCGTGCGGCGCTGCGGTCGCCAATACGGTCATAGCAAAGACCCATTCCCTGATAGCAGGCTCCGCCATCCGCGCCATCCGAAAGCGCAACGCGGTACTGTTCAATCGCACCGCTGTATTGTCCGCTGCGCTGCAGACTAACAGCCTTTCCCAATGCCCCTGGCTCGGTGTTTCCAGCCGATGTTGACCCGGAGCCTCCGGACTTGCCACCGCGCTTTGGCGGGTTTAGCTCGATTCTGATGTAGCCTTGATCATTGCCCTGCCCCTTGTCGGAAGGCGGAGAAACGATGCCACCATTGCTACCCGATGGTGGCCCGGCCTGAATTGGGGTACCCCCGCCTTGTGAGGGCGGTCCTGCCTGTATTGGAGCGGAACGGTTCGTGTCGCTAGCCCCCGGCTGCGGGAGACCTGCACGCGGATTAGCCTGTGGAATAGGTGTGAAGACGCCACTACCGGATGCTGCAGCAGAGCCAACCGTGGATGGGTCCGGCAGGATGCGGCCGGGATTTACACCTTGCGTATCTGGCACAGGCACGGGCTGGCTGTCCGTCGTCGACGGGCGTGGCGTTACAGGAGCAAAGGGATCGTTTCTGTTGCCCGCAGGCGGAGGCATTAGGGGACGCTGCACGGGTGGTGGAGCATAAATCGATGTCGGTTGTTGTTGGCCCTGCGGTACACCTTGCTGCTGACTTGTGCCCTGCATTGCATTCGCAGTGCTCCAAACTGGCTTGGCTGGAGTGCCATCGGTTGCGATGACTTTTTCCGCACCATTATTACGATTAGCGTTCATAATCGCTGCGCCGATTGCAGAAATCAGAATCACGGTGGCAAGACCAGCGACGGCTGGAATCCAAATCTTGCGGTCAATGGATTTAATCTTGTCGATAAGCGGAGCCTGCTCCGGTTCGGCATTGGATGATGCATTTGACTTGGCTTTGAGGATTGCCCGCTTGCCAATCATGTCTTTGCTTAGCGGAGCCTGTGCATCGAGTTTGTCCAAAACTGCCACGGCATCGGAAAAGCGCCCCATCCGTTCGTAGAGCGTTGCGCGCATCGAAAGTACAGCGATGGAGTGGGGATGAATCGCCGCGGCCTCTTCTGCTGCCGCGGCGGCAGCGGCAAAGTCACCGCGATCAAGCTGCGCTTGTGCATCACGGAGGAATGTCGCAACCTTACGCATCCGATCCGGGTCTGCGATGGCATCCGAGACCGGTAGCTCACCGGACGGGTTTTCCTCGACAACAACCGGCGCTACCTGTGGCGTGGTGGATACTACGGGGATGTCAATCGGTGGGGTATCCGGAATGGCGACTGCCGCAGGCGCAAGGTTTTTCCCACACTGGCGGCAAAACTTGCTGCCAGGCAGATTGTGCGCGCTGCAAACAGGACAAATCATTCCGTCTATGACTCCAGTTCCAATAGTCCGGGCTGCGTATCAGCTGTGCGGCTCTTCGGTATGCGCCGTCCAAGATGCTCATAGGCGCGCCGGGTTGCCGTTCGCCCTCGCGGGGTGCGCTGCAGAAAACCCGCCATCATCAGGAAGGGCTCCAGCACATCCTCAATCGTATCGCGTTCAAGGCGGAGAGTGGCTGCCATCGTTTCCGCACCCGTCGGTCCACCATCAAACCTGTCAATCAATGTTGCCAGATACAGGCGGTCCAGACTATCCAATCCGACCCGGTCAACTTCCATCATCTTCAATGCGGCATCGGCGACTTCATGCGTAATCACTCCATCCGCTTTAACTTGCGCATAATCACGCGCGCGCTTTAGCAGGCGGTTAGCGATCCGCGGAGTTCCCCGGCTCCGGCTTGCAAGCTCACCGGCGCCACGCTCATCTATCCCAACACCAAGAATATCCGCCGAGCGAATGAGAATCTGCGTCAGGTCAGCATCCTCGTAAAACTCAAATCCCTGTACGATTCCGAAGCGGTCACGTAGAGGATTGGTCAGCAGGCCCGGGCGCGTTGTCGCACCAATCAGCGTGAACTTCGCGAGCGGAATCTTGACGGTTCGCGCGCTTGGACCCTGACCAATCGTCATGTCCATCTCGAAATCTTCCATCGCCGGATAGAGAAACTCCTCCGCCAAGCGGTTCAGGCGGTGGATTTCATCGATGAACAGCACTGCGCCATCCTCGAGATTGGACAGAATCGCAACCAAATCCCCTGGACGTTCGATGGCGGGCCCGGATGTCGCACGCAGGTTTGCGCCCATCTCCAGCGCGATGACGTGTGCCAGGGATGTCTTGCCAAGGCCGGGAGGCCCGTGCAAAAGCAAGTGGTCCAGCGCTTCTCCGCGCATTTTGGCGGCTGTGAGCGAAATGCCAAGCTGCTCTTTGATTTTGTTCTGACCGATATATTCTGACAGGCGCTTCGGACGCAGGGAAAGCTCGCTGTCCTCCGTTCCCTGTGAAGTCGTATCAACAATACGCTCCGCAGGCTGCTGCGGGGCTTGCCGGGCTTTCTCGAACGGGGATGATTCTATCGCCATGGTTTTCCTAAAATCGGTTCACCTATCGGGAGAGGTGACTGAGTGCAGCACGCAACACGCCGGCGAACTCCGGAACCGTTCCAGCACTCTGCAGCTGCTCAAAGGCACTCTCTGCGGCCTTGATGGCATCCGCTTTCGGGTATCCCAAGTTTTGCAGCGCGGAAATGACATCAGCGACAAGGGCATTTGGATGGACGGCTGGTGTTGCCGGAACGCTAGGCTTACTCCCTCCAGCCGGTCCGGTCATCGAACCGCCGCCAAGGCCAATCGGGAGCATTTTTTCCTTCAGGTCCACAACAAGACGCTGCGCCGTTCGCGTGCCAATACCGGGAACTTTTGTGAGCGTCCGGACATCCTCGCCTGCAACCGCCTTAGCAATGCCAACCGAGCCGAGCGCAGAAAGCATCGCAAGGCTGGCCTTGGGCCCGACGCCGGACACACTCAGCAAGAGGTTGAAGACTTCGAGCTCCTGGTCATCCAGAAATCCAAACAGCGACATGTCATCCTCACGGACTTGCATGTGCGTGATGAGGGTGAGCGGCGTGCCATCCGGAGGGAGGTTTTCCAGCACGGATGCCGGAACGGAAACCCGGTAGCCAACCCCGTTTACATCGAGCACCAAGGTCGGTGCTGCGACGCGGACAACGTAGCCACGGAGCTGTGCAATCATGCCCGGATTATATCCGCTCTACCTCCATGACAGAGGCTTCAGCCCATCCCGGGTCACACCGTAACGCGCCGCACGAATCACGCTTCCAGCACCCTCAGTGTAGTAAATGAAGAGGACACTGCCATCCCGTAGCTCGACGCTGCTGGGATAGGCGCCAATAACATCCGCAATCCGGTACGGACCATTCCACGTTCGGCACTCATCGTAGCTGATGCTGACTTCGGTCTTCGGAAGCCGGTGGCACATTAAAATCAGGCCATTTCGCAGACGGTTCAGATGCGGGCAATGACCCTTGAAACCAATATCAACCGCCCGGCTCCAAGTGCGGCCATTGTCAACCGATGTCGCATAGTGCATGTTTTGCTTGCTGGAGCGTAGCGCTGCCCAAAGCGTGCCATCCGTGCACTGGATGACATCGGTTTCGGCATCTAAATCAATCCCCTGACCCTTGCCAATCGGGATGGGCTCGCTCCATGACCGGCAGGCATCCCGGCTGATCACCACTCCTCCGTGAGAAACCCCATTGGATTCGGAGTAGATTCCAAGAATGTACCAACCATTTTTCAGACGGCGTACCGGGGCGCTGACATACCAGTCGGGAACGATGGAGCGTGCATTTTCCCACGTCCTGCCGTTATCCGAGCTTTCCACTGTCCACGTCCCTGCGCCATCATAAGTGCGCCCTTGTGTGCCTTTGGCAAGCGAGAAAAATGTGACGATAATCCTGCCATCGTGGAGCTGGGCGATGTGCGGGTCACGGTCATCCAGTGGTCCATCAAAGACAACCTCCGGGCTGCACCACGTCCGTCCTTCATCGGTTGAGCGGACACAGCAGATTCGTCCACCAATTTTCTGACCGGGTGCTGGGAGCGTCACATGTCCAGTCCCTGCGTAAAAGACGCACAGGATGTCGCCATTTTTCAAGCGGCACGCATCCGGGAATGCCTGATACGTGAGCGCGGCCGGGCCGGTTGAGATGGTTAGGTGGTCAGCTTGCATGGATGACAGTTACACAAAAAAGCCGTGAATTCATGCCTCTGGCAACGTGAATGGGAGGGTTACATGTCCCGGGTGTGGGTGTGCTTCGAGGGCAGGGAGCCAGGCATCGGGTTCTGAAAAGACTGACGGAATCTGAGTTTGGTCCGGTTCCGGTGTCCACTCTGCCAAAAAGCCAACCAGTTGGCGAGGCGCGATGTTTACATCAAACCACAGAGAAAATGCCCAGCGGAATTTGCCGGTTTCAGCGAATGGTTCATCCACTGTTTCATCGGTAAGGCAATGGCAGCAGGGTGCGCCGTTTGCATCGCTGATCCGGATGGCGTAGCGGCGGCGGGTTTGGAAGTCGACCGCGAGGCAGGCCCATCCGTTATATGGTGACGACCCCTCATTCACTACGAGGATAACGCGGTGCATCGGGTTGCCACCGGTAAGTGCCGCCGTATCCAGCTCCGGCTCCAGCTGCTTCAGAAGATCAATGGACACTTGCGTTACTCGGAAGGTGCGAGGCTGTAGAGACGCTCCGCGTTTCGGAACCACAGCTTTTCGCGGTTGCTTTCTGACAACGTGCCCGTGATTTGTGTAAACACATCCACCCACGCCTGAAGGCTGTCTGTCAGCGTACATACCGGCCAGTCAGAGCCAAAGATGACACGGTCAGGGCCAAAGGCTTCGAGGCAGTGGTTGATGATGGGGGCAAGGTCATCTGCAGACCATGCACCGCGCTTCGCGGTTACGATGATGCCACTGATTTTGCACCAGACATTGGGCTCGGCGGCGACCATCTCGATTCCTTTCATCCACTTTGCACGCTCACTCTCCGTTGCCTGGACATCGCCATTGCCGCAGTGGTCGAGAATAAATGTGGTTCCCGGAACGCGTCGCGCGGCCATCGCTGCATGAGCAAGCTCACCCGGGCGGATGCAGATATCAAAGCTGAGGTTACGTTCGCCCAGCAGCTCCAGATTTTGGATGAAGCGCGACTCGATGATTCTGGCTTCCGGATGTCCGCCGTGGAGAACCTGACGGACACCCTTGAGATTTGGGTGCGAAATTTCATCGAGATGTTTGGAAAAGGTCTGCGATGCCGGATCCGCACCGACCACTGCCGGTCCAAGGTCACAGGCGTATGCGGCTTCCATTACACGTTGTTCAGGAGTGACATCCACTTCCATGTAGACACGTCGCCCAATCGGCGTTCCGGAGATTGCAATCTGATACTCGGTGGGTGTGTGCTGCGCTTCAAGGGGTAAGCCAAGCCCTCTGACCCAAGGCAAATCAAAGCGCGTCAAGTCCCATAGATGCTGGTGGCAGTCAATCAGTTCCATGCTGCAGTGTACTCGTTTGGAAACTGTCGGAACAAAAGTTAACTGCCTATGCGCTATCTGTCACTGTAGGATGCGGCAATACGTGCAGATGATGCGCGATGACATTGACCATCGTGGAGACATACACTATGCGCTACTTTATTGCAGTGATTGACACGGCGACGAACACTGGCCGCCCGGATGAGATGAAACATATCGATGCCTTCAATGACATGCTTGAGGCTGAAGGTTACTGGGTAATGGCGGGTGGAATCATGAGTCCATCCACGGCAAAGGTCATTGACAACCGGGACGATGCCGGCATCATCACGGATGGCCCTCTTCACAACACTGAGGAGTATATGAGTGGCTTTTGGGTCATCAATGCACCGGATGATGAGACTGCGCTACGACTCGCCACGGAGGGTTCCAAGGCATGCAACCGTAAAGTGCAGCTCCGCCGGTTTATCCGCTAACCACGCGACAGCCACCACGATTGTGCAAGCCCATGTAACTGCAAACCGGTTCAAACAACCGGGGTTATAATCGCAGCCATGGGCTTTCTTCTTGACCTCGGAATTATCCTGCTCTACTTCGCCGGTATCTCTGCTATCGGTCTCTATATGGGCCGCCGCGAAGAGAGCCTGAAAGACTTCGCGCTCGCGGGTCGGCAGGTTCCCTGGTGGGCAGTGATGGCTAGTATCATCGCCGCCGAGACCAGCGCAGCGACATTTCTGGGGGCTCCCGGCGAAGGGTTTGCGAAACGCTCACTTGCTTACGTACAGCTCACGATGGGCGTCGTCATCGGGCGCTGGGTAGTCGCCAATGTCTTCCTCAAACCGTACTACGATTACAAGGTCTACACCGTCTATGACTACTTGGCGGTCCGGTTTGGCCCACGCTCAAAGAGCATCGTCAGTGCCTTATTCCTTGTAATGCGCACGCTCGCCAGCGGCTCGCGCCTGTTTATCCCTAGCCTTGTGATGGTCCTTGCTTGGAAACTCTTCGTCGAACAGCAAGGCACATCGATTACATTCCAACCGGTGACATCCGTTGGTCCTTATCTGATTGCGATTGCTGCTCTCGTCCTCCTGACGGCTTTCTACACAACAAAGGGTGGCATCAAAGCCGTTATCTGGACGGATGTCGTTCAAGCCTGCATCATGTTTGGCTCCGCCATCGCTGCGATTGTCTTTCTTCTAAACCAAATCGGCGGCTGGTCTGCGCTGACGGCTGCTGTTCCCGCGATGACCCGTCTGGATGGCTACTTTGTAACCGGCTTTGAATCGACGGGAAACCTTGGGTTTGTTGGTGTCATCAAGCATATCTTTACGGGAGACTACACCATCTTTTCCGCTGTGTTCGGGGCGACGATGCTGAATATGGCGATGTTTGGGACGGACCAGGACATGGTCCAGCGGATGCTAACGGCAGAGACGCACCAAAAGGCCAAACGCTCACTGCTTTCAGCTGCGTTTCTGGACATTCCCATTGCGGCGATTTTTACGTTTATCGGTATCCTGCTCTTCGTTTACTACCAACAGGATCCACGGTTTATGCCGAAATCCAATGCGGACATCTTCAGCAGCTATATCCTGAATGTTCTACCCGTTGGCCTCCGCGGTCTGGTGCTCGCCGGTGTGTTTGCTACCGCGATGGGCTCGCTTTCCGCAGCGCTGAATGCCCTCGCGACCAGTGCCACCAACGACTGGTATGTCCCATATCTGGTGCGATCCGGGAAGTACTCTGACCACACAGCGATGGTCGCAGCACGCTGGTTTACGGCCATCTTCTCGCTACTGATGTTTATTGTTGCGGGCATCTTTGCGTATATGAAGGTTGCAGATCCGAGCATTCGGATCATTCCGGTTGTGCTGGGTATCGCATCGTATATCGTTGGTCCGATGCTGGGTGTTTTCCTGATCGGGATGTTGACGAAAGACCGCGGTTCAGACACGGGAAATGCCATCGCTGTGTGTACCGGGCTTTGCACAACGGGTGTGCTCGGCTACTTCCAGCTGGTGTCGTTTACCTGGTTTGCGTTGATTGGGTCCCTGGTCGTTGTCGCAATCGGAATATGGTTCCGAACACCCGCTTCTGCCATTGCACTCGCAAAGCGGGCACGGGAGTCGGGGATTGATGAAGGCGATGTCCCGATGTTCCTACGCGAGCATTTGGGCTGAATGGGGCAGATTCTGCGGTAATTCGGCTGGTTTGGCACTATTTTTACCGAATTGTGGTAATGGTGAACGATGCCTAAGCGACAAGATAGATCCGAGAGTCACGTCCCACGCGACCCATGGTCCCTCACCATCCTCCGGATTGCTGGGATTCATATCCGCCTGCATGCGACATTTCTGTTGCTTCTTGCCTGGATTGCATCGGTGGATCGCAAGGCCCTCCCACTTTTTTTGGGTCTCTTCGTGTGTATTCTGCTACACGAGCTTGGTCATGCGCTGACGGCAATACGCCTTGGTTACCCGATTCGCCGGATTACGATGTACCCGATTGGTGGCGTCGCAACCCTTGAGGCCCAGCCATCCCCAAAGCACGAGTTCCTCATCACGGTGGCCGGACCCCTCGTCAATGTCGTGATCGCTGGAGCGATTTATGTCTACCTCCGGTTCACACCTGATGGTCTCCCAGCGGTGTTCTTTGATGGCATCCGCTCTTATGTCCAAAATCCGGACACAATCCGGTCTTACTTCACGATGCTTGGACTGGCGAATGCAAGCCTTGCGATTTTCAATCTTTTGCCAGCCTTTCCTATGGATGGTGGGCGTATTGTGCGCTCACTCCTTGCGATGCGCATCGGGCAGGTTGCCGCGACTCGCATCGCCGGTCGGATTGGGCAGGTTCTCGCGGTTGCGGCTGGCTTTTACGGTTTCTTCTCCGGCAACATCACGTTATTGATCATCGCCGGCTTTGTCTTTATGGGAGCCGGTCAGGAAATCTCAGCCAGCCAGACTACGGACCCATTGGTGGATGTTCGCATGCAGGATGTGATGGTCGAACGGCCGGAAACCATCGTTCCTGGTTTGACACTCGCGGAGGTCGGAGAACGACTTTTGCATACGCATCAACATGACTTTCCGGTTGTTCTTGGGAGCGACTATCTGGGGCTTCTGACCCGCGAACGCCTTATTCAGGGGATTGCGCAGCACGGCCGGGATGCGTTTGCGAGCAGTGTGATGGACCGGGATGCGCCGACGGCAGGTCCTTCGGATTCACTGGCTGGACATTTGCAGTCCTATGGTCAGGACGTCTTTCCAATTGTGGTTATTGATGCTGACCAGCGCGTGCTGGGTCTGGTGACACGCGACAATTTGATGGAATACATGCTTCTACGGCGCCTTTCCTAATGGTTTGGAAGAGAGTAACAAATGACGATTCGTGAACGAACAGAAGCCATCGAGCTGACGACACTGGCATCTTGGGCAACCCGCTCAACCGAGAGCAAGGGGCGTCAGCGCCCGGAAGCGGCTGATCCTGTGCGTACATGTTTTCAGAAAGACCGCGACCGGATCATTCACTCGAACGCCTTCCGCCGTCTGAAGCACAAGACCCAGGTCTTTCTTGATCCGGAAGAGGACCACTACCGGACACGTCTGACGCACTCACTGGAAGTGGCTCAAATCAGCCGCACAGTCGCACGTGCGCTGCGCCTGAACGAAGACCTCACGGAAGCCATTGCCCTCGCGCACGATCTCGGACATCCACCTTTTGGGCACGAGGGCGAATACGCCCTGGATGCCGTCCTCAAGGAATATGTCCCTGAGATGCATTTTCGTCACTTTGAGCAGAGCCTGAGGGTAGTCGACATTTTGGAAAAGAGCGGAAAAGGCCTCAATCTCACGCACGAGGTTCGGGCCGGCATCGTCGGACATTCCAAAGGAAAATCAGATCTGTACGAGCACGATCCCGATGCTGCGAAGTCTCCGGATGCGCTTCCTCTTGAAGCGATGGCCGTACGTATCTCAGACCGTATTGCCTACCTTGCAGCCGATATCGAAGATGCCGTTCGCGCTGGATTATTGCAGCTTGAAGACCTCCCGCAGGAAGTCCACGATGCTCTCGGGAACACGCACGGCTCGCGTATCGGAACCATGGTCGCAAACGTCATCGAAAACTCAATCGACAAGCCCTATGTGACGATGACCGAGCCGATTCTCGGCATCACCAACCGCCTCAAAGACTTTATGTTCGCCAATGTCTACACCAAGCGTAATGTCGCCAAGGAGGAACTGACGAAGGGATCTGCGATGCTGAAGCAGCTATTTCGTCTGTATATGGACCATCCAGAGCAGCTTCCCGCGGGTATGGCAGACCCGAAAGCGACCACGGAACAGCATGCACAGCTGGTGCTCGATTACATCGCTGGAATGACAGATCGCTACGCTGGCGATCTCTTCATAAAGCACTTCTTTCCTCGTGGATGGCGTTCGCTCTAAGGCAGAACGCGACTGTCTGGACGCATCTCTTAGGAAGACGCTGATACCTGGGTGTGAGTTGCGCTATGTTACTGATGAAGCCTGTGTGTGAAGCGTGCAATGAGAGACTCTCACTTACAGATGAGGTGTACATTTGCTCCTATGAGTGCACGTTTTGCCCTCAGTGTAGTGAGCAAAGGCAGTGGATTTGTCCGAACTGTTCCGGACAACTTGTTCGACGACCGACCCGGGAATTGTCTCCGGTGACAGTCGCCGTTAGGCAATTTGGGGTAAGGCGATTCCTACAGCGACTGCGCAATATCTTTAGGGCGCGATGAGACCCGTTCCTGTCCAGCTCAGCTGCGGAACAAACCGGGTTTCTCCGCGTCGAAGTGTTGTTTCATACGTGTGCAGTTTCGTCTTACCTGTATCCGAGTAAGTCGCTCCGATACCAACATAGTTCGCCCGGAGCAGCCTTAGTATTTCCTTCGATGGACCAGCGGATGTGACGATGACTACACGCGTAGTCGACTTAGCATTCAGCCAAATCCACGCAGCCTGGCCACCCGGCATTGCTGTGAAGTTCCTACCACTGTAACGGCCTGCAACACCATCGAGCGTGTAATCACGGTTCTTGAATGGTTTGACTGTGTTGGTTAGCGAGCGGACTTCGAAACCGTACCCAAAGACATCTACTTTGGATGTATGTAGGACTTTCGATGCGGGAAGATGCTCAGAAATGCTCTGCTTCAGTCTGGCGTCACTCGCAAAATCTTCGATTCTATGAAATGTCAGGAAGTTGGCATCGTGAGCGCGTTTGGCGGTGAGGAAGCCATCATAGAAGGCAGTTCTGGATGCGTAAATGATGTCACTGCCATCAAATTGCCATTCGATATACTGCCACCCGCAATGCTCAATATCGGGGTGATAATGCAGGATGCGGATGATTTCCCAATCCTGCAAATCTCGACTTCGCATTAGGACCGTGCAGTTCCGCATGCTCCCGGCATCTGTTGGCTTGTCACCCGGGAAGACCGCCGATGAAATCGTGTAGTAGCTGCCAGTACGCGGATGTCGACGAATGCAGAACTTTTTGGCGCCGCCGGGGAAGGACACAAATCCCGTCACCGGGCTGAATGAGCACTGCATTGTCATCGGATTAAGGTGCGTGATCGCAGCCCGCTCCTGCGTTCCAAGCGTCTGTGCACGCAGGACATTTACAAGATTGCCATCCGGGTCAATCGTGATATTGCCCTCCAGCCAGGCACGCATATCGCCGTTGTTCCACTTGCCATCACTGCGGAGAAAACTAGACATCTCCCAGCTACGTGCAACCAACAGATCAGCCTTTGTGCTCGCGCGTATGACACCGGATGTAAAGTTTGTTCCCCATCCTTCGCCTGGCGAGCGGTGCTCAAACGCCCTGTAGATATAGCCGCGATGTTCGAACACTGGCATCGGGGCACAGTGATACTCCGGAGTCGTGCTTAGCAGACCTGACTTATAATCTGTCGGCTCGGTCCAGGTAAATCCGCCATCCGATGAACGGCGTATTACTGCATAGCCGTAGTGACGGGATGTTCCCAGCAGATACAGCTGGCCATTGTGGACGAACAGATTGGACCAGAACGCACCATTGATTTTCGCGATGGGTGTCCAGCTTAGTCCCCGGTCGATGCTTCTGTAGATCCAGGTTTCCCCGATGCTATGTTCTGTAGTGGCCGGACCAAAATGGTCGTGGGATGCAACGTAGCTTCCATCCGGGAGGATGGCCAGCCCTGGCGAACCGATATATTTTCCCGTGGCCGCACTGCTGTGTGCGATAACGGATCCCGGGACGTTTGTCCAAGTGTCCCGGCGAACCATCAGCGCGTGCCCTCTTTACCGTCATCCTTTAGCATATGCTGGTAGATGCCAGGGACGCTGTCCGGGATCTCGATGGCGCCGCAGGCCTTGCGATAGAACTCAATCGGACCTGCGCCTGCGATTACGCCATAGGCGTAACCCATGTCCCAGAGACCACTGAGCGCGTGAAGCAGCAAGGCTTTACCGACACCTTTTCCACGAAGGGATGGACACACGCCGGTCGGACCAAACATCCCGCGCATGGTCGCATCGACGCAGGCGAACCCTTTGACTTCACCATTTACAACCGCAATCCAACAGGTGATTGGCTGGCGGGCGAAGCCGGCCTCTGTTTCATCTGCCCATGACTCACTGAATGTTTCAGCAATGAACCTACGTGTCCGCGAGAGATCAAATGGAAATGCTCTGCGGATGATGATGCCATCGGTTGCAAGCCTCTGCGTGAGGTCATTGTGTGCCGGCAGCTTGTAGAGGGGGACGAGGAGGTCTGGCATGCCTGCATTTCACCACAATTGTTGGAATATCGGAGACGCTGCATAGGGGAATGCATATGCAGTACTTCAAACAGCAGCAATCGGGCATCGTGGTGTCACAATTGCCCATTGGTCGGATCATTGGAAACGGCTAGAATGCTGACATATGTCAAATGATGGCCAGGTTCCTCTTTTATCTGTGTCGGATATGCCGGGTCAGCTTGCCATCGAGGGCGTTATTGAGCGCGTCACGTTTCACAATGTGGAAAATGGTTACGGTGTGGTCAAGATTATCGACACCGATGGACCTCGCGGGAAGAACTCTGACCCTATCACTGTCGTAGGGACTTTTCCGAGCCCTGTACCGGGTGAATCGATAAAGTGTTTTGGCAGCTGGGTAAAACACCCCGAGTTCGGTAGACAGTTCAAGGCAGAGCGCGTTGAGAGCGTCCGTCCGGCAACCGTGGCTGCGATTGAGAAATATCTCGGTAGCGGTCTTGTTAAGGGTATTGGTCCAGCGACTGCCAAGAAAATCGTGGCGAGGTTTGGTGCCGAAACACTGGATGTCCTTGACCGTGAGCCACATCGCCTCCATGAGATCCAGGGGCTTGGTCGAATTTCGCTGGATCGTCTTACGAAGGTCTGGGAAGGCCAGAAGGCGGTTCAGAGCCTGATGCTCTTTCTCCAAGGAAATGGTGTCACACCCAGCCTTGCGCACAAGATTCATAAGCAATACGGGGACCAGGCGGAAGCAATTGTCCGCACGAATCCTTATCGTGTCGCCAATGAGCTTTGGGGCGTCGGCTTCCGTACGGCAGATCAGCTGGCACAGCGTATCGGGATGCCACTCGATGCCCCGCAGCGCCTGCGGGCTGGATTACTCTACACGTTGCAGTCATCCATGGATGCCAATGGCCATTGCTTTATGTATCAGGATGAGCTGCTGGCCCTCGCCTGTGAGCCGCAAATGCTTGGAGCAGACCCGGCGCTTGTGCGCGCTGCCCTCGATGAAACCCTTGTCAAGGCGGAGCTGCGCGCGGACATCGAGGGGATGGATATTCCTGCCGGTGGAGTTGGTGAGCTTAATCCCCGAATCTACCTGCCAAACATTTACCAAACGGAGCTACGCCTCGCAGAGCGTATCAAGGCATTGCTCAGGAACAAGCCAGTTCCCCTCGGCGACAATGCGCTTGCCGAGCTTCTTGGGACCATTGAAAACGCTAAAGGCCTTTCAGAGCAACAGGGGCAGGCGGTGCTCCGAGGGCTGAATGCGAGTGTGATGGTTCTCACAGGCGGGCCAGGTACGGGTAAGACGACGACAACCAATGTGCTGGTGCGCGCCTTCGAGGCTCAGCACCGGAAGGTTGTGCTTGCAAGCCCGACGGGCCGTGCTGCAAAGCGGGCATCCGAGGTTACAGGGCGACAGGCAAAGACCATCCACCGTCTGCTGTCGTGGAAGCCTGAGCTAAGGGCGTTTGAACACAACAAAGGCAATCCTCTGGTCGCGGATGTGATTATTGTGGATGAGGCATCGATGCTGGACCTGGCCCTTGCCGATGCACTTTTTGATGCGGTCCCGGATGGCGCGCAGGTCGTATTGGTTGGAGATGTAGACCAGCTGCCAAGTGTCGGACCGGGGAATATACTGTCCGATCTGATCGCAAGTGGCGTGGTGCCTGTTTCGCGCTTAACGGAGGTCTTCCGGCAGGCGGCAGAGAGCCGGATTATCACGAGTGCCCACGACGTCAACACCGGGCGTGCTCCACGCTGGCAGACCCCGGCGGCGATAAAGGATGGTGTTGACTGCGTGCTGCTTGAGGTGGAAGAAGCCGATGACATCCCACTCAAAGTTGCGGGTGTTGTTACGAAAAGCCTTCCGAATCTTGGCTGGAACAGCTCGGATGCGACGGTTTTGGTCCCGATGCAACGCGGGACTGCGGGTGCGCGCAACCTCAATGAGGTTTTGCAGGCACGCGTCAACCCGCCGGATGCAAGCAAAGCTGAGCTGGTCCGCGGTGCGAACATCTTCCGTGTCGGTGACCGTGTGCTGCAGCGGGTGAATGACTACGAAAAGAATGTTTTTAATGGCGACATTGGCGTGATTAGCGCCGTTCATCCAAACGATTTTGAGCTTGAGGTTCGGTATCCGGAGGGGCCTGTGCACTACGGTGCAGCCGATTTAGATCAGCTACAGCTGGCGTATGCCCTGACCACGCATAAGTCCCAAGGTTCGGAGTTTCCAGTGGCGATTGTGGTGATGCATACACAGCACTACGTGATGCTGCAGCGGAATCTGTTGTACACCGCGCTGACGCGTGCGAAGAAGCTGGCGGTGCTGGTTGGGTCGAAGCGGGCGTTGGATATGGCGGTGAAGAACCATCGGACAGTGCCAAGGTGCACCTGGCTTGCACAACGCATTCGCGACTAGCATTTGGTCAATAGAGGATTCGTGTGGTTTTCAACAAAAACGATGTTTCCACACGTGGTCTTTTTCTGTCGAAGGCCTTGGTGTCGTACTGAGTTCCATGGATGCAAACGCGGACCGGGATAATATCTGGCATCAGGACATTGCGTTGAGTTGTGGAGTTTGGCCAGATGCTGAAGCATTCAGATAATCACGACGATGAAACAAGCACGGTTTCACAGGATGCCGTTGATAGGTTACGCAAGCTCACAGATGCCGGAGTGGGAGCTGATTTATCATCCAACATACCCCGAAGAGCCGGTCAGCGCTCCGACAGCCATTCAGCGCAACGCAAACTCGCACCTTCTACTGTGGTGTGCGGTACGCTGGTCGCCCTTGTTCTGGGTGTGTCTGTCCTCTGGCCGACCACAGCAAATATGGCTAAGTCGCAGATCACAATGTTGTCTGGTACGAACTCTCTTGCGATTTTTCAGGGGACCTATGCGGAGCGTGCACGTGAAGTCGCGACAGTGGCAAAGTCACCCAACAATGCCACGCTGCAGTTTGGTGGCGCGCTTCGTGGATCAGTGCCGGAGATGGTCCGTAGTGGAACGATTTCCAGTCAGGAACGCGCTGCGCAGCTGCGCAAGGTCACCACGAAATTTCCTGACCATCCGGAAATTCTTGCCGCCACGCTGCGTGCTGAGTCGCAGGCTGATGTCATCGTCCATCGGGCAGATGCCTCCCGGTTTCTGGAAACAAAACCTGCGGCAAAGACAGGAACGGTCGCTGTAAAGCAAAAAGTCAGTGATGCAGCTGCAGTGAGGCGCTTCATAGATCAATGTTTAGATGGAGAACGCATCGATCCGGATAATGCAGTCTTCCCAGTCCTGCGTGCGATGGCCCATGCTGAGCTGCGTGAGGACCAGGCTGCATTTGTGGCGATGCAGAAAGCTGCGAAGAAAAAGGTCTGGCGGGAGTACATCCCTGAAGAATTCAACGCGAACATCAGCGTCAATCGTGCCGTGTATGGTCGACCTACAGGCTTGATTGCAGAGATGGCTATCTCTGCAGCGATTTTGTTTCCTCACTACGCCAACCTGCGGGAGCTCTCACGGGTTATTGTTGCTGAGGCGATGCGTCGCGAACAGAAAGGACAGTTTTCAGAGGGCTTGGCACTTAGACGTGACCTCTTTGACGTCTCCGAGAAGATACGAAACGAGTCCACAACACTAATCGGGTCATTGGTGGGTAGTTCCATGATGGAACTCAGCATGACCCGCCCTGGCGGTGCTCTCCCGGAAAAGGCTAAGCAGAACGGAAATGCAGGCGTCACCGAGGAGGAGTCAAAGCGTGTCCGGGATGCGAATCGCCAGCGCTTCATCGAATTCACCAAAGCTCACGGTCAGGCAGATTTTGGACAACGCGTTCAGCAAGTCACTAAAGTCGGTGACACGATTCGTGACATTGGCCGTCGCGCGGTGGATCGCGGCATTTATGGCATGCAATCAATTACATGGTTAGCGATGGGACAGGGAGCCGGACTCATTCTCTTGTCCAATATGTTGTGGCTTCTCATCATTGGGGCAATCGCATCCGCTGTAACCCGCTCTCCACGATTTGTGGCAGGATCCCGGCTGCCTCCAGGACCATTTGTTGCATCCGTAGCGGGAATAACGTTGGCGATGGTGGTAAGCGGTGCGCTCACTGGGATGTCGGTTGGTTACACCATCTCTGCAGTCTCGGGATTGACAGGAGAAGCTGGATCAATATTGCCTGTTGCTGCCATTTCAGCGGCTTTGGTTCTGGCATTACCAACGTTGATCACTATCATACTTGCCATTTGGGCTGCGGTGAACAAGCGCTTGTCGTTCACACGCACGATAACGGGTGGATTTGCCAAGTCAGCAATGCCCATTGCTACAATTCTAAGCATAGGATGGCTGGGCGTGGTCTTCTATTGTGCTCAGCTGGATTCATCTGGAATGGCAGAGCTTATCGAGATGCTCCAGCACGAGGGGAAGTATCTATTTCGCATCATTGGAGAGAAGTGGCCGGTTCCCTGAAGGGTTTCACAGACATGGGAAAGTGTCCAGAATGCTTAAGAACCACGCAGCGCCGGTGAATGATGACTATGTGGATGTCGGGACAAACTACCATCAATGAGCTGCGCCGTGTTTGCTTTTGGCGAAGCAAGGTAAATAAAACCGCCCATCACTCTGGGCGGTTTTCGCATTCGTTTGTAGAGAACCCGGGTTTAGTTTGCCGAAATGGGAACGTGCCCAAGGCTTTTGCAAACAACACAGCGTCCGCGGACAACCACTTCAACTTCATTGGCTTCGAAGTCTGTCATTTCAGCTGAGAATGCAATCTTTACAAGCTCCTGGGGTATGTCCCGCACGGAGCCACAGCTTGTGCAAATGAAGTGATGATGATCACGGATATTGGGGTCGAAGCGAATGACACCAGCCTCATTGATTTCCTGCAGCAATCCATAATCGCGCAAGAGGTGCAGGGTGTTGTAGACGGTGGCCCGGGATGTCATTGGGAAGCGTTCGTTGACATGGATGCAGATATCTTCAGCGGTAGGGTGGTGCAATGCGTTGGCCACATACTCAACAATCGCGATGCGTTGTGGAGTCAGCTTCCAGCCTTGCGCAGCCACGGCCGCTCTAAAATTTTCCAGTGTCAATCGTCCCATATTTTCTTCCCACCAACTTTATCGGTTGAACTTTATCAAAACATCACAGTTGCATTTGCAAAAGTTCTTGCATCCGCCCAGACAAACCATGCTCTCGTCTGAAGGAATCCGAAGCGCGTGATACTCACTGGCCATTTCCGGGCAAAGACTTCAGAAAACAACAATTGCGTGTATACCGTGCATCCTGTGTGCCATCCACCTATTTTTCATAAACCCAGTATTGGAATCTGCCTTTAGGCGGATTTTAGGTTGCCCGCAATTACGTTCATAATACGCCTCCGATGGACTAAAAATCCCTCTTTGTCGGCAAAAACCGCATTCGAACAAAGGGCAATAACGGCATCTGCTTCTGGAACCAACAAGAATGCAGTCCCGGTGTAGCCACTGTGCCCGACGACTCGATCTCCAAAAATCTCACCCTTTGGGACGAGAGGATTCGAGCCCGCAAAGAGTGCCAAACTATGTCCGCCGGGCAGGCTCTGATCGCTGAGCCAACGCTTCGACAGAGGTGCCCCAAGCCAGTCACCCGAAAGTATTGCGCGTCCAAATGCTGCCACATCGCGTGCCGTTCCGAAGCATCCTGCATTCCCGCTGACATCCCCATTCCCAACCGCGGCGATGCCGCGCGCATTGCCATCATGCACGATGCCAATGAGCTCGACTATCTGACCTTCCGGACCTTCGAGAGAACGCGTCGGGGCAACGATCCCGGTCGGTTTGTATGTAAACGTATTCAACGACAACGGATTCCAGCAACGCTCACGGGCTGCAATGTCAACCGTCTGTCCCGTCACGATGCTGATAATCTTCGCCAAAACGATGTAACCGAGGCAGGAGTAGCGATACAGCGTTCCGGCAGGCTCCGTATCCGACCGGACGATGGCGTCGACTGCCGCATCAAGGCCAATGCCGAAGTCATAACATGGGAGATGCGGCAGCAAGCCACTTGTGTGGGTCAGGAGCTGAAAGACCGTTCTCGACTTCAAGCGACCACCTTCGGAGCCAAGAAACTCACCGACCGTATGGGACAGCAAAATGTCACCACTGCGTAATAAATCCGAAAGCACGGAAGCCGTCGCAATGGGTTTCGTCAAGCTCGCGAGATCGTAGAGGGTTTCGGGAGTGACACGGCGGGTGCCATCGATTGTGCCGACAGCTATATCGGCCAGTACATCCCCGCCCTGCAAAACAACCAGCGTCGCACCAGGATACGCCCCGAGTTCGATACCCCGCGACAGAATTGTTTCAATCGGACATCCACGGTTCATACCGCATCCTACCAAAGGTTGAATCCGAGAGGATGTGATGTCCTACTGTGGGTCAACATCCAGGAAGTTCTGTTAGTGACCAAGATCGGGCGCGACATCGATGGTCCTGCATTGAGAATAAATCGCCATGCCAGGTTTTGCCCCACGTGGCTTGCGCACATGGCGTCGCTCTGCAATGTCAACGGCAGCAACACTTGCGTGGCGTGTTGCATCTGATTTTGCAGCGACTATCGCTGCCGCCCGACGAATCAGCTTTTCCGGAACGTTTGTGTCCTTGCTGTCGACGCGAATGACGCCGTGGGCGCCGGTGCCAGCCCGAATGTGCATCCAAATGTCCTGTGGGCGGGCAATGCGTGTGAGGAGGTAGTCATTGGAAGTCGCATTTTCTCCAACGAGAAGGGTGTAGCCATCAAGGTCAAATGTCCGAATACGGTGACCATCCCACTTTGACTCTCCTGCGGTCTGCTGTGGAGACGACTTGCGCTCCGGGGCGATGGCATCGAGGTCAGCGAGAAAATCTGTGACATCCGGGTCGGAAGGGTCAGGATCTCCGCCGGCGAGCAGCGTGTCGAGACGTACCGACAAGCGCGCAAGCTCGCTCCGCTCGCTTACCGTATCTGCGAGGCGTCCATCCGCAACCGCCGCAGCATCCCGTAGCTTACTCGCCTTCGCAAACCACTTATTGGCGTTTTCGACCGGTGTCAGCTGTGGATCGAGCTCTACGACACGGGTACCTCCATTGAACCAGTCATCCAGAATGACCGAACGCGCATCCGCGGATATCGATCCGAGTTGTCCCATGATCAGGGATGCTGTTTCTTCATCCACCTGAGAACGACCGGCCTCTGCAAGCGTACGCTCGAGCTCGCTGATGCGCTTTTCCCGGTAGGTGATTGCATCATCCAGGCGGTGTTGGATACTTTGCCAGAACTTACCGCTTGTCGTTTCAGCCTGCTGGCTCCGCGTGATGTTGTCCCAGGCACGGCTGATGTTGGTGATGTCCGTTTGTCTGTCGGCAGGGATGTGCTTGAGTGGGAAGGGCCAGGCAAACTCTGGAATGCCATCCGCGCTTGCGACGAGAACCGGCGTATGTGGAAGCTTTAGAGCCTTTGCGAGGAGCAGGGCACGGTTTTCCGGACCGCCAAGTGCATCGGCTTCACGGTCGACCAGCGGGCCATAAGAGCCATTTGGATCTGTGCGGAGACCGGGCGGGTCAGAGTAGGTTTGCCCGACTTTGAGCGGTCGTGGGGATGCTGCACCGATGGGACGGAGGATTCCGCGGACTGCTCCGCCATTGCCGACGAGAATGAGGTTGGAGTTACGTCCCATTAACTCAAAAATCAGCGCACACCTGCTGTCTCCGCGTGCATCCGGGGAGCGGTTTTCAAAATGCATCCAAACAATGCGGTCAGGACCCGGCATTTCGATTCGCGTACACACGGAGTCTTCCAGGTGTTTACGGGCGACCTGACAAAAGCCGAGCGGGGATGGCGGCTGCGGGTCCTTACGCGTCGAAATGTGAAACCGTGGGGCGGTGTGGTCGGTGGCGATGCGCAGCTTATAGGCTCCAGAGCGACCAAAAAACTGGATATAGACGCTCGATTTGTCCGGTTGCTGCACTTTTTGTACAGCTGCACCTGTCAATAAAGGAGTCAGCTCACCGACAATACCCGCAAGTGATATCAGGTCCATATGCCACCACTCTACCGCTCTGATGTGTGCATTGTTTGGTATCGCGAGGCGTGAACGCCAATGCGTAAACGGTACTCAGCTCTGGGACTAGCACCCTCAAGCGACCGGAATCACCAACTGTCCGAACACGGATAGGGTAAACTTGTTGGAAATAAGACAGTCTGAATTTGTGTACCAAAGTGAAAGTAATATGCTGGAAGAAATGACATCACCTCAGGACACCGGGCCATCCCTCGGGACGCTCGCTCTAGAACCTGCATTGCAAACGATTGGGGCATCCCTGCTTGCCGAAGTCCGCAATCAGGAGACGAAGGGGCGTATCAGCGATGTCTTTTACGACCGTTTGATGGAGCTTTCGACCCGTGATGAAAAACTGAAGGTCGAGCTATTTCGCTTTGTGGATGCGTTGCCAGCGCTGAAAACGCCTGAGTCTGTCGCACGCCATCTTTCGGAGTACTTGGTACGACCGGATGTCCAGCTGCCTGCCGGCGGCGCCCAGCTGATCAACTTTCTTGGCTCTAACCTGCCGGCGCGTCTGGCGCTGAAGACTGCAACGGGCATCGGTGCGACCACGATGGCGAAACGCTTTATCGCAGGGCGGAACGGCCGGGAAGCGACAAGCGCGATTGAGCGCCTGCGCCGACAGAACCTGACATTTACGATGGACCTCCTCGGGGAGGCCGTGACCAGCGAGCATGAGGCACTTGCGTACCAAAAGAAGTACCTCGAGCTCCTTGAGGACTTGGCGATGGCCAGCAAGTCCTGGACGCGGCAGGCGCAGACCGATACGGCTAGCTGGGGCGATATCCCGATGGTCAATGTGTCCATCAAGCTCTCCAGCCTTTATGCCCGCTTCGACCCGATGGCCCGTGATGCGACAACGGAGGCCGTGATTGCGCGCTTGCTTCCTATCATCCGAAGTGCCAAGGATAAAGGCTTTATTGTCAACTTTGACATGGAGCAGAATGACTTCCGGGATGTGACATTCCACATTTTCCGCACGATGTTCCTGATGGAAGAGTTCCGGACATGGGACAACGCTGGGATTGTCTGCCAGGCTTATCTAAAGTCTGCTGAAGCGGACCTGCTTGCACTACGTGATTATGCGATTGAGCGCGGAACGCCATTCTGGGTTCGCCTCGTGAAGGGTGCCTACTGGGACTACGAAACGATTATCTCTGCGCAACGCGGGCACCCATGTCCGGTCTGGCCATACAAGCCGCTCACCGATGCCTGTTTTGAGCGCTGTGAGGACTTTTTGATCGAAAACTGGATGCATTTGCGTCCTGCGATTGCATCCCACAATGTCCGCTCTCAAGCCCGTGCGCAGGCCAAGGCCAAAGCACTGGGGCTCCCACCACGTACGGTTGAGTACCAGGTCCTTTATGGCATGGGCGAGCCGATGGGCCGTGCGCTAAGTGCGGCGGGTGAGCGCGTAAGAGTCTATGTTCCATTTGGTGAGCTGCTTCCAGGGATGGCCTATCTTGTGCGCCGTCTCCTTGAAAATTCCAGTAATGACAGCTTTGTCCGCAAGGCGGGCGAGGCCATTGATGCCAGCATTTTGCTCGCATCCCCCCACACCTTTGAAATCCCGGCGCCAGCCCATGTGGTGCCAGCGGATGTAACTGACGAGAGTGAATCTATGACACCGTTTATCAATGAGCCCGAGGCTGATTTCGCATTGGTTGAGACGCAGGATCAAATGCGCGCTGCACTAAAGGCGATCACGCCAGAGCTTGGTCAGGTCGTGCCGGTGGTGATTAATGGCATCCCGATGCAAGGGCGCGAAGTCGTTGATCGCGAGGATCCAAGCCATGCGGGGACAGTGGTTGCCAAGGTCTCATATGCAACGCTTGATGATGCTGAGCTCGCGTTGACGGCGTGTACGGCATCGTTTAAGCGCTGGCGTGATGTTCCTGTAACGGAACGTGCGGACATTTTGCGCCGGACTGCGGATGGCATGCGTAAGAACCGCTTTGTACTGTCGGCGTGGATGGTGCGTGAGGTTGGTAAGCCATGGCGCGAGGCGGACGCCGATGTCGCTGAGGCGATTGATTTCTGTGATTACTACGCTGCCGAGATGGAGCGTTTGGCGAATCCGCGCAAGCGTAATATCCCTGGCGAGTGGAATGAGTACTTCTATGAGAGCCGAGGGCCAGCGGTCGTCATTGCGCCGTGGAATTTCCCGCTCGCGATTCTCGCGGGGATGACGGTTGCAGCGCTGGTCGCCGGCAATCCTGTGATCATGAAGCCTGCTGAGCAGTCAAGCCGGATTGGGTATGAGCTCTACAAACTGCTTATTGCTGCAGGGTGTCCATCGGATGTTTTGCAGTTCCTCCCCGGGGATGGCGAGGTTATCGGACCGAAGCTTGTGGGCGATCCGCGGACGGCGGTGATCGCGTTTACGGGGTCGCGTCCAGTGGGGCTGTCGATTATTCGCAGCGCCGCGGATGTGCATCCAGGGCAGCGTGAGATCAAGCGTGTTGTCGCCGAGCTCGGCGGTAAGAATGCGATTATTGTGGATGAGGATGCCGATCTTGACGAGGCGGTGCTTGGTGCATTGCAGTCAGCGACGGGCTTCTCGGGACAGAAGTGTTCTGCTTGCTCGCGTGTGCTGGTCGTCGGGACAGCGTATGAGCCATTTTGTGAACGTCTGGCCGAGGCTGTCAAGACGATTAAGATTGGTCCTGCTGAGGATCCATCCACGACGATGCCTCCTGTTGTCGACCGGGATGCCCAGGCGCGTGTGCTTCGCTATGCAGATATTGCAAAGCGTGAAGGCAAGCTCCTTGGAGAGCAAACGGTGCCGGCGGGACTGGATGGATGTTATGTGCCGGTCGTGATTGCGAAGGATTGCGATCCCAAGGGCCAGCTGTGTCAGGAAGAAGTCTTTGGTCCGGTCGTCGCAGTGATGCCGGTTGCGACGCTGGATGAGGCGCTGGATATCGCCGATAATACGATTTATGCATTGACAGGTGGTTTGTACAGCCGTTCGCCGCAGAATATCGCGCGTGTTCGACGTGAGATGCGTGTTGGCAACCTCTATATCAATCGCAAGATTACAGGTGCGATTGTGGACCGTCAGCCTTTTGGCGGTGCTCGTATGAGTGGTGTTGGGAGCAAAGCGGGCGGACCGGATTACCTCCTTCAGTTCCTGGTGCCAAGGACGATTACCGAATCGGTGATGCGGCGTGGTTTTGCGCCAACGGAAGACTAGAGTGGTTGTTTGAGTGCTTATGCCCTGGCGTACATAGATGTACTCCGGGGCTTTTTATTAGGTGATGCATTCCGAGTGGATTGAGGATGTTGCATCACGTGTAGTGACAGACAACGAAATCTGCCCCTCGTTTAGAATGCGTCCAATGAAAGGTTATTAATGTTGAAGTAATGGAAGTGGTGGCCGGCGACTTGGGATCCCAATCATTGTTTGCTTTGGTTCGATGAGGATAAGTAAGTACTTTCACGTGGTTATTAAACTACTTTACGTAATGTATGTAGTTAGGAAGTTTGCATGAGCTGTCGTCTTGTGGACATCCCGTGAATTTACGTTCTTCTCTGTGACTATCATTGACATCTCAAGTGCAGCTATCACGACAAGGTGTCTCAACACTTCGGTCTGCGAAAGCAAGAGGTTGCATCTACTTATGGATGTGCTTTGGGGGATGTAACTATCGCTGCACGCCAGATAGTAGTTTAGACCGCGTCTAGCCAAAGGTTATAGTAATCAAACTATCTGATTCGGCTTATCGCCTGTAATGGGGCCACGCGGTCCTCTCAACACTTCGGTCTGCGAAAGCAAGAGGTTGCATCTGCTTATGTTTGTGCTTTGGGGGATGTAACTATCGCTGCACGCCAGATAGTAGTTTAGACCGCGT
>VFQT010000651.1_pt1 | contig 48658 bp, 44 predicted proteins | sample 3512381 | NCBI WGS metagenome assembly VFQT01 (sample SAMN10412376, study PRJNA504923) | tailings metagenome | isolation source: Relicate 2 Philex TSF3 active mining site | place: Philippines: Tuba, Benguet | collected 2017-08-29 | reverse complement strand
GAATAGTAAAAAACTATCATTATTGTGTTTATCAATGGCTACTGATCTTTATGCTAGTCAGCTTATGCAACATCACAATCAAGAACCAGTACTAGAAAGAGAAAGTCAACAAACATACTTGCATGTTATTACTACTTCTGATGATAAGAAGTTAGCTTTAACAGATACTAATTTACAGAATATTCCTGGCCTTCAAACACTTTACGATTTGCAAAAACAACATGGTCAGGAACGTACCTCATCTTTACCTTCATCTATTTTACAACCACTGGCAACTTTAGCCCAACTAGATGAACCTGAAGATATTAAACTATATTTACTCTCTTTATATACAGAAATGAAACCAAATGAACGTCTTTTAAAATTATGGGAGCTTTTTAAAGAATATCATTTCTTAGAAATTAATAACTTACAAACTGTTGCTCCTTTAATTGCTGCTACCTTTACTAATCATGCACTACACATAGGTCAAGACTGTGTAAAACCCATTTTAAATGAGATCGAAAAAGATGCATCATTTTCACACATTGGATGGGCTTTAAAAGGTTCTTTTGCACAAGAATATGATCATGAACCAGTACATTTATCCACCATAACACAACCGATTGATCACAATACTTTAAGAAATATTTTTTTATCACCAAATGGTTCTTTATTAGTTACTCATTCATCTGATAAAATTATAGTTTATAATATTAACACTAATAAAATTATCTATACTACCTCCACAGGCAGCCAAGATAGCCATCAAAAATATATTGAAGATGTTTTTTTCAGTGCTGATGGTTCTTTATTAGTTACTCATTCATCTGACAAAGTTATAGTTCATGACACTAAGACTGGCCAATCTATTACTACAATTAGCAATAGTACTGATATTGATAGTATTTGCAAAACTTTTTTAAGTCCTGATGGTTTGTTATTAGCTATTGAATCATTTAATAAAGTCGTAATTTATGACATGCAAAAAAAGAATATTCGCCACACAACAACCAAAGGTGAAAAAGATGGGCATCAAAAAGAGATTGAGCGTAGTTTTTTTAGTCCTCGCGGTTCTTTATTCGTTACACAATCAAATGATGCAGTTCTAGTTTATAACACTATAACTAATAAAATTATCTATACTGCCACCAAAGGTGAAAAAGATGGGCATCAAAAAGAGATTGAGCATAGTTTTTTTAATCCTGATGATTCTTTACTCTTTACACAATCAGATGATACAGTTCTAGTTCATAAAATTGACTCTCATGAAATTGTCTGTTCTATAAATCTAAAGGTACCAGATAATTATCAACTGAAGAGCTCTAAACCATTTATTAAAAATTCTTTGTTAAATTGTGATAATTCTTTATTGGCTATGTGCTCTGACCACGTCATACTTTACAATTTTCAAACAGATAAAGTTATCTTTAGTATAGAAAAAAGAAATATTAAGAATGCTTTTTTTAGTCCTGATGGTTGTTTATTAGTTACTCATTCATTCGATACAGTTATAGTTCATGATATCAAAACTAATCAACCTATTTATAGCACCTCCCAAGGCAGCCAAGATGGTCATACAAAATATATTGAAAATGCTTTTTTTAGTCCTGATGGTTGTTTATTAGTTACTCATTCATTCGATACAGTTATAGCTCATGATATCAAAACTAATCAACCTATTTATAGTACTACCAAAAATCAACTAAATGGTCATACAGAATATATTTTAAATACTTTTTTTAGTCCTGATGGTTCTTTATTAGTTACTCGATCATTCGATACAGTTATAGCTCATGACATCAAAACTAATCAACCTATTTATAGTACTACCAGAGGCAGCAAAGATGGCCATAAAGAAGATATTAAGAATGCTTTTTTTAGTCCTGATGGTTCTTTATTAGTTACTCATTCATGGGATAGAGTTATAGTTCATGACATCAAAACTAATCAACGTATTTATAGTACTACCAGAGGCAGCAAAGATGGCATTTGGAATAGCGCTTTAAGTTCTGATAGTTCTTTATTACGTACTGAGTCAAGTCTTACATTTAAAGTTCACGCATTACCACTACCACTTACCAACGGGAATATCGTTTGTACCAATACTATTCAAGATAATAGATTAACCATACAATGTAAGAAATACTACTCTCAAGAAATAGCTGAAACATTTTCACTTGGCCAATTATATCACCTTATTAAGGTGAAAAAATTAGGACTTATGGACCCAAAAATTGATTTCGTCAAAATAAACATTACCGATGATAATGGATTAGTAGAAACTGCTGATAATACCATTATTCCTTTAGTATGGAAAAAATTAGAAAAAAATTCTAGTCAATAACCTCTTATTCTTCTTCAAACTTAGCTCCGTTCTTTATTAAAGTGATTTTATTGTACATCATCATTAAGTAAAGAGGGCCTAGTAACACAAAAAGTATAATAAATTTAATTGCTCTAAAACTCAAAATCAGGGTAGATTACTTTAACTACTAATAAGCTAAAAAGTGTGAGTAAGTTAATGAAGCACCTACCATTGATCCTTTGTGCAATCTTAGCTACAGGATCTATAACTTTATCTAAAGAATTTGTTCCAAACGCTTTTTGTATTGTTCCTGTTGCTGATCTTGTTTCGTACCCCCTTTTACAAAACTCGTCACATACCTTTAAGTCATATGAAAATTTACCCTGTTTATTTTTCAGTAAAAAAACAGAAATGCCACGCTTAGGCCAACTACTGTTTAATGAAAAGGTACAAATAATAGAAGAAAGAAGCTCTGAAGTACGAGTTTTAATTAATCAACGCTCTTATATATCGCCACAAAATATTTTACTAACGCATGGTTTTTGGATGGATCGTAGTACTATTTTTTTACTTGAAGATCTTTCTATGCATGATAAAAATAAAATTCCTCAACATCTTTCATATAGTCAAAAAATAGCTGCAACTGAAAATACTATAGTACTTATTGAACCATGGACTCTTTTAAAAGAAACTCTTTTTTCAAAAAGACATATTACTTATTCTGCTGGAACACGTTTTACTCATGCAATTCATCACAAAACAATAAAAGATCATTATCCTGTTTATATTTTTAATGTAAGTAAAAAACGATTTGAAGTACAGCATATACCCCATTCATCATGCATACTAGAAAATCCTACAAGAGATGATCACGAAAAAAGAAAATTATTTATTGCGCTTATTCGGTACTGGGCTAATAGACCAAATCATAAAGCATTTGGCTATGTTCTTGGTGGATCTAGCTTAGTAGAAGAAGTAGAACCAAGCAACTTTGCTTTACAAACAAGAGGCCCTAAGAAAGAATTGTTTTTTGTACGCCCTCATCATAAAGAAAAAGAACAAAGTTTTAATACACACTATTTAACACAAACCGGAATAGATTGCTCTAATCTTGTTTCTCGGGCTGCTCAAATTGCAGGCATACCCTATTACGCAGGAAACACCTCTACTATTAAACATTTTTTAAAACCTTTAACACGAAATGATAGAATAGAAAATGGCGATATTGTTGTGTGGAAAGGCCATGTTATTATCATTTCTTCAGTATCAAAAAATCTTATTGTAGAAGCACGTGGATATGAACCAAGCGCTTATGGAATTGTTCAAGAAATCCCTCTTTCTGAACGCTTTAAAGATATTTACACCATGAAAGATTTAATAGAAAAGTATTTTAGCAGAAAAGAAGTTTTATTACTATCAAAAACAGGTAATGTTAAAGAAGTTCTTAAAGGTGGAATATACATCTATAAACTCTTATAGATGTATATATTATTAAAGATTTTTTATCGTAAAAAACGGGCAACTCCAGAAACAACTGCTGCTATAATATATCCACCAATAATTAAAACAAGTACAGGATAGCCATGGTAAACACACCATCCAATAAGCGTTAGCAACAAAATAAGACGTGCAAAAAATTGAATAGAAAATCCTTTAAAGGAAATCTTTTTAAAAACAGGAAAACGAATAGTAGAAATCATTAATAGCGCTAAAAAAGTAGTAATCCCTACCATAACTTTTCTTGTCAGTAAACTATGAAAAAAATGATGAGAGAGCATCATGTCATACCCAATTAATGCTGCTAAAAAAAATGCTGCAATCGTAGAAGGCAATCCTAAATAAAAAGTAGATTGGTCATGGGTTAATGTATTAAAACGTGCCAACCTTAAAAGCCCTGCACATAAATATAAAACAAGCGCTACACTAAATAATCCAATATGATCAAAATTATGTAAATACCAACTATACAATAAAACTGCGGGTGCCAAACAAAATGAAATAGCATCGCATAAAGAATCAAGCTCAGAACCTAACTGCCCGGTTGTTTTAAAATACCGCGCTAATCTACCATCACAACCATCCATAATAACTGCTGCAACAATACATAATGCCGCTGCAGTAAAATTTCCTTCAATTGTTTTTATAATTGATAAAAAACCAAACAATGCATTAGCAAAAGTAAACATAAAAGGAACACCTGTTCTAACACGTTGCCTAATAACAGTTTTTTCTAAATGTTTACGTTTAAAATCTTTTTTTAATAAATCTTTTTTTTGACGTATTTTTTGAATCTTTTCGAAAGCTTTTTTTGCAAGATCTTTTTTAAATAATTTCATGATCAAATCCTTGCAACAACTGTTTGTCCACCATACACTCTTTGTCCAACTTTGACCATTATTGTAACATTTTTTGGTACAAATAGTTCAATCCTTGAACCGAATTTAATCATTCCATATTTCTGACCAAGCACAAGATGATCACCAGACTTTACCCAACATTCAATAACACGCGCAATAGTACCTGCAATTTGTCTAATTTTTAACGGAATGCCTGCATGCGTCATTACTAAAAGATCATTACGTTCATTAAGTTCAGAACTTTTGGGTAAAAAAGCAAATGCAAATTTTCCTTTATGATAAACCACATCAGTAACGGTGCTTGACATAGGAACCCAATTAACATGAACATCAAAAGGTGAAAGAAAAATAGCAATTTTTTGACTAAAAATAGGATCGTTTACCGCTTCAATAGCAACAACTTTGCCATCAGCAGGACAAACAATTAAATGTTTATCATGAATCGCAAGCAAACAAACACGTTCAGGATTTCTGAAAAAATAAAAACAAAAGAAAAAAAGTAAAAAACTAAGAGCTATAAGATAGGTAGAAAAAAGGTAACCTGCACACCCTAACCCAACAATAATCATCAAGAGTTTTTGCCCTTGAGTCCATAGCAAGTTACCTTTTATTAAAATTAATAAATCTAATAAGAATTTCATAATATCCCCCTGCGTGTATCAAAATGTATAGAGTATATCTCTAAAACCGCAGGTTTATCATAGCCCATAACGTGCAATTGGTACAATAAAAACTGTTTTCTTAACAATCCTTATAGTATTGTCATTCCCAGTCTCTTTTTTAGGTATTTGTTTCTCCAACTACATTATTATGTAGTTCTTGAAAATATTTTCGCAAAGAAGCAATGCTCCAACTACTAACCAATGATGGTGCGCTTTGATAACCGCTTTCTTGACCTACTGGTACTGATCGTGGTTCTTGATAAACAGTCATTGCACTTGGCCCCACTTGACCATTTGTACCAAAATCTTCTGGTAATCCATTACCTTGAGATACTTCACCATGCACAGTTACCACTGCTGCTCTACCCTCAATTTTTTGCATTGCTGTTTCTGCTAGGTTTGCAGCAGGAAGTTCTAAACCTAAGTGAATACTGCTTCGCTTTTGTAAATAAGCTTGTGGGTTTTGCATTGCTAACATATATTCAGCTAGTTCATGTGGTGTTTTAACACGGTTTCCAATCGCATGGGCGAAAGCAGCCTCTGGGGTTGATAACACAAGTTGATTCTGCTGAGTAGTATTATTTGTTACTGATACATCGCCATTTGCAGCTATACTATTATCACTAGCAGAAGCTTGTGATCTACTTGTATGCTGTTCATAACTTTCACCACATTCTTTTAATGCCTTAAAAAACTCCAAACGTCGTAAAGATTCGTAGGCTAAACGATCAACACGTGAACATTGCGATAGTAACGTATTAAACTTTTCTTGGTTGATAGCCACATCAAACGCACCGCCACAACGACTTTTAAGTTGATCACTATTCAAGCCCAACTTACCAAGTGCATTTAAGTAAGCCTTATGCTCATTTATAATGGATTCAATTAGATTCTTTTGCCCAATTATTGCCACCATAAATTGACAATTTTTGTCAGCATCTTTGAGTGATTCAATCTGATGCGGAAATTTTTGAGTTTCTCTATTAATCGAGCATGTAGAAATAGTCAGATGATGTGTATCGTTTGTAGCTGATGTTAAATCAATACCTTCACCACCCAATTGAGCTTCTAAAGTACGTAGCAAATATTGATACTGAGCATAATCATACACAGCGCATCCACCTAAATAAATAAGCGGCGCACATTTTAAAGCAGCAACTGCATGCTTATTAAGAATTTTGTTGGCTCCAGGTACTCGTTTATTAATTTGGTCAGCCACAGCAACCACACCGCGTTCAAGAAGTGGTAATTGACGCACACCCCAAAAAGCCACATTCCATCCTGCCGTTACAGCCAAAGGCTTTTTATACTTCCATGCAGTCACTACTGCAACACGAAGTATTGTATTTGATGGCAAAAATTGAGATACAACATTAAGTGCAGCGTTAGAAGCCATTTGTGCAAGTGGATCAGAAATTCTCCGATGTTCTTGTGCACAATATAGATTGATACCACTTAATCCAATTAACAGTAATACTATTTTTTTAAAACGTTGCATAAACACCTCCATAGGAATTAATACGTTATTTAGAGTTAATGTATTATGCAAGATAGTTTATCAGAGTTAAAAAACAGCACAACCCAAGCAATCAAAAGTGACATTTAGCTTAAAAAGCAAGGGTTTTAATATACAATCTGAAAATTAAAGAATTTATAAGCATTAAAAAAGACTGGAGTTACTCCAGCCTTACAATAGTCTCAAATACAATCAGTTTAAGAATTCTGATTTCTCAACCACTCAGTAGCTATCTCTTGGCTTGCTTTTCTTTGTTCTTTAACTGTATCTAATATCTTAGCTAATTCACGCTCTACATGACTTTTTATATCTTTATTAAAAGTATACTTTAACTTTGCTTCTAAATCTTTCTTGTAAGCATTAAATGTTTCAAGACCTATATCAAGCACTTGCTCATTATGAAAGGCATAAGCAGTTAAGCGCTCAAGCAAAGACAATAGTTGTTGATCGTGCACTGAGAGTTTTGTACTGATAGGACTGATTGAACCTGACATAAGCCCAACAGATGAAGAAATCAATAAGCAAACCAATAAATAATTAAATTTATTCATAACAACCTCCTTTTAAACCACAAAAATTAAAAATAAATTAATATTAGAATTTCAATCTCATTAACAATGAGTATACTGTTTTTTTTGAAGAATATGCAAACTTATGCTATATTTAAGCTAATAAAACCTTAATTAAACAATTATTTCTTATTAATAAAGGCAAAATCATGTCATCCCACGCTCCTACCTCCCTTGAAACAATTGTTGCTCTCTGTAAGCGCAGAGGATTTGTATACCCTTCAGCTGAAATTTATGGTGGTATTAATGGGATGTACGATTTTGGACATTTAGGAACGTTACTTAAAGAAAATATACGCAAGGCATGGCTTAGATCACTTGAAAGTGATAGGGGTGACATTGTACGTCTTGAAGGTTCCTTAATCGGACCTGAAGCTATGTGGAAAGCCTCTGGACATGTTGAAGGTTTTCATGATCCTCTTGTTGATTGCAAAAAATGCAAACGCCGTTTTAGAGCTGATGATATTAATTTGGAAAAGCCATGCTCAAACTGCGGTAATAAAGATTGGACCGAAGTACGCGCATTTAATATGATGTTTAAAACTAACTTAGGCGCCTTAGAAGATGCTTCAGCTACTGCATACTTACGTCCCGAGACAGCACAAGCCATGTATGTTAATTTTAAAAATATTATGACAACATCTCGTGTTAAAATTCCTTTTGGACTTGCTCAAATGGGTAAAGCTTTTAGAAACGAAATTACCCCCAAACAATTTCTCTTTAGAATGCGTGAATTTGAACAAATGGAAATGCAATGGTTCTGCCAAGAAAACAATGCCCCTCACGAACTCAATGCATGGGTTGAACAACGTCTTGAGTTTTATAAAACTATTGGTATCAATTTACATAAATTAAGAAAACGTGAACAAACACCAGAAGAACGCGCACATTATTCAACACGCTGTTTTGATATTGAATATGAATTCCCTTTTGGCTGGAAAGAACTTGAAGGAATTGCTCATCGTGGAAATTTTGATTTAACACAACACACCAATCATTCAGGAAAAGAACTTGCTGTTTTTGATGAATCAACTAAATCATCTTATATACCCCATGTTGTTGAATGTTCTGTAGGAACAGATCGTCTCTTTTTAACCCTTTTATTTGACGCATATCATGAAGATTTGATTGAAGGAGAAACGCGTGTTGTTCTTAAACTTGCACCTTCAATTGCTCCAATAAAGATTGCTTTTTTACCTCTTTCTAAACAATTTTATGAACAAACAGAAAAAATCTATAAAGAATTTAAAAACTATGGCATAAACGTAGAAATTGATACATCAGGCTCTATTGGAAAGCGCTACAGAAGACAAGATGAAATTGGTACGCCTTTTTGTGTCACCTTTGATTTTGAAAGCGAACAAGATAGAGCAGTCACCATTCGTCATCGTGACACCACAAAGCAAAAACGTATTTCGATTGATAATCTTGCAACTTATTTTAAAGAAAAACTATAATGTATTGACCTTACTAAATACTTATAGTTACATTCTATTGTATCTATGCTGCAAAAAGTGATATCAATAATGTTTTTTACTATTCAATTTCAGGGAAAGAGTATATGAAATCATGTTTTTTTTCGCCAAGCCGCATGATTCTTTTTTCCATGGCTTTTGCAATTTTTGTAGGCACCTTGTTTCTTTCACTACCCCAAGCAACTTTAAGCCCTGTACCTTTAATTGATTTATTGTTTACTTCTACATCATGCGTATGCGTAACAGGGCTTGCAACCATTCCTTTTGAACACTTTACTTCATTTGGTCATGCAATCATTTTAGTATTAATTCAGATTGGTGGATTAGGACTTATTACTTTAACATTATTTTTAATTTCGCTGTTCACCAACTTAGGGCTTGCAACACAAGTAATGACAGGAGAAATGTTTGATCTTGATTCTTGGAGCGGCATGAGACAGCTTGTTCTTTTTATCATAGGAGTTACTGCACTATGTGAAGCTATAGGAACATTCTTTTTTTATCAGACACTTAAATTTTATTTACCACCCTTTCATGCATTTTTCTATTCACTGTTTCATGCTGTGTCTGCTTTTTGCAATGCAGGGATTTATCCTTTTGAAGAAATAACCATTATTTGTGGACATAGTTATTCTATGCTTATCGTAACTAGTTTACTTACTATTCTTGGCGGCATAGGTTTTATAACCCTCAAAGAACTTTATAGAACGTATATTAATAATACTGGTTACGAACATAGAATTACGTTAACACTTCAAACTCGTATTATTCTTGGTTATTCATTCTTTTTATCAATTGGTTCAACTATAGTTTTTTGGCTTTTAGAACGTTATCATACACTTGCTTCTTTAACACTCCCCCACCAATTTTTAACTTCTTTATTCACCGCTATTACAACGCGTAGCACTGGCTTTTTTACCATTCCAGTCATCGCTTTACAACAATCATCTCTTTTTATGATTTTAGTAAATGCTTTTATTGGAACCGCACCAGGATCAACAGGATCTGGCATTAGAATTACTACCGCGGCTCTATTAATTGCTGCAATACATACAGCAATACAAGGCAAAACCTCTGTTGATATTAAAGGCAGACGTATTATGAAAGATCAAATTTATAAAGCTCTTGCTGTAGTATCATTAAGCATTGGATGGATTTTATTAGTAACTTTTTTACTTCTTATTACAGAACCAGGATGGCAATTCATAGATATCTTATTTGAATCTGCAAGTGCTTTTACTAATTTAGGCGCAACATTAGGAATAACCCCGTATCTTTCAGTATTAGGAAAAATTTTAATCATGATAACTATGTTTACTGGTCGTATTGGATCATTAACACTCATGATTGCACTTCGTAAAAAAGAAGAAAAAAATGAATTCTTATTTCCTGAAGAACGAGTTATGATTTCATAAAGTCATACCATAAACGTAACAAAGGAATATATCGTATGAAAGTATGTGTTATTGGATTAGGTCGATTTGGATATAACGTAGCAACTACCTTAGCGCAACATAATATTGAAGTTTTAGCAGTTGATAGTAACGAATCTATTATAGCGTCTATTAAAGATGCCGTTACTCAAGCAATTTGTATCAACATCACTGACGAAAATTCACTCATATCGATTGGTGTTGAAGATATGGATGTAGTTATTGTTGCAATGGGTGAAAATTTTGCACAATCAATTCTAATAACTACCCTTTTAAAAAAGAAACTCAATGTAAAACGAGTTATTACTCGCTGCATTAATACCATTCATCACGAAATTGTTTCTTTAACAGGTGCTGATGAAACTATTATTCCTGAACTCAATGTGGGTATACAACTTGCAGAACGATTAAGCTCACCATTTCAACAATTTTTTAGATTCACTGGTGAATTTTCATTAAGTCAAATAGAAGCACCTTTAAAATTTGTTGGTAAAACAATGAAAGAAATTGATTTATACGACCATTATTTAGTAACATGCATAGGGATTAAAGAAAAAGATCAGTTTGTTTCTATAAATCCACAGTATACTATCCAAAAATCTGACATTTTACTTTTTTCTGGCAAAGAAGACGACCTGTTAAAAATTGCAAAATTATAATGGTTTTATAAAAGGTAAAAATTATGCGTTATTATTTTTTATCGTATATCTTTTTAACTTTATTTTTTGTAATAAAAACTCAAGAAAAAAATGCTATTACTGTAAGCCAAAATGGTATATATGCCGCTTTTAAAGAAACATTGTCTTCTCCTATTATAACAATTATTAACACTGAAAACAAAGATAAAAAACAACTAGAAACCCCGAGCAAAACAACGTTATTTGATTTTTGTGGAAATACTTTAATAGTTCCAACGGCAAAAAAAATCTTTTTTTATAATAATGACGAAAGACCAAAAATCATAGACATAAAAAGCATATCGCCTGAATTATCTGAACCTCTTGCTATGGCTTGCTATAGCAAGAAAGATACGATTGATGGCCGAGTTGCAATTGCCTTCCAAAAAAAAATGCCAGACTTAGAAAACCAATCTGATAGAGAAAGACGACATTATTATACAGAAATAGTATTTTTTAAATATCTCATAAATACCCTTGTACAAGAAAATTCTTATTATTTTACCCAAGAACAAGCAGATTATCAAAAAAGCTATCCTGTTGCATTAGCCTTTAATACATCAAACACTGACCAATTGATATTTGGTTTTTCAAAAAGACATAATCAATTAACAAATGATATTATAGTTGCAGACCAAAAAGCTGATACAGGAACATTTTTTAAAACAAAAAATAATTTTGATATAAAAACTATCCAGTGGAAAAATAATATAATAGGAATCTTAGGAAAAACTTTAGATCAAGACAATCCATCATATGATCAAAGTGTAACTCTTTACAAATTCAATGATAATAATACTGCTTTAATTCCTTTCATCATTGTTTATAAAGCACACCATTTCTCTTTGCTTCATGATGACATGCTCTTAATAAGTAAAGGAGATGATGAACAAGAATTTATAATTCTATCATATAATCCTGAAAAAAAAGCTCCTTATACTCAAGAGGAATATCATAATACTAGGTATTCTAGTATTTTTAGGATGCCATATAGCAGCAATCAAGGATTATGGACTTATACAGAAGATATAAATAGCATAAAACTAATGACTATTATAAGCCATAAAGTTGCTTCTTCTACAACAACTGCATCCGATACAATAAGACAAAATTATTTTGAACATACTTTTATAAAAAAATATTCTTCATCATCAATTGTAGAAAAAATATTATGGATAACGTTAAAAATGCTTCAAAAATTGGCTATACCTTTTATCTATAACAATGATGATTATAATGATGAATAAAAAATAGGCACATTTTCATGTGCCTAAAAATTTCACCTATAAAGAAGATAACTTATTATACGATCGATTCAATACGTACAACAGTACCTGGCTGTCTATGACCACGTTTTACACGGGATTTTTTACGTCTTTTAAACTTAAAGACTGTAATTTTTTCACCAAGCATATGCTTAACAATAGAAACCTTAATAGAACCATTAAGTTCAGGCTTGCCAACTTCAAACTTACCATCTTCTAACTTACGGAATAAAATCCCTTTAAGTTCTAGCTGCTCTCCTACTTCTCCTGCAAGCTTTTCAAGTTGAACAGTCTTCCCCTCAATAGCTTGATATTGTTTTCCACCATTTTTAAAAATGGCATAACGTTGAAACTCTGTCGCTGATGTTGTCATACTGACCATCCTCACGTAATTACATAAGCATGAATAATTTTTCGTCCATGAAGCCATAACTATACCAAACTTTTTTACAACTGTCTTTTAAAATCTTCTAAAAATCGTATTTTCTGATATGCTGCTATGTATGAATAAAAAAATAAGCTCACTTTTAACAATTCTATATCTTTTATTTCTCTCTATCACCACAGCATACTCTTCAATAGCTACTAACTATAGAGAAAGTTTCACCTTAAAAGCCAAAGATATCTGGCTACAGAAGCTTATATCTGTAGAACAACCTTATTTAACTGATGATTATAATTCTTCTTATTTTTTAAAAACTATTCATGCCCTTTTAAGCCAAAATCTTGAATCACAAAGATATTGGAAAAAACTTATCTATAGCCCTTTTAAAAAATATATAACCAGTTCACCTACTACCTTTTTAAACACAATGATTAAAAAAAATGATTCTATTGATGATAAGATAAAAGAACACATCAATAACCTTGAAGAAATGCAATCACTATTAGCACATGTTATTTATTGGTATAAAACAGGTAACTATTTCACAAAAGAAATAGAACAAAAATTCTTAGATTATTACAAACAACAGTATGCTTTACATCAAGCTCATTCATGGGTTGCACAACATTGGATAACTTTTGCAAGCAGTTTTACAACACTATATATTTTTTATAGACACAAGAATTTCATACATTCAACAATACAAAATTATATGGCTAAGACAACCAATTCATTAAAAGAATTTGCAGAAGAATTTAATCATGAAAACGATCAAATCGGATTTTCTTTGCCTATACCAACTCAAGACATTATTACTCTTGAATCAATTAAACAATCTATTCTCACTTACTATAAAGATACAAAAAATAACTTCTTAAAAAGAAAAAATGATTACCATAAAACCCTTATAACCCATGTTAAAGAATTATTTAAAGAACAAGGAGTACAAGTAAACCCTGAACATTATACTATTAATCAGTTAAAAACTATGAGAGATAGTGCTCATTCAATAACTGAACCTTTAGGAAACAAAATAAATATATTTTTAAAAACTAAGCTTTATGCATCAGTGTACCTTAATAAGCTGATAACGCCTGAACGCATTTCTCTTATTGATCAAACCTATCTTGATTCATTACAAGCAGAAGCTTACTATTATGTAGAAACTGGAAAAGCAAGTGGAAAAGCTCTTTTAGCAACGTACCTTACTATGAAAGCAGCAAAAACAATAACAAAAGGTATTTCTTTTTTTTCCTCTTTTTTTTACCACCTTATTACAAAAAAACCATCATTTACTCTTTTAAAGAATCAACTTAAAGATTGCGAACGCCTTTTAAATCATGCTCGCAATAAAGACCAACATAATCCTTTTTATGAAGGCATGCTGTTATACTTTATTATATTACTTGAAGCGTTTAGAACTAAAATTCCTACAACATGGAAAGAACGATTTAATAATGACATAGACGATCTCAAAAATCACAACCTCTCATTTGAACAAAAACATACAGTCATGACTGCACTTATACGAGATTATGCTTTTTTACAGGATTAATTTGGCAGAGCTTTAAAGCTTTGATACCCTAGGCACTAAATTATTACTTTTATTAAGAGTTAAGGAACAATATGGGAATTAAAGCTGGATTAGTAGGACTACCTAACGTAGGCAAATCAACATTATTTAATGCGCTTACCAAATCATCAGTACCAGCTGAAAATTATCCTTTTTGTACTATTGACCCTCACCTTGCAATTACCGAAGTACCTGATGAACGCCTTACACAGCTTGCAAAAATTTTTGGATCTCAAAAGCTTATTCCTTCTACCATGTCATTTGTCGATATTGCAGGATTAGTAAAAGGTGCTTCAAAAGGTGAAGGACTTGGAAACCAATTTTTAACTCATATTCGTGAAGTTGATCTTATATTACACGTTATTCGTTGCTTTGAAGCATTAGATCCTGTTGATCCTCTTGATAATTTCGACACTATAATACTAGAGCTTATTCTTAAAGACTTTGAATCTATTGATAAACGTAAAATTAAAATTGGTTCTTTAATAAAAGCAGCTCAAAATAAACCTGCAGAAAAAAAAGCTTTAGAAATAGAACTTATTCTCCTTGAAGAAATTATTGTTCTTCTTGGAAAACAAGATGTTGAAGCTGTTCACAAAAAAGTAGCCGATGCAGGACTTAATACTGTTGATTTATTTAGCTCTAAAAAATTCTTAATAGCTGCTAATTTAAATGAAGATGATTTTGTTAATAATAATTATCTTAATAATCCCTACTTTAATGCTCTTGTTAGCCGTTTTGGCAACGAACGCGTTATCCCTGTTTGTGCACGCACTGAATATGAATTAACACTTTTAGATGAAGCAGAAGCACAAGAAATGAAAGATATGCTTGGCGTTAAACTCAGTGGTCTTGAAACAATTATTAAAAAATCTTATGACATGCTTGGTCTTATTACTTTTTTTACTGTTGGTCCTAAAGAAGCGCATGCTTGGCCAATTAAAAAAGGTCTATCTGTCCGCAAAGCTGCCGGAGAAATACATTCAGATTTAGAACGTGGTTTTATTTGCGCTGAAATTTTTAATGCAAAAGATATTATAACAGCAGGCAGCGAAACAGCCCTTAAATCATCTGGTAAAATTCGCACTGAGGGACAAGATTACACTGTTCAAGATGGCGATTTACTCAATATTCGCTTTAACGTTTAATCGCAAAAATCTCGTTGTATCTAGGCCTCTTAAGAATTATTTTTAATTTCTTTTTATAAAGCGACATAGTACACTATCAATGTTTTTTTGAAAGGAATGTAATGAAACTTTTTTCTGGTAATTCATTGTGGTATTTAATCAGTCATTCAGATACTGTAACCAAATTAATTCTTATTGGACTTCTTATTGCTTCAATTATCTGCTGGACCATTGTCTTTTATAAAATTAATGCATTACATACGAAAAAATCTACCCTCAAACAAATAATACAATCGTTAAAAAAAATACATTCATGGAATGAACTTACCCAATTTGCCTTTAATGTGAAACATAGATATGGCGGAGCTTTACTTTTTAAACAAATCACTGCAACAAAAAATATTCATATCTCACATAAATCTGTACCAACTGAACGTCGTTATCATATTTTAGATGACATGCGTTTTTCTTTTATAGATGATGCAGTCCAAGAAGAGCAACAGTACCTTTCAGTCCTTGTTATTACTGCAGGCGTATCACCTCTTATAGGTCTTTTTGGAACAGTATGGGGATTAACTCATTCATTTTTAAGCATTAGCGAAAAACAAGGTGCTGATATTGCAACTGTTGCACCTGGTATTGCAGAAGCTCTTATTACTACTTTAGCAGGATTAATGGTAGCTATCCCCGCATTTATGTTTTATCACTACTTACAAAATAAAATTGATGCATTGGGATATCAACTTACTAAGATAACTGAATATGTTCACTTTCTTACACAAGAAGATGCACAATGAAGGCAAGATTTTACGATCTTAAAAGACGTACTCAACGTCGTAATCCAGAAATAGTTTTAACTCCACTTATCGATACTGCATTAACCCTTTTGATTATTTTTATGGTAGCAACACCAATACTTAAAAAAGAAAATGCACTAGAAATAGAACTTCCAAAAGGAAATGTTAAAGAAATAAGTGATACTACTCAGCAAGAAATTATCATATCATTTGATAAAGCAGGAAAAATCAGCTTTAACAACACTATTATGTCGCACGAAAAACTTTTTGAAGAACTAAAAAAAATACCTGCAGGTCAAAAAAAGACAGTCTTTGTGAAAGCTGATAGTACCGCAACATATGGTCAAGTAATTGAATTAGTAGACTCTTTAAAGCAAGTAGAAGGAATAGCATACGTTGCATTGGCAACACAGGAGCCTAAGCATGTACGTGCTGCCTAAAAAGTGGAATAATTTTCGCACCTTTGTAATTGCTTCATTCATTGCTCATTTTATTTTGGGTATTGCGCTTTTTTATAGCCATAATCAATCGTTAGGAACTTTAAATATCCATGCCACTGCGCACAATGTTAAAGTAAGAGTATTGCCTTTTGGCCACAAAAAACCAATCTCAAAAAAAATTACAGGATTACAAAATAGTTCTTCTGGCAGTACTTCTATAAAACCTGCTACATCATCTTTACCATCTACTACAACAATTTTACAAAAAAAATCTTCACCTAAAAAAAAGCTCAAAAAAAAGAAACAGGCTTCTCACAAAAAAAACAGAAAAAAAACAGTACCTACCAAAAAAAACCTTCCGGAAAAAATTACAGAAACTTTACAAACGCAACCAGTAGAAGACAAAAAAGCACTACCACAACCAGAACCAAAAATATCATCCAATGATGTAACACCAGAGATGCCTCCTGTTGATGATTTTGTTTATGTAACACAAGAAGAGTTTGAATCATTAAAGCTTGGAACAGTGCTTCAAGAAGCAATTACAAACACATGGAGCCCTCCTCCTGGAATAGATGTAAATGTTGAATGTTTAGTAAAAATAACAATCAACAATGAAGGTAAAATATTAGAAACTATTTTTGAAAAAACATCTGGCATAAGATTGTATGATGTAACTGTTGAAAGAGCTTTACCTATAATTGCTTTTCCAATACCATTTTGGGGTAAAAGCTTTACACTCTGCTTTAAACCATAAGGATTTTATGATACCAAAAATCATTGATCTGACACATACCTTAACAAGCAATACACCAACATGGAACGGCTCTTGTGGATTTAATCTTATTGCCACTCTTGATTATCATGAATGCACATCGCCTACTTCTTTCAAAGTACAAAATATATCATTACAAGCAGGGTTAGGAACACATATTGATACCCCTGCACATTGTTTTTCTAGACAATTAGATGCAAGCGCACTATGTCTTAACAATCTTTATGCTCCCTGTATAAAAATAGACATTTCACACCGTTTAAGCGCTACAAACAAGCTTACCATTGAAGACATTGAGTTATTCGAAAAACAATATGGACTGATTACACCACATAGCTTTGTCATGATTTATACAGGATGGGATAAGTACTGGAATAGTCCAGAACAATACCGCAACAATCTGTCATTTCCTACCGTAACTCCAGAGGCCGCAAAGTTATTACTTTTACGAAAGATTGTAGGACTAGGTATTGATACACTTTCTCCAGACCCTGATGACGGCGTATTTTATGTACATCGAACACACTAAAAAATAACTGCTATATTATTGAAAATGTGGCACATATAGATCAATTACCTTCTATGGGAAGTTTTATTCTTGCTTTACCATTAAAAATTAAGGGACTTACAGAATCTCCCATTCGACTAATTGCTTTGATTCACGATTAAATCAAACACTCTTTTATGATTATTGTGATGTCTTTTTTTAAAAAAATGATATCATTCATTGCGTAATGAAACATTATACAAGGAGTAAAAAATATGGGAAAAAAATGGGCTCTTATTATTTTAGTAGCAACATCAACGATTAATGCCAGTAAAAATACTTGGAAAAGTCCGTATCAAAAAAATTATCAAAAAAATCAAGTACATTCAGCCGATAATTCTACTACAAATCGACCTTTTTTGAATACTTATTTCAAGCGTTTTTATTCACCAAAGCCTGAAATAAAATATTCTGCACAATCGAATCAAAACGAAATTAATGCATATTTTAATGCTCTTCAAGTAGAACGTGAATATAATGAACGTATTTTAGCACTACCTGCGCTAATGATCGTTCTGCAAAAAGTTTTGAACAAGAACCTTCTACATGTCAGAGCTGCTTATGTATAAACGCTTGCACTAAAACTAATGTTTAAACCCTAGTTTGTGCGCTTTGTTTTGGAAAACTTGATTTTTCTTGTAAGACTATAAACCCTTTAGGAAAATGATGAAATCCTCTTTCTATACCTTAATATTTCTGTGTTATTCTCTACTAAATATATATACCTTAAAACCAACATCGACTCAAAAATCAGTGGCAGTAACTGCAACCAAGACTCAAAAAGTTCCACTTCTTATTGTTGAATTAAAAGATCCTGCCAAGTCGTTAGCTGATTGTTGTAGCACTATTAAACGCAATTTATCATTTACTGGACAATTTAAAGCTTCAATTCAAATCCTTGCAAAAGTCAATAATACTGAAATTCCATTAATTTTTTTAAAAGAGTGGGCAGCTGAATATCCTTTTATTACCTCTATTAGCCATGACAAAAATTATTGTGTTATAAAATTTTATGACACAGCAGCGCATAAAGTTACTACTTTTAAAAACTTAATTGATAATAATTTACAATCAATTGGTCATGAAATTACCAACGAAATTTTAAAACTCTTAACATCAAAATCAGGGCCATTTGGAAGCAAAATTGTTTTTTGCAAAGAAAATAAAAAAGGAAAAACAGATATTTGTATTGCTGATTATGATGGACAAAATGTACAAGTAGTTACTTCGCGCCCTTCTCTTGCAATAGCCCCCCGCTTTAATAATGACCAAAGCAATCCCGTAATACTTTTTTCAGAATATGGTGCCATTAACTGCTCATTAAAGATGACTACTTTAAAAGGCAAAGTAGAACTTGCTACCAATTTTGATGGTATTAATATGCAACCTGCTTTTTCTCCTGATGGGAAAGATGCAATTCTTTGTATATCAGCAAAAGGTAATAGCCGCATCTATCGATCACAATTTAATACACAAAAAAAACGTCAAGAATATACCTGCTTAACCAACAATGATGGAACTAATATTTCTCCTGTATTTACCTCAGAAGGTAAAATAGTTTTTTGTTCTGATTTTAAAACAGGATTACCACAGATTTATATAATGGATAAAAATGGCAAAAATATAACCTGCTTAACTGATGGCGGCATGTGTACTTGCCCTAGCTATAATCCTATCAATAATAAAATTGCGTTTATCAAAATTATTGAAGGTAAAGGACAGATTATGTCTTATGATTGTACAAAAAAAACTACTGAACAACTTACCTATGATGGTCCTCATAAAGATGAAGTTTCCTGGTCACCCTGTGGTAATTACCTTCTTTTTGCAGCAGAAGAAAACAATAAAAATTATGTAGCTGTTTTTAATAATGCAACTAAAGAACAAAAATACCTCACAGACGGAACGTATAATATTAGTTACCCATATTGGTCTCCATACACGTTACTTTCATAAATAACCAAGCGGTTTAGTCGACAAAAAGGATGAGTTTTAGTATTCTTGTTTGAAGATTTATTCTTCATAACTTAATATGAGGCACTCATGAAAAAGAAAAGTTTCTTTAATGGTAATGGTGGCAGCGGTCCTACGAATTTAATTATTGTGGTACTTTTGTTAGTCGGATGTCTTTTTTTATTAACTCGTGTAACAGATACTATTAGAGATCGTGCTGAAATCAGCTTTTCTCAATATATAGATTTTGTTGAACATGATGTTGTAAAAGAAGTACGCATTGAAGAAAAACAAGTGTATGGTCTTTTAAAGACATCAAAAGAATTATTAGAAGTTGTTACCCAAAAACAAGCGCAAATTGCTCATCAACAAAGTTTATTAACAACGCTTGATGAAAACTTATCTTCTAAAGATTCTAAATTTATTGCAATAAAATCTTTAGAAGAAACTATTACCAAACTACAAAACAATCTTAATGAAACTAAAAAACTTATTGAGTCACTCCAAGGGCTACGATCATTTGAATCTACTATTGGTGATATGCCAACACATTGGGATCTGCTTAAACAACATGACGTTGCGTTTACTATTTTAAGCTCTTCTTCTCCTTTAAATATGTGGACCATTTTGCTTATTCTTGGTCTTATTGCTATTTTAACAGCAGTATATTTTGTTTTTAAACCAAACCGTCAAAATGGCGGTGGCAATCTTTTTTCTATGGGCAAAAGCAAAGCAAAAATGTTTATGCCTTCTACCATTAAAGAAAAGTTCAGCTCCGTTGCAGGTGCTGCTGAAGCAAAAGAAGAATTACAAGACCTTGTTGATTTTTTAAAGAATCCAGAAAAGTACAAACGCCTTGGTGCAAAAATTACACGTGGTGTTTTATTAGTCGGTGAACCTGGTAACGGCAAAACACTTCTTGCTCGTGCAGTAGCGGGTGAAGCAAACTGTCCGTTTTTTAGCATCAGTGGTTCTGATTTTATTGAAGTCTTTGTAGGCGTTGGTGCTGCGCGTGTACGTGATCTTTTTGCACAAGCACGTAAACATGCTCCTTCTATTATTTTTATTGACGAAATTGATGCAGTTGGCCGTCACCGTGGCAGTGGCCTTGGTGGTGGGCATGATGAACGCGAACAAACACTCAATCAATTATTAACCGAAATGGATGGCTTTGAAACATCTAAAGATCCAGTAATTGTTCTTGCAGCAACTAATAGACCTGATGTTCTTGATAAAGCATTATTACGTCCTGGTCGTTTTGATAAAAGAGTTGAAGTTCCTTATCCAGATTTAATCAGCCGTGAAAAAATATTAGAAGTTCACGCACAAGCAGTTCAAATGGGTGAAGATGTTGATCTTAAAAAGGTTGCACGTGGAACTCCTGGTTTTTCTGGTGCTGATCTTGCAAATTTAATTAATGAAGCAGCTTTAATAGCTTCAAAAAGTAATTCAGAAAAGATTTCTATAAAAGACTTTGAAGAAGCTCGTGATAAAATTTTATTAGGTAAAGAAGTTAAAACTATTGTTCTTTCTGAAGATGAACGTAAAATGACTGCTTTTCATGAAGCTGGACATGCCCTTGTTCGTCTTTTAATGCCTGATGCAACTGATCCTCTTCATAAGGTTACTATTGTACCACGTGGTCGAGCACTTGGCGTAACTCATTTTTTACCCGAACGTGAAAAGTATTCTCGTGATAAAGATGAAATGGTTGCATCTATTAAAGCTGCTCTTGGCGGACGCGTTGCCGAAGAACTTGTTTTTGGTAAACTTTCAACCGGTGCTTACAGCGATTTTCAGGCTGCTACAGGAGTTGCGCGTGATATGGTATGCCGTTACGGTATGTCAGAAAAACTCGGACCTGTTATTTATTCTCAGCGAGAAGGTGATTTTGTTTATTCACAACACACCGCTGAAACTATTGATACTGAAGTTCGTCATATCATAGACACATGCTATCAAGAAGCACGCGACTTACTTATTAAAAATCGTGAAAAACTTGATAAACTTTCACAAGCTTTATTAGATAAAGAAACTATGTTTGCAAGTGAAATTTATGAACTGCTTGGCATTACTCCAAGAGAAGATCATAAATTTACAGAATAGTAATTTAAAAAGGTAAAATTATGAAAAAAAGATGTTGTATCATTCTTCTAGGATTATGCAGCATCTTTTTTTATTGCTCTGCACCACGTGGTGGTTGGTATATTTTGCAAGCTCTTACCATTTTACGTAAGCATGAACAACAAAAAAACGCTAAAACGAATGCTATACACGTTGTTCAGCCAATCAATACTTCTATAAAAAAAAAGAGAAAAAAGATCATGAAAAATAAAATATTATTAGTGCTTATCTATACTATTTTAACAACATCATGTTTTGGAATGCGCATTATGCATCCTCATTCAATACGTGCGGCATTATCTAATGCTAGAACTTTACCAATAACAGCTATTGTTACCTCAAGTAAAAATAGTCAAAATCAACCTAATTCAAAAAAAGCCATTAAAATTATTACAACCGCATCTGTAGTAGCATTGGTTGGACTAACCGCTACAGGATTAGATACTATAGATAGTATTACAAAATAAAAAGCAAAACTAAAAAATGAATACTAAAATAAACTATTTCTTTTGTGCTTTTGTTCTATTGACTACTGGAACAACAACTCACATTTATCCGTTGATTCATGATCCAAATAGGAAATTAATAAAGAGAATAGAAATAAATAGACTGATAGAAATAGCTTTAGCTCAATTGGCTCAGGAAGAAATAAATAATAACAATAATTTTTATAAAACGGATAATAAGCTCAAATTAAGCAAATATCCTCTTTCAATAACTCTTTGGTTATTAACAGGATGTTGTATAAAAATACAATATAAAAAAATACGTCAAAAAATTATAAACTACCACACAAGCCAAAATCTTAACCAATCGAACCAATTAACAAAACTTACAAATAATGATTTAAGCTCAAAAGAAGTCTAATAAGCTTCTTCTTAAAAAATTTAATAGGGGTTAAAGGTGTTTATTAACGCCAAATTTGAAAAACAGCTCGGTTATAGTATAATGGTGACTCTACCTTCTTAAATCAGTATTTAGAAAGTTATTAGTTATAGGCATGAAGAAAGGTTTTTAATGGCCAGAATTTGTTTGGTATGTGGAAAAAGACCACATGTGGCAAACCTTGTAAGTAAAGCGAACAATAAGGTTAAACGTTGGGTTTATCCAAACGTTCACAGAATGCGCTTTACAGTTGCACAAGACACCAAAAATAAAGTGTACAGCGGAACCGTGTGCACTAAATGTGTAAAAGCAGATAAAGTTCAAAAAGTTGTGTAGGGATAAAGGTATATTCATATGGCAAATATAGCATCAGCTAAAAAAAGAGCACGTCAAGACGTTATAAGAAAACAACGCAATTTGGCACGTAAAACAGCAATCAAAACTGCTGTAAAAAAAGTTATTGCCGCTTTAGAAAAAGGTGACGTGGTTGCTGCACAATCTTTATTAAAAGATGCAGAGTCTCAAATGGCTCGCGCAGCAAGCAAAAGAGTTTTAACAAAAAATACTGTATCACGTAAAGTGAGCAGATTGGCACAAAAAGTCGCTGCTGCAAAAAAATCTGCAGAGTAATTTTTTAGTTATTACTTATAAATTTTAAAGAGTGTCGTTTTTTAAACGACACTCTTTTTTTATTAAGAATTTTTTTTAAAAAACTTATATGCTGCCTGTGCGCATATCTTGGATGCTTTGTAAACTCAGCACGACACTGTAGGGTTATTTAGCATTCATTAATTTTCTGATAGCATCTTTTTGGAACAGCTTAACTCTGCACAATATTATCATCTAATGGTACTGACTTATCCTGAACAGAAGTTTGTTGTAATCCAAGCCTTTCTCTTTGTTCCATAAGCATTCGATACCCTATTAAAAAATTCTTTGCAATAACACGAGCAATATAAGCCGTTCCTGTTTTTTCCGTTAAAACTAATAATGTCATAGGTTTTTGATTTTTGTACCTAAAATTTGCACCTAGCCAACCATGTTCTAAATGCTCTGCCCCTAATTCGCGATTTTCTAATTTTGATGTCTGCGCAGTACTTGTTTTTGCATAAATCTTAAAATCTTTCATCCCATTTAAAATACGCGCAGTACCTATTTCTGCAGTTGCCTTCATTGCATCTTTTAAGAAATAACGTATTTCTGGTTTTATATTAAGTATTTCAGCTGTTGTAGGAACATGTTCAACAACACGAGGCGTCACCAAATAACCAGTTTCTATACTTGCTAACATACGAGCCATTTGAATAGGTGTTGCCAGTAAAAAACTTTGACCAATACTGACAGCAAGTGTTTCTCCAAGCCACCAATTTTCTCCTTTTACCTGTTTTTTCCATGCACGGGTAGGAACCAATCCTTTGGCATCTCTAAAAAGTTCATTCGTTTGCTTACCAAGTCCATAACGATACGCATACGGAGCAATCACATCAACATCCATGGTTCTACTAAGTTCATAAAATAGTACATTACATGAATAAGCTATTGCTTGGGCTGCATTTAACCGACCATGCCCTTCATGCTTATGACATCTAAATTTTCTTCCCACAGTACTAAATCCACGACAATAAACTTCATGCCATTGATTAATATACCCACGATCAAGCGCCGCAGTTAAAGTTACTAATTTAAACAATGATCCTGGAGGATAACATGCATGAAAAATGCGATTTAAAAAGGGACGAGATGATGTTTGTAAAGATTGCCAGGTATCTTTATCAAGATGCTTTAAAAAAATATTAGGATCAAAATGGGGATGCGATAAAAAGACACGAATAGCACCATCATGAGAATCCATCAATAAAACAACACCAGAAATCTCTTTAGGAAAAACTTCTTCTGCTATTTGTTGTAATGATAAATCTAACGTCGTATAAATATCTTGTCCTGATGAGGCTGCCTGCACTTGCTTTCCACCAAGATATTTACCAAAAGAATTAATATAGCGAAGTCTTTTTCCATGTTGTCCCTTAAGCATTTCTTCGTACATTCTTTCTATTCCAGATTTACCTTCGTAATCGATATCAAGATACCCTAAGTATCCTAATAAATGACTTGCTAACTCATGATGTGGATAATATCGAATAGAGTCAGTTTCTATCACAATATTATTATTTTCTGAAAAAAGTTCTCGAATTTTACTCAGCGCTTTAAAATCAAGATCTTTAGCCAAAATCATTTTCTGAGAAAGTGCTTCAGCTTTTATTAAATCTTTATCTTCATACTGTTCAAGATTTATAAGTTTTTTTAATTTATTAATTATTTCATTTTGATCGTCAGTTAATTTTTTATTTCCTGTTCCTTGCCAATATAAAGTTATAACAGGACGATTAGTAGCAAGCAATTTACCAAATGTATCAAATATATTTCCTCTTAAAGAAGGAACTACTTCTTTACGTGTATAATTTTTTTGACTTTGAATAAAAAGTTCTTGTCCAAGATGTACCTGTAAATGAATAAGTCTCAATACAACTACACTAATACCTGAAATAAAAAAAAGCCCTAATAAAAAAAGCCGCCTATTAACATCCCGTTTTGAACTAATCATGATTCTTTCTTTAATTTTTTCATAGCAGATAAAGGATGCATAGTATCATAAATTTCAGCTAAACGAACACCAGTAACATGGGTATATTTTTCTGTACTTGATAAAGTTTGATGCCCTAAGAGTTCTTGAACTACACGTAAATCAACACCTTGATGTAATAAATGAGTAGCAAATGAATGACGTATTTTATGTGGAGTTACCAATTTATTCCCTTTTAAAAATGGTCTAAACATAACTATTATACGCTGAATAGTACGAGGCGTTAATGGTTCTTTTTGTCCATTTACAAAAAGTTTTTCTGTATAATCAATAACACGTGGCCTTTCATACTTTAAATAGAGATCTAGACGCTCTTTTGCTTTATTGCCAAAAAGGGCTAAACGCTCCTTTCTTCCTTTGCCATAAACACGAATAAGTTTATTTTCTAAATCAAGATCTTTTATTTGAATAGCACATAATTCAGAACAGCGCATCCCAGTTGCATACAATAATTCAAAAATAGCTTTATCTCTATAAGGTCTTTTAGTGGGTAACTGCTCATTAGTAACTTTATCAAGAAGATAAAAAATTTCATCTACCGTTAAATATAATGGTAACTTTTTATCAATATGAGGACGTTTTAAATTTAATGATAAAGAAATTCCTTTTGAATCCATAAAGTGTTCAAAGGAATTAAAGCAAGAAACTTTACGAGCAACAGAACTTTTATCAAAATGTTCATGGAACAATGATAAAAAATAACGTTCGAAAGATTTTTTAAGAGGCACCAACAACCCTTCACTATCATTAATACGCTCCCAGAACTGAACAAATCGGGCTAAATCACTACGATATGATTTGACTGTATTAATCGTTAAATTTCTTTCTACTTCAACATATGATAAAAAATCTATAATATAATTCTTAAAATCATGAATATTCATACACTCCCCCTCTATAAGATAATCGTTATTGGGTTGAGCGTAGCTTATTTGAGCTTATTAATCAATTATAAAAAACTTCTATTGGAGCTTAAATTCTTTACAGCGACGATAAACTGAAGAACGGTTTACTCCAAGAAAAAGTGCTATTTTATGATAATTTTGAAAATGATTCCACAAGTATGTTAATGTTTCACGATTCTTTAAAGCATTTTTACCTAATTTAGCGGCATATAAAAGCTGTGGATGAACTCCTTTAGAAGATTTTTGTACAGATAATTCTGTATAAATATTATTTTCTTGTGTTTTACGTAACACAATTTTTTGCACCTGATTTTTAAGATCAAAAAAACTTGCTGGTCTTTGAGCCGAAAGTTTTGTTTTTTCTTTGTCAGTTAATGTAACAATAGTCTCTAAAGTATGATCTTCTAATGCTTGTTGAGTAAATCCTTCGACTAAATTCTCCATTTCATCTATAGATAAATTAACAGGTTGTGGCATAACAGCTACAGATAATTCAGCAAATAATAAAGGAGAAAACACACCCTTAGTAACAAGATTTTCTAAATTTTCATTACTTGAACAAATAATACGAACATCACTTTGAACGCGTTTATCACTTCTATATACCGTATAAAAACCATACCTGATACATTGGGCAAGATTATCTTGTGACTCTCTATCAAGAAGATGAACATTCTTAATAAAAAGTGTTCCTTTAGTATTTAATTTATCAAGTAGTGGTTCTGATTGCGCTTCTACTAACAAAGGATTAATACCAAACAACTGAACTGCAATATCAGATTTTTTAACTTGCGATTGCAAATCAAGAGAATAAAGAATTTCTCGCAAACTAATATGATGTAATAATTCAACAATAGATACAAGATCCTCTTCAGGAACATTAAGCAGTACTGCTTTTTTACTCAAAGCAAGTTTAAGCAACTGAATTTTAAAATCGAGCATCATTTCGCCACCATGAGGAAACAATTGATTAACTAATTTACCTGATTCAGTTGTTTCTAAATACAGTAAATAATCCCAATCTGAAGGATCTTTAATAGTATCAATTTGCTCTTTAATAATATCAGAAATTTCTGGATGATGAATAACAACAGCTATAAAATGACTTTCTGTGTGCGCTATACCACTCATGATAAGTTGTTTACCTTCAGCATCTTTAACTCTCTGCATTTGAGTAGTGTTATACAATTGAACTTGCTTTACAACATACCGTAATGCACGCGAAAAAGGATGTCCTTCTTGAATATTAGGATCAACACCCAAAAGTTTTTCTGCAGCTTCATTACCTAAAATAAACTTATGATTCTTAAAAAAAACAACCCCTACTCCATGCTTATTATTACGCAAAAAAGAACGCATACTTTCTTTATATTGACAAATTTCACGATGCTTAACATAAAGCTCTTCAAGCGCATCTTTTCGTTGTCTTAAGAGCTCTTTTAAATTTCTATTTTGGAGCAAATAAAGAACATTACCAAGAAAACGAGCAAAAACTAACATTTCATCTCGTTCAAAATCACTATATAATTTTTTTGATTCAGGAAGTTTTTCAACAGTAATATACGCAATAATACTATCTTGTTCATAAATAGGTAAAAAAATCTCTATTTCAGATTTTTGCAAAAAACCCAAAAAAGCACTTCTTAAAGGATTTATTTCATAAAAATCATTATATTCTATTTCATCAAGAATGAGAATTTTATATTTTGCTAAATAATCAACTATTTTTTTATGAACCAATGGATCACTACAATCTTTAGTATCAAGAAAATGTTCTACTAGTTTTTCTTTTTCTGATAAAACACTTTGCGAATATTCTTTATGAACAACAGTAGAGGCTGATCGTACATGCAATGATACTGTTCTACTTGATATATTAAAGTGTTGTCTAAAAAATCTTTGTGTAAGCATATCGACTTCTGTGACACTTGTTGTTGTTGCAAGAGAATCTAATATTGCTTTAAAATCATCCGTAAAATTAGTTCCATTAGCTGAATGTACATGATCATGATAGTTTAAAAAACGCAATCCTATGATTTTTTTAAAACAATAAAAAAGTGCTAACGTCAAAACTATAGAAGATAACGCTACAATACTTAAATTACCGCTTGCTGCATCAAAAGAAAAAGGGAACATTTGAACAATATTTACCACAATAAGCGGTAAAATATAATATTGCATAAAAACTAGAAGTTGATTTTTTAATATTTTAGGTAATAGTACTTTTCTAATCTTTACAAAAACATAAACCAACGTAAAAGGCATTAAAAAAAACAATACGTAACTTGAAATATACCGTTGAATAGAAAAATCAAAATGAGTAGGATTGTAGGGATCTGTACGATAAAACATAATAAAAAATTCATACAGTATCAAAAATAAACTTAAACAACAAAATATGAGTTGATGCCTTGATGGCTTTATATGTCTTTGCGTAAAACTTTCAATAAAAAGCGCCAATGATTGATACATGACAACTGTTGATACCCATGAAAAACGAATAATCACTAAAACAGTTGGAATATAAACTTCAGGAGAATAAATACGGCGCAACAAAGAAGCAATCCACGCAATATCTTCAAAACATGAACCTAATAAGACTATGAAAAAATAAACCCATGCTGGAGATGTATTTTTATTCGATACGATATGACGTAAAAAAAATATAAGCAAAAAAAACTTAAATAATACTGAAAATGATTGTAAATATAAAAGAAAATGCATACCTGACAGTAATTTATGACACTCATAAAGAACGGTTCCTAATGCAGAAAAAATAATATCAAATGAATTACTGTAAGCTATCATAAATTTTACACGTATTATAAGGATGGGAACTGCGATATCCAGAATGGAATGTACCACACAGCTGTTTTTTGTAAAGGCACTTATCAACAGAAAGCGCTATATAAGCATATCTTTTGAATATTCATTTTTTAATGCTTATATATTGACCTTTAAAACAAGCTTCTTTATAATCACTAGCGTGTACTTTAAGTACACTAAAGTTTCTAATTTTTAGTTATGGGGTATTCTATATGAACGTCAATTATGTTAAATATGTAGTTTTTGCAGCTGTAAACTTTTTTCTTTATGCTTTTCCACCTAAAGGCTAATATCTGCCAACATACATAATTAAAAAATAAGCATAGCACATAAACAATAAGTGAATTTTATGAATAATTTTTCACTTATATATGATATTTTAAAAAAATCAACAAGGGGTATGACTTTACCCGCTTCACTTACTATAGTTGAACGGTACGGTCGTAACCCTTTTATTGTTTTAATAAGCTGCTTATTAAGTTTAAGAACAAAAGATACCATCTCTTTACCTGCTAGTATTCGTCTTTTTGAACAAGCACAAACACCAGATGATTTATTAAAACTTTCTAATAACACTATTGAACAACTTATTTTTCCTGTTGGATTCTATAAGAGAAAAACTGTTCAGATTAAAAAAATATGTTATTTTTTAATCGAAAATTTTAAAGGCACAGTTCCAAAAACACAAGAAGAGCTAATGCGATTACCAGGAGTTGGATTAAAAACAGCTAATCTTGTTTTAAGTATTGGATTTCAGATTCCAGCACTATGTGTAGATATACATGTGCATCGAATATCAAATAGGCTAGGTCTTATTAACACTAAAACGCCTGAAGAAACAGAGCGCGAACTACAAAAAATAATTTCAAAAAATGCATGGATTGATTGGAACACTTTACTGGTCATGTGGGGGCAAAATATTTGTTTTGCGCGCGCACCACGCTGTTTAACATGCCCCCTCGCACCCTTATGTCCTAAAATTGGAGTTACTTCAAAGAAAAAAGAGTCATTCATCATTTTTTGATGTTTGACTCTTTATATTCCTAAGGAAAACGTAATTAGCGTTTTTTAGCCACTCTACGTTTTGCAACACGTCTTTTTGCTGCTTTTTTTACAACACGACGTTTTGCACCAGCCTTTTTAGCAGCCCCACGTTTTGCCACTCTTCTTTTTGCAACACGTTTTTTAGCTACTCTTTTTACTGCAGCTTTTTTTGCTACTCTACGCTTAGCAACTCTTTTTTTGCTAGCAGCTTTTTTAGGAGCAGCTTTTTTTGCAACTCTCTTTTTGCTAGCAGCTTTTTTAGGAGCAGCTTTTTTTGCAACTCTCTTTTTGCTAGCAGCTTTTTTTGCGACTCTTCTTTTTTTCGCCTTTTTAGGCGCTTCTAGAGCCATTTCTTTAACTTCCATACCCTCTCCTTTATTTTATTAGTCAGGGATTTTTATCTTCCTTCCTACCGATGCATTACTATGTTGTATTCAAATTTTAGAGTACAGATATGAAACACAAAAAGTCAATATTTCAAAAGTTTTTTTTAAACAAAATGAAATATTTTTTTAGAAAAAATTAAAAAAGTCGTTCTGATCGTAAATATCAATAACTAGGAATTAATGTTGTTGCTAAAGAAATAACATCATTTTTTGTAATTCCTGGTTTCTGAGATCCATCAAAAAAACGTAAAGTTACTGTATTATTTTCAACTTCTTTTTTACCTATAACAAGCATCCATGGCACTTTTTGAAGCTGCGCAGATTTTATTTTTCCAGAAATAGTATCTGATGTGTGATCCATTTCAACTCTCATGCCAGATAATTTTAGTTCTTCCATTAACTCTTGTGCATAAACTTTTTGATCGTCAGTAATAGTTAAGATAAGAATTTGAACTGGTGCTAACCAAAACGGTAAAATCCCTTTATAGTGTTCAAGAAGTACACCAAAAAAGCGCTCCAATGATCCATAAATAGCCTGATGAATAATAGCAGGACGTTTAAGTTCTCCTCCAGGAGCAACATAATGTAAATCAAAATTTTCTGGCATTAAGAAATCAATTTGTATTGTTCCACAAGTCCATTCACGTCCCATAGAATCTTTTATTTTAAAATCTAACTTAGGACCATAAAATGCTCCGTCACCTTCTTGTACAGTATAAGGAATTCCTGCTTTATCAAGTGCATTTTTAAGCCCATTAATAGCTTTTCCCCACAATTCATCGCTTCCCATAGATTTTTCTGGTCTTGTAGCTAAATCAATTTTTACATCATCAAAACCAAAAGTCTTTTGCACTGTTCTAAATATTTTAATATTAGTTAAAATTTCTTGCTCAATCTGATCATACGTACAATAAATATGAGTATCATCAATAGTAAAAGTACGCACTCTAAAAAGACCATGCAAAACACCCGATAATTCATGTCTATGAACTCTTCCAAATTCATTTAAACGCATAGGAAGTTCACGATATGAACGAGGACGCTCTTTAAACAAAAGAATTGAACCAGGACAATTCATAGGTTTAACAGCATAATTTTTGTCATCTATTTCTGAAAAATACATATTTTTCTTATAAAAATCATAGTGACCAGAACAACGCCATAGCTCATCACTAAGCATAATAGGTGTTTCTATTTCTTGATAATCAGCCTTTTTAAGCATAGAACGCATATAAGTAGCCATAATATTTAAAACACATTTGCCTTTAGGATGAAAAAAAGGAAAACCTACACCTTCTTCATGAAAAGAAAACAGATCTAGTTGCTTGCCAAGTCTGCGATGATCGTATTTAATAAGATCTTCTTGATGTTGTAAATAAGCATCCATATCTTCTTGTGTTAAAAAAGCAATCCCACTAATACGTTGTAAAGCTGTACCATTACGATCAGCACGCCAATATGAACCAGAAATAGTGGTTAATTTAAAATATTTAATATCGCCAGTTGAAGCAACGTGGCCGCCACGACAAAGATCATAAAAAGTACCTTGTTCAGAAATGCCAGCAGTTTCACCTTCCAGTCCATCAATCAATTCAAGCTTAAATGTATTATTTTTATATAAAGCTCGTGCTTGATCCTTAGAAATTTGTTTATGACTTAAAGCAAGATTGCGCTGAGAAATTTCATGCATACGCTTTTCAATAATTGGCAAATCTTCTTCTTTAAAATTTCTTGTTGGTAAACAGTCATAAAAAAAACCTGTTTCTGTTGCAGGCCCAATAGTAAGCTGAGTATCTGGAAACAATTCCAATACAGCATGGGCAAGTAAATGAGCTGCCGAATGGCGCAACACCTGAAGTTCATTGCTCTTATTCATGAAACACCTCTAATATAAACTGTTATACCAATATTAATCATTGAAAAAAGTAGCATAAGTGAGCTCAAATGTCACTTTACTTTATAAGTGCTACAATAAGTTCGGTAAAAATAAGAATAATGATTAAAACATTCATCATATCATGGCGAATCGACATAATATTAGTGTGATAAATTGTACGTACTTCATGAATAATAGAAAGTTTTTTTTCTATTGAATGTCTCCACGATTCAAGCTCAAGTTTTTCAACAAGCAAACTATAAATTTCTGAATAATATGATTCACCAACTGTTTTAATAGAATTACCTAACCGTTCTGTAATAACAGAAATATCTACCCTTAATTTAGAAAGTTCACTTATAGGATCATACTCTGTTCCAATAAATGGTAAATACGAAACTAAAGGAGGTTTTTGCAAAGTTCTACTATAAATTGCATCAAGCTTACCATCAAGTAACCGATCAAAATAACGTAATTCTAATTGTTGAACCATAGCCATTTCAAAGAAATCTAAAATTTCTTCCGGTTCTTTATCATACATGAATGCAGCTTCTGTATCGATAACTACCAAATCATTTCTAAAATACCCTGTAGCTGATTCTAAAATATCTTCTAACTGAAAAGTCGATACATTTGCTCGTTCAAAACATAATGCTGATGCAATGGTTCCGCCATATCTTTCACGTAAAAAGTTACTATCAATAATAGTTGGATCAGGATTAATCTGAGCAACAAGATACTTATTTCTTAAATGAAAAAACACAGGCTGAGTAATAGCATGCTTAATTGATTCAAAAATAACTTTTGCATCATGCACACTGTCACGCTTTAACTCTTCATGCATTGAGCTCATTTTATCACGAAGCTCAGTTAAAGTCCCTGTAAAAGGAACCTTATACAAAAAAGAAATTACGCCAAAATGATGTATGTTTGCATATAAGCATTGAGCCTTATCTGATACAGATTTAATATCAATAGTAAGTGGTTTATGATAGGTTCTTAAATATACAGGTAAGACACGCTCTATGATAGAAAAAATTTTAGAATTTTTAATACGTGTTAAGTACACATCATCGCCTATATCAAATGCATAAAATTGATAAATCGCACCATTGAAAATTTGATCATCCTTAAGAACAGTTGATTCATTACTTTTGTTCATATTTTACCCTCTTAAAAAGCAATATTTAACGATAAAAACATCGAAACAAAAAAGTTTTTAATCGATTTTATTATAGCATAAATCCATCCATATATCATGGCAAAAAAACCATTATTATTAGTTTTTATACCATTTTGTTTTTGTAAATTTTCTTTTTGATTCGCTTTCTTAAAATGCTGACTAGCTTGCATATACCGATTATCTTTTATAGATCTTTTTTTAGAAGAAAATGAAGAACTTAATTGTCTAGAACCATAAAACATAGACCCAAAGCCCATCATTGGCTTAGCACCAACTCTTGAAGAAGACATTGAACCAGATTCGATATGCATTACTTCACGTACTGGCACAGACGATTCAGATTTAACTGTATCATTTTTAACATTTGTTGATGGTTGAATAGTCCCCATTTTTTGAGCAGGCATAGATACCGGCTGCGCATATCCTCCTCCACCAAAACCACCATAATAGTCATGAGGGTAAGGAGCATTATACCCCTCTCCGCCATGATATCTTTGAGGTGCGCTATAAGAAGGATTACCTCCATAATTGATTTTTCCAACACCTCCTCCAGTTACTCCTCGTTCTTTTTGCTTTCCAGAATAAGATCCTGCAGGTCCATTACGCATAGATTTATTGCTAACTATCCCTTCATCATCTTTATGTAATAAATTTACACCACCAACTTGATCATCTTTTTTTATAGAAGGCATTAGACCACTAGCCTTTTGATTATTATTTTTTTCTTGTTCATCTTTTAAAAGCAATGCAAGATTATGCGATGAATCTTTTGTTAGCCTTACTGTTGTATTTGCTGAATCATCTTCTTTTTCTTTTAAAATAACATCTATAGTTTCAGCATTTTGAGGATTTTCCATTACATTGACTGCAATAAATTTTTTCTTAGTCATTAGACTAAGCAACTCATTGAACTGCCCTTGTGGCATAGGTTGCGGGCCTGCATAAGACTCACTTTCCTGCTTTTCAAGAAACTTTACCATCTCATAAAATTTAATTAATGAAACTTTAGGATATTCATGTTTTTTCTGATTAATAGCAGATTGCGTACCACTTTTACTAAATCGCGCAGCGGTAGCAGCAGCTCTTTTTGCCAAACTTGCTTTTAATGAAATTATTCCAAAAGCGACAATACATATAAGGCCACATCTTAACAATTGGTCTCTTTTGTACACTCTACACTCCTCTTTTTATTCTTTATAGCTTCTTCAAAACTCTCTAATACCTTAGTAAAGCAATAAAGAAACATCAAGATCTTAGAGCGAGATTAGTCTTTTTTAAGAATTGTTAAAAATGCTTCTTGAGGTACCTCTACGTTACCAACCTGTTTCATACGTTTTTTACCTTCTTTTTGTTTTTCAAGAAGTTTACGTTTACGACTAATATCACCGCCATAACATTTTGCTGTAACATTTTTACGTAATGCTGATACCGTTTCACGTGCAACAATAGAACCACCAAGTGCAGCTTGAATAGCTACTTCAAACAACTGTCTTGGGATAACTGCTCGTAATTTTTGAGTAAGATCACGGCCAAGATAATAGGCATTATCTCTATGAACAATAACTGTTAAAGCATCAACTATACGGCCATTAAGCATAATATCCATTTTAACTAAATCAGATGGTTCATATCCCGCTTCTTCATAATCAAAACTAGCATACCCTGAACTTAAAGATTTAATTTGATCATAAAAATCAGTAGCTACTTCATTTAACGGAAGTTTATATTTTAAAATCACACGGCCTTCATCAAGATACGTCATATCTTTTTGTTGACCACGTTTTTTCTGACATAACTCTAAAATCAAACCAAGATATTGCTTAGGAACAATAATAGTTGCATTAATAATCGGCTCTTCTACATATTCTATATAATTACGCTCTGGAAAATCTGAAGGATTTTCTATATCCGTTATATCACCATTGGTGAGCTTAAGACGATAGCGTACGCTTGGCGCAGTAATAATAATATTCATATCATACTCTTGCTCAAGACGTTGCTTAAAAACATCCATATGCAAAAGTCCTAAAAATCCACATCTAAAGCCAAGTCCTAGTGCTGGTGATGTCTTTTTTTCTAGCGTCACACTTGCGTCATTTAATGTTAATTTTTCAATTGCATCACGCAATAATTCAAAATCACTATTTTCTACAGGATAAATCCCAGCAAACACCATTGGCTTTGCTGGCCTAAATCCTGGAAAAGGTTCAACTTTTTGTTTAGCTATATGGAGTGTATCACCAATACGAGCTTCTCTTACAGTTTTCATTCCTGTAATAATGTACCCAACTTGACCAGCATATAAAGCCTCTGTTGAAGTTGGATCTGGATACATAAGTCCTATTTCAAGCACTTCATAAGTTGAGCCAGTACCTGCTAATGTTATATTATCACCTTTTTTAATAACGCCATCACGCACATTAATCAAACAAATAACGCCACGATACTCATCAAACCAAGAATCAAACAATAAAGCACGAGTCACGTTATTTACACTCGCTTTTGGACAAGGCATGCGTTCAATAACAGCATCAAGTATTTCAGTAATTCCTACACCCGTTTTAGCTGAAGCCAATAAAAGTTCTTCCACTTTAAAATCAAAAAGTGTATCAAGTTCACGTGCAATGCGAGGCACATCTGCAGCAGCCATATCAATTTTATTAACTACAGGAACAATCGTTAAGTCTTGTTCAAAAGCTAAATAAAAATTAGCCATAGTTTGAGCTTGTACTCCTTGCACAGCATCAACTAACAACAATGCTCCTTGGCATGCATAGAGTGAACGAGAAACTTCATAACTAAAATCAACATGTCCTGGTGTATCAATTAAATTAAGCAAATATGGTTCACCTTTATACATATAAACCATTGAAGCGCTTTGCGCTTTAACCGTAATACCACGTTCTTTTTCAACTTGTAGCTTATCCAAAAATTGCTCATTTTTTTGTCTTGTAGAAAGGGTTCCAGTGATTTCTAAAAGACGATCTGACAGCGTTGATTTCCCATGATCGATATGGGCAATGACGGAAAAGTTTCTTATTTTATCTGGAGTAAAATTTTTTAAAGCATCTTTGCTAAAATTAAATCGTTCGGCCACGGCAATCTACCAAGAGTATTGAGTTCTAAAAAAAGACCTTTGTAGTGTAAGAAATGTCCTTTTATTTGTCTATTCCTGGTTGCATTCCTTCAAAAATAATCTTTCTTTCATAAGCTATGGCTAAAAAAGTTTCATATTCTTTAGGGTCTTTTTGACATAATTCTATGAGTTGATTGATGTAATAAAGACCTTTTTTAAAAGATCGATTAATAGAACAATAATCAATTAAAAAAAGGTATAATTCAGGAACATCTGGAAAGATTTTAATAACATGTTCGTACAAAAACAACAATTCTTGATGCTGGCCAGATACTTTATAAAGCGTTGCAGCTTGATAGTAATAATCTAATGATCGATCTTTATCAAAAAAAAGAACTAAATCAGCTTCTAATTTTTTATGGTATGCTTGGTCACCATGAGAGTGCATTAATAAGCGATGAAGATTTAAAGCTCGTTCTTTTTCACCACGTTCAATGCATTCTGCAAGCTTAAACCAGGCAATACTCGCCCTTTTGGCAATCTCATGCTCCATGCTTACCATCCTTTACAACAAAGATAATTCACTTACTCTCAAACAGAGAGTACAAATAAATAAGCTGCAAATCAATCGAATATAAAAAGGAATATAAAAGAATGGTGCCGGGAGAAGGAATCGAACCATCGACACTGCGCTCTTCAGGCGCATGCTCTACCACTGAGCTACCCCGGCATATAAATTGAATGGATGTAAGCGTATCAATTAAACGAACTTTGTCAATGGAGATTTAAGGCAAATATGAGATTGCCAACAAGAAGTATCTTTGTTACCCTAACTTCTGTGTTACCTCACACTGTATTTTGATTACTATTACCAATTTAAATAGGGTCTTCATGAGTACTAATTACAATGATCTTAAAACAAAAATCATAGATCTTAAAGATCGTTGTTTAGCTGATATACAATCAGCTGTTTCGTTAGAATCTCTTGAAGAAATTCGTGTTCTTTATCTTGGAAGAAAAGGAAAAATAGCCGATTTCATGACGTTACTTAAAGATCTTTCTCTTGAAGAAAAGCGCGTCATGGGACCACTCCTCAACGATTTAAAAGTAACTATAGAAACTTTCTTTTTTGAACATAAACATCATCTTGAAGCTGAAACATTTAAACAAAAAGAAGCCTGTTATCAAGATTTTGATGTAACTGCTTATACTCCAGGATTATTAAAAGGATCGTTACACCCACTAACATTAGCTACAGAAGAAATACAAAACATTTTCAGATCAATGGGATACAAAGTAGCAACAGGCCCTGAAGTGGAAACTGATTTTTTTAATTTTGAAGCACTTAATATTCCTAAAAATCATCCAGCTCGCGATATGCAAGACACTTTTTGGACTTCAATTCCAGATACTGTTTTACGCACTCATACATCACCAGTACAAATTAGAGAAATGCGTAAAGGCAAACTACCTTTAGCTCTTATTGTTCCTGGAAGAGTTTATCGTCAAGAAGCAACTGATGCTTCTCATGATTATATGTTTCATCAAGTTGAAGGCCTTTATATTAATAAAAAAACATCTATGGCTGAACTTATTGGAACAGTAAAAAATTTCTTAAAAGCATTTTTCAAACAGGAAGATCTACAAGTACGATTACGCCCTAGTTATTTCCCTTTTGTAGAGCCTGGAATAGAAATCGATATGTCATGTCCTTTTTGTAAAACTGGTTGTAGCACTTGTAAACAGTCAACATGGATTGAAATCATGGGAGCAGGATTAGTACATCCAAATGTTCTTCGTCATGGAAACATTGACCCAGAAATATATTCAGGATTTGCTTTTGGATTTGGCCTTACTCGATTAGTACTACTTAAATATAAAATACCTGATATCAGATTAATACACGGTAACCACAAAGAGTTTTTGAAGCAATTTTAACACAATAAAAAGGATGTAGTATGGAAATGAGCAAGGTTATTATTCCTGCAGCTGGCGTAGGTTCCCGTTTTTTACCCTATACAAAAGCTGTACCTAAAGAAATGTTACCTTTACTCAATTATCCTGCACTCCATTATTTAATTGAAGAAGCGATTTCGTGCTCTATTTCAAATGTTATTTGCGTTACCACCAAAGAAAAAGAAGCTATTTCTAATTATTTTGATGAAAATAATGATCTTCAACTTTTTTTAAAAGAAAGAGGATTAGAAAATCTTACCAGTGAAGTTGAAAAAATACGCAGAGCTGCTGAATTTATTTACGTAAGACAATCTGAAGCATTAGGACTTGGCCACGCCTTATGGCTTGCACGACATTGTATCCATAAAGAATATTTTGGTGTTATGCTACCCGATGATATTATTTTCGATAAACAAGCTGCATTAGGTCAACTTCTTAAAGTTGCAAAACAAGAAAAAGCCTCTGTTATAGCAGTACAAGAAGTCCCTATCGAACAAACTTCTTCTTATGGAATAATAAGCATCAAAAAACAACTTTCTCCTAATTTATTTCAAGTTTCTCAAATTCTAGAAAAACCAAATCCTAAAAATAGTCCTTCAAACCTTGCTGTTGTTGGCCGCTATATTCTTTCTTCTAAAATTTTTGCCTCTCTTGAAGAAGTAAATCGATATAGCGATGGACAAGAACTTCAGCTTACTGAAGGCATTAATCATATGATTCAAAATAATGAAAAAGTCTTTGCTTATAAAATACAGGGAACCCGTTATGATATAGGCACTCCTTTAGGCTGGCTTAAGGCTGTAGTTGGTCTAGGACTACAACATCCTCAGTACAGTGTACATCTTAGAAAATTTATCGAAGAATTTGCCTTAACGCCCCATTTTTTTGTTGACTCTTTACCCTCAAAAAACAATAAACATCTAGTTTAACTTTTTTTTAAAAAAACTTTTTTCTGCTTATTTATTTAGTTTTTGATTTTTTTAAAAAATTATTGCAAACTGTCATCATATACCTTTAGACTTGTTATTGTAAAGATCGTAAAAACATAGATCAATTATGTTAAACGAAACTTAAACAAGGATGAGGGGAAATGGAAAAGAAAATTTTTGGTACATACACACTATTTGTACTAGTTTTTATAATAGCACAGTCTTACATGACTGCCTGTCCAACGTGTCTTTATGGCACATCTTTTCATAATCCGCAAGACGAGATAGGGGAAATGGAGGTTTTCCAATCTAAAGAGCATGATGATGAAGAAGAACAAGATCACTACACAGAATAATTTAAACCAACTAATTATTCTGTTTTTTCAGTGGTATCAAACACCGATGCAACTTCTCTTTTAAGAGATGATAAAAATCCTGTTACTACTGAAGTAATTCCTTGTGGAATAACAAGAGCTAATGCCACAGCGTCAAAAGCACAATTAGTACATGCATCTTGTGGCGGTATTTCATCACCTACACTTGTCTGTTCTAAAAATGGATTTTGATGATGATGTACACTTACCTTATAACCTAATAGATCACTCTCTGATGCTGTACGTCTTAACTTATTTTTCTTCCACTCATCAATAGCCACAGGTAATGGCGTAGGAGTTCTTCTTTCCGGTTTTGGCGATACAACCACAAATTTTTCCTGAGATTGTTTATCATATTCTCCAAACAAATCTATACCAGAACTGCTTCTTGATGATGATGATTCACTTGCTATTACCACACCACTTAATAGTATCATAAGACTCAACATTTTTTTCATAATCATCTTTTCATCAGTCACTTTTTATGTTTTTTTGTATACGAAACTAAAAATGGAAATACCGAATCGGCATTTAAGGATAACGAGCTTATTCCTTTTGACAATAAAAATTCAGCAATTTGTGGATAATCAGAAGGAGCTTGTCCACAAATACCAATTGGCTTTTCTGCTTTTTGAGCACCTTTAAGAGCAGATTCTAACATCATCATAACAGCAGGATCACGCTCATCAAAAATATTTGCTAAAATACCAGAATCACGATCAACAGAAAGTGTTGTTTGTGTAAGATCATTTGAGCCTATAGAAAAACCATCAAAATAACGCGCAAATTGTTCGATCAATAATACGTTTGAAGGTATTTCACACATCATATACACTTTTGGTTTTTTTTCACCTTGTAAAAGACCCGAATTTTTAATTAAAGAAAGGCATTTTTCTGCTTCTTGTGTAGTTCTTACAAAAGGAACCATTACCTGTAAATTATCAAGACCCATACCATAATACACATAACGCATTGCCTGACATTCTAATTCAAATGCAGGAGCATACAATGAATTATAATAACGCGAAGCTCCACGAAGTCCAATCATTGGATTTTCTTCATGTGGTTCAAAATATTTTCCGCCCAATAAATTGCGATACTCATTACTTTTAAAATCAGAAAAACGCACTAAAACTGGACGTGGATAAAACGCGGCTGCAATAAATCCAACAGCACGCGCAATCTTATCAATAAAGAAATCTTGTGGTGTTTCATACTGAGTTGTTAATTCATTAATTTTTTTAAGTACTCGCTTATCACTCAATTTTTCTGGTTGTACAAATGCCATAGGATGAGCTTGAATAGTATTAGTTATAACAAATTCAAGACGTGCAAGACCAACACCATCTACAGGCAATTGCGAAAGGTTATATGCACGATCTGGAGCTGCAATATTAACATAAATAGCTGCTTTTGGCTTTTTAAGATCAGTTACATGATCTTTTTTAATGTGAATGTCTAATGCTCCATTATACACAAAACCTTGCATACCAGAACTACAATCAACGGTTACAACAGTTCCATTTTTAATAATTTTTGTTCCATTTAATGTTCCTACAATAGCAGGAATACCTAATTCACGACTTACAATTGCTGCATGGCACGTTCTTCCACCACTATCAGTAACAATTGCTGCCGCTTTTTTCATGATAGGCACCCAATCTGGATCAGTCATTTTAGTTATTAAAATATCACCAGATTGCACTTTATTGATATCTTCGGGTGAATGAATAACAACTGCCCTTCCAACTACTGCTTGTTGCCCTATACTTTGTCCTTGAACAAGAATTTTTTCATTTTTTTTAGAAACCGTATAAGTCACCTGTTCATGATGAGTGTTTGCCTGATTACCATGAATTGTTTCTAAGCGAGCTTGTACAATATAAAGTTTATGTTCTATGCCATCTTTTGCCCATTCAATATCCATGGGAGACCACGCACCATATAGCTGCGAATAATGATCTTCAATAATTTTTCCATACCGTGCCAATTCAATAACTTCGTCATCGGTTAAAGAAAAAATAGTTCTTTCTTCTTGGGCAACTTTTTTAACAACAACAGGAGAACGAGTTCCATACACTCGTTTAATGGCTTTTTGGCCGCATTCTGCTTTAATAATTGGATCATACTTTGTATTTAATGTTTTTTTAAAAACATGAAACTCGTCAGGAACAACTTCGCCTTTAACTACTGATTCACCAAGGCCATATGATGAAGTTATAACTATTGAATCTTTAAAACCTGTTTCTGTATCAACCGTAAACATAACACCAGCTGATGCTTTATCTGAACGAACCATGTATTGAATTGCTACAGACAAAGCAACTTTGGTGTGATCAAAGCCTTTTTCAATACGATACATAATTGCACGATCGGTAAATAACGAAGCAAGGCAATTCTTATATGCCTTTAATAACGCTTGAGTGCCTTGAATATTTAAATATGTTTCTTGCTGCCCTGCAAAAGAAGCTCCTGGTAAATCTTCTGCTGTAGCAGAAGACCTTACTGCAACAGCACAATTTTGTATCTTTTTGCGCAAACATAATTCTTGATAACACGTTACTATTTCAGATGATATTTCTTCTGGCAAAAGAGCTTCTACAATAAGCTCTCTTATCGCTTTACCAATGATCTGTAATTTTTTTAACGAAAGATTACTTCCATCTTTAAAGCACTCTTTGATCTTTTTTTCTAAATTATTCTTTTTAAGGTGCAACCAATAAGCATCTGCCGTTACTGCAAAACCGGTTGGAACAGCTATTCCTTTTTTACTTAAGTCAGTAATCATTTGCCCAAGCGAAGCTGTTTTTCCACCAACAAGAGCTACATCTTTTAATGATACTTCTTCAAAAAGACGAATATACTTCATAAAAATCCCTCATGAACACAAATTGCAATTCAAGATATTTAGTGTATACATGAGGGACAAAAAAATATATGAATTATTTACTATTATAATTCTTCAGGTTGACCATCAATAAATTGTCTACTAGTACACTCGCTAAGTGCACATATACAAGAAGATGTAGCAAAGAAATTAACACACTCTGAAGGAATCAATCCCGGAATACAATATGGTGCACAACAACCGCACACACATGCTAAAGAAGCATGAGCCATAAAACGATTTATCAAAAACTTCATGAAAGCTTCTGTTATTTTTTCTCTATCATCTATTGTCTGTGGAGAAGTTTTATTATATTTATCATACATTTTTTTGGACATTACCATATTTTCAGTAAAAAACAAAGGCACTTTCATACATTCTAAAAAAAGATATGCCCCACCATAACGCATACACATATCATATATTTCGGTATTATCTCACGCTAAAGATGCACTCGGAACTAAACAAGCTATAGCTATTAATAATCTTTTCATAAAAACCTCCTAACTTATTTTATTAATCTCTTGTTAATGGTTGCTGCATAATAACTGCTTGTTCTTTATATTTTAAACATGCCAATGAAGCAGCTGCACAACCACCCAAAATTGATATAGCTTTAGAATTCCAATATAAAGCACATATTGGAGCACACGTTGCGGTATATAAACATAAATCTGTACAATGTTTATGTACTTCACTAGATTCATCACACATTTTATCTAAAAAATGTGCTGTAACCTGCATTGATTGCTGAGAGAAATCATATTCATCAGATTCGCTCATTGCTACTCTTGTTACCTCTTTAGCAAAATCGATAGCCACGAAAGATAATTTTTCTAAAGTTTGATGTATAACCTCCATAGTTGCAAACCACATTAATGGATTATTAGATTCGGCAGTAACTATATTTTCAGAAACAGTTAATAACAATAAAAAAAACCTTAACGGTCTAACTTTAATCATAAAACCTCCATAAAATTTATAAAATAATATATTTATATACTATCAGAATATAAATATAATGCAACCTAAGCTTGAAAATTCAAAAAAGTCCTCAAATACATATAAACTTTGTAAAAACCCTTAAAAATGCCTTTTTCATATAAAAATCGATGTATAGATGAGAGAAAAAAATATAGAAATTATTTAATAAATTACCGACGCCATTTTTTGAATCTTTATCTATCTATTACAAGAGGCTTATAGGAAGAATAAGAAAATAGATCAATATCATGACAAATCATAAGAATAGTTAAATTACGCTCTTGTTGTAATTGTTGTAAAAACTGCATAACCATTTTTGTATTCTTATCATCAAAAGCAGCTGTCGGCTCGTCAAGCAAAAGAAATCGAGTACTTTCATGAATGCTCATAGCAATAGCACTCATTTGACGCTGTCCACCTGACATTTTTCCCACAGGGATAGTAGGGGGAATACCAAAGGTATCATAAAAAGAAAGCAGAGTACCTACAACAGGTAATGATTGCAAAAAAGGATGGCTAGCACAATGCGCTAGTTGCATATTTTCTAAAAAAGTATGTTGTGGAGCAAGGACATCATCAAAATGCTGCGGAACAGTTCTTATAACACGTTGTGCATAATCTTTATGCTCAGCTGACCCACATTCAACAATCTTATCTTCAAACTGTAAAGTACCTTCTACCCTTGTCTGCAAAGGAATATTTCCTGTAATCAAGGAAAACAAAGTCGATTTCCCAGAACCATTTTTTCCTTGTACAAAATATAAACCTGGCTTTTCCCATCCGTAGGAAAAATTTTCAAAAATTGGTTCTTGTATTAAATAAGAAAAAGTAAGGTTTTTAATATGAAGAACAGCCATTTTAAACCCCTAACTGATCGTTATAGTGTAATTCAAGCCCCTGAAAGTGAGATACCACAGCAGCTATAATTACCAGTGCCTGCACTAACGGGAATAACTTAAGATCAAAACCACATTTTAATAATAACTGCTGAAGAAAAAGATAAAAAATCACACCAACCAAAGGTGAAAAAACCGCCCATTTTTGCTTTTTGATAAACAACTTTCCCATAATTAAACAGGTAATTACTAAAAGTACCATACCGTTGCCACTGGTAGCATCAACAAAATTATTTGATTGCGCAAACAAATATCCAGAAAGTCCGGCAAGTGAATGCGCTATTATTACTCCTGCAGTATAAACGTATGCCCCATCCATGCGATGATAACGAAAAAACTTCTTGTTAATTCCATACACAGCACAAGCATATCCTAATTGACGCCTGCTAAGTAGAAAACAAAAAACAAAAACCACAGCCACTATACAAAACATTGCAGATTGTTCTGAAAAATAGTTTGTTTGCAAAAAAGATGGTAATCCTGCTAATGACCTATTAGAAGTTCCCATCATAAGCAAAGTAAGTCCCTGCATACATCCGACCATGACGATACTTGAAAGCAGATGTGGAAATTTTAACTTCTGTACCAATAACGTTGTTCCATATCCAACCAACGCACCTCCAGCTAATGCTACAAAAAGAATCCCTGCCAGTCCTAAAATTCCTGAAATTGATGGTGCATACGTCAAAAATAAATATGCAGAAACCGCTCCAAAACTGAATGCTGATTCAAGTGCAATATCAGGAAGCTTCATAAGCGAAACGGTAATGTATCCCCCCAGAACAAGAGGAATATATACTACCGCTTGTGTGCAAGCTTGCACTAATGCTGTTACTACACTATTCATTTACTTACCCTTATTAATACGCATTTTTGAATACAAATTATACTGGTCTTCAGGCAGCGCAACTTGCTGTTTTGGGGCAGCAGTTTTATTGACGGTAAAATAAAAAGGGCTTATTGAACGAATGGCAATATCTTTAACATGTGTTCCTTGTAAAAACTCTGTCACTTGCAGTGCCATTTGAACACCATAGTCTCGTTCATTAACACCATAAGAAAGAGCTGCACCCTTATAATTGGAATCAAGTTCTGAAGTAAAAAGTGTAATACCTTTTTGATTACATATTTTAATAAGCACATCCATAGCTGAACAGATCACGTGATCAGTGAGTGTCATAATAAGATCGTGGTTATCTAAAAAACCGATAATTTTATTTTGCACTTCATTAACACTGGTAATAGGTAATACATCAACCAAAACATTATATTTTTTAAATGCTTCTTTTATTTTTTCAATTTCACTTTCAAAACTTTGGCTTGCATTAACATCATAAACAATCATCGGTTTTTTTACTTTTTCAATCTCCATTAACAAACCTATTTGATCATTATAATCATAACCGTCCGTAATCCCAGTAACCATCTTATGGTCATCAAGTAATCCCGCACGTGTAGGATCAGAAACTGCTACAAAAAAAAGTGGTAATATTACTGATTCATTAATATAGCGCTTGTTAATTGAAGCTTTAAGCATTTGAGAAGCGCCTGTACCAACTGCACATACACAATCATACTGCTTTGCTATCATTTCCTCTGCTTGACCTTTCATAAGGACTTTATTACCCCCTGCATTAAATACATCAATAGATGCATGCGGGAATGTTTTTGAAAGCATTTCCTTAAAACCTTGCTCTATCTGATCCATTGAAGGATGCACTGCTGGCACCAGTAAAGCTACACGCTTTTGAACTAACAACTCATGGGCATTTTTTGTAGTACGGGTATAGCCATAATACAATAAACCACCGCCTACTAGGCCCAACACAAAAACTATTATTCTTGAACGTAAAGATTCCATGATATATTCCTGATTTTTTAACATGTAGATATTTTTAACATTATATTGTTGTGCATTTTTGATAATTAAAAAACGCCAACAAAGAGGTAAGAAATTATTTCTTAAAAAGAGAAAGGATTAGGCCAAAGGCCACCAAGAAAAACGGCTTACCACCAGAAAAGATGCGAAAACACTAGAGCTTGAGGCCCTCAACATTCTTGAAAATGTTCCATGATTTTTCATGTGTTTCCTTAAAAAGTGGTTTCAAAGTTACTATTCACCATATAAAACTAATTCTTTTAAGTCAATACACCCTTAGAGGATCACAGCTCAGGCTTAATTATTTCTGTCTGTCAAAAAAACACATATCGTTAAAATATGATAAACTTTAAACCGAGGTTATTGCTCAAAATATGAGCTTTTTATGGAGGTTTTTATGAAAAGAAATTTTTTTTTAATGGTTATTTTACTGTGTTTTTATCATACAATTATAACTGCAAGTAGTCAGATTATACAAGCTTCTCAAGTGGTAAAAATTGCTCAAAAATGTTTAAGTGTCTATTCATTTTTAAAAGACCATTTTTTAGCCAGAATCGACTCTACAGAACTTGATTTTAACACTATAAACATAGTTCCTACTGAAATCACAAACTACATAACAAGCTATTACCAACCCGCTACAAACAATGCACCCCAAACACTTGATGATTGCGCAGATCAGATCGCATGCCCACAAGGACTTGTGATCATGCTTTATGGACCTACCGGCACAGGAAAAACTGAATTAACAAAAGCTCTGGCAAAATACTATACCTCATCCTGCAAGCTTTTTACTCTTGACAGCAATACAACTCCTGAAGCATTTGAACGGTCATTAGAAAATATTAAATATAAAATAGTATTTTTAGCTACACAAAAATTTTTTAAAAAAACAGATAAACCTATGGCTATTATTGCATGTAATGAAATTGATGGCATAACATATGCAGGGACTAAGACTAATGCAAAAAACAGCAAACTAGCAAAACTCTTAAAGTTTATCGATGTCATGAGAAATTTTAATGTGGCAATTATTTTTACCTCAAACAACGGGCCTGATACACAAAATGAACATGGTGAAAAATTTTATGACGAAGCATTTTTACGAAGAGTGAATCAATCATTTGAGATAAAAAATTTATCAGAACAGCACCTAGATGCACTTTGTCTTTTTTATCAAACCAAGCCCCTTAGAGATATGATTTTAGGATACTATACACACACCTATGGCAACATAAGAAGCGAAGATAAGACACATTTAACTATCTGCACAGCCAATTTAGCTAGAGTAGCTCAATTCAATTTACAAGAACAGTTCTTCAATTTTTTAAAAGAAGAACAGTTCTCTGCAGCTGAGGTACAAAAATTCTTTGAATATGCACACCAAGCACAAAAAGGGAAAAGTACGACAAAATCTATTGCCTTAAGCGATATCCCTAGGCTGTGGCCATTAGAACTTTATTTGGAAAAGAAAAATCTTGCATTTTTAAAATATTTTTTGCCTGTTCGTTCAAGTGCACCTCACATAGTGGCACTTAGCACTCTCTTAGTTTCAGTATCTATTTTTTATAAAATAGCAGAAAAATCACCCTGTCTACAAAAAGCCTTGCAAAAGCGATTAACTGAATCAGCAATACGCGCTTTAGGTGTAGCAAGCGGTGGGGCATTTCTTATTTATTACATCACCTACTTTACCATAAAACGCTTTAATATTCCCAATCATTATGACGTTGCAGAAAGCATTATTCAATTGATCAAAAAGAATCAAGAATATGTAGAACGGTATGCAATACTACAAGAATCTTCTTTGCAAGAAGCTCTTGAAAAAATGACAAGAGACAAATAAAACAAACATTTTATAACAGTGTAGCACCCAATAATAAATACAATTACATACTTAAAAAGGTATTACACTATTTTTCACTTTTCTTTTTGTTTTTTTTAGCAATACTTAGGTAACTATTTTATA
>VFQT010000650.1_pt1 | contig 48675 bp, 42 predicted proteins | sample 3512381 | NCBI WGS metagenome assembly VFQT01 (sample SAMN10412376, study PRJNA504923) | tailings metagenome | isolation source: Relicate 2 Philex TSF3 active mining site | place: Philippines: Tuba, Benguet | collected 2017-08-29 | reverse complement strand
TGCATGCTTGCCCGAGATGTAGGCATCATCAGTGACAACAATGTCGCAGGTGTCGTCACGACCGATGGTGAGGGTGCTCGAGAGCACATGCCGTGCACCGCGGTGTTGACGTGGCTCGACGATCACGAATGACAGCACGCCCTTGTCGGTTGAAACCGTGTCGGATGCGCTGAACGCATGCCAGCCGCGAGGAGCAGCTGGCGTGCGCACTTCGCTCCATACCGCCCACAAGATGCGACCGAAGAACAAGTACAACAACACCAACAACAAGTAGTTGACGGTGTCGGGCAGTTGGTCGGTCATCGGAGGTGAGTGTCGCCTTACGAGGCCTCGAAGGTGATGGTGACAGCACCGAGACCGATCACATCACCGTGGCGCAGAATCTGTTCGCCCGTCACCGCCACACCGTTCACCTTGGTGCCGTTCGTCGACCCGAGGTCGCGCACCACCACCTCGCCGGCTGCGCACACGAACTCTGCATGGCGACGCGACACGTTCGAGTCGTTCACCACCACGTCAGAGTCGAGGCTGCGGCCCATCACATAGTGACCTTCACGAATCTCCACTCGTTGACCGCCGGGCAGGGTGAGAACGGCCGGTGGCCGGTCGAACGCGTCATGCACCACGGTGAGGGTGGGAGCTGCAGGTGCCGGAGCGTCAGGGGTAGTCGGTTCCGACACGGCCGGTGCGGGGGAGCCTTGGTTGACGTTTCGCGCTTCGATCTCGAAGCGGCCCTTCTTCAGGTCGGGGTTCGTGTGGAAGGCCACCCGGGGCTTTCCGTCGACGTGGTAGCCCTCTTGAGAGACGTACTCGCGCAGGGCAATGGTGAGTTCTTGGTGGAGCGCGGGCTCGAGGTCGGCAAAGCCCTCACGGTCTGCGGGGGAGAGCTGCACCAAATAACTGTTGGGCACCACCCGGCGACCCTGGGCGTCGACATGTCGCTCGGCGTCGACCACTTGGAGGAGGCGCCGGCCGATCTGCAGGGGCTTGATGCCGCTACGGAAGGCACGGGAGAAGAGGCCGTCGAACACGTTCTCGATGCGCCGTTCCACGGTGCCTTTTGCCATGCGGGAAAGGGTAGTGGGGCGACCGAGTGGGCTGTGGGCAAGCGATTGGTACGCTCACAGACCTACTCGCGCGAGTGGCGGAATGGCAGACGCGCTGGCTTCAGGTGCCAGTGTTCGCAAGGACGTGGGGGTTCAAGTCCCCCCTCGCGCACCATCACAGCCGACGATGGAATCGGAAGTGACAATGCTCTCGGGAGGGGACGACGGTGAGCACTGAGACGATGCAAGCCATCTATGCAGCCATCGTGAGCTTGGTGTTTGTGGCGTCTGTGTATCGCCTGGGCCGAAAGCAGAAACTCAGTTTTCGTTACACGGTTGGTTGGCTTGGCCTCGGGCTTCTCGGTGTCGTGGCCGGACTGTTGCTTCCGTTGGCGGAGCCCCTTGCCAGTCAGCTGAACATCTCTCCTGCTGCGCTCCTTGCCATCGGTGCCGTGATCTTGTTGCTGGTGTTGTGCGTGCAGTTGTCCATCAGCATTTCAGGACTCCAGGAGCAGGTTCGTACTCTTGCTGAAGAGTCGGCGTTTCTCCGGCACGAACTCGACGAAGTTCGTCAACAGCGATAACTCATTCGGAAACGTTGTCGCCCGTACGTCGCAACGAGATCCAATTCACTCGCAGTTCGCCCAGTCCTTTGTAGAAGGTGCGTATCTCCATCTCACCCCAGACTTCGTCGGTCACAGTGATGGAGAGAGTGGACGTCGACTCACGCCCTGCAGAATCGGGAAGCTCGAGGCTTGTCAGGACTTGCGCAGATTTCGGCATGTACACGTCGACGGCGCCGGATTGCGGTGACGACGTGGTGAAATTGATGGTGGCCTCGTAGTTTCCCGGCGGAACGCGCCAGTAGGGCCCGTAGGTGAAGACCCCGGCCGGATCCCCAACAGACGCAACTCTGCTCAGGTTGTCGGTCGTTCCAATTGTCGAAGTCAGTCCAGTCCCCGGCCATGTCATCTTCGGATACGGCAGATCTGCGAACGACGAGTACAGGAAGACACTCACGATCAGTGGCGACGCGACCGTGAGAAGCACCACCTGTCGCTGCCGGGATGTGAGTGACGTCAGTGCACCGACAGTCAGAAGAACAAGGAACATTGTCAGCATGGCAAAGTTCGGGAAGAAACTGAATGCCCACCGATAGTCGCGCCAGTGCGGGAGAACTGTCTCGAACTCTCGCCAGAACACCGAATAGGTACCGATCCAGCCGTCGAAGGTGTGCGGCAACATCAGGCGCTTCTGGATGAAGACGGCAACCAGGTGTCGCAGTTGCACCAGCACTCCAACGACCAAAACCACCACAGTGGCTCGATGTGATGATGCCGAAAGTTTGGCAAGACCCAGAACGGTGACAGCAAGGAAAGCAGTCGAGGACGCCCACCCGAATCGGCCGTTGAAGCTCAAGCCGCCGTAGAGATTCCAGTGAGTCGAATTCGGAATGAGCACCGACAACATGACTGCAAATGTGGTGAGAGTCGCCAACGCTCTTTCGCGTGCGAGCCGTACGAGGTAGTACCCACCAACAAAGTGCAGCGGCTGTTGAATGAGCATCCCTTGGTTCTGGTCGAAGAACAGACCGAGGAATTGCATGATCGCCATCCGGTTGAACATGACGTCACCCGAGGAGTACGGCCCAGATGGATTTCCGAAGGCGTAGATGTTGTAGCCAGCGAGCAGCAGTAGCGAGACCAATGCTGGCGCTCCGAACAGGAGTGCTGACTGTCGCCAGTCACCTGTTCGTGAGTGTGTCCACCACAGCGCTGCCAGCAGCAGAAACATCGGAAGACCGAAGCGAATGTGGAGCCAGGGCAAGTAGGCGACAGCGATGGCGATGACAAGAGGAATCCAACGCCGTTCACGATCGCGTGGTCGGAAAAGGAAGGTGATCGCCGACAACATGATGACGCCTGCCGGAATGTCGGGGTAGATCTGGGTTCCCCCGGTCACGAAAGGCAGTGCCACGACGAGAGGCAGAACAGTCAAGAATTGCCGAGTGGGAGAGAGATTCGTTGTTGCGACAAGTCTCACGAGGAGGATCACCACGAGAGCCGCCATCGCGATCATCGCAATTCGGGCGCCGATTTCGCCGCCAAACAGATACGGAACGGCAAGCAGAATTGGCAATCCGATGTTGTGGACATTGAACAATCCACGGGGCCCAATCTCGGCGTGCGTGTTGTCAGGGTTGGGTGTCGCGTCTCTGGGGGCTAGTCCGGCTGGATAGATCGTTCTGGTCTGAAACTCGCGCGAGTACGGGCCAGTCTGCTCGAGCTCGAATGTCGGAAGTAGTCCGTCGGCAATCACCAAGTAGTGCGGTTCGTCGCCCGTGATGGAATGCAGACCTTCTGATCTCCACATGAACATCGCTGCGACCGACAACGCCACGAACAAGGAAACAAGAAGGGCAGCGAGGCGTTTCCCCACGACGAAGGACGCTAACACGGCTAGCGTGTCTGGCTCGGAGGCACGATGAATCTCGACAAGCACAACGTTCTCGTGATGGTGCCGGCGTTCAACGAGCAAGAGTCCGTCGGTGCAGTGCTGGAAGACCTTCGTCGGCACGGCTTCCGGGTGGTGTTGATCAGTGACGGAAGCACTGATGCCACCTCGCAGATCGGCCGAGCCATCGGTGTTCCGGTGCTGTCTCTTCCGATCAATCTCGGTGTCGGAGGTGCGTTGCGAGCAGGGTTTCGTTTCGCCCTCAGACACGGCTACGAAGCGGTCGTGCAGGTTGATGCTGACGGGCAACATCCCGTTGCAGAAATCGAACACCTCATCGCAACGGCAAACGAATCAGACGACGACATGGTGATCGGCAGCCGCTTTGTCGACGGGCCTACCCTCATGCACGTGTCGGTATTGCGACGGGTGGTGATGCGAGTGCTGGCTCGGTCAGCCTCCGCTGCAGCAAACCGCCCGATCACCGACTCGACGTCGGGTTTTCGAGTGATCAAGCGACCGCTTCTTGATCAGTTCTCGCACCACTTCGCCACCAACTACCTGGGCGACACGTACGAAGCGGTGGTATCTGCGGGTCGTGCCGGATACCGCATCGTCGAGGTGTCAGCATCACTCCGTGATCGTGAGTTCGGGGAGTCGACAGCATCGACTGGGTCAGCCGTTCGCTTCACCTTGAAGGGACTCGGCGTGGCGTGTCTCGGTTTGCACCGAAAGTTGGCGCCGCGCGACTGATCGTCAACGTCCTAGCGGCACCACTTTCATCGTGCCGGCTTCCCGAACGAAGTTTCGGCCATCAAGAACGACAGTCACGCCGGGGAGATCGTCGTTGCGTAGTACCGCGTATTCGGGATGGTCTGCTTGCACGATCGCCGCGTCAGCTCTATCTCCGTAGGAAAAAGGCTCCAGGCCTTCGTGTCTCAGCTCCTCGTCGGTGTACATCGGATCGTGCACCACAGCAGTTGCGCCGCGCGCCTCCAGTTCACGAACAGTCGGGAAGACACCCGAAAAGGCGGTCTCTTTCACGCCACCTCGGTACGCCGCGCCAAGGACCACCACTTTCTTGCCCGTCAGAGGACCGACGATGCTCTCGAGTCTGGCAACCGTGTGTTCGGGCATTGCAGCATTCGCCTCGCGTGCAGCTCGCACCACGGTTGCTTCGGGATCGTTCCACAGATACATCCGCGGATAAATCGGGATGCAGTGACCACCGACAGCAATTCCAGGACGATGAATGTGACTGAACGGCTGGCTGTTGCACGCATCAATCACCGCGTAGACATCGATCCCGTTCTGTTGGGCGAAAAGAGCGAACTGGTTTGCCAGAGCAATGTTCACGTCGCGGTAGGTGGTTTCGGCCAACTTTGCCATCTCCGATGCCTCGGGGCTACCGAGGTCCCAGACGCCGTTCGGTCGTGGAAGGTCGGGACGGTCGTCGAATTCGAGAACGGCCGAATAGAACCTCACTGCAGCTTCACCGCACGCAGGCGTGAGACCACCCACGAGTTTCGGGTATCGGCGTAGATCTGCGAACACTCGACCCGTGAACACACGCTCGGGACTGAAAGCAAGATGAAAATCGCTGCCCGCCTTCAGTTCGCTTCCTTCCTCGAGCATCGCGGCGAAACGGTTGCGGGTGGTGCCAACGGGGAGGGTGGTTTCGTAGCTGACCAGGGTTCCCTTCTTCAGGCCTTTGGCAACATCGCGGGTTGCAGCATCCATCCAGCCGAAGTCGGGCACACCGTCTTGATCGACGAACAGAGGAACAACGATCACGACTGCATCCGAGTCGGCAACAGCAGCAGGAGTGTCGGTGGTGGCGCGCAAATGTCCGTTCACTGCCACCACCGACAGCTTCTCCTGAAGGAGAGATTCCCCCGGGAACGGTTCGAGCCCAGCATTGACAAGCTCGACCGTGCGGGGATTCACGTCGCAGCCCACCACGTCATGACCCATTTCGGCGAATTGCACCGCGAGTGGGAGTCCGATCTTTCCAAGGGCAACGACCGCAATTTTCACGGTTAAACCCTAGCCGCCCCGCTTCCTAGACTCATGAGGTCATGGTGTTGCGGGGTGGTGAATGAAGGTTCTCAGCGTGGTCGGTGCACGACCTCAATTCGTGAAGCTCGGACCTGTTCACGCGGCGCTGACGGCAGCCGGTCACCAACATGTCATCGTGCACACCGGCCAGCACTACGACCACGGCATGTCTGATGTTTTCTTCGATGATCTGAGAATTCCCGCACCAAACGAGAACCTGGCGGTCGGATCTGGGCCTCATGGTCAACAGACCGGTCAGATGCTCGAGCGGCTCGAGCGATCGTTTCTCGCACATTCCCCTGATTGGGTACTTGTGTATGGCGACACCAATTCGACACTGGCGGCAGCAATAGCCGCGGTGAAGATCCATCTTCCCGTGGCTCACCTCGAGGCGGGCCTTCGTTCGTACAACCGCGCAATGCCAGAAGAACACAACCGTGTGTTGACCGACCATGCTTCTGATCTTCTCCTTGCCCCCACGGAAGTAGCCATGCGGCACTTGTCCGACGAGGGACTTGCGAACAGGTCTGTGCTTGTTGGAGACGTCATGACCGATGTCTGTCTCCAAACTCGCGATGAAGTCGCGAAGAACCCTCCTGTCATGCCAGATGGCTGGACAGCCGGTGAGTCCTACGTGGTGGCAACGATCCATCGACAAGAGAACACCGATGACCCCTCGCGACTCAGATTGATCTCTGCCTATCTGTCGAAGTCAACATTGCCGGTTCGGCTTCTTGCGCACCCCCGACTTCGCGCCAAGGCGGCAGAGCACGGCATCGTTCTCGACAGTGGCTCTGTCACCGTGTACGAACCCCTCGCGTATCCGCAATTGGTCGGTGCTGTGATGGGTTCGGTCGGTGTGGTCACAGACTCGGGAGGTCTGCAAAAGGAAGCATTCCTTCTGGATCGGCCTTGCGTGACCGTTCGTACCGAAACTGAGTGGGTGGAAACCGTCGACGCTGGCTGGAACACTCTCGATCCTCAATGCATCTGCAACATAGAGTCTGCGCTCGTTGCGCCGGGTGCAGTTGTGAAGCCCACTCCCTACGGAGACGGAAACGCCGCACGAGAGGTCGTTCGTGCTCTCGAGGGAGTTCGCTCATGAACTTGAGCGAACAGGAGCGCGCGCAACTCCGCGCCTGCAGTGCCGTGCTCACGTTGAACCGGCGAGAACTCGAATGGGCAGCAGAGCAGCCTCGAGATGTGCTCGGTTTTGAACTGTGCGATGAAGTACGGAAGGCGCTGACTTCGGCACCCGTTCCCGGCGAGAGCAGCCTGGTTCGCATGACGACGTATCTGCCTGCGTGGATTCAGTATGTCGGCCAACGAGCTGTTCTCTTGTTCCCTTCACTGTCACGGCGCATTCTTCGCGGTACCGGACTTCATCACCAGATGTACTGATTGTCATGAGTTCTGGCGAGATGAGACACAAAGTTGTGGTGATACATGCACTTCGGCCGACGAGTCGACAAACGACAATCGATCACTTGTTGAGTTTTCGTGAACACCTGCCCAATGCAGACGTCCAGTACCTTCACTTCCAACAACCTCTTCCAGATGAGTGCCGTGATGTCGAACCTGACCTCGTTGTTATCAACTACGACTTTCTGAACTACAGGTTCTCGCCCTTGTGGCCATTCATGAAGCGTCGGCACAAGCAACTTGCCGATCGTGCAAAAAAGGTCGTCGCAATCGCTCAAGATGACTTCTGGGCGAACAAGTTGCTCGATGACTGGTGTATGGATTGGGATGTCGACCGGATCCTCACGCCGATCGACACAGATCGTGAGGTGTTGTATCCACGGTCGATTCGTTCGAAAGAGTTCCGCACAGGTCTGACGGGCTATGTGAAATCGGGACCACCACCAGTGACAGCAGCTCTTCGTGATCGACCGATCGACCTTGGTCAGCGAGTTCGAGACATGCCGCCCCATCTCGGCCGGTTGGCTCAGGCCAAGGCGGTGCAGGCGGTCACCATGGCAGATGCTGCACGGGCCGCCGGATTTGTGGTTGATGTGTCAACTCGTGTCGAAGACTCATTTCTCGGCACCGCTTGGTTCGAATTCCTCGCATCGTGCAAGTTCACCGTTGGCATGAAGGGGGGGGCGAGTCTCCACGACCCACGGGGGCTCATTCACACCAAGGTCGAGTCGTACCGAGGCAGAAGACCCCATGCCACGTTCGATGAGATCGAAGCGAAGTGTTTTCCAGGCAAAGATCTGAAGCATGAGTTCACGGCGATCAGTCCGCGGCTCTTCGAATCGGCTCTTGCCGGAACCTGCCAGATCCTGCAGAGGGAGGATTACCTCGGTGTACTCGAGCCGTGGTGTGACTATCTGCCTCTCGAGAAAGACTTCACGAACATTCATCAGGTCACCGCTGCAATGCGTGATCTCGAGCAATGCCAAGAGATCGTTGAGAATGCAAAGACTGCGCTTGTTGATTCGAAGTTGTTCGATTACTCGCATCTTGTCCATACAACGACGGACGGTCTCCTAGGACAGCCCTCGATTTCTGACGACGCGTGGATGTCTCTTGCTGCTTATCTGCGTCGATCAGCCGATGTCTTTGCGTCTGCTGGGCCAGAACTGTTCGATGTAGCACTCCACCTCATCAACGAGACGATCGTCGCTCGCGTCAAGAAGACCGATGCCGTTGTGGCGAGAAGAGTGCTCGAGCTCGTTGAGACATCTGCAATGTCTCAGTGGTATTGCGAGATAGCTGAACTCGTGTCGACAGACTCTCTTGCTAAAAGGGCCCCTTGGACGTGGCGACCAGTAGTGGTGGGAGATGAAAGATGACACACCACGAATGCGATGTTGTGATCGTCGGAGGTGGAATTGTCGGCTTGGGCATTGGTGTGGGACTGCTGAGGCAGTCACCACAGCTTCGCGTCACAGTTCTTGAGGCAGAGAACAAATTGGCCGCCCATGGAAGTGGCAGAAACAGTGGCGTTCTGCACGCTGGCTTCTACTACTCACCCGATTCGCTCAAGGCAAAGTTGACCCGGGTTGGGAATGAGATGCTGAAGAGTCTGTGCCACGACGAGGGAATTCCTGTACGCACATGCGGGAAAGTGGTCGTGACCAAGAGTGCGGAAGAAGTTCCACAACTTGAAGAACTCCATCGACGCGCAATCGCCAACGGCGTAGACGTGAGGTTGATTGATACATCCGAACTTGCAAGGTACGAGCCATTGGCTCGTACGCATGAGGTGGCACTGTGGTCACCAAACACTGCAGTCGCAAGTCCGAGCGCCGTGACCGATGCCGTGGCAAAGGTGTTTGAGCGTCTGGGTGGCATTCTCGAGACTTCGCGTGAAGTCTTGAGAATTGAAGGCACCACCGTGGTACTGCGCGATGGCTCGCTTCGTCACGCCGCCCATGTGGTCAATTCCGCCGGTCTGTATGCAGACAAACTCGCCCACACAGCGGGTGTTGGACTCGGTTATCACGTGCTGCCATTCAAGGGCATCTACCTCTACGGCAATGACTCTGCGCCAGCAATCAATCGACATGTGTATCCGGTGCCGGATCCCCGAAACCCGTTCCTGGGTGTGCATCTGACCGTGACAGTGGACGGACGAGTCAAGATTGGTCCTACTGCAATACCAGCACTATCAAAGCAGAACTACAGCAAGTTCGGAAACATCAAAGCAGGGGAGCTGGCATCTGTTGCTCGTCTGCTTCCACAGTTTCTTGTCAGTAAGCATCACAATGGCTTTGACTTGATCAAATCCGAAGTGCCGAAGTACCTGCGGCGCGTTCTGGTGAAGCATGCGACTGAACTGGTACCCACGGTGAGATCGGAATCCTTCACTGAATGGGGAAAGAGCGGAATTAGGGCGCAGTTGTTCAATCAACGAGAGAAGAAACTGGAGATGGACTTCGTAGTGGAACTTGCCGAAAATCAAACTCACGTGCTGAATGCTGTGTCGCCGGCCTGGACTGGGTCGCTGAGTTTTGGAGAACATGTCGCTGCTGAGGTTCTGAAACGGATGTAACGATCGAACGGAGGCCTGTCCCTAGACTGTCCTTTGTAGGTCTAAGGAGTGCGTTTTATGGAACTTGACGGAAGAAGTGTTCTCGTAATCGGTGGCGCAGGCTTCATCGGAAGCCACGTCGTCGAAGAGCTCCTCAAGACCCGCGTCGGACGTGTCATCGTCTATGACAATTACGCCCGAGGCAAGGCCAGCAACATCCATGAGTCTCTCACCGATCCTCGCTGTTCGGTCTTCGAGGACGGCGGAGACATACGTGAAGTCGACGTTCTCAACAAGGCAATGCAAGGTGTGGACGCAGTCGTGCATCTTGCTGCCATGTGGTTGCTTCACTGCAAGGACTATCCCAGAACTGCATTCGATGTGAACATCGCGGGCACGTTCAACGTTTTGGAGGCCTGCGTGAACAACGGAATCGAGCGTCTCGTCTACTCATCGTCGGCTTCCGTGTACGGAGATGCAGTTGAAGTACCGATGCTTGAGACACACCCTTTCAACAACAGAAATTTCTACGGGGCGTCGAAAATCGCCGGGGAAGCAATGTGTCGAGCGTTCCATGATCGCTACGGCTTGAGTTATGTCGGTCTGCGCTACATGAACGTTTACGGACCGCACCAGGATCAGACAGCGGCATACACCGGCGTGATTCCGATCATGCTCAACAAGATCGACGCAAATGAGGCACCTGTCATCAACGGCGATGGATCACAGGCGTACGACTTTGTGACCGCCCGTGACACCGCACGCTGCAACGTTCTGGCCCTGCAGGCCGAGGTAGAAGACGAGTTTTACAACGTAGGAACCGGCGTCCAGACCAGCATCAAGGAGCTGTGTGATCTCATTCTTGAACTTCGGAAGTCGGATCTGAAGGTGACATACAATCCTTACAGTCCAGAGGACGCTCGGCGCCTCGTGCAAAACCGCATTGGATCACCTGACAAAGCCGCCAGAGATCTGGGATTCACCTATGAAGACGACTTGACGACCGGCCTCTTGAACCTCATTGAGTGGCGGAAGAACAACAAGGGTCGTTACTGATGCCTGATCGTCAGATCCAGATCTCGTTGCCGAGCACTGGTGACGAAGAGTGGAACGCAGTTCGTGGACCACTCGAATCGGGCTGGTTAACGCAGGGGCCACAGGTTGCTGAATTCGAGAGGCGTTTTGCCAAACGTCATGACGCCCGGCATGCCCTCGCTGTGACGAGCTGCACCACGGGTCTCCATCTGGTTCTCGCTGGTCTGGGGGTGGGGCCCGGAGATGAGGTCATCGTTCCGGCATTCACATGGGTTGCGACAGCGAACGTCGTTCTCTACTGCGGGGCCACACCGGTACTCGCCGATGTCGATCCGCTCACGTTCAACATAGACCCGACCGACATTGCGCACCGCGTGACCGGCCGGACCAAAGCTGTCATCGTGGTGCATCTTTTCGGGTTGTGTGCCGACATGGATTCGATTCGACAGGTCGTTCCGGAGGACATCCCGATTATCGAAGACTGCGCCTGTGCTGCCGGCGCAACATATAAGGGAAGACCAGCAGGAACTCTCGGCACAGCAGGGGTGTTCTCTTTCCACCCGCGGAAGTCGATCACTACCGGTGAGGGCGGAATGGTCACCACCAACGATTCCTCTCTGGCTGAGGTATGTGATCAATTGCGTAATCACGGAGCATCGGTTTCGGAAGAGACTCGGCATCGGGGACCGAGACCGTACTTGCTTCCGGACTTCAATCTTCTCGGGTTCAACTATCGAATGACCGACCTCCAGGGGGCGGTGGGATTGGTGCAGTTGACCAAGCTTGATGCGTTCATCGCAGAGCGTGAGAAATGGGCTCGGTTCTACGCTGACAAGCTCTCCCACATCCCATGGCTGAGGATGCCGTCGTTCCCGGTTGACGGCCAGCACGCATGGCAATCGTTCGTCACGTTCGTTGATCCCGAAAGGTCTCCCATGCCGCGGAACGGCATAATGGAGAAACTCCAGGACGCAGGTATCTCAACTCGTCCCGGAACACATGCGGTGCACATGCTCGGCTACTACGCCGACCGTTACGGATTCAGGCCGGATGACTACCCCGGTGCACGGGCCTCGAATGACCAATCAATGGCCATCCCGTTGCACAACAGGATGACTGCCGACGACTACGAATACGTCGTTAGTGCGCTAACGAGTCTCTGATCATGTGCGGAATCTGTGGAACCCTCGAATTCAAGGGTGGAGAGGTTTCTCCGGTTCTCTTGAAGAGAATGACGGATTCCATTGCTCACCGCGGACCGGACGGTGAGGGCTGGTTCCGCGACAAGAACGTCGGCCTCGGTCATCGACGGCTTGCAATCCTCGATCTTTCCGCCGCTGGTCATCAGCCGATGATCACCGCCGACCGACGGTATGCGCTCACCTACAACGGTGAGATCTACAACCACACCGAGATCAGGGCCGAACTGGAGGCCCTCGGACACCAGTTCAGGTCACGTACCGACTCCGAAGTGGTACTTCTTGCTTGGGCGGAGTGGGGCGCGAAGTGCGTCACCCGTTTCAACGGGATGTTCGCCTTTGCGATCTGGGACTCCCAGACTGAGGAACTTACGCTCGTGCGGGACCGTTACGGCATCAAGCCCATCTACTACGCGGCACTACCGGGATCATTCGTCTTCGGTTCGGAACAGCGGGCCATTGTCCAGCACCCCTCGGTGGGGCACCAGATGGACAAGAAGGCACTGTATGAGTACTTCACCTTCCAGAACATCTTCACCGACCGGACTCTGAACGAGAACATCAAAATTCTCCCAGCAGGCCACTACATGATCGTCGATGGCCGGACCGGCTCCGCACGATCTGTGAGGTACTGGGATTTCCATTTCAGGGAACCAGACAGTCCAGCAGATCCACGAGAGTACGAGGAAGAACTGGACAGGCTTCTTCGTCAGGCTGTTTCGCGACAGCTGCTCTCGGATGTGGAGATTGGTTCATACCTGTCTGGTGGAATGGATTCGGGAACTCTTACTGCTCTTGCCTCGCAGGAACTTCCTTACATCAAGACTTTCACATGTGGATTTGATCTGTCCTCCGCATCCGGTATTGAGCTGGGATTTGACGAGCGCGAACGTGCTGAGGCTATGTCAGCTCTTTTCAAGACTGAGCACTACGAGATGGTGCTCAAGTCAGGGGATATGGAACGTGCGATGAGATCCGTGGTGACCCAGTTGGAGGAACCTCGAGTTGGTCAGAGCTACCCGAACTACTACGTCGCGAGATTGGCGAGTAAGTTCGTCAAAGTAGTTCTCTCTGGTGCTGGTGGAGACGAACTCTTTGGCGGATATCCCTGGCGCTACTTCCCTGGTGCTGAAGCTATGTCCTTCTCAAAATATGTGGACGAGTACTACGCGTATTGGCATCGTCTCGTCAGCAACAGTCAGTTACGACAGCTGTTTAAGCCCATAGCCACAGATGTAGGAGATGTCTGGACACGGGACATTTTTGAAGATGTCTTTAAGACTCATCAAAGTAACCCTGCTAGCGAGAGTGATTTTGTGAATCATTCTCTCTATTTTGAGTGCAAGACTTTCTTGCACGGTCTTCTTGTTGTCGAAGACAAGTTAAGCATGGCACACAGTCTGGAAACGCGGGTTCCTTTTCTTGATAATGATCTCGTCAACTTCGCGATGAACTGCCCAACGGGCCTAAAAGTCCTGAATCTCAGAAGCGAGATGAGGCTCAATGAGAATCAAGTTGGCAATAAGAAGATGTCGTACTTCCAAAAGACGAACGATGGCAAACAGATACTTCGCAAGGTGATGAGTCGCCATATCCCGGTCTCAATAACGAGCAGCGAGAAAAAGGGCTTCTCTTCCCCGGACGCGAGTTGGTTCAAAGGTGAAAGTATTGATTTCGTCAAGCGCCGGCTGCTAACGCCATCCGCACGAATTAATCAGATTCTTGATCCTGAGACAATCCAGCAGCTCGTGGGGGAGCACCTCGCGGGACAGAACAACCGGAGATTACTGATTTGGTCACTACTCTCCCTCGAATACCTCCTCGATCAAGGGTGAACCATTGATTATGGACGGGCAGATTCCACACTCACGACCAACCATTACGGATGATGATCAGGTCCTCGTTGGACAGCAACTGAGTTCTGAATGGCTTGCATCTGGGAGCCGGACGGTGGAGTTTGAAAATCTCGTCGCCCGAAGACACGGTTACGACAGAATTACCTCTGCGAGTTCAGGTCGCGCCGCACTTCAAGTGCTTCTCAAGGCTTCCGATATCGGGAAGGGCGATGAAGTCATGCTCTCTACGTATGTTTGTTCAAGCGTGCTGGAAGCGGTCGTGCAAACAGGCGCCACTCCAATTTTCTATGACATTGACGAGACTTGGTCTCCTTCAGCATCTTCGATAGAAAGTAAGTTGTCACCAAGAACCCGAGTGGTCATTGTCGTTCATATATTTGGAATCGATGGTTCTCTACCCTGCTTGGACCACTTACCAGTATTCGTCATTGACGATTTATGCCAAGCGTATGGTGTTGTGCCGAGGTACTCACCAGGCCATGCATCGTTTTTCTCATTTAATGCCACGAAATGCATCACAACAGGCGAGGGAGGGGCTTTCTTCATTAGATCCGACTTGCAGAAGCGGACGGAACTCGTGAAGTCACGTCTGTCAGATCTTCAAGCAGCACTTGGTGTTTCTCAGGAACGACAATACGACGAGTTCCTCTTGCGGAGAAAAAAGATCGCGCAATTTTACTTATCAGAAATGCCAGACTCAATCCTCGAATCGACACTTAGAGTGTCTGAGAGGACGTGTTGGTTTCGCTTTCCAATAACCATTAAAAATGGCTTTCTGGGTTTCAGTAATGCGATGGCAGCACACGGGGTCTCAGTACGCCGAGGCGTTGACAAATTGCTGCATCTTGAGTTCGGGGAGCAAAGTACATGCAGGAACGCGGAGCGGATTTACGCGGAGACTGCCTCCCTACCGATCTATCCATCCCTTACAGACGGTCAAGTTGAGTTCGTCTGTCGTGCTGTCAAACAATCCTTGAACCTATGAAGTCAGAAGAAAAGACTTGGATTAACGCCCGGTATGACAGGAGACTCAGTGAGAGGGGATTCTCAATTGAGGGACTCGCGTCTGGCACACCCGAGCGGAGGCGAATTCGGTACGAGGTACTCGCAGAGGTGGGGATCTCTTCCGGGTGCTCGGTCCTCGATGTTGGATGCGGTCTTGGTGACTTCGGTTTGTTCCTGCGAGGTAATGGCCTCAACGTCGCCTACACGGGAGTTGATATCAACAGCAATCTTATTGATGAATGTCGACGTCGTCATAGTTGGGGTGACTTCATCGTTGCTGACATTGAGGAAGAGAACCTTGGCAAGCATGATTTTGTTGTGTCATCGTCGTGTTTCAATCTTAAGTTGCATGATGGCGACAACTATCAACAGATAGCGTCAGTTATGGCCTCTATGTTCAGCCATATGAATCAAGGCGTCGCTATCGACATGCTGTCGTCTTGGGTCGACTACAGGGGCAATGCTGAAGAGGCGTTCTACTACGACCCTTCGCAAGTATTTTCCATTGCGAAACAAATCACGAAGCCCGTGCAACTACGACATGATTACCCGTTGTTTGAGTTCTGTATGTATCTCTACCCGGACTTCAAAGGATGGTCATCGAGTGAAACTACATCTGACGTTTGACCTTGATCTCACCGATTATCAGACTGGAAAGTATGTAGATGAGCCAGGTCTGCACTTGAAGCCGATCATGGAAATCCTTGGTGAACTCATGATTCAACGAACGACGTGGTTTGTTCGTATTGACAAGGGCGTAGAAACTCTTTACGGAGGGCAGGCGGCACTTCGGCGCGAGATTGAACGGATTTCGGAGATCGTTCAAGGTTTTGGCCATAAAGTCGGCTGGCATCACCATTCCAGCGCGCGCGCCTGGGATCGTGAGCAGGATCTTGAGACGGAGGTTCTCGAGTTCGGAGAACTAGCGCAGTCGCTTGGATTAACTGTGTGTCGATCTGGTTTCGGCCAAATGACAGAGAGAATCATGCTTTCTCTGTCGAAGCTTGGCTTCGGAGTCGATAGTTCTTGTATAAGTCGTCCCAACTACCCATGGGAGAACATCCCACATCGCAACTGGACAGGTGCACCAAATCATCCGTATACACCCTGCCGCCACGCAAAAAATCGTGAATGTTCTGAGGAGTCGCCGTGGATTTGTGAGGTCCCCATCACGACAGTCTTCCTGCCGTTACCAACGGACACTCAGGAAGGAGTTCGGAGGTACCTAAACCCTGCCTATCAAGCTGCCTTGTTCCAGCGCGGACTTGAATCATTCGTTCAGTCCAGTGATCACAATGACGTCCTGGTCACTGTCTCCCATCCGTACGAAACGCAAACTAAAGCAAGTGCCACGTTCTCTGGAAACCTAGACACTCTTGGTGATAACATAAAACGGCTGTTGGAAGTAGGATTCGTTCACACGTCGATCTCAGAACTGCGATGAATATTTATGACTGTTCAAATTCTGGACACCACCCTCAGAGACGGTAGTTATGTCATTGACTTCCAGTTTGATGCTGACGACACAGCTGTACTTGTTGCAGAACTGAGTCGAGCGAATGTCCCGTACATCGAAATCGGACACGGACTTGGGCTAGGCGCTGGTAGGCGGCCCGAGATGAAGGCAGCTGTCAGTGATCATGAGTACTTAAGTGCAAGCGCGACAGTGGCCGGAGGGTCGCGTTGGGGTGTTTTCTTCATTCCAGGTATTGGTGAACTGGAAGACATTCGTCGGGCGGCGGAATGCGGGATGTCGTTCATCAGGATTGGAACTGATATCACCGATGTAACTCGTGCGCGCGATTACGTCGAGCTCGCTCGAGAACTTGAACTTGAAGTGTTCTGTAACTTCATGAAAACTTACGCCGTAGAGCCGCATGTGACGGCGGATATGGCAAGGTTGGCAGTATCAATGGGGGCTCACCATGTGTGTGTAGTCGATTCCGCTGGAGGAATGCTTCCACAAGAAGTCTCTGCCCACGTCAGAGCAATCAAGGATGCCTTAGACATTTCAGTAGGGTTTCATGGTCACAACAATCTCGGACTTGCGATAGCGAACGGGCTTGCGGCTGTGGACGCTGGGGCGGCGATCATCGACACCTCAATCAGAGGTATGGGTAGGAGCGCTGGAAATGCGTCCACTGAAATATTTGCCCTGGCACTCCGCCGAGCGGGCTATCAAGTTGACATTGACGTTCATCATCTTCTTGATACAGCTGAGAGGATTGTAGATCCCTTACTTCGTTCCTATCAGCAGATGGACTCCGTAGGTGTCATTTCGGGCTATGCCCAGTTTCACTCAAGTTTTACTGAGAAAGTGGCAGATGTCGCGGAGCAGTTCGATGTCGATATTCGGGACTTGATCGTCGAACTCACAAAGGTAAATCGACTGGCAGCTCCTGATGAGCTTCTGCAAACGCTCGCACGTGAACTCGCTGCAAAGTCCAAGAAGGAAGTGGACCGAAATGATATCGAACTTCCCCGATCGGCATCCGGTTCGATTGTCCGAACTGAATCGCCGCTAGATGAAGCTCTGGTTCGATGTCAAGGTCTGTCCAGGAAGTGGAAAAAGCCAGGAGTCTTGAATGTCGTCTGTTCTGACAGCTACGAGTCATCTGGATCGGTTCATTCGACAGAGGTCTCACCATACATATTCGAGGGAAAGCAGTACGTAGTTGCCAGCGTGATCGTCTATTCGGAGACACAACTACGTGACGCGATATCTCGCAGTCGTGGTCTCGTTGACTACGTCATGGTCGACCAAGATCGGCTAGACGGAGATATCGTCAGTTTGCACGACCTCCAAGACACGCCAAAAGTTCTCTTGTACAGCGATATCGAACTTTGGTCGCGAGCAGCAGTGAGAATGACTCGAGCAGTGATGGATGCGAATGGACTCACCGGAGTTCTCGTGCTTGGAGATTCTCTTCTCTCTCAACTAATCGTCAATCACTTGCGGCTCTACGCAAATGATGTTGTGTCGGTCCACCCCTCTGACGAGATGCCGTCCTCCTTGTCGAAGATTGTTCTTCTCTGTTCCGTGCCTGATGAACGTTTCCTTAAGAACTTGTCTGAAACAACAATCTTGGATGTTCGCCTGAATTCTCTTGATGCCGGCCAAGTCGAGTCCTTGCTAGAGCGGTCTAATCAGATTCTCCGACTGGAGATGCATAGGGAACTTCACGCTGAAATACAGGCCCAAGTTGAGTCATCCGAGCGCTACTCAGAAAGCCACGCAACTAGTGACATACTCGGAATACGTGTTATTGCAAATGGACTTGTAGGTCAGGCCGGCGACATCGTGATTGACTCAATCTCAAATCCAACGAAAATCATCGGTGTTGCCGATGGTCGAGGGTTGCTCAGACCCTTAGAGGCGTATACATCTGAGGACTTCAATCGAATCCATCAAGTTAGAGAGTATGTATCGTCCGTCTCTAGGCGGCCATGAGGGTCCTTGTACTGGGGGCATCTCGATACTACGCGCGAAGCATCGCCCGACTTCGAGATGAAGGTTTTGGCACTATTGCGGTAGACAAAGACCCAACAGCACCTGGATTGACCTGCGCTGACGATTTTGCGGTTTGCGACATTGTCAATGTTCAAGGAGTCACTGAGGTCGCTTTGAAGTACAAGCCTGACGTGGTGCTACCTCTTAACGACTTCGGCGTGCCGACTGCGGCATTGGTAAGTAGGAACTTAGGCCTACCTTCAATCAGCGTCGACGCTGCCGATGCAGCTACAAACAAGGAGAAGATGCGAAGGATTTGGTCATCCCACGGTCTCCCATGCCCTCATTATCGGGTGGAACGTGATCGAGACCGAATCAGACGTGCGGTTCGGGAAATCGGTTTACCGGTCATATTGAAGCCTGCTCACGGAATCGGTGGAGGAAGTAGAGGCGTAGTCGTCGTTAGAGAGATGAGAGATCTCGACGAAGCTATCGAAGTGAGCCAGTCATACTATGAAGACAAGGCAACTATCGTTGAGCAATTTATTCCTGGAATCAGCGAACACAGCGCTGAGTTTGTCGTTGTAGACGGTGAGCCGAGACTTATCACAGTCGGGGACAAGCAGAAGACACCCTTGCCATACCGGGTGGACAAGAGCGTTATCTATCCGTCCAGTCTGCCTGCTTCGGCAATGGAGCAGATCCAATCAATCGGTAGTAAGTCAATAACGTCGCTTGGAATAGATCGTGGCACCGCTCATCTTGAGTTTTCTTGGAATGGAGAATCACTCACTCTGTTTGAACTAGGTGCCCGATGTGGGGGAGGTGCAACGCCTGAACCCATCGTTCGATACTTAACGGGGATCGACTTAATCGTCGAACAAGTCAAATCTCTAGCGGGTCTATCTCCTATCGTTGCGTCAGCTGCCGAAGATCGCGCGTGTGTTTATCGATTCCTCACGCCGGAGCCCGGAGTGGTAACGAGCGTAAGCGGTTGGCACGAGATCATGAATGATTCGAGAGTGCTAGATGCCCACTTAGGCCTTGAAGTTGGCGCACACATTCGCCCTGTTCGGACAGGTATTGATCGCGTCGGTTTCCTCGTGGTTGGAGGAAAGCTTCGTAATGAAACTCTTGCACTAACAGATCAACTTGAGAGTCGCTTACGAGTCTCCTACGAAGACTAGTGTCTGCCGACGTTCATTGCGCGAAGGGTAGAAATGAACTGTGTGAAGCAAGTCCGCGGAATGATATTGACAACATCAAGTGCATCTGTTCAAGCACTGTTGGTTCCGTTGCTGTATGTCTTTGCGCTACTTCTTCGAGTCTTTAGTCGTGCCGGACGTCTAGACCGGAGGCGGACAACATTTGGCGGAGCAGGGATTATCAACTTCGCGCGATGGTCACGAGCACTCAGGGCAGGTGGATTTTCCGCCCGAACTGTCGTCTGGTCTACCCCGAGTATCTATGCAGACGACACGTTTGATATCGATATCAAAGCCAAGTGGGGAGTTTTTGCAGGCGTGATGGCTCCAATTCACTTTGCGTTCGAACTCGCGAGAACGGACACAGTGGTCTGCGGGTTTGACGGCTTCATCCTGGGAGTGACTCATATTCGGCGAGTGGAAACCACGCTTATCAAACTTGCCGGACGCAAAGTTGTGGTTTGCCCGTATGGAGCTGATGCTTTCGTATATCGCAACGTCCGTTCTGAGCCAACAATGCAGGCTCTGCAGATCTCCTATCCGTACGCAGGGAGGAATCAGAAGAAGATATACGAAAGGGTTGATCGTCTAGTCCGGAAGGCTGACTTTGTGTTCTTGGGCGTGATGGCTTTTGATGGCTTTGGTCGCTGGGATGCGCTGCCTTTTAACAGTCTAGTTATTGATCAAGAGGAGTGGAGTCCAGCTAGTCGCGATTGGAAAAGCGATGAACTAGTAGTGGTCCATGCACCGAACCACCGGGGTTTCAAGGGGACCGAGTTTCTCGTTCAGGCCATTCAGGAACTTCAAAGTGCAGGTGAGAGCGTTCGTCTACAACTCCTAGAAGGACTGGACAATACGCGTGTACGCGATATTCTATGCAATGAAGCCCACGTTCTTGTCGAACAACTTATTTCAACTGGATATGGCATGAATGGAGTTGAAGGCCTGGCTGCTGGTGTCGTAGTCATAAGTAATCTTGAAGATGAGCGAATCATGCTACCGATGAAACGGTGGTCTTTCGCTAAGGAGTGCCCCATTATCTCCGCCTCTCCGGAGACAATCAAAGAAGTCTTGAGTGGTTTGATTTCAGATCGAGCCAGATGTGCGGACCTTGCAGAAAAATCTCGTGCTTACGCCGAGAAGTTTCACACTTACGATGCCTTCTGCGACTTCTATGCAGCGATAGATCGGTACCTGTGGGCGAACGGAGAGTCCTTGGTGAACTACTTTCATCCGATACTTGGGTCCTTCCGCTCAAACTATGGTGCCGTCAACCAGTAGGAGAACACCTATGTCGGTAACTGAATCCGTTCTGACATCGGAACCTCGCTACGTCCTGACCGCCGATCAGGATTGGGCGCCTGAATGGGCGTGTGAACTCTTTATCGATTTGATAAAGCAGTTAGAACTTCCTTTTCACGTGTTCAGGACAAATCTCTCTGTCGCTCTTGATTTCGCAGCACAGGAAGGAATCATTTCCAACGGATGGCATCCTAACTTCAGGACAGAGTCAACCCATGGATCAACTCCTGGTGAAGTGATTGCGTCTATGACATCAATGTTCCCCGGATGTAACAGCGCTCGTGCGCACACTTATTACGAATCAAGCGAGACTTGGCAGCTCTTGAAGCAGGCCGGCATTAGTTATGAATCTCATGGGCCCACCGACATGGAAGACGGTTTACGACCCCTGAGGATGATGAGCGGATTAACAAGATTCCCGGTGTTTCTTGAAGACGACGTACACCTCATGTCCGATCGCCGAGATGATTCTCTCCGCCGTCTACATGAAACAGTACACACTCCAGGTCTAAAGGTTCTCGACTTTCATCCAATTCACTTGGGATTAAACACTCCATCTATCGGGTACTACGACGAGAATCGGGGAACAAGTCGCAACAAGAAGATTCAACATAACGGAGTCGGAGTTCGAGATGCGTTCCTACAGGTCGTGCAGACTGTAAGGGCCGGCGGATTCGATTTCCTTTCTTTTGAATCGTTGACGTGAGATTGAATTAGACCAACCGGTAATGAGGCTCACGTGACTGAGGAACATGAGACAATGACTCCACAACAGGAGATTCTTAGGATTGAACCGCTTAAGGCCTCCGTCCTGGCGTCTTATTTCAATACTCCGTTGAGCGGCCCTGATCTGATGATCCAAGGAGTTGGAGATCTCGGAGCTCGGCCTCGTGGGGGAGATTTGGTCTATCTGGCTGATATCGCATATCGGCACGCACTGCCTGAATCAGGGGTTGTTGTACTCACAACGCCCGATTTGAAAGGGAAGATTCCTTCGGGAAATGCAATAATTGTCGTGACTCATCCGCGAGGGGCGTGGGCTCACTCGTTCTTCTACCTACGCGATCGAGTTAGATGTGAACTGAACGGCATACACCCGACAGCTGTCATTGATCCAACGGCCCGTATAACGGGCAACGTACGAATCCTGAGCAATACGAGCATTGGCCCGGGGGCGGTTGTGGTCGGACCAGCGCACATTGGGAAGAATGTCAGTATTGGTCCTAACTCAGTTATTGGTGCGGGTGGATTCGAAATAGCCGAGTTTGAAGGACAGCGCTTTCTTGTGCCTCATCTTGGTGGTGTGTGGATAGAAGACGAAGTCGAGATTCGAGCCTTGACGGCTATTGATAAGGCTCTCCGGTTGAATTTCACCGTGGTCGGATCTGGAACCAAGGTCGACAATCTTGTACATATTGCCCATGGAGTGAGCATCGGCGAGAACTGCACGATTGTTGCCGGAGCCGAGATTTCAGGTACTGCAACTCTTGGTGACAGGGTGTGGATAGGACCTCAGAGTTCGGTAATCAATGGAGTGTCGCTCGGTGACGGTGTAATGTCGGGCATTGGATCAAGTATCCGAAAGAATGTCGAACGCAACAGTGTGATAGTTGGCGCGCACGAAGTACTTGGCTATCGCTGTCCTTGCGGCGTCATATGGAGAATCGGCGGCGTGCCCCTCTCATGCACATGCTCTCGTGCGATTGAGTGGGACCACAGTTTGCCGACGCGGCAAGATCCCAAGTAAGGCGGAAGCATGGTGAGCAAGCGACCAACATCGTCTGAGTCAGCTAGTCAGACGAAGAAGAGCTTCGGTGCGAAGTGGAGTGTGACGTCCGACTACCAAATCGGCGGAGCGAAGAGTTTCGACACCGACACACTTCAATGGATTGTGTCCCGCAATGGGTTTGACTCACTTGACGCCTTCGGAAGACACCTCCAGCAGTTCTCATCAGCACTCGATGCCGGCTGTGGAAACGGTCGGATACTCGGGCTGATGGCAGATCTTGTTGATGACAGAACCAGACTCTATGGACTCGACTTTTCTGCAGCGGAAATCGCTCGAGCAAATCTTCATGAGAGGGTATTGAAAATATACGATGCCGATCTCACTGACAAGAGATCACTTGAGGGTATTGAGCACGTTGAGTTCATCTATTGCCAAGAGGTCTTGCATCACACCTCAGACCCTGAGTTGTCATTTCATAATCTCGTGAACTTATTGCTGCCAGGCGGTGAGATTGCGATTTACGTGTACAAGGAGAAGGCTCCCGTACGAGAGTTCACCGATGACCATGTTCGGGGGCAGATGGAGCTTCTCGACACATCAACTGCGATGGCGTTGGCCGCTGAGTTCACAGCACTGGGAAGAACGCTTGCAGATCTCAATCTTGAATTCGATGTTCCAGCAGTGCAGTTACTGGGTATACCAGCTGGAAGATACTCGATTCAGAGATTTCTGTATCACTTCTTTGTCAAGTGTTACTGGAACCCTGAACTAACCGAAGAGCACAACAATATGATCAACTATGATTGGTATCACCCTTCATTGTGCTCTCGCCACACATTGGAAGAAGTTCTCGGGTGGTTTGAATCACGCAAACTGACAGTCATTCACTCGCATGTTGACGACTACGGAATCACTGTGAGAGGAACAAAGGCCTAGTCTCCTCGTTCAGCTAAGACATGGCTGACCATCTCTTGTAGTGATACATGAAATGGAGTGAGTCTGTTCTGGGGCAGGAACTCCAACATTGCCGAGATATCAGCCACGATATCTCTTGCCGATGACCCCACTTCGAAAGTCGCCTTACGGCCAGCAAGATCGCCGATGGCGTCAGCGATGTCCTGTATCGACACGACTTCCTTTCCTGCAACATTTAGGACGGGGGGACTGGTTCTATGGAGAATTTCGCCCACAAGAGCGGCAGCATCGTTCACGCCGATCGGGTTCACTCGGATGCCACCTCGGCTGTCAACCTGGATTGCCTCTCCATCAAGGACTCTGTGGATCAGGCGTGGGAGGAACATGTCAGGACGCTGTCGAGGTCCGAACATGAAGAAGAATCTCAGCACAGTGACATCAAAGAGTTGTCGGTAGGTAGACGCCAACATCTCAGCTGCCAACTTTGAGGCGAAGTAAAAGCCAATCCGAGAGGGAGGAATGAGGGCTCCAGCCTCAGGAATCGGCGCGTCGTGTCCTTCGTACACTCCACCGGTTGAGGCAAGGACGAACTTTTTTCCCCCTGCGATTCTGCAGTATTCCAGAAGGTCGAGGGTTGATGATGTGTTGACGCTGAACGTATCGCGTGCACCACCCGGAAAATTGCGGAACTCAGAGGACTGCGCAAGATGAACTACTACATCAATTTTCTCCGGAAGAGCCTCGAGTCTCACCCGTTCAGAGAGATTCACAACGAGATATTGAACACCCTGAAGAGGGCTGTGGACTGGCTGATGAACAACAGAGTGAACAACATGATGCTGCCGTAGTTGAAGACATAGTTCCCTGCCAAGCAGACCGTCTCCCCCAGTAACGAGTACGTTCACGAGATAAAAGTCTAATCAGGTGCGAACGCCGTACAGAGTTGAAAACAGTTGGGCAATCGATTCTGGAGAGTGCCACTTTTCGGCGTACTTAATGCCGCTAAGGCTCAGGGCATCCTTTTCGTTTGGAGTGAGACTGAGAAATCGTGTCACTTCTTTGAGGAGACTGTCCGTATTGACGTTGATTACTGGGAGGTCCTCAACCATCTCCGACTTGACAACACTAAGATCAAGCTCCCGAATAAAGGCCATCACGGGAACTCCTCGACAGAGTGCCTCGACTGCAATGCCTCCGTACCATCCTGCATAGAGCTGATCTACGAGAACGTCACACTCATTAATTGCCTGCCAAACCTGCGATTGTGGCATTCCCTCAATCAGGATCAAATCGATGGGTAGTCCGTCATTCTTTAGTTGCCGAAAGGTGCGAATTATGCAGTCCGTGCCTTTCGCTCCTCGGTGAGATGGAGCATGAAGAAAACGGACTGTCTGGCTTGACGAACGTGGGCGCCGTCTTTCCACACTCTTGACTTCAGTGTGACAGTACGGAACAAAAACAGAATCGGCAGGAAGAAAATGTGCCAGATCGGGATTCAAATAAAAAACTTGTGACGCAACTTTGTGTAATCGTTTGATCCGTCGACGCTTGGCTCGGTCAGAGAGTGGATTGTAGTAACGCTCATCTGTGTGATGTGCAATGGACTCATCGAACAATTGACGGCTCAAGTCGCCTTGTCGTGCATCATCACCCTGAAAGGTGACGAAGACCTGTCTTCGAAGCGCGCGTAGTAGAAACAACTCCAGTACTTGGACGCCCTCACTGTAAGTCGCATGAATACGCCGAAGTAGATGATCCGCGCGAGATGTCGTCACTTGCCCGGGAGGAAGAGAGGGATTTGCCATTGACGTGCCGAAGTTGAAATGAATCACCTGATATCCAAGTGCTGCACGAAGCACGGCCATAAGCCGCACCAACTCCTTACGAAACAGACTCATATTGTCCCGCCAGAGGGTGACTTCTGCTTGGTACCCAAACGGGTGACTCTCGTAGGCGACACAAATACTAGGACAACCTGCCATGTTCAGATGTCGACTCAATGTCGTTGCATTTCCTCCGACTACAGATGGACAATGCAGTACTGCATCCCTTTTATCACCCCAGCGCAAGAAACGAAGTGTCTTCATGGGGTCACATCACTCCGGGACAGTTCTCCCCATCGACCTGGCTTCATGGGAACCGTATGGTTGCCCATTAGTTGAAGGTACCGCTCCTCCTGCAAGATTCTTGTAAATGCGTGGTGATGATGTTTGGTGATCCACTGACGTGCGGTCTTCCTGTGGTGATCAAGGAAGGCTTTCCGCCCCTCCTTTCGGTGGGCCTCAGTGAGCGCATGAATGGCACTGGCAATCTCATCGGTAGTAGCCGCAGTCGTTACGGGTGGTCGCGATCCAATCAGCATCTGTGCATTAGGGCCAATCTCTTTCGATAACAGTGGCATACCCTGCTCGAGTGTCCTGATGGTCAACGCACCAAAGGCGTCATAGTCAAACTGGTCTGCCACAAGATCCATGGACGCCATTAATGTCTGGAGAGTGACACGAGGTAGAGGCTGAACAAAGAGACATCTTTCAGACATTCCCAGTTGATCAATGAGTGCGCATGCCTCACGCACATTCTGACCCCAGTTGACGAGAATGAGGCCAAGTCGAACCGAAGACTCTTTGGACAGTGACGCAACGGCTCGAATCAGTTTGTCAGTCCCTTTTCTCTGATCGCCACCGATAGAGATACTTGACGGATTGAAGATAAGGAAGTCAGCCTTGAGTCGTTCGAGAAGAGCACCCCGGACGCCCTCTATTTCACCAAAGGGAGCTCGTGGATCTAGACAGTATGGATGTGGAAGTACACCCCACTTCCCTGGAAACTGACTTTGAGCGATATCCAAGGTCCGCTGGTCAAGATTTGTGATCCATATGTGATCAGCGTCTGTGCATGTTCGCTCAAACTTCGCTCGTTCATTGGCAGCTGCAGATGGACCGTCTGCCAACCATCTCATTTGACCGTGCTCAATCACGATTGAAAGAGGACCTCGAGACCTCCGCACAAAGACACCGGGCCATGCATTTCCGATGGTGATGTGGATATCAACATTGCTGTTTCGCAACAGCACTGGTGCTGAGCTGGATGCCAGTTTGCCAGTGAGACCAAAGACACCCTTGACTAGTAGTCGCGCCATGGGGTGCATCGTTCGGCTACCGGATGAAGGTGGTGTCACCGAAGTTGTAGGACGAAAATCGGCTTGGGACAAAAGAGTCTCAGCAGTTGTCATTGTCTGATGCGAGCGTAACAGCGACTCATATTCTGACTCAGAGATGTGTAGGTTTTCAGGGGAGAAGACCGAGTGGGGAAATCGCCGGCGATCTGAGAGGTGCGCATTCAATGCGACCCCTCTATCCGACCAAGAATCGGTGATTGCCTTCGAGAACTCAGGTCCGTTTCCGATATCCCATGCTGGCTGGGAAAAGACATGAACAATTCCTGCCGTTGAGGGGCGGCCAATAACCTCAATATGGGATGATCCGTCGAGAATAACCGCGTTGTGAAAGCCGTTGTTTGCCGTGTTGCCGTTCTGGCTGACGCGCATTTCCCTACGCTACTCCGTGTGATTGTGTCGGAACTGCAGGCCGCCCTCGAGGTCTCCTTATGAGGGCGTTGGTTCTTGCACCATGTCTCTTTTCAGCGGACCCACGGCATGAGTATTGGGTTGAGACCTTGGAGAAGTGGGGCTTTGCGACCTCCCGGGCCGAAGTAATCGACAGTGTTGCCAACATCAAGACTGCTACACAAGTGACACGACAGAACGATGTTTGGTCAGCGTGTTCCAACCGCCAAGTGTCTGTGACAGACGGTTGGCTAAGTGACCTCGAGGCAGTTTCATCCTCGCCCCTCGGTCGAATGCTTCTTGGACGCCTCCGACGGCAGGTGGAGGCAGGGAGACTTCTTGCGGCTCATGTTCCTTTGCCGGATGTGATCATCGCGAACGATCTCAATGGCGCCCTCATCGCCTGCCTGTGTTGGAGGTCCACTGAAACCACAATCATTTATGACGCACAAGAGCTATTCACGGATTCCTTCGACATGCTGGAGGGTCCCAGGTTCACTGCCGCAGAGAAGTTGGCTTGGATCTCTGTGGAGACTGATGTCTGCCGACGAGTTGCGTCGACCGTTACTGTTTCGGAGGGAATCCGCGATATCTACAAGGAGCGGCACGGAACTGATTGTTTCGTGGTCCCCAACTTCGTTCCCAGGGAAAGTCATCTTGACAGCCCTCCAAGTGGTGGTCCGAGGAGATTCGTGTTCATGGGACGGCCCGACCCCCATCGAGGGCTAGAAAAACTCGTCAGAGTGTGGGATTTTTCGCCCGCAGAGGCAACGTTGGACCTCTACCTCACTGGCGGACTCCAAACGAAGGCGCTTATGAGACTGTCCTCGTCCTGCATCCGGCAATTTTCGGGCCCAGTGTTCCGCAAGCCTGTCAGCCCAGATGAGATGGTTAAGACACTTTCGGCTTATGACGTTGGAGTGGTGCCCTATGACTACCCGTATCCCTATACACACGCTTCGCCAAACAAGGTGGGTGAGTATCTTGCCGCAGGACTGGCTCTTATCGTCAACGATCAGGAGTTTTCCGGAAACCTTGTCAGATCTCGTGGCCTCGGCAGAGTGTTTGACTGGGATAAGAGTGGCTCATTTGAGAGTGCGGTGCATGAAATGTCCACGCCAAATGTTTTCCTCCAATCGCGTGAGTCTGTTCGGATTGCCCGAAAGTCCGAGCTCAACTGGGATAACTCAGTCGAAAGCCTTCGCGCGTTCCTGACTGCCACTCGATGGACACCGTCCGGAGATCAGAAGGGTCAAGGTGCAATGAAAGAGGTGTCAATCCGAGCTAGTTATCGCGAGATTTTCGAGTCAATCGTGCGCAGATTCGCTCTGGCGGTCGCGGCCAAGGGCTACCGGACCTACGTCTCCTTGCTGAGTTGGAGAAGAATCAGAAGTCATTGACCTGACCACCTACGGCGTTCCGTCTACGATTGACCACGGTGTGCGGAATTGCGGGCTACTGCGTCATCCAGCCTGAACGAGGCATCATCGGACCTCGAGTCCTTGACGTGATGTCGAATTTGATTTCACACAGAGGTCCTGACGGCTACGGTACGTGGGAATCTGGTGATCGATCCGTCGGGCTCGCACACAGGCGGCTTTCCATCATTGATCTGACTCAGGCGGCCGCCCAGCCAATGAGAAGTGTGGCTGGCAGCACGATCTCATACAACGGTGAAATCTACAATTACCGAGAGATTCGTTCATCCCTTCGTCAGCGGGGTGTGCCGCTTCGAACCGAGTCCGACACCGAGGCCGCACTGGCGCTAATCGAGCTGGATGGAGTTGATGCACTGCTTCAGTTCAGGGGAATGTTTGCACTTGCTGTTTGGGATGAGCGCCGGCAGAGAATGCTCCTCGCACGAGATAGATTTGGCATCAAGCCCCTCTACTACACAGTTCAAAGAGGAATCCTCTACTTTGCGTCGGAACAGAAGGCCCTACTTCCGTTCCTTCCTTCTATCGAGACTGATGCGCGTGCAATGGCGGAGTACCTGACTTTCCAGTACACGGTGTCTGAGCAGACGATGTTCGAGGGGATATCCGAACTGATGCCTGGCCACATGATGATCCTCGAGAACGGTGTGATCACTAGGGAGCGCTACTGGGACATCACCTATGACGTGGACCACTCCTTGTCGCAGTCCTCAGCGGAAGAGAAGTTGCTCGAAATCCTGACCGAATCGGTCGATCTCCATCTCCGGAGCGACGTCGAGGTGGGGTCGTATCTCTCCGGTGGCGTCGACTCGTCGTTGGTGGCGCTGCTCGCCAGCGCCAACGGAAGCTTCGGCCGAAAGGGATTTCATGGCCGGTTCACGGACCATCCGGGTTACGACGAAAGCGCCTTCGCTGTTGCAGCCAACTCGCGTATCGGCGGCGACCTGAACATCGTTGACATAACGGCATCCGACTTTGAATCACACATCCGCTCGGTCATCTGGCACCTTGACCAACCAACTGCCGGTCCCGGTTCGTTCCCCCAGTACATGGTGTCGAAACTCGCTTCGGAACATGTCAAGGTCGTACTTGGAGGTCAAGGAGGAGACGAAATCTTCGGAGGGTACGTACGGTACCTAATTGCATACTTCGAACAGTGCATCAAGGCAGCCATTGACGGAACCTACAAAAACGGGAACTTTGTCGTCACGATCGAGTCCATCGTTCCCAACTTGGGGATTCTCCGCGAATACAAGCCTTTGATGCAGGAGTTCTGGCGAGAAGGTCTGTTTGGGTCGCTCGATGATCGCTTCTTCCGTCTCATCAACCGGTCCACGGACATGAATTCAGAAGTGAGATGGGATGATCTCGACTTCTCCGCGGTCAGAGAGAGGTTCGGGGAGATCTTCAACAACCGATCGAACGTGCAGAAGGAGGCGTATCTCGACAGCATGATGCACTTCGAGTTCAAGACGCTCCTTCCGGCGCTTCTGACCGTGGAAGACAGGATGAGTATGGCCCACGGGCTGGAGAGCCGTGTTCCCCTTCTCGATCACCGCCTCGTCGAGTTCGTAGCGACCGTCCCAGCAAATCTCAAGTTCGAGGGCGGGAAGCTCAAGCACCTCCTGAAGAGCACTTTCAAGGATGTTCTCCCGACGGAAATCGTCGATCGGCGGGACAAGATGGGCTTCCCGGTGCCCCTCAAGGAATGGTTCGGCAACGAAATCAGGCCATTTGTGATGGACGTGTTGTCGAACATGCACAGTCGTCAACGTGACTTCATCGACACGTCTGAGGTCATCAAGAACTTCGGATCAGAGTCCCGTTTCTCGCGGAAGACGTGGGCCCTGTTGAGCCTTGAGTTGTGGCAACAAGAGTTTCACGACAAAGCCGCCGAGTACCGCTCTCTCGTCGCCTAGCCTATTTTCATGAAAATTCTCGTGACTGGAGCCGCTGGGCAAGTGGGATCACACGTTGTGGACTCAGCACTTGTGCGCGGTGACGAGGTGCTCGGCATCGACAACTTCGCCACCGGTCGGAAGGTTCATGTGGCTTCCTCCTCAGGCTACAGGTTCGTTGAAGGCTCGATAGCCGACCGTCGTCTGGTTGGTGAGCTGTTCGAGTCATTCAGACCCGATGTCGTCGTTCACACGGCCGCGGCATACAAGGACCCCGATGATTGGTCTACAGATGTCGAGACAAATATTCACGGGATGGTCAACCTCGTGGAGTCGAGCCAGAAGAACTCCGTCGCGAGACTCGTGTACTTCCAGACTGCACTGATCTACGGTGTCAAACCAGTCGAGAATCCTGTCAGCCTCGAGCATCCGCGCCGCACGGACAACTCGAGTTATGCGATTTCCAAGGGCGCTGCCGAGGACTATCTCGAGTTGTCGGGGCTTGATCACGTCACGTTTCGGCTCGCAAACGTCGTTGGTCCACGAAACGTGTCAGGTCCACTGCCGATCTTCCATCAGCGTCTCAGCGAGAACAAGAAATGCTTCGTGACTCCTGCTCGCCGAGACTTCGTATTCGTCGGCGACCTCGTGAAGGCAGTGATGCAGGCCACGATGGGCACCGGACACGGCGCATACCATTTCTCGAGTGGAACAGATGTTCCGATCATCGATCTCTATGACGCCGTCGTGAAGGCAATGGGACTGAAGGAGTATCCGGAGCCCGAACGCAGGGAACTGAGTCCGGACGACGCTCCGTCGATACTTCTCGATCCAGCACGAACATTCGCTGATTTCGGACCGATTGAGTTCACCCCACTTGAGACCACAGTGTGGAACGCCGTGAGGTATTACGAGGAGTTCGGATCTACCGGTGGGTACACCCACCTGAAGTCCAACAGCTGATGAGACTGCTCGTCACCGGTGGTGCCGGTTCGCTCGGCAGCAATCTTGTGGAGCACGTGGCGAATAGGTGCGAAGAGGTCCTCCTTCTGGACAACTTTGCGACAGGGAAGCGGGAGGCGCTTCTTCCTCACGACAACGTGTCTCTTGTCGAGGGAAGTGTGACCGATTGGTCATTGATCGAGAAGCTCTTCCAGGGCTTCCGACCCACTCATGTAGTCCACAGTGCTGCTTCCTACAAAAATCCTGATGACTGGGTGACTGATGCCGAGGTCAATGTGATCGGAACGGTGAACGTGGTCAAGGCTTCGGAGAACGTTGGGGTGCGACGTTTCGTGAACTTTCAGACCGCTCTGTGTTACGGCCGTCCGTCGCGGGTGCCCATACCCGTAGACCACCCCACAGATCCTTTCACTAGTTACGGCATCTCCAAGACAGCCGGTGAGGCATTCGTGCGCACGAGCAATCTTCCGTGGGTGTCATTGCGACTCGCCAACGTAACCGGTCCGAGGCTTGCCATCGGACCCATCCCAGCCTTCTACAAGCGTCTCAAGGGCGGCGAACCCTGCAGCGTCTCCAGAACAGTACGCGACTTCCTCGACATGTCGGATTTTCTCCGGTTGATGGACACTGTCCTCAACTCATCTGACATCGGGGTCTTCAATGTCTCCACCGGTGAGGGTCACACAATCGAAGAGATCTTCCGGATCGTGGCCTCACACCTCGGCAAGGAAGGCACTGAACCTGCAAGCATCACTCCTCCCGGGCCCGACGATGTCGCGGCTGTGGTCCTTGACCCGGGCAGAACCGAATCGGTCTTCGGGTGGTCTGCGCAAGTCGGCTTTGTCGAGACAGTGACTCGCCTCTTGAAATGGTATGACGAGTACGGGGTCACAGACATCTACAGTCATCTGAAAGGCACCAAATGACGGCATTTCCGGAGTTGGCCGGCAAATCACTCCTTGTCGTGGGAGGCGCGGGATTCGTCGGGGGGAACCTCTGCACGATGTTGCTGGAAAGCGATGTTGCCTCGCTGACTGTGGTCGACAACCTGCTCTCGTCCGAGGAACAGAATGTCCCGATTGACAAAAGGGTCAAACTCGTAGTGGGTTCGATCGCTGATGATGCGGTTCTGGCAGCGTTGCCCGATGGACTCAGCCATGTCTGGCATCTGGCGTGCTACCACGGGAATCAGTCATCGATTCATGATCCGATCGCCGATCATGACAACAACAGCATCACGTCCCTCAAGTTGTTCGACTCGCTCAGCCGTCGCTCAGACCTCACGAAGGTCGTGTATGCGGCCGCGGGTTGTGCGGTTGCCGAGAAAACCTACGGAGACCCTGTTGCGACCCCCGAGGACGCTCCGGTTTCGCTCTTCCACGACAGCCCCTATTCGATCTCGAAGCTGGTCGGGGAGATGTATGGCAACTACTACTTCACCAGGTACGGCCTTCCGTTCGTGAAGGCACGGTTCCAGAACGTCTACGGTCCCCGTGAGATTCTCGGTGCTGGGAAGTGGAGGGGAACCTACGCCACCGTGTGGCGCAACGTGGTCCCTACCTTTGTCTGGCGGGCACTGAACAATCTGCCGCTCGGTCTCGACGGTGGTGGTCAGGTTGGACGTGATTTCATTTTCGTCGAAGACATTTGCCGGGGATTGTTGGCATGTGCCCTGGATGGACAGCCCGGAGAGGCGTACAACCTTGCCTCCGGAAAGGAGACGACGATTCTGGAGCTTGCGACGATCATCAATGAGAAGACTGGAAGTTCTGCCGAGCTTGAGATGAGACCCGCTCGCGATTGGGACAGATCCGGCCGGAGGTTCGGGTCGACCGATAAGTCCCGGAACGAGTTGGGGTTCACGGCAGAGGTCGAAATTCGGGAGGGCATCCGAAGGACAGTCGAATGGACACGGGAAAACGCCCAGCTCATCGAATCCTGCATCCGTCGCCATGATGACGACATGAGGTCTGTCGGAGCGCTCTAGTCGACGAGGTCGAGAGTTCCGAGGTCGATCTGTCGCTGAAGTTGGGGGATGGCGCGCCTGAGTTCTTCGAAGGTGCCGACACCGAGCACGGTACCTTCATCGAGGTAAATCACTCTGTCGACGTGTTGCACGGTCGTGAGGCGGTGTGCGACGATGACCACCGTTGTTCTGCCACGCATGTCCCGGATGCTTCCCATGACGAGGTTTTCGGTCTCGGCATCGAGGGCGCTGGTGACTTCGTCGAGAACCAACAGGGACGGTGACCGGTAGAGGGCCCGGGCAAGTCCGACTCTCTGCCTCTGCCCTCCCGATGCGGTCGCGTCGCTCATAATCGGGTGGTCGGATGTCGAGAACCTCTGGCTCAATGATTCGATGGCGGCTGATTCAAGTGCATCAGTCACATTGTGTTCATCGATCTTGGTGGTGTCCCACTCGAGGGCCACATTCTCCCTCAGACCAGTACGGGCGAGATGTGTGTCTTGGGGGACATACCCCACAACCGTCCCTGAAGCCTGAGTGACGGTGCCACTCGATGGCTGGATGACACCGAGCATGAGATCGAGAAGTGTCGTCTTCCCTGCGCCCGAAGGACCGACAATGGCGTACTGCAGTCCGTGCTTGAGACTGAAGGACACGTCACGAATCACATCGGTATCGCTCGACGGATATCGGAAGCTCACGTTCCTGAAGAGGACGGCCTCGTCTGATTCTTGATGTGTTGCCAGCAAAGAGGGAACGACCGATGAAGACTCGAGTCGGGCCAGCCGGGCAGCGGGGACGGTGGAGAACAACATCAAAATGAGGCCCTGAATCCTGTTGATCGAAGGCAACAGCCGGAATCCGGCAACACCGAAGATTGCGATTGCCTTGATCGTTCCCGTCTCACCGTTCACGAGGTACGCCACGCCTGAGACCACCACCAACCCGATACTGAGCACCAACTCCATGGTGTATCGGGGAAGAGTTCCCAGAAAGGCAATCCGTGCCCGAGCGTCGGCCAGTTGGGAACGACGAACTCCGACTTCGTCGCGGAATGAGGAAGACGGCATGACCCTGAGAACCTTCCTCAACTTGAACCCGTCATTGAGCGCCTCGTAGACACGGTTGGTTTCTCCCACCACCACGTCACCAGCCCTCGCACTGGCTCTCGAGAGCACACGATGTTGGAGAAGTGCCACGAGAACGAAGTAGACGGTCGACGAGACTGCCGTCGGGAAGTCGAGGATGAGGAGGGTCGCCAGAATCACCGCGGTCGTGGCAGCCTCCGATGCGATGGTCACGGAGTACATCAAGAGGCCCTGGGTCACGCTGGCTGGGCCACGATCAACTGCGTTGTAGTAGTCCGCTTCGGTCAACGGTGTCGAGAAGTCGCTAGTCAGCAGTTGAGCGAGATTCTCGTTGCCGATCCTCGATTCCTCGGAGGCCATAGCGCGCATTGCCCACCAGGAGCTTGCCGTGGAGAGCAGAGTGCGCACCACGAAAAGGACGACCATCAACACCAGCGACGAGAGATTGTCTTGGATGTCAACTATCTCTCCGACAAACAACCGCGAGACGAGAACGAGAGCTGCCGCATCCAGGCCGGAGAGAAGCACCAGCGAGACACCGTATGTGGTCAGCACCCGCTTTCCATTGCGGCTCAGAAGATGCCAGGCCGAGGAAAGCTCGGTCAGTGTTGACTTCATCGGGTCAAGAGCTGGTCCGCGACCTGCACGGCCGCGAGACCGTCACGAAGCGTGACTATGCGCGACTGATCACCCGACGAGACCGCGTTCCGGAACTCGAGGTGCTCTGTGAGGAGAGGCTCCACCTTGCTGAGTGCGAAGCGCGTTACATCACCCTCTGCCACGCCGCGGAACGACTGCACGCTGTCCCATTCGTTGCGGAACGTACCGTTCTCGTAGTAGGTCAGGTCTGCGGTGAGAGTGTCGGCAACGAGGGCCCCCTTGTCTCCGATGACTGTGGTGTTCCGTTCCTTGAACGGTGAGAGCCAGTTGACGAGGTGGTTGACGATCGTGCCGTTCTCGAGCGTGCCGACGGCAACCACCATGTCCTCGTGCTCCCGTCCGCTTCTGTGGGTGGTTCGGGCAGCGACATCTCGGTATCGACTCTGCGCGACCCATGCCGTGAGATCGATGTCGTGTGTTGCGAGGTCTTTGACTACACCCACATCGGCGATGCGAGCCGGAAACGGTCCCTGGCGGCGGGTACTGATCTGGTAGATCTCGCCCAGAAGACCTTCTTCGATCTTCTGCCGCATCGCCCGTAGTGCCGGATTGAACCTTTCGATGTGACCCACACCTCCGACAAGTCCCGCCCGGTCGAAAGCTTCGACGAGCTGTGTGGCTTCTTGGTGTGTGGAGGCGACAGGCTTCTCGATCAAGGCATGCACTCCTGCATGCGCCAGTTGCAACCCGAGTTCGAGATGAAAGGCAGTCGGGGCAGCGACGACGCAATAGTCGATTCCGGCCCCAATGAGCTTGTCGAGGGTGGGAAACACCGGATGGCCGTTGACAGACCCACGATCGGCAAGAGCAACGTCGTGCACGCCGACGAATTCGACACCCTCCAGCTGGGACAACAGGCGCATGTGGTGCTGGCCCATCATGCCGAGACCTACGAGGCCAGCGCGCAACACCTCAGGAACCTGCTCTGGCAACGTCGTTGACCGTTGAGACGATTGTCTCGAGGTCGTTGTGTGACAGTGAGGGGTGGACCGGCAACGAAAGGCACTGCTTGGACACCGACTCGGTCACAGGAAGGTCGAGGGAGAGTCCAAACGACGGAAGTCTGTGGATCGGGGTGGGGTAGTACACACCGTTTCCTATGCCACGCTTCGTGAGCTCATCGGCAAACGCATCACGATCGTGGTCGACAATTCGAATGGTGTATTGGTGATAGACGTGTACGGCGCCCGGTGCGACCGGTGGCACGACGACACCCTCGATGTTCTCACTGAGAAACTTGGCGTTCTCTTGCCGCGTCTTGGTCCATCCACCAAGTTTCTGCAACTGCACTCGACCGATTGCGGCGTGAATGTCAGTCATTCGTGTGTTGAAGCCCACTACTTCGTTCTTGTAGCGCTGTTCCATCCCTTGATTTCGGAGGAGCCTGAGCATTCGGGCGACGTCGTCATTGTCGGTGGTGACCATTCCACCCTCGCCCGAGGTCATGTTCTTGGTGGGATAGAAGGAAAACGATGCAGCGAGACCGAAGGCACCAACCGGTGTTCCATGAAGTGATGCGGCATGGGCCTGGGCTGCATCTTCCAGAAGAATCAGCCCGTGCTTGCTGCATATCTTCTGAAGTTCATCCATCGCCGCGGGATGACCGTAGAGATGCACGGGCATGATGGCCTTGGTGAGCGGCGTGATGGCCGCTTCCACTGCCTTCGGGTCGATATTGAAGTAGTTCTCCTCTATGTCGACAAACACCGGTGTTGCGCCGGTGAGCGCGACGGAATTTGCGGTTGCTGCGAAACTGAAACTGGGGACGATGACTTCGTCGCCCGACCCGACACCTGCCGCAAGAAACGCCATGTGTAGAGCTGAAGTGCCGGAGTTCACCGCAATGCAGTGTCGTCCGTTCACCTGTACGGAGAATTCGTCTTCGAATGCTTTGACCTCGGGACCCTGGGCGAGCATCCCGGAACGCAAGACTCGGTCGACAGCCTCTCGTTCGTCGTCTCCGATGATGGGCTGTGCGGCGGGGATCATGTCGATGGTGACTCCTTGAGGCGAACGCCGTCGATCAGTTCATATCGGGAACCATCCACGGGACACTCAAAAATACCGTTTTCGACCTCACGGAGAGGTCGACCTTGTTTTCCGACCCAGCCCACTTGCCGGGCGGGGACCCCCATCACGAGGGCAAAATCGGGAACATCTCGAGTGACGACGGCACCCGCAGCGACCGTTGCCCACCTCCCAACGGTCACCGGAGCCACACAGACCGCCCTGGCACCAATTGAGGCTCCATCGCCGATGGTCACACCGACCGCTTCCCAGTCTGCAGCCCCTTTCAGAGACAGGTCAGGTGCAACTGAACGAGGAAATTGGTCATTGGTGAGGACCGCAGCAGGGCCAACGAAGACCCCATCGCCGAGGCGAGCTGGTTCGTACACGAGTGCATAGTTCTGTACCTTGCAGTTTCGCCCGAGTGTGACCCCGGTACCAATGTACGCACCGCGTCCAATAATGCAACCGTCGCTGATCTGACAACTCTCACGCACCTGCGACAGGTGCCAGATCTTTACCCCTTCTCCGATGATCGCGTCAGCATGAACATCTGCGGAGGATTCGATGTGGCTCGTCATTTGCTCTCTTTGGTTGATGGCATTTTTGTGGACTTAATGATCGTACACGGCTAAAGCCCTAGTGTTTTGACGGTGAATGGTGGCTGGATGCGAAACGCTGGCTCGCGGACAGCATCGAGTTTGAGTGTCGGAGCTGCAGCGGGACTGATTCCTCACCTTCTTGGTGGATCATGGATGACCATTGTGATTGTCGTTGTCGCAGTTGCAATCGTTGTCGGCATCACCAAACAAATCCTGCTTCCCTTTCTGACGCTTCCACTTGCGTCGGCAGTGGCAGTTGTTTGTGTGGTCATCCTCCAGCGGATACTGGGGTCCATAGAAGTCGACGCCTCTCGTCTTGTTCTTGGTCTCTTGTTGACGTCGCTCTTTCTGCTGGTGTTCGCGCCACGGCCAAGAGAAGTCGGGAACACATTCGCGACGGTTGTGGCGATCCCATTGATGTCGGTTGTGTGTCTTCTTGCAGTGTTGAATCGAACCGCGCGGTCATGGACTGCCGAAAAAGCGTTCGGCATCCTCGCTTCAAATGGCGAAGACAACGCTGCGTGGCTGATTGCATTGTCTCGATCAGTGAAGTCTGGTCAAACCGTGTTGACAGACGAGAGCGGGCTGTCTGGCGGGCCTGCAACCGGCCTTTTTGTTGCCTCGTGGCGAGAACTCATGGCGTGGATCAGCCAATCTGACATGTCGGCCAATGCGGAGAACGGGCTGGTTCTCGTACGCATGTATCCACTCCTGGCGACGCTCTGCTCCTTGTTGGCCGTCACGATTGTTCTTGCACATCTGATGTCCTCGAGTGTCATCACTCGAACATTGACCTCACTGGTTGCAGCCGTAGTGACCTATGCCTCTGTGATGGGGTTTGCGACGGTCGGTCACTTTTCTGCTGCAGTGGCCGTGTTCTTTCTCATTGTGGCAGTCGCAGTATCTGAGGTAATTCCTCGAATGTCGGACCATCGAGCAGTGTCTGTAGTGGCAGATGTCGCGATCGGCGTGTCGCTTTTGGCCGCCGGCCAAGCATGGTTTCCGCTGACATTCATCGCTGTCTTCTATGCACTGGTGCGAATTGGTGGGAGAGCCCAAAATACATTCGCCAAAGCGAGCAACCATCGTCTGAGGGCCTCGACGATTTCAGGATTGGGTGTGGGGGCTCTACTCCTTGTCGTCATCGGACGGTTCTTGTTCCCCTCCTTCTTCGAGAATTTCACAGATATTGACTACATCACCAAGAACCTCACTCTCGCTGGCGGATACTCAACAATGTCCCCGTGGGTGATTGTTTTCTCGATGACCATTCCGTTTTTCACAATGACTGGTCTTGCGGCTCGCCAGACTCAGTCTCTGATCGTCGTTCTGACGATCCCGCCCGTTGCGCTGTTTATCTGGGCATATTTTCTCCCCCCCTTCACCCCTCAGTACGGAGCATGGAAGTACCTTTACGTTGCGACGGCATCACTGCTTCCACTAGCGATCGTGCTCATCGTGCGAGCAACGCAGCAGTTTCAAGGTCACCGAGTCTCACTAGTGTCAGTGGGCTCCGTGGCTGTGTTCCTCGCGGTGTTTTCGCCCCCGCTGTCATACGCGGGTTGGGCTGGTTCCGTGGGGGCAAATCAATACGACTGGGTCGATCCAATTGTGCGCGAACTGAGGGAGAGTCCTGAGAGACCAGTTGGCTGTCTGAACACGATCAAGGATGATCAAGGGCAGAACTATCTCGCTTACCTCTGTAGTCGAATGGCATTCGGCCTCGGCGGATTCGATGAAATTCATCATCGTGTCTGGACCGCGGCCAATTTGTGTGCCGCTCCCCCTGAGCAGGTGAAATCTGAGTGGACTGCTGAGCGACAGCGGAACTTCACCATCATTCTCTTCGATGGAACGAGGCGGTCATCGAATGCTGGGTGCCAGGTCGGAGACGAGCCATTCAAAAATGGTTGGCTGACTGCAATTGACATTGGCAGCGCGCGTACCTTGGACATCCGTGGAAATCCGGCGCAACCGTCAAAGTAACGACAAGATCTTTGTCGGTGCATCAATCATGACACCCCCCATGAGACGTGTCTTGATGATTCTCGCACTTGCGGGTTGTGCAGTTCTGGCAATCGCGCACCATTCAGTCGCTTTCCTCTCCATCGCATTGGCAGTCTTGGCAACACTCGCGGTAGCTCCTCAACTGAACCCTGTCCTGTATTGGCCGGTGGGTCTACTTGCGATGACTGTGGTCGGATACGGCACCTACTTCATCTACTGGTTCAGGAGTGTCCCCGGTGTGTCATCGTCGTTTTCTGAGCGACATTTCGTTTTTCTTGTCGCGTTCTTTCTAATCGTGAGTTTGATTCGAACGGCTCGGCGCAAGAACTCGCCCCCCTCGACGTCGTGGTGGTTGCCGAACACGTTCGTGGCGAGCGTCATTACCTCATTGCCCATTGTGATTGTCTACATTGGGTCAAGCCGTTTGAACAATGAGTCAATGTCATTGTTTTCTGGGTACATGTCCGGAGGAGATCACGGACTTCACAACGAGATCATCCACGACTTGTTGTCATGGTCGGCGACACCGATCGCTGAGAACCCCTTCACCTTGTACATCTATCCGCGCGGTGTTCACTACCTCATCGCTCAGTTCGTCGCTCTTGGTTCAGCGGAGAGCACCCAAGGCTCCCTCGTTCAGGAATATCTCACTGGAGCGTGGTTTGAACACGTGCAACTCGCGGCTTTTGTACAGCTTGCGATGGTGATATTCGTGAAGTGGTCACGAGAACACCAACTCACTCGAGCACTGTTTGTTGCACCATTGCTCCTGGTCTTCGCATCGATGGACCATTTTGTGGCACATCTTTTCTGGTCGGGCTTCATGACGTCGACTGCAATGACGTGGGCTCTTCTCATCCCGATAGCGGTATGGGTTGGAGTCAGGAACAGTGAAAAGGGATCAGGCCTTTTCTCAACGAGCGTGATTCTCGGGTTTCTCCTCATGGGCTTCGCTTGGATTGTGTACCAGCCGTATGTGATGCCGATTGCTGGTGGAGCATCGGTGGTTCTTGTTCTGTGGGGAGCTGAACGGTTCGGGTTTTTGAGACGGTTTTCTGGTTATGCGGGTCGCTCATCGGTTGTCCTCGGACTGGGATGTGGTGTCTCACTGTTGGCGGTCGTCGCCTCATACTTCGTGTTGGGGTCAGACAGCCCCGCGATTACGTCGCTCTTTCTTGATGGTTCAACCTGGCGACCTGCGATCGGAACGGTTGCGGGGTGGGTGGCGGCGGCGATCGTTCTGGCGGTTTGGGGACGTTCGCAAAGAGGCGTTCGTGATCATCTGCCGGGGCTGGTCGTGGCGTCTCTCGGAGGGTTCACAATTGGGATGGCGGGAATTGTGTTCTTTGCCGGAAACGACGGCTTGTTCGACATGCCGTACTACATCCAGAAGATGTTCTGGATCATGTTGTACGTCTCGATTCCGATTGCACTCGGGGCTGGTTCGACCATGGCACTGCGGACGCGCTTGTTTCGAGATGCGTCAACGCGGTCGACTCGGCTCTTGGGTGTGTGGCTCGCTGTGGCCCTCATCCCGCTTGCACAGGGACGGCTGCCACATGCGGCGGTGACCCACTTCAGTGTCGACTGGTTTGCACGGGGGGTCTTCGCGGTGGAACCGCGAGACACGGAGAACAACGGCGCATTCTCCATGCGAGACCAGTTGGGGAGTCATATGGCGAACCTGGCTCTTCGAAGTGCATCGACAACTTTCTTGACCCCCGACGTCGCAATCTCTGGTAACCCGTATCTGGCGTGCCGAGACATTCGTGAGAGCCAAATGACTCGCGTCTACACGACGCCCAATGGTCGGGCAGAGATGTTCGAGTCGGGATGTCCAACCGGTATCGAGTACGTGGAAGACGGAGTCGCTCTGCAGCCTGTCACTCTCGAGTATTTCGAGATCGAGAGTGGGATCGAACGATTCACCAACAAGTCGCCCGGTTTTCGCTTGTTGCTGCGAGGTTTTCTTCCCCCGGAGAACTGGGGTACGTGGGCTGGCGGATATCGGTCGGCGCTCGGATTTCGTTATCGCGCAGCAATGACGGAACCCAGAGCGGAAATCACCGTGAGGCGCGACGCCTCCTCATGGGTCGGGAAGAAGCTCGTCATTCATGCGAATGACAAAGAGATGGCGACACTCGACGTCGGTGCGGTGCGGACGAGTACGTTCACGGTGCCGTTGCCGCCTGGCAGGCGTGGAACCTCGATAGAGCTGACGATGACCTGTGAACGAACGACCGAGGAAATTCTCGACGATGATCCGGTTGACGGCCCCAGCCGTTGTGTCGGCCTCGAGTCACTTCGGGTCTTCGATGCGGGCTAGGGGCTGGACTGTCGCCAAATACCGGAAATGAAGGACACGCCTTCGTCATGGGTGCCTGATTGCACCACATTGAATCGGATCGCGCGCTCGAGATGGTCGTATGGGTTCACCTCAGCATTGTCGGAGACATCGACAGTGAGGTCGAAGACGCCCTCGAGAAGCGGAAGTGCGTCGACGGAAAACTCCACCGTTCCACGACGGTCGCTGGTCGATAGACGCACCCCGCGCCGCTTCGTATTAGTTCCGAACACGTTCAACCCGTGCAGATAAGTGATACGGAGGCCGACAACCAGTTCCTCGACTGGTGTCATGATCTCGTAACTGATTCTCACCGTGAACGGGCGTCCGGCCCTGAAGGTGTGCTGCTCGTGACCGGCGTCGTCGACGAGTGCAACACGAGTGATGCGGACCTCACCTGACCCCCACCGATCGAGATCTTCATCGGTGACCTCCGACTCTTCGACGTGTTCGACGTGGTGTGCGACACCCGTGTACTCCGACACCACCTCGTAGGCCGGGCCGATCGTTCGTACTTCGCCCTTCTCGAGCCACATGGCCCTGTGGCAGAACTGCGACACTTGTGAGAGACCATGACTGACGAAGATGATCGTTCTGCCCTGTCGGCGCAGTTGTTCGATCTTGGCCAGTGATCTCTGCTGGAACTCTTCGTCTCCGACGGCAAGAACTTCGTCGATGATGAGGATCTCCGGATCGACGTTGATGGCGACCGCAAAACCGAGACGAACGACCATTCCCGAGGAGTAGTTCTTCACTGGTGTGTCGATGAAGTCTTCGAGACCAGCGAAACCGACGATGTCGTCGAACTTTGCGTCGATCTCCCGGCGCGTCATGCCGAGAATGGCGCCGTTGAGACTGATGTTCTCTCGCCCCGAGAGATCGGGGTGGAAGCCCGCGCCCAACTCCAGAAGAGCAGCCACCCGGCCCGACGACCGTACGACGCCACGGTCGGGGGTGAGAATGCCGGCAAGGCACTTCAGCAGAGTGCTCTTGCCCGAGCCGTTGGAGCCGATGATGCCGAAGACCTCGCCATGCGGCACCTCGAACGAGACATCTCGAACCGCCCAGAAGTCTTCATAAGCCGACTGTCGGCCACGGAGAATTGCCGCCTTCAGGTACTGGTTCTTCTCGTGGTAAAGACGGAACCGTTTCCATGCCCCGTCGACAACGACTGCATTGTCGGTCATACGGAAAGCCGTCTCGTAGAGTTCATGACGGTCACAGGGTAATCGGTGACATGGCCCAGGGTCGCGAGGGACACGATGGTTGACGACAACAGGACTCGTATTCAGCAGATTCTGTCGGAAGTCAAGGAAGACGTTGCTGCGCGCCGTGCCGCCGGCTCGTACGGCACCGGGTACGAGGAGAGTGTCGAATCTGGTCACGATTCCGAGCTCGGCAAGACAGGGCCGCAACGTCGCGACGATCTCGAAGCACTGATGGATGCCTTGACAGCCCTGCGGGCAGACATCGCGCGGTTGAGCGAAATCGAACGAGACACGTCGAGGTTCGCACCGTTGCGTTACGTGCGTGAGTTGGCCATGACACGCCATCAGATGATTCGTCTGAACCGTGACATGAAAGAAATCGCGGAGGCCATCGATGACGTAGCCCGCCGAATCGTCGAGACCGAGGAGGCTCGATCGCGCGCACACGAGAAGATCGCACAGGATCTCTTCGACAAGGTGCTCGAGAGAACTGCGGTCATCGAACGGATCTCAGTCGCCTACGACGAACTGGAGAGGCGACTGAATCTTCTGGAGAAGCGCAACACGCCGTGAGATTTCTCTACTCGGTTCACCGGTACGGCGAGGAGATCGTCGGTGGAGCAGAGACTGCGTGCCGAGGGTTTGCCGAGCGACTCGTGAGCCGAGGACACGAGGTGACGGTGCTCACGTCGTGCGCACGTCACTACGACACCTGGTCAGACCATTACTCGCCGGGCGAGTCGACACTGAACGGGGTGAAGGTCGTTCGACTGCCCGTCGAACATCCACGGGACCCGGTCGCGTTCGCTCAGCAGCACGAACAGATTCTGAGGGATCCGACCAACGCGAGTTTCGGCGACCAAGTTGCGTGGTTGTCCGCGATGGGGCCGATGCTGAAGAACCATCATTCGACCTTGGTCGACGTGGCATCGAGTGCCGATGCAGCGGTCTTCATGACCTATCTGTACCCAACGTCGGTGTTCGGTGTGTCGTCACTTGCGGGCCGTGTGCCGACACTTCTGCAGCCCACAGCCCATGACGAACCACCGGCACAGCTGTCGATCTTCCGGTCGGAGTTCCATGCGGTAGATGGACTTTTGTATCTCACCGAGGAAGAGAAGGCGGTTGCTCAGCGTCTGTTCCACGCCGACGAGACGGGAACAGTGACCGGTCTCGGCGTCGACCTCGACGGTCCGGTTGGTGACGGGGTCACGTTCAGGCAAGTCCACGGCCTCGGAGACGATCCCTATGTGATCTATGTCGGTCGTCTCGATGTCTTCAAGGGTGTGTCGGAGTTGATGCGCTACTTCGTGGAGTACAAGGGACGAAACCCATCGAATCTCCGACTCGTTCTCGCGGGAGAGCAGATGATGCCTCTTCCCGATGTCGACGACATTCGTCATGTGGGGTTTCTCTCGGAGGACGAGAAACGAGATGCGATCGCCGGTTCTGTGGCGCTGGTGCAACCCTCTCCGTATGAGAGTTTCTCGATCGTTCTGCTCGAAGCCTGGTTGCAGAAGAAGCCGGTACTCGTGCAGCGCTACTGCGAAGTGACGACCGGCCAGTGCATGAGGAGCGGAGGAGGTCTGCCGTATCAGGGGTTCGCCGAGTTCGAGGCGTGCCTCGACCGGCTCACAACTGACGATGATCTGGCTCGTGAGCTGGGGGAGAACGGCGAGAGATACACCAGAGCGCGGTATTCGTGGGGCTCCGTGCTCGACAGGTTCGACGACGAAGTAGCCCATGCGCTCGACAGGTTTTCGCGTCGGCCGACGCGATGATTCGTGTCACTTGCGGGCGATGACCGCAAAGTCTCCGGGGCCGTTCACTCGTTCCCACAACTGACGTGTGACATCGTCGAGCCCGGCTGGTGTCTCGGCGAGAGGTGTGGAGACATCGCGCACGATCGCCGTGAATCCGGCGCGTTCGACGAGCAGGACGAGAAACTCGGGGAAGATCGGTCGATGGTGCGTGGGATCGATCCAGAACGTGGCGGCTCCGACTCTCAGCGTCTCGACGTTCGGAATCTCGACGATCAGGACGCCACCCCTGTGGAGTACCCGGTGAGCTTCGGTGAGAACGTTCTCGAGATACCCGAGCGGCAGATGTTCTGCCACCTGGAACATTGAGATTGCGCCGAGCGACTCATTGTCGGCGGCGTGAAGTTCGGCGAGAAGGTCCCCGTGTCGAACTGTGAAGCCGTGTGCTCGACACTGCGAAACGAAGACCTCGTTCGAATCGACACCGACGGCCGCAAGACCGTGTTCCGACAACAACCCCAGCCATTCCCCCCGACCGCACCCGAGATCGAGCACAGGGCGATTGGCGTTCACCTCGCTGAGGTGCGGTAGGTAGCGCGACTGACGTTGCGCGATGACGTCGGCTGAGCCCCGGAAACGGTCTTCGATCGCTGCATAGAGCGAATCACTGACACCCCGTGACTGTCGTTCGGCTTCGAGTTGGGCGACCCGTTGCTCGAGATCACGGATCAACCGGCGACGGCTGAGACTACGAGGGAATCTGAACGTCAAATGCGCTTCTTTCACCATGCACCACGGGTGCAGACGCATCCTAGGGGCTACAGGAACCCCTCAATACACTTGAGAACCGTGGCAAGAGTGGCGATCGTCGGCACCGGATACGTCGGTTTGACGACAGGTGCGTGCCTGTCGCATCTCGGCCACACCGTGACGTGCCTCGATCTCGATGCAGACAAGATCGCCCTTCTCTCGTCTGGAGAGATTCCGATCGTCGAAGAAGGCTTGGAGCCGCTGGTCGTGGCGGGAGCGACGAATGGAACTCTCAGTTTCACCACCGAGGTTGCGGTCGCTGTCGGTGGTGCAGAGGTCGTCTTCATGTGCGTTCCAACCCCACAGGGAGATGACGGATCCGCTGATCTGTCGTATCTCTTGGCGGCGGTCGAGTCGGTGGCGCCGCTGCTCAATGTGGGTGCCGTTCTCGTGAACAAGTCGACTGTGCCGGTCGGAACGGCACGCGTGGTGGCAGACCTCATGGGCCGAAATGACGTGGCCGTGGTGTCGAACCCGGAATTCCTGAGACAAGGAACGGCAGTGCACGATTTCTTGCACCCGTCGAGGGTGGTGATCGGCGGAGACGATGAAGTGGCCGTGTCGACCGTGGCTTCTCTCTATGACGGGGTCAACGCACCGATTCTCACGATGAAGACCGCATCGGCTGAGGCCCTCAAGTACGCAGCCAATGCATTCCTTGCGACGAAGCTGACGTTCATCAATGCGATGGCAGACATCTGTGAAGCCGTGGGGGCTGACATTTTCGACGTCGCCCGAGGAGTTGGTCTCGATCCGAGAATTGGTGCCGACATGTTGCGAGCAGGACCGGGCTGGGGTGGCAGTTGTTTCCCCAAAGACACCCGAGCTCTTGTCAACATCGCAGCGCAGGGTGGCTACGACTTTGCGCTTCTCCGAGGTGTGATCGAAACAAACGACAGCCACTACCAGCGCATCGCCGACAAGGTGATCGCCGCGTGTGGTGGTTCTGTGAGTGGACGAGTGGTGGGCGCTTGGGGCATCACTTTCAAGGCCGGTACCGACGACCTGCGCGATTCTCCTGCCATCAAGATCATGAAGGTGCTGCACGAGGAAGGAGCCATTCTCCAGGCTCACGACCCGACCGCCCGCGGCGGGTATCGGGATCATCCTTGGTTGCGGGTTGTCGACTCAGCGATGGCGGCAGCAGCAGGGTCGGATGTGCTCGTGTTGCTCACCGAGTGGCCCGAGTACCGAGAGATCGTGCCGTCGGAAGTGGGATCAGTGATGAACGGCAGGCACGTCGTTGATGCACGAAACCATCTCGATCGTGACGCGTGGTTGTCGAGTGGGTTCTCGTACGTCGGAGTGGGTCGGTGACCAAGCGCGGTTCGGCTGCGCTCAGGCGTGACCTGAGGCGCAGATCAGATGGACCCGAAGTTCTGCCCGGCCTTCCTCTGTCGGCTGGGATCGTGTCGTTGCTCGATCGTGAGCGTGACACTGGCGGTGCAGACGGAGTACCCGACCCTCGGAGCGGTGCCTCGCTCTCGGACTTTGTCGCGTGGCTCCGCGCCGTGCCGGAGCACTCGGTGAGTGGTCTTCCGCGGTACATGCAAGCGGTCTATGACGAACGCCCCGATCTGCAGCAGGGGTTTCCGGAGGTCCGACAGGGCGAACTTCGGTGGTTTGCATGGTGGGCCCACTTGTGGGGACGATTCGAATGTCCGACGTTCCGGTTGTTCGGCCACGTTCCCCCGGTCAAGGATCGGATGCCCCGTGGCCCACGCATCAACGGGGGCACCGATGTCATCGGGTTCTTCCATGCGGAGCACGGCATCGGCGAAGCGTCACGACTGTTGGTGAAAGCACTCGAGGCCGCAGATGTCGACACGGCGACCCTGAGTTACCGGAATTCGGAGAGTCGTCAGAACTATCCGTTCGAGAGCGACGAGATTGGCAAGTACAAGACGGTGATTGCGGCTGTCAACGCCGAGCTGAACGCTCCGCTTCGTCACCAATTCGGGAAGTTCTTCTTTGCGAACACGTACGTGATTGGTCAGTGGTTCTGGGAACTCGAGACTGCCCCTCGTTGGTACAAACCGGCCTACAAACTGGTGGACGAACTGTGGGCTCCGACGCGGTTCATCGAGGACATGCTTCGTCATGAAGCTCCGTCGCGAGTTCAGGTTCGGTACATGCCGTTGCCGTTGCGGGAGCCACGGGTGTCGGAAGGTGTCTCGAAGGCCGACCTTGGCATCCCTGATCGGTTCATGTTTCTCTTCGCGTTCGACTTCATGAGTGTGATGAAACGGAAGAACCCGATCGGACTTGTCGACGCCTTCAGACGTGCGTTTCCCTATGACGACGGCCCCGTTCTGGTGCTGAAGTCGATCAACGGCGACTCTCGTCCAGAAGGTTCGGAGATGTTGCGCGCCGCGATTGGAGATGCGGCGAACATCATCTGGATCGACAGGTATCTCGATGCCGAACACTCAGCGGCGTTGATGAGTCTGTGCGACTGCTACGTGTCGTTGCACCGGTCGGAAGGCCTGGGGCTGACCATCGCCGAGGCGATGTTGTTGGGCAAACCGGTGATCGCAACGGGATACTCGGGAAACTTGGACTTCATGACCCCCGACACGTCGTATCTCGTTCCGTGGACGAAAGTGCCGGTCGGCCAGGGTGCCGAGGCATACGACCCCAAAGCGGTCTGGGCCGAACCCGATCTCGACGAGGCGGCACGCCTCATGAGGCACGTGGTGGAGAACCCGGAAGAAGCCCGCGCTCGGGCTGAGCGTGGAAGGCTGGATCTCCGGACGCGATTCTCGCCCGAGGTGACTGGTCGGACGATGAAGATGAGGCTCGAGGAGATCTGGAGGACTCTGGAATGAGATGGAACCCGTTCAGTCGCCTCAAGCATGCACTTGGAGTGGCGATCGACTGGCGAGTGCGTGACGTACTCGAGGCAGAACGCGAGGCAACGGTCGAGCTCGGCCAGACCTTTGTCGACGCAACCGCGCAGTTGACCGACAAGAACCGGCAACTCGAAGCCCGAGTGGCTGATCTCGAGGCGCGGCTGTCGCGCCTCGAAGGGAAGCAGTGATGTCGGTTCTCGCACCGGTTCGTCGTGTTGCGGCGTCGCACGAACTTCTGTGGAACCTCACCCTGCGCGAGTTGCGCACCAAGT
>VFQT010000649.1_pt1 | contig 48680 bp, 29 predicted proteins | sample 3512381 | NCBI WGS metagenome assembly VFQT01 (sample SAMN10412376, study PRJNA504923) | tailings metagenome | isolation source: Relicate 2 Philex TSF3 active mining site | place: Philippines: Tuba, Benguet | collected 2017-08-29 | reverse complement strand
ATTTCCGGAATCTGTTTGTGCGTGAGCTGCCGTGGTAATGGCTGCTGTGAGCGAGTGCAGCCACGGATGGGCGCGGATCAGGGGCGTTTTTTCAGCCACGGAGGAGCGCGGATCAGGGGCGTTTTTTCAGCCACGGATGAACACGGATTTGCACGGATGAATCGCAGCCGTCGCTGGTCTTCTCTGCTCTCAACATTCTCTGGTCTCCGCTCAATGGCAGGGAGGCCATCAGCCCCCTCACCCCCGCCCCCTCTCCCCCGTTCCGGGGGCGAGGGGAGGGTTGTGTGTTTGTGCACAATGATGAAAGCGCGCATGGCACCCCTCGCCCCTGAAAGGGGAGAGGGGACGGGGGTGAGGGGTCAAACACCCCTAAAAGCCCGAGTGTGCAGCCACGGAGGAGCCCGCAGCCGGGGCGATCTTTCCGATCATCACAGAGCACTCAAATGTCGCTGCAGGCCGCAACGGCCAGGATCGGGACGGCCGCTGAGCATTGGTCAGGCCCCGGATACAGCAGTCGCGATCGACAGAACGCGGGGTGCAGTGTTGCAGGTGCGGCGGACTGCGTTGCCTCGTCGCTGACGCTGCGGGCTTCGGACTGCGGCGGTGCCGGTTCAGGCCTGTCCGGCCTTCCCGAGGCCGGGGCGATCGCATAGGCTGCCGCTGTGGTCATTTTCCGGGAGGGGAGGGGACTGAAATGGGTCTGCTGCGGTTCTGTTGGATGTGGTTGCTGACCGCGGTCGTGCTGCAGGCGGCCGACCATCCGAACATTGTGCTGATTCTGGCGGACGATTTTGGTTATGGTGACGCCACGTGTTACAATTCGCGCGGCAGGGTGGCGACGCCGCATATCGATCGTCTGGCACGGCAGGGGCTGCGGTTCACGGACGCGCACAGTCCCGCCACCGTGTGTACTCCGACTCGCTACGGTTTGCTCACCGGTCAGATGCCGTTTCGCATTCCACGCGGGGGTACGGTGTTCAGCGGTGCCGGAGGCCCGTCGTTGATTGCGTCCGGAAAACCAACTGTGGCCAGCCTGCTGAAACAGCAGGGGTATGCCACGTGGGCGGTGGGTAAGTGGCATTTGGGGCTGACGTTCCGCGATGCGGCGGGGCAGGCGATTCACGACGGTCGCCCGGAGGCGATACAGCGGATTGATTTTACCAGGCCTGTGGAGGGCGGACCGCTGGAACACGGATTTGATCAGTTCTTCGGAACAGCCTGCTGTCCCACGACGGACTGGCTGTATGCCTTCATCGACGGCGATCGAATTCCTGTGCCACCAACGATGCCTTTGGATAAGTCCGGTCTGCCAAAGCATCCCTATGCGAATGACTGTCGAGGCGGATTCATCGCCACGGATTTTCCCATGCAGTCGGTGGATCAGGTGTTTCTGGAGCGCAGTCGGCAACTGATCGAGCGGCATCTGGATGAGCAGCCGGAGCAGCCGTTTTTCCTCTACCATGCGACTCAGGCCGTGCACCTGCCATCATTTGCCAGCAGCCGATTTCAGGGGCAGTCCGGTGCAGGGCCTCACGGTGATTTTTTGCTGGAGCTGGATGACCTGGTCGGTCAGCTGACGGAGCTGCTGCAGCGGCGGGGTGTACTGGACAGGACGCTGTTCATCTTTACCAGTGACAACGGTCCGGAGGTGGACGCGGTGGTGAATATGCGGGCGGATCATGATCACGACGGGGCAGCTCCGTGGCGTGGAGTGAAGCGGGATAACTGGGAGGGTGGTCATCGGGTGCCGCTGCTGGTGCGCTGGCCGGGTGTGGTGGCTGCGGACAGAGTTACGGACCAACTTGTCAGTCTGACCGATGTGATGGCAACAGTCGCCGACATTGCGGGAGTGCCATTGCCAGAGGGCAGTGGCGAGGACAGTGTGAGTCTGCTGCCGGTACTGCGTGGTGAGGCAGCTGGTCCAGTGCGTCCCTGGCTTGTGACTCAGGCCTTCCGCGGTCGTCAGACACTGGCGATCCGTCGGGGCCGGTGGAAGTATCTGGCACACGGGGGATCGGGCGGGAACAATTATCAGCAGGGGCGATTGCAGCAGTATTCGCTGCCGGAACTGTTGTCGGGTGCGACGGACCAGTTGTATGACCTCGAAAATGATCCGGGCGAGACGAGGAACCTGGCGAACGAGCGGCGGGAGATTGCTGATGAGCTGCGGGAGTTGTTGCAGCAGGTGCAGGGGTCTGGCCACTGATGACCGCGAGTGCGAGGGCAGTTCATTTGCCACGGATGAACTCGGATTTGCACGGATGAATCGCAGGGCCGTCGCTGGCGTTCTCTGCTCTCAGCTTTCTCGGGTCTCCTTTCTATGGCATGGATGCCATGCCCCCTCACCCCCGACCCCTCTCCCCCGTTCGGGGGCGAGGGGAGGATTGTGTGTTTCTGCACACTGAGGAAACCGCGCATGGCACCCCTGGACGGCCGGGGATTGAGCATTGGATGAATACGGAGCTTTGTGGATGAATTGCAGGGTGTGCTCCGGCCGAGTTCGCACAGGTCATGGACAACGAGCGGCGGGATCGATATTCTGACAAGTCTGCCTGCGTGCGTGGTGTCTGACTGTCAGCGAGCGTTTCAGATGGGAGTGCACAGCGTGGCGATTGGGTCGCCGATTGTGCCTGGGGATTCCGGCAGTCGCATGGTGGAACAGCTTCGTCAGATTGTGGAGTTTGCAGAGCGTTGAGGGGGGCATCATGCTGAGGCGAACCACAATGGTGCGTGGAAGCGAGCGAACCGGGGGTGTCACAAAGACAGCCCGGTCACTGCTGCCTCGTGAGGTGACTCGTGGTGACTTCCTGCGGTTTGGCGGTCTGGGAAGCCTGTCTTTGGGCGGGCTGTGGCTGAACCAGCAGGTGGCTGCTGCGGCAGTGAGGGAGAGCGACGGCAGCGCGGCACCGTCGAGCGGTACCGGGATGGCTCCTTTGCGAGCCTGTATTTTTGTATTTTACTACGGTGGTCCCAGCCATCTGGACACCTTTGATCTGAAGCCGGGTGCTCCGAGTACAATCCGGGGGGAATTTCAGCCGATTTCCACCACGGTGCCCGGTTTGCAGATTTCCGAGCATTTGCCGAGGATGGCGCAGGTGATGCATCACTGTGCGGTGATACGCAGCATGCATCACAGGAATCGGCTGCATGATTCCGCATCCATTGAGACGCACACGGGGCGTCAGGCGGCTCAGGGGGATCGCGAAGAGTTTGCTCCGATTGAGCAGTTCTTTCCCTGCCATGGATCCACGATCAGTTATGTGCGTCGGCAGCTGGGTCTGGCGGTGCCGCACGCTGCCCTGCCCTTTATGTTCCACAATGTGGTGGACGTACCGTGTCAGGGTGGAGGTTTTCTGGGGCAGGACTTTGACCCATTTCGCATTGCCGTAGACGGCGCGGCCGCCAGTTATGCGGCACCGGAGCTGTCGCTGCGGGGTGAGCTGCCGGTGCGGCGCATGCAGCAGAGGCTGCAATTGCGAGCAGCACTGCAGCCTGGCGTAAGGGGATTGGCACTGGACCGATATTTCGAGAAAGCGAGCGAACTGCTGAGCGCGGGGGTGGTGCAGTCAGCGCTGGACCTGTCAGGGGAGCGGATGGAACTCCGCGAACGATACGGAGTGTATGCCCCGTCGGCTGGAGGGGGTACAGCAGCGGCTCTGGGGGAATCCCGACACATGCGTGGCCAGAACCTCCTGGTGGCGCGCCGGCTGGTGGAGGCTGGCGTGCCATTTGTGAACGTGTTTGATTTTCGCCAGCAGGGTCAGAACTGGGACAGTCATGCGCAGAATTTTGAGCAGCATCGGGAATATCTGCTGCCACCGGCTGATCGGGCACTGGCGGCCTTGATCACGGATCTGCATGAACGAGGTCTGCTGGAATCGACTCTGGTGGTGGCGACCGGCGAATTCGGAAGGACTCCGCAGATCAACGCCACGGCGGGTCGCGACCACTGGCCGGACTGTTATTCGGTGGTTCTGGCGGGTGGTGGTGTGCAGGGCGGTGCCATTTACGGCGCCAGTGATGCTCACGGGGCCTTTCCGGCGCGGGACCCGGTGACTCCGGCGGACCTCGCAGCCACGATTTTCTGGCGTTTTGGTCTGGACCCGTCGGGACATGTGCCGGACCGAACGGCCAGGCCGTGGAAACTGGCGGAGGGTGAACCGATCCGGGCGTTATTTGGTGCGGACACGGTGTGACCGTCAGAAGCGGTGCCCGGAAGAATTTTGCGGTGTGACGCGGGGCCACGGGTGAAACACAGGCCGGCGGGGTTGAACCACGAATCGACAGGAATTGGGCAGAGTTTTGAACCACGAATGGACACGAATTGGGCAGAGTTTTGAACCACGAATGGACACGAATGGGCACGAATGAGGGGGGTGTTGGGCGGCGTGGAGGAAATGCAAGGGAGCGGGATTGAACCACGAATGGACTCGAATCGGCACGAATGAAGGGGTGGGGTTTGAACCACGAATGGACTCGAATCGGCACGAATGAAGGGGGTGGGGGTTGAACCACGAATGGACACGAATGGACACGAATGGGTACGAATGGGTACGAATGAAGGGGCGGGATTGAACCACGAATGAACACGAATCAACGCGAGTGGACACGAATGGACACGAATGGACAAGAATGAGGGGTGTGCGGAGAGTGCTGGCGATCGGTGCGCTGGGGCAGCTCGGGGCTGGCCAGCATAGCCACGTTGTCGATTGACGGTGTTTCCGGAGTTTTGCTCCTGGTCTTCGGCGAGCAGCTTCGGGCGTGCAATGCCGCCAGGTAAGTGGGCGGAGGGACGGGGCAGTGACAGCGATCACGACAGAGGCCGCCAGCTGAATGCGGGTCAGACCAGACGTGAGTCGCTGCGGGATTCAGGGGCCAGGCGGCTGATCGAGGCTCCGGCGTTGCAGGGGGCTGTGATGCTGACCAGCAGGCCGTTGTCTGGGTCGCAGTTCCGGATGAACTGCACCAGGTCCTGAGCCTGATCGGGGCTGGCGGCGGGTATCCCGATGCCAGGTCCCCAGGACGACTGCGCTGCCCCGTAAATACCGGCCCGACGCAGCTGGTCCACCAGTCTGCGGATCTGCAGATCGGCAAAGATATGCCCCTGCTGCCCGGCGTAGAAGTTTCCGGCCGCATCACCGTAGTCCTGTAGGGCCGCAGCAAAGTCGGCAAAACGGCTGTCGAGGATTGCGGGCACCAGTCGCTCGGTAATGATGCCGGCCATCGTCCCGACAAGCGCAGGAGACATTTGCGGTCGGGTACCAAACCAGGCCGATTCAGCAGCTCCTGACAGTCCCTGGGATTCCCGAGGGCGTACCAGCACGATGCGCCAGTCCTCGGGAAGTGCCAGACTGCGAACTCGATCGGTCTGCGGTTCCGCTGTGGCTCCGCGGTCGACGAGAAACCCACCGTGGTCGAAGCCCCACGTGCCGATGGCTGACCGCTCTGCGCGGCCGGCGGCAACAGCCAGCTGCAGCGGAGTCTGATGCGGCTGCTGCCGACAGAGCCAGCGACAGGCCGCAGCAACTCCCAGGGCCAGCTGCGTACCGGCTCCCAGTCCCGTATGAAAGGGGACTTCTGAGTCGACACGGACGTGCAGCGGCGGCAGTTCCGGCAGCGCCGCCCGCAGCCGCTGCAGGAGCGTGGTGACGCGAGTGACAGCTTCAGGTGATCCCAAAACACGATCCTGAGCCGTTTGGCCGGCCCCGGAATGCTCAGCGGGCTGCAGTGACAGCTGCCAGCCAGGTTGCTGCAGCATCAGTCCCACGCCTCCAAAGACCCACCCGGTACTCTCAGTGCCCAGAATCAGCCCAAAATGTAGCCGGGCACCGGTGCGAATCTGGATCGAACGACCATTCATACGACAGGCTCCTGCCGTTTCTGAATGTAGTCGGTGAGCAGCTGCCAGGCGTGCTGTTCGACGGGGCCGGCGGTCTTCTGAACCGCGGGCCGCAGCAGCTCCAGATGCTGCTGAATATGGTCTGCCGGCAGCAGATGCAGTCGGGTGGCGAGGATGGCGGCCTCAAGAACCGCATGTCTGGCCCGGTTGAACCCGGAGAACGGCCGCCGTTCCTGGCTGAACACAACTGTGGACTCCATCCGCGACCGGGGTTCGGAATCATCGACGGAATCGACGGTGAATTCAAACCAGCGGCAGCAGTCACGCAGGACCTGACCGGACACGTGACGGGCAGGTTCCGTCTCCACTGTTTCGGTCTGCGTCCCGGAGATAATGCGAGCGATCAACAGAACATCGTCTGTGACATGGAAGACTCCGCAGCGTGACGCGGTCAGATTGGTGAAGGTGGTGGACGGTTGAAAGGGCCGCAGTGTCAGACGTTGAAAATCACCGTGCACGATGGGGCCCATGGGGGCCACATTGAGTCGGCCGCCGGGGTCCAGAGTGGTCACAAGTCCTTCGATAATCATGGGAGCCGCATCTGTTGTCTGATCGATAACTGCACTGGTATTCGCACATTTTCTTGTGTTGGCGTGTTATTGGCAAGTGTGACAGCAAGCTGGAAATGGTGACTGATGAATCCGGTGTACATGCCGGGATTGCAACTGACAGCCTTTGCCCGGGGAAATGAACATTTCGGGCAACGTCACTGATGTTGTGGTGCGACAGCGGCAACAAATGATGCGGCCGGGGAACCACACGTTGCAGCAGAGCAACGTGACTCAGAACGAAGTTAGAAAAAACCTTGCATATTCCGGCTGTTTTGCAATTTTTCAGACTCTGGCACTGATTCTGCTGTTGAGCACTGTGGCTGAAGTTTTTCGAACATTCAGCCGGCATTGTCGAAGTTTCGACACTGCGATGAACACACAGTCTTCCGCAGGCCGTCCCCCGAATGCACCCGCCGCTGGTGCCTTCGGGGCGCGGAAAGGAGTCCCTGCAGAAGCATTCAACGGCCGCCACCTTCCCCAAAAGGTCAATACTCGTGACACTCGAAACCGCATTAATCTGCAGTGGATCCCCGGGATTCCTCAGAAATCTTGGCAGTGCCCTGACGGGCCAGTGCCGCCTGATGGAGTGTTATTCCGTCGCGGAGGTACCGCGACTGGCGATGGCACAGGATGCGAAGTACGTGGTGATTGACAGTCGCGGGGCCACACCGCAGCAGCTGGCGCGCACCTTCGCCCTGATTACTCAGTGTTACTCCCCGCGAGTCGTGCTGGCCACAACTCCGGGACAGCTCAGCCCCGTCAGCGTCCCTCTGGAGGTCATGGACCGGGTGGAGGTGGTGGAGTTGCAGGGGGATGAGGATTACCGTGAGCTGGCGACTCGGGTCCTGGAGACGGACGTGGCCGCTGCGGTGGCTCCGATAGGGGCGATCACGGCGTCGGCGCAAGTCGAGTCGGTCAGCGTTCCATTGCCGGTGAATCCGGTCCGGCCCGCAGCAGTGCGGCCGGTACCACCATCTGCTGCGATGCCGATGGTACCGCCGATGCCGACAGCGAACGCAATAGCGTTTGAGCGTCCGACGGCACGAGCTGACTTCGCTCCTTCCAGCAGTCTGAATGAGCCCAGTCAGTTTGCCGATCAATTCAGGACTCGCACGCCCGAGCTGCGTCAGATGCTGCGGCGACTGGAGGTGGCAGCGCGACATTCGGTTACGATCCTGCTGATCGGCGAGACAGGGTCGGGCAAGACGCACCTCGCCAACCTGATTCACTCCATGTCACCGCGTGCAGCGGAGCCATTTTTGCATGTGGCCTGCGGAGCGTTGCCGGGTGAACTGATCGAGAGCGAATTGTTCGGTCATGTGAAAGGGGCCTTCACCAGTGCTCACGCCGACAAGGACGGGAAGTTTCTGGCCGCGGGGAACGGCACCATTCTGCTGGATGAAATTGACGTCCTGACTCCGGATCAGCAGGTGAAGCTGCTGCGAGTGATTGAGCAGGGCGAGTTTGAGCCGGTGGGTTCCAATCGCACGCTGCGTGTCAAAGCGCGAATTATCGCGGCCAGCAACCTGCAGCTGCAGCCGCTGGTTGAGCAGGGACGATTTCGCCCGGACCTGTACTACCGCCTGAATACTCTGAGCTTTATCATTCCGCCGCTGCGGAAGCGACTGCCTGACATTGAACCCTTGGCGCGGTACTTTGTGCATTTTCACGCGGGCCAGCTGGGCATTGATGTGATGGATGTGGCGGATGACTTTGTCGAGGCTTTGCTGCAGTACCCATGGCCGGGCAATGTGCGCGAGCTGGAGAATGCCATTCGCAGTGCTGTGATTTACAGCCACAGCGGCCGGATGACGGTGGACTGTCTGCCTACTCATATCCTTTCGGGCAAAGCCGGACCGGGCAACGATCCGTCGGTGTCAGGATTCTTTTCAGTCCGTCGCGGTGAATCACTGGAGAACCGCATGGAACTGACAGAGAAGGAAATGATTGAACAGGCTCTGCTGCGAAACAATTTCAGTCGCACAAACACGGCACGAAATCTGGGCATCAGTCGCGTGACGCTTTACAACAAGATGCGCAAGTACGGGATGCTGAGAAAGAACGAGTGACCCAGCTTACGGAGCAAAGCTCAGGACGCTGCAGTGACCGCTTTCGTCAGTGATCCAGACAGCATTTCCGGAAGGATCGATTTGCAGCGAGAACAAATCGTGGGCGGGCAGTGTCAAAGACAGCGTGGGCAGCAGTGTCTGCGAGTTCCAGGCTTTCAGACTGCCGCCGCGGGTAATGCCCAGCAGGGTGTTCCCATCGGGCGAAACTGCCAGGTCCGCCAGAGTTTCGCCGGTCACGGGGATGGTACTGATCAGACTGGCATCCGCGCAGCGATAAAGCCGGATGCGACGATCGGAATGGGCGGCGGCAAATGCCTGCAGCTGCGGCAGGTAGCACACCCCACTCACTTCCGTGAGCAGGTTCTTTGTCGCGCAGCGTCGTCCGGTCTGAACATCCCGGATAATCACTTCCGGGCTGTTGAGCTTCAACAGCCAGCGATTGTCGGGGGTCAGCTGAAACTGTCCCTGCCCGGTAGACGGCGATGTCCAGAGGTACCGGCCGGCGGTTTCATCCCAGAGTCTCCATTCGATGCGGGGTTCCGTCGTGCTTTCCTGACTGTCTGGCAGAGTTTCAATCAGCAGCAGCCAGCGTCGCCCCCCGATGTCTCCTGCGACACCTCGCGCACGTTCATGCTCGGCCGACAACCACACTGTGTGCTGCTGCTGCGTCTGCTGATTCTTCTCAATGAGCTGTACCCGGCTGGAAGCGGACTGTGGCTGAAACCACGCTGCGCGGCTGCTGTCGGCACTGCACCAGACAAGTTCGTCCAGCATTGGCGGAGGCAGCCGGCGCGGCAGAGCGCTGGGTTTGATCACTGGCCTGCCCTGCTGAATGCGTCCCGTCCGAAACTGCGCACCTTCCACGCCGGCCCCGGTCAGCAGGACCGATTCCCTGCCCCAGGGGGAACATTCATAGACATCATCCGCGACATGCTGCAGGGGCTGGACCACCGACAAAGTGCTGAAGCACACACGCCCATCACTGCCGACGGAATACAGCGTGGTTCCATCAGCCGAAAAAGCCAGCGACGTAATGGAGCCTGTATGAACTTTCCAGCGTCGTTCGCTGGAGAACGCACTGTCCTGCCTGGGACTGGCTCCGGGCAGCGTCAGCATGACCCTGCGACCGCGGACAGCGACTTCGGTCGGCAACAGAAATGCTGATTCCGCATTGATCGGTGTCTGTTCTGCGGAGTACAGCCGATAAGACTGCGGATCAGCAGCTCCGGGGAATTCCGCAGAAAGCTCCAGGGTCAGCTGATGGACACCGGGCGGTATTTCATTTCCCGATATGGCAGGAACGACCGCGACAACACTGGGCTGCAGTGCAGGCAGCAGAGGCGTGTCCCGAGTTGAGGGGAAGCTTTCGCCGTTCAAAATCGCTGTCAGCTGCAGCTGCAGGCCTGGATTATGAACCGCCTCAGTGGAGATCGTGCCGAGTGTCCCGTCAGCGAGCCCGACAGCGAGTGTCCGACCATCCGGAGCAAAGGCAACCGCAGTCACAGTGTCGGGAAACTGGCGGGATACGACAGCCCCCTCGGTGGCATCAAGCCTCAGGAGTCGCAAACCGGCTCCCTGTTCTCCGGCTGCCAGCAGCTGTCCATCAGGAGAAAAGCTGACGGTCCCCAGATTGAAATATCGCCCCAGCCAGGCCGTCCCCGACTGAACCTCCTGCCGTTCGTTGTCAGCCGCACTGGAGCCAGGGAAGCCGGCCAGCAGCAACGTGCTGCGTTCACCACCAATCGCCAACCGGCCGGAAGTCGATGCCGTGAGGCATTCGAGGTCGACAGAGCTGTCGATGCTTCCTGCGGCTTTGAAAGTCGCGGTTTCCCACAGTCGGACACCTTTTTCATTTCCGCAGGTGGCCAGCATGCTGCCATCCGGCGACCAGGCGCCCTGCCACACCTGGGCTCCATGGGCTTTGAATCGGTGCAGTTCGGTCAGAGAGCGAGCATCCCGGATCGACACGGTGCCGTCATCACCAAAGACAGCCAGACGCTGGCCATCAGGTGACAGACTGAGCCCGTTCAGTTCTCCCTGACCAGAGGGAATTCGGTGCAGCAGCTTCCCAGAGGCCGTATCCAGCACCAGCAGCTCACCACCCTCGCCGCAGGTCGCCAGCCAGCGCCCCCCGGAGATCAGACAGCAGTAATACAGTGCCTGTCGTTCTGCCGCCAGCTGGTTCACCCGGGCTGCCGACAGATAACTGAGCAGGCGAAATTCCAGACTGTCCAGTTCGCGGGCATCGGAAGTTTCCCGCTGGCGATCCAGAGCAGCCACGGCATTGGCGGTATCACCGTCGTCCAGCGCCAGTGAGGCCAGCAAAAGATCCGCGCAGTAGTTGCGGAGTTTAAGACGCATCTCAGAATCCACGGCCCGCTGCCGCTGCCGGTCAGCCAGCAGGATACCGATGCTGAGTGCGAGGAACACAGCAGCCAGTGCCGACACCAGTCCACGGTTGCGAAGAATGCGACGCCGCAGCCGATACCACCACGAATCCGGTCGTGCCAGTATCGGCCGATCACTCAGATGGCACTGCAGATCGGACATCAGCTCCGCGACACTCTGGTAACGCCGTTCACGTTCACGAGCCATCGCCTTGAGCACTATGGCGTCGAGGTCACCGCGCAGACGCCGCGACAGCAGCCGCGCCGTGTCATCAGCCCCCCCGGCAGATGACTGCTGCAGCACTCGCTGAGATGGCAGAGCAGGATCCTGATCGAGGACCGCCTGCAAAAGCGACATACGGGAAAGTGAGCTCCCGCGATTCTCAGAAATGTACGGTTCACTGCCGGTCAGCAGGACATACAGCACGACTCCGAGAGAATAGACGTCCGTGCGAATATCCACTGGGATCTCACCACACAACTGCTCAGGACTCATGTACTGAGGCGTTCCTGGCAGGAAACCGGCCCTGGTTCGCCGCGAAGGCGTCCGCTGTGAGTCCTGCGATTCATCGAGAATGCGGGCGATGCCGAAGTCAATCACCTTGACCATCGGCCCCTCACGGGTGTCAGCGACCAGAATGTTGGAGGGCTTCAGGTCGCGGTGAATGATGGCATTCTGATGAGCATGCCGCACGGCTTCGCAGCACTGCAGGAACAATCGCAGCCGCTCACGCAGATCACAACCGCGCGCCTGGCACCAGTCCGTCAACTGCCGCCCATCCACATACTCCATGGCCAGCCACGACACACCGCTGGGCTGCACAGCCGCATCAATCAGACCGGCAATGTGCGGATGACTCAGCCGAGCCAGCACCTGCTGCTCCTGCTGGAAACGCCAGAGTGACTCGTCAGACTCCTGCCCCAGCTGAATCAGTTTCAGAGCCGCCAGACGCTGAACGGGCTGCTCCTGCTCAGCCAGGTAGACACTGCCCATGCCACCGTGTCCCAGCAGTCGGCGAACCTGCCAGTGCCCGAATCGAGCCTGTGCCATGCCCCCGGCCAGCAGACTTTGAGCCAGCACGGCCTCCGGCAGCTGCTGGTCAAGGATGGAGGGACGACCGCCGGCACTCAGCAGTTCACGCACCTGCTGCAGGAGTTCCGGGGACGTCTGACACCGATGCAAAAGAAACTGCTCCCGCTCTGCGTCGCAGAATTCCAGTGCCTCAAGAAAGACGGCCTCGAGCTCTTCCGAGGGTGAACCCGCAAAAGACTTGCCACTCATAGGGACGCCTGTTCACAAGGACTCGCACTCTGACCGTTTCCAGAGTTTTTCTGCCAATTCGAGACCAGAAATTTACCGTCGCGGCACCAATCCGACTGAAATTTCAGTCACGCGCACAGACACAGCGTCGCCTTTATAACCAGCGGAATTATCGATTGCGAGCATCGAAAAAACCGCAAATCAAAAATCACTTCCTGGCTGGCGACCATGAAAACTGCTCTGACGCATGACATTGAGATCCGGTACAGTCGCGAGCTGGTACCGTTATTGCGTCGAAATTCCCTGATGCTGTGTTTATGCAGTCGGCAGGATCGGCGATTGTTGACGTTGACGGTGACGGCTGAGGAACTGGAGATCGAGCTCTGTACTTTGCCCGGACCGGGGTTGCTGGCGTTTGCGGGCAATACAGCAGCGGTCGCGGTGGAAAATCAGATCCAGCTGTTCCGGCTCGATGCGCAGCCCTGGTGTGATCGCCCGCGTGAGCGCGCCTGGTGGTGGCTGTTTCCCAATCGCAGTCGATTTTTAGGTGCACTCGGTGCTGCCGACATGGATTTAACGGACGCTGATCTGTGGTTGCAGAGCGAGGCGGACGGGGGCGTTGTGCAGATGCCGCTGACGGAACCGATGCGTCCATTTTGGCATCCGCAGGATTGTTCAGAGACAACTGGTGGCGAGTGGCAGGGTTGCGGACTGGCTCTGGATCAATCCCGTCCGGCCTATGCCGCGTTGTCCAGACTGCGAACGCGAACTCCCCAATGCCACCTGATTGACCTGTCCGTGAATCGCAGACTTCCGGTGTCGCTCACGCAATTTCATTCACCGCGTCTGCACATGGGCGAATTGTGGTTACTGGACACAGTCAGGCCAGGGATTTGCTCGGTGAATCGGCAGACCGGGGCCACGGCCGCGCATCACGGTATCACGGGGATTCCGACGGCCGCGACATTTCAGGGGACCAGCGGCTTTGTGGCCAGTCAGGCGGAGGACGACGAGACGGGAACACTTCAGCCACGAATCTCGGTGCTGGACCTGCGGACGGGGCTGGCATCCGGACACCTGCAATTTGTCCGTGGCCTGTCCCGCATAGACAGTCTGGCGTGGACGGCGGATACCAGCGGTGTCAGGCTGACTGGTGGCGGGCTGAGGGCGGCGTGGACCTGAAGATTCCAAAAAAAACACAGTTCCGGCAAGTGCCGGAACTGTGCATCATTGAGGTGAATCTGACCATTCACCTCAAAGTTCGTCGGATGGTCGACGTCTGCTGTCGACCGTCGTGCTTATCTCATTTGATAACCTCGGAAGGCGGTGCATCATTCCCGGGTTTCAGAGCCGGGACGGCCGGGGGCGTCGGAAACAGCTCTTTGGGTGCAGTGTCTGCCTGGCGAGCCGGCTGCGGATCTCGTTCGACAGCTCCGGCGCGACGTTTGACGGCAAATTCCTTTGGAGCGGCTTCCAGGTTCGGATCGTCCAGTCCGTGTGTCCTGGCAAGTGCTCGCAGTCGTGCGTCACTGTAAGCCTCAGGCGCCCAGCCACCTTCGGCCAGCCAGACACCGTTGGTTTCCAGCAGGTTGCCGCTGGCCAAATTCAGTGAAGTGATGGCTTTATTGTACGCCACCACCTGACGGAAATAGGCTGCTTCAGCCTCGGCAAGGCTGGCCTGAGCTCGCAGTACAAGGTCCAGCGTGAGCGTCCCTATATCCTGTTCGGCCTTCAGCAGGCGGACCCGTTCTTCGGCCGCCTGCACTCGGTTGTAGTTGGATTCCGCCGCTCGCCACGCGGCGGAGACTTCCTGCATGGCGATGGAAATATCATGGGCGATACTGCGTTCCTGAGCAGCCAGAATCGCGTTGGCACGCGACAGCTGCAGCTCGTAGTTTCGTGCCTGACTGCGAGCCTGACGCAGACCCAGCGGAATGGACATCTCCAGTCCGACACCCCAATTCGTCAGGTCTCCTCCGGTCATTGAACCATAGCCACTGCTGCGATCTTCAGAGATCAGGCGATCCCCGAATCCATTCACCGCGTACGATCCCACGGCATCCAGCTGCGGACGGACCAGGCTGCGAGCAGCATCCAGCTGCAGCTGCAGACTTTTGATCTGCCACTTCTGGCGTCGCAGCTCGGTACGCCTGGACAGACCGTCCTGCAGGCAGGCTTCCCAATCCGGCTTAAGTTCAGTGCGAGCCGGCTCCGTCGTCGGACGCAGGACGGTGCCGTCGTTCATGGGCATACCGATCAGTCGTCGCAACCCGGCTTCCGCCGAGTACAACTCATTGAGCGCCAGTTCCAGCTGCGCTCGAGTTTCGTAGAAGCGGTCACGGGCCTGCAGCTCATCTGCCTGCTTCAGCGTGCCAACTTCCAGCTTGGTCCGAGCCTCACGCCACGTCTGGAACGCACTTTGGTGAGTTGATACCGTCGTGTCATACAGTCGGTAGGCCAGGTACAGATCCCAGTAGGCGTTCTCAATATCCCGCAGTCCATTGCGGACTGCAATCTCAAAGTCCGCCAGCGTGATATCCTGGTTGATGCGGGCGATCACCACACCCTGGCTGACCCCCGCAATAGCCCCGAAGCCCGGTCGGATGGGCCCGGCCACACGTGTGAATTCCGTACCGGCCCCGGCCAGCAGCGGTTGTCGCACCTGAGCTCCGATACTGCCGCTGTAGGTTGACGGGTACAGCGGACTTCCAACGGTATTGCCGAGATAATCCCAGTTGTGAAAGACGCCAACTGAACCACCGCTGGCAAGCGCCTTGTCGATCCCGGTCTGGAAACCGGCGGTTTCGCTGGAGAAGGGATTCAGGGGTGACTGGTGAGTCACACGGTCATCACGTCCCCAGCGCATGGCTGTGGACCAGCGTGCATCAAAGTCCGACAGAGCGGCCTCAAGCCCGCGTCGACCGAAGAGCACTCCGGTTTCCTGAATTGCCGAGTCATAGACGGTGTTGACACCGTCCGGACCGGCCAGCACCCGGCTGGCACCAACACCGCCAAGCGCACTGGACTCGATCACCTGGTTTTTGGACAGGGCCGTCAGGAAGGCATCATCCAGCGTAAACTCACGCACTTCATCGTCAACTCGACGATCCAGGCTGCGGGGCGCGAGCGTGCTGCGAACTTCCGCTGTCGTCACATTGTCAATTGCCGGATGCTCGATCGCAGTGCTGCTGGACTTGAAGTGCTGCACCGGCACATCACCATCAGCATACTGAAGTTCATCGAGTCCCACTTTGGCGGTTGAGACACAGCCGGTCACATGAAGGGAAAACGTCAGACACAGAGAAGCGAGTGCTGCTCGTCGCCAGCGAGTGCAGGAGAGCGGTCGCGTTTCACGGCAGAGGCTGAAAATACCACGCACAAAGTTGCTTGAACGGGTCATGGGACGCCCTGTCACTGATGACTTTTCCGTCATCACAGAGGCTTCCAGTCGCCGGACTGAAGTCTGATCAGACGCAGCCGATTCCGCACAGGCCAGAGACAGCCCGCAAATCAGCCACGCGTGCTATCGTCCGCAGGACCTGCAGGTCTTGAACATTCGGAAAGCGGACCGTATTCGGTATAACGCATTCCCAGTGCCTTCTTGAGAAACACAACCTCACCCGCGTCGTTTCCCTCAATTGCGTGACCGGCAAACTGCAGCGCGTATCCCAGAAAAAACAGCGACACGGGAAAATACCATTCAAGTTTCATGGCCACGGCGACCCACGGGGCCACAAAAGTGACGGGAACACCGACCAGATGCAGCAGCTGGTTCCAGCGATTGCGGTGACGCGGCAGGTAATTTCTCAGGAATCGCGCGATCACGGGCAAATCGCTCCTTCGGACACGAGGCTACTGGGCGGCAGACGCACTACTCGTCCGCCTCATCGGTCGAGCCGGCGGTTCGGCGGGTTGTCCGAGAACTTTCCCGGCGGAACACCGCCACCACATCCTCGATCGGCACAACAAACAGCAGGTTGTTGCCCTCGAAGTCGACGGGGATGGCATTGCGAGGGTGGAACAGAACTTTGTCGTACTTCCGAATCGGAAAGTCCTCGTTTCTGTCAACCTGTACACTGACCTCCACCACCCGGCCGGTGATGGTGGGAATTTCTGAGTTATCCGGCAGGACAATTCCACCGCGGGTTTTCTGCCGGGCTTCGTCCTTGCGGATCAGGATTCTCATACCCAGCGGTTCAACGTAGTCAGCCACGGGCATTCTCTGCCAAATTCTTAGGGAAAGCAGGGTGACACCCTGCGGTAAAGGCCCAGCCAGGAAACTTGAACAACCCCGGATTCTGATCTCAAGTGGCCATTCACTTCAACCGAAGGGCGGGCATTGGTGCATTATTCCCGTGCGGAGGCGTTTGGCGAGTACCGAACCTGAAAATGGGGGGGCCGCACGGCAACAATCGCCGGCGGGTGCGAGTCAATCGCGACGAACGGCTTGACATCGACGTCCATAACAACGCGGGTGGCGACCTGCGGGCTGGCTGAGCGAGCCGCCAGCTCAGCGAGAGCAGCGGCATCCGCTGCCCGCTTCTGTTCCACCAGAATATCACCCAGCATTCCGTTGAGCAAAGACGGCAGCAGGATCAGGTCGCCCCACATTGCGGCAAGTACCAGTGCGGCCAGCACCCAGCCGAACCGGCTGATCAGCAGCAGTTCGGCGGGGAACAGAGTCAGCACGCCGATCCCGACGGCACAACTGGTCTGCCAGATCGCGGGAGCACATTGAGCAGTGGCTCGGGCCACTGCCTCTTCCCGCGTCACATCCGGCTTCAATTCCTGCCGGAAAACATGCAGGAAGTGCAGAGTACCGTCGACCGCCAGTCCGAGTGCGACTGAGGCTGTCACCACCGTACCAACATCAACTCGTACTCCCATCCAGCCCAGAATCCCGAAGACAATGGTGGCGGGGGCCACGTTGGGGATCATCGAAATCACTGCAGCCACGGCATCACGCAGCAGGACAACCATGACTGCGGTAATCAAAACGAAGGCAGCGAGGAAACTGCTGATCAGACTTTCGAGGAGCGCGTCCTGAGTCCGCAGGAAGATGGGGACCAGACCGGTCACGATGCAGGCGGGGCGACCGCCGGGCAGGTCCTGCAGCTCACTGCCGGCCAGCCTCGTCAGATCGTCGGTCAACTGCCGGTAGTCCGCATCGCTGAGAATGCTGGCCTGGCAGGTGACGCGCCAGATCTCATCACCATTTTTCTGCAGAATTCGGCGCGAGCCGGGCAGCTCCACGGTTGACTGTGACAGTGCCATCAGGGAATGCACAGATTGCCGCGGCCCGTTCTGGTCTCGCAGCACTTCATACAGCTTATCTTCGGTCAGATTGTCACGAAGCCGGGCAGCCCGGCCGCTGGCCTTGACATCTTCGCCTGCTGGCATGAACGAGGCCAGTGACAGGCTGCCGCTGATTTCCGGGTGGCTGGTCAGTTTCCGCTGCAGCCGCATCACGGCTGCAGTCCGCTGCTGGAAGCTGAGCAGTTTCTGGTGCGTGCTGCTGAACCGCACAATGGCGTCGACGGGAATGATCCCGGCCAGATTGTCTTCGAGGAACCGATAATCCGAAACGACTCGGGAATCTTCGGGGAAGTAGCGGATGGCTTTGGTCTCAGTGCGGAACCACGTCAGGCCGGTAACGGCCAGAGCGGTGACGGCGAAACTGAGTCCCAGATTGAAACCGGACCAGCGGCAGAGCATATGACCGCAACTCAGCCAGAGGCGATTTAATCCGGACTGTGGCAGTTCTTCCACCGGCATTTCCGCGGCGGGCATCCGCAGGTACAGCATCATCGCAGGCAGCAGATAGAGTACCGCCCCGAGGGAAATCAGGCATCCGATTGAAGCATACAGTCCGAACTGTCTCACGGGCAGCAGCGAGCTGATCATCAGTGATGCCAGACCGATGGCGGTAGTAATTGCCGCCAGAACGCAGGGCGTCCAGGCTCGCGCCACGGCTTCAGCGACTGCCTCAGCCGGTTCCCTGTGCCCCAGCTGACGCCAGTAATTGCACAGATGAAAACTGCCGGAGACGGTGACGACCAGCAGCAGCGTGGGCATCACGACAAGCACCATATTCATGCTGCCGCCGAAAGGCACAATCAGTGCTGTGGCAGCGGCGGCAGTGAACATGGACACGCCCTGCACCATGAGCGCCAGCCGCAGGCTGCGAAGCGTTGCGAGGCTGCAGCCGAAACCCACGATGGCGGCCAGCAGCAGCGGTGACCGAAGCCACAGCATCCACAGCGGAGCATCAGCGTTCCACGCCGCCTGCCTCACACCGTGGTTCAGCGCGACGGCGGCCACGGTGCGGCCACCCAGATGCAGTTCATCGGCGGCGATCCCGCTGGCAGCGGCTGCGTCGCGGATCGCCTGAATGGCATTGGAGTGTTCGGCGGAGCCTGCTTCGCTCAAACTGATGGAGACAGCCGCGACAGCTCCGGGGACAAACCATGCGGCTTTCACAGCGGGCTCGGCTTTAAGTCCGGGAACCGTGAGAGTGCTCAGGGCCGCAATGAAGTCTGCGGTTTGTTTTTCGTTGACATGCATACCTGACCACTGCAACTGCAGATCGGCAGGTTTCTGTGCAGACACCCAGTCCGTCAGATCCTGGAACAATTCCTGAGCCTGAGCGTCATCGGGAGCAAACTGGGCCTGGCTGGGTGCGGGCAGGTCATGGCTGACAATTCGCACGTTGATTCCGAACTTCTCTGCTCCAAGCCGCACAGCTCTTTCGCCGACGCTGCGGGAATGCAGTCGGGCGAATTCCGCCAGCTCGATACGCAGCGGTCCGCGACCGGTCAGCAGTCCTCCGGTGCGTTCCAGGGCTTCTGTGAGCGGGATGTCGCGACTGCGCATGCGACGCAGGAGGTCTGCCGGTTCAGTCACTTCAGCGATGAACGGTGAGCCGCCCTCGCGGATCTCGCCGCTGCGACGACCTTCCAGCCGTCGAGCAAATTCAGCCATGCGGGGGTCAGTGAGTGAACAGCCGTCCCAGGAAGCGAGGATGCGATCATCATCGGGGAACAGGTTCTGGTACCATTTGAGCACTGCGGACTGTTCATCGCTGTCCGGAAGCCAGTTTCCAACGTCATTCTGCAGCTTCAGGTTGCTCAGCGAATACATGATCAGCGGCAGCAGGAAGGCGGCGATTCCCGGCAGCCAGATGGCTGCTTTTCGCCCGGGAAATTCATAGCTGTCGCGAAGTGACTTCATCTGCACGGCCTGTTCCAGCGAGGTCCTGTCACTGCTGAGCAATGGCAGGAAGATAGCGGTGGGGGTGCCAGGAAAACGGCATGGTGAACATCGGCCTGATTTGCCGATTTGCAGAACCGAGATTGTGAAATCGCGAGGCCGGTCAGTTAACCCGCTGAATCTCGTGCGGACAGCGCGAGTCGTATCTGCTTCGCGAGTGATGCCCGCTGCGGAAGCATGGCAAAGTTTGCGGGCATGCCGGGGGCCCGCAGGGTCTGTGCAATCGGAACAGGTCAGCAGAAGTGGTGAACAATGGCTGCAACTCAGCGAGCGATGCGTCTGCCGGAGAGCGACGTTTCGTAGTTTCAGCCTGCGGTCAGCGTGCGATCAGGGATTCTGCGACGGCGGTGGCGGTGCGGCGGCCGCTGAGCATGGCGCCGTGAATTGAGGCGGTCTGCTGGTAGTCGCCGCAGTACCACAGGCCGTTGACCGTGGCGGGAGGACCGGGAGGCTGATCGCGAAAACCGGCGGGCTGAGCCGGCAGGGCCCACGGAATACGGTGAGTCCGCAGCAGACGCCAGTGGCTGACCTGTGCACCGAACCATTCCGTCAGCTGGCTCCGCACGGACTGCTCGAGACCGTCCGTCGCCGCCGGAAGTCCCACGACCGATACGCTGATCAGTGATCGGCCTGGCGGGGCGTATTCGGGCACCACGTTGCTGACGACGCACAGGTTATTGACCGGGCCCTGACCGTCCCCGTTCAGCAGGAGGATGGGATCGGTCAGTGGCGGTTTGGGGGCGTCGAAGTACAGACAGACGGTGGAACAGGCGGCAGGAGATTTCAGTATGCCCTGAGACAATCGTTCGGCCGACGGGCCGTCCACGGCCAGCACAACGGCTCGGCCGGTCAGCACCTGACCATCGGTCAAATGGACGGAGTCGCGTGTGACGGAGGCCACGGGAGTGGACAGCCGCAGTGTGCCGGCGGGCAGCGTGCTGGCCAGCTGCAGCGGGATGGCGCCCATGCCGGCTGCGGGGAGCGAGGCATCGCCGAGGGCGAACGTGCGAAACAGAAAACGAAAGTAACGACTGGACGTGGCCAGTGCGGGTTCCAGGAAGACGCCGGAAAACCACGGTCGGAAGAACCGCTGGATGATGTCGGGCGTAAAGCCGCAGGTGTGACGGAGAAAATCGGCGGTGGTGGAATCGGCCAGGCTGTCATCTTCGCGAGTGCACACGGTCCACCGCAGGCGGGCCAGTCGCAGGCGATCGGCGAATGAGCCGATCCCGTTGAACAGGGTGGCGAACAGGCGGGACGGACGGCGCCAGGGATCGGCCATCTCGACGAACCGGCCACCGGTGCGGATCAGGGCTCCGGGAAAGAAGCTGCGCAGCTGCAGGGCTTTGTAGTTGAGCTGCTGCTGAGCTTCGGGGTAGGCCGTTTGCAGCACCTGGAAGCCGAGATCGAGGCGGAAACCATCGACGACTTCCGTGCGGACCCGGCCCCCAGGCTGGTCATGGGCATCCAGCAGCAGGCAGGGGATGTTGCGGCGGTGCAGTTCGCGGGCGCAGCAGAGGCCGGCCAGTCCGGCCCCGACAATGATGACGGGATGCTGTGAACTCATCTGCAAGGCTCCTGCGGTCGCCAGAAATGGACGCGACTGTCGTGGGCATTCTGCAGGAGTGGCGGGGCAGTTCGAATGCGGTGCCGGCGGAATTCCCGTCGATTGGAAAGCCGGGCGGAAAAATTGGATTTGGGCATCGGCCGGGGCTTTTGGTATAGTGCGGGATGGATGTCAGGGCGTGTCTGAAGAAACGACAGGAAATCCCGATGCAAACAGCGAACTGCTGCCTGCCGGCGGGCGGCGGACGGAATCGAAAACCACAGCGTGTCGACTCAGCCGCGCAGGTCTCAGGTGGCGCTCCGCCGCGTCTGCGGCATGCTCTGCTGCGGCTGGCGGGGGCGTTGTTGCTGGTGCTGGCGGTTCCGGTCATTCTGCAGGCGCAGGATGAGACTCGCGATCGACGGCATCGACAGCTGCTGGAGCGGCGTGCGGCGATTCTGCAAAGTGCAGACCGTGACCTGAGGTCTCTGCAGGGCTGGTGTCAGGAACGCGGACTGGATGATGCGGTGGGTGAACTGCAGGGCCTGATGCAGTCACTGCTGGTGGAAACTGAGAACCCGGAACTGCCACGTCTGGTGGTGCCTCCGGTCAGCGAGGCTTTGACATCCGACGAGCATGTCTGGCGGCAGCGGCTGCAGAAGCTGCGGGAAGAACGTGCCGGCGAGATCTACACTCTGGCGCGGTCATCGCTGCGGGCCGGCTTTCCGTCGCTGGCATTTTCGATGATTGCAGATGTGGTGCGGCTGGACCCGGATCACAGGTTTGCCAGGTCGGTCCTGGGTCAGGAACAGTTCAATGATCCGACCCGGCGTGAGGATCCGCAGTATGCGGGCGAGTGGGTGTCGCCGTTTGAAAAGCAGATGCGCAGCGGTTCGAAGCCGCAGATTCGGCATCCCGAGTTTGGCTGGATTCCGGCGGCCAGTGTCAGTCGTTACGAAAATGGGCAGCGACCATGGAAGGGTGACTGGATCAGCAGTGAGAAGGAAGCTGAGCTGCGGCGTGACTTCCGGAATGCGTGGGAGATTCCGAGCGAGCATTTTCTGGTGCGGACGAATGTGAGTCTGGAGGAGGGCGTGCAGTTATCGACGAAGCTGGAGATATTCCATGCGTGGCTGCAGCAAAACTTCGCCGCCTTCTTTGATACTCCGAAATCGCTGCAGGAGCGGTTTGAGAAGGCGGGGCGTCCGGCGTCCGCCAGAAAGGCTCGCCCCTTGGAGATCCACTACTATGCGACTCGGGACGAATACCAGAAGCGGGTCGCCGGCAAGGTGCCTGCGAATATTGAGACGAATGGACTGTACTGGCAGCCGGATCGAACCTGTTATTTTTACCGCAACCCGGTGAAGCTGGATCTGTCGACGCTGTTTCACGAGGCGACGCATCAGATTCTGGACGTGGCGACAGCGGACGCCCGGCGGGCAGCCGCGCGAGCCCGGGCGGTGAAGATGCGGCAGCGGCAGGCTGAGGAGTGGATTCTGTGTCAGAACGCCAATTTCTGGCTGATCGAGGGTTTGGCGTGTTATTTTGAATCGTTTGAGGCGGATGAGGCGGGCAATGTGTCGCTGGGGGATCCGCAGTATGTGCGGTTTGAGACCGCGTGGCAGCGACTGCTGGATCCGGCGTATCAGTTCTATCTGCCGGCACAGCAGTTTTTTGGGCTGGGGAAGGATGAGTTTCAGTCACATCCGCAAATCAGTCCGCTGTATACTCAGGCAGCCGGGTATGCTCATTTTCTGATGAATTATGAAGACGGCCTGTACCGGGACGACCTGATTGAGCTGCTGGCACAGGTGTACCGTCCGGACGCCGATCAGTTGCTGACGGAGCCTTCATTTTCGCGAATTGCGGGCGTCGGGTGGACTCAGCTGGACCAGCAGTATCGAGACCACATGCAGAATCTGGAGGCTTTGTCGCGATCGCGGCAGGGTGAGAATGACGTTGTGCAATAGATGAGACATGCCGGAACGGGCCCGGCGGTCGCAACCTGACGTGGTTACAAATTGACACGCCATCAGCAGCGGGGTAGGATCAGAACGGAGCATGCGAAGATATGCCTGACGCACAATCAAAGGGTAAACACGTGAATACTCAACATTCATCCCGACCGGTCGGCTCAGTTCTGCTTTCGACGTGTGCCCTCGCGTGTATGTTTGGACTGCTGTGCACGGTTGCAGGGCAAATGGTGCAGGCTGCGGAGGGGGAGCGTCGCAGTACGACGGTGCCGCGGTTTGATGCGGCAGTTGAAAAGGGTTTGGCCTATCTGCGTCAGGAGCGGACGGCGGGGACACATGGTGGCGAGCAGGTGCTGGCGGCGTACGCCATGTACAAGTGCGGGATATCAAAAACTGACGGTCTGATCCAGAAGGCATTGGCGGAGGCGGCTGGTCGTTCTGCTGGTCCTCGGTACCAGCCGGTGGGCAGCTATGACCACATCTATGGTGCAGGTGTGGACGCCATGCTGATGGCGGACATTGATAAAGAGAAGTATGTGCCGAATTTGCAGGTGATTGCGAATTACGTGCAGTCGGTGCAGCGATCGAACGGCTCCTGGAGTGATACTCCGACAACGGCCGGCGACATCAGCATGTCGCAGTACGCGGTGCTGGCGTTGTGGGCGTGTCAGCGGGCGGGATGTGTGATTTCCCCGGAGTGTGTGGAGCGAGCGGCCGACTTTCTGATGCGCAGCGGCAACGGTGATGGTGGCTGGGCCTATCGTCCTGGTACGAATGAAGGTCCGGGCATGGGCAATTCGACACACAACATGACGATGGCTGGTTCGGGAAGTCTGGGTGTGTGCCGCATTATGCTGCATGGATCCCGACCGAAGGGTGCAGCGACGGAAGCGAAGAAGGAGCTGGCGTTTGGTGCTCTGGAGAAGGTGGAGGAGGAAGTCGAGCCAGGTCAGATTGCGGCGGCCTTTGCGGGGTATTCGTCGTCGATTGGCTTTGGCCAGATGGATGCTCGGGTGGATCGTGCCTTTGCCTGGAACATGAACAATTTCCAGCCCGTCAGTCGCGTTGAGCACAATATGTATTTCTATTACTGCATCGAGCGTGCTGCGGCAGTGGGCGAGCTGGGCAAAATCAATGGTCAGGACTGGTATCTGGTGTACGGTGACGGTTTGCTGACATTGCAGCAGCAGGACGGCAGTTTTCCGACGCACTCGGGTCCGATCACGGGCACCAGCCTGGCGCTGCTGTATTACATGCGCTCAACGGACCAGATTCTGAAGACGCTGTACGGCAAGGGTCAGCAGCGAGCGGACAAGGGCAATCCGTTTGGTGACAAGAAAAAGCAGAAGGAGCCGACGGAGCTGGACTTGCTGCTGGCTTCGATGGAGAACATTGATTTTTCGACGCTGGACGAGACGGACAGTTCGATTGCGGACGACGTGGTGCTGTCGGTGCAGTCGATTGATGATCCTGCAAAGCTGGTGGGTGAGGTGGATCGTCTGAAGAAGCTGATTCGCCACCCGAATGCTCAGGTGCGTCGTTCTGTGTACTGGGCTCTGGGTCGTACCGGCAGTTTTGCGCTGGTGCCGCAGATGCTGGAGGGTTTGAAGGACGGGAACGTGGATGTGAATATCGAAGCCGAGATGGCTCTGCGATTTATTGCTCGTCGTCCCACCGGGTTTGGTATGTCTTTGGATCCGCTGGGTGGATTGACGGCGACTGATCCTGCTGAGCAGCGACTGAAGAATGCGAATGACTGGCGAACGAAGTCGTACAAGCTGTGGTCTGATTGGTATTTCCAGTCACGTCCTTATGAGGAGCGTGACGGTCTGGACGAGCTGCAGGCGGCGACGTTTGCGGGGTCCAAAAGTGCGGACAGTGACGCGGAGAGCAGGAAGCCTGTTCGAAAATAGGAGTTCGGCGGGCTTGACTGCGACCCTGGAAACCACGATGAAGCGCCGGCACAGCCTGTCACGGATTTGCCGGCGTTTTTTGTTTGACTGGAGCGGATGTTAACCATGAACGGAACAGTGAATGTTGGGTGGCTGGCGGCACTGCTGCTGGCAGTTGCGGGGTTGAGTGCAGAGCAGTTGTCAGCCGAAGTGCGGCTGGCGAGTGTGTTTGGCGACCACATGGTACTGCAGCGAGAGCAGCCGCTGAAGGTGTGGGGCTGGGCATCCCCCGGCGAGCGGGTGCAGGTGACGGTGGCGGGTGGAACGGCGGCGGCTGAGGCGGGTGCCGATGGACGCTGGTCGGTGCAGCTGCCGGCACTCAAAGCTGCAGCGACTCCGGTGAAATTTCTGGTGCAGGGCACGAATCAGATTGAGCTGAACGACGTGCTGGTGGGCGAGGTGTGGCTGTGTTCGGGGCAGTCGAACATGGAATGGACTGTGGCGATCAGTGCGAATGCGGAAGCGGAGATTGCTGCGGCGAAATATCCGGGCATTCGGCACATCAAGGTGCCGCTGGTGGCCAGTCCGACGGTGCGGGACAGTTTTGACAGTCAGTGGCAGGTCTGTTCACCGCAGACAGTGGCTGGGTTCACAGCCTGCGGCTACTACATGGCGCGGCGGCTGCATCAGGAACTGAATGTGCCGATTGGCCTGGTGAATTCGTCGTGGGGTGGGACTCGGATTGAGCCGTGGACTCCGCCGGTGGGTTTTCAGCAGGTTCCCGCGCTGGCGGACATTTCGCAGTCGATCATCGGCAGGACTCCGGGAACCCCTCAGTATGAAACGCGGCTGAAGGCGTACCTCGAAGCAACGGAAGCCTGGTTGAAGGGAGCTCGTGAGGGCCTGCAGGCGGGGGCGCAGGTGAGTCCCAGTCCGGCATTTCCGGCGGAGCTGGCTCCGTTTGAGGGCAATGCGGCTCCGACAGTGCTGTACAACGGGATGATCCACATGCTGGCGGGATTTCCGATTCGTGGCGCGATCTGGTATCAGGGCGAGAGCAATCACAGTGAGGGGATGCTGTATCTGGAGAAGATGAAGGCGCTGGTGGGTGGGTGGCGAGCGTTGTGGGGTCGCGAGTTTCCGTTTTATTACGTGCAGATTGCTCCGTTCAACTATGGCAGTCAGGATCCGACGGTGCTGGCACAGTTCTGGGAGGCTCAGGCTGCAGCTCAGCAGGCGATACCGAAGTCCGGCATGGTGGTGATCAATGACATTGCGACGCTGAACGACATTCATCCGCCGAACAAGCAGGATGTGGGGCAGCGACTGGCACTGTGGGCCCTGAAGCATGATTATGGTCAGGAGCAGCTGGTGGCGGCGGGTCCGGAAGCGGAGCGGCTGGAGGTTGCGGGCGGAGTGCTGAAGGTGCATTTTCGCAATGCGGCCGGGGGGCTGAAATCGCGTGACGGCAAGCCGCTGTCGCATTTTGAAGTGATTGGCCCAGGTTCGGGCGGTTTTCATGCGGCAGAGGCGATGATTGAAGGTGCCAGTACCGTGGTACTGCGGTCTGACAAGGTGGCTCAGCCGACAGCCATGCGTTTTGCGTGGCACCTGCTGGCGGAACCAAACCTGAGTGGTGGTACGGGCCTGCCGACAGGTGCGTTTCGGCTGGGCGAGGTGCCATCATTCCTGAGCGGCCTGCCGGTGCAGGGCGAGTATCGGCTGGTGTATGATTACAATCTGGCTCAGCTGGGTGCTCAGCCGACCCCCGCAGTCGATGACAGCCGGTTGATTGGGGCATTTGATCGTGTGGCGTATCTGCTGGAGCTGACCGAGGGTTCCGGGAAGTCTCAGAATGTGTTCGTTTCGCTGGACGCCTTTACGAAGGATGCGAGTAAGCTGGGCATTCCGACTCATGCCAGCGGTGCGGTGTTTCAGCAGGCGGCCACGGGTCTGGAGATTTTTACGGATGTGCCTGGTCTGCAGGCCGGGCGCGGCATTCAAAAGGGTCAACTGGAATTCTGGCCTCACAATTATGCCGCTGAGAATGCGGCTGGTGTGGCCGGTGCAACCGGCGATGTGTATGACGCGGGTGACGGCATGGTGCCACCTGAGGACGGTTATGGCAGCATGCAGCTGCACAATCTGGAGGCCGGTCAGACCGTGTTTGCGGTGAACAACTGGCGAGCCGGGGACCGGGCGGACATTGGGATTGGCAACAGTCCCGGCAACACGATGGACTGGACATTTACGGGCAACGCAGGCGGCTGGACTTCAAAACGGCTGCGTGTGTATGTGCGTGAGCAGAAGTAGCCGGCAGGTGAGGAACCTGGAATGACTGAGCCGGCCGGTACACCTGCACCGGCCGGTTTTCTGTTTGCGGTCTCAGGGAAATGTGTGCGTCAGTTCCGGGGTCGGCAGCGGGCCCAGTGAGTGGGAGAGCAGTGGTCGCACCAGCTGCCGAATTTCCGGAGGCAGCTGAAACAGCGGTCGTTCGGTGGCGCGGGTACTGGTGAGGACGCTGACGGCAGCCGCAAGGCAGCGCAGTGCGATCTGCATGGGGGGGCAGTTCAGACCGGCCTGCTGCCAGAGCGAGTTCCACAGTTGAAGTTGTGTGGCCGAGAGACCGGACTGTTCGAGGGTTGCGATGCTGCGGACGACAGCGATGGCAAGGGGTCCGCCATGCTGATGCCGGAGGAAGAGTGGCGTGATGTGGCTGATAAAGGTGTGCCAGTCATGCGGACTGCGTCGCAGGATTCGTGACAGCAGGCGAGTGGGGTTGCCGGAGAAGGCATGACTTTCGGGTGCACCGTTTTTGAAGGCGTAATTGAGTGCCTGGAGGAAGTCAGCGGGTGCGGCGAGTTCGAGTGTTGGTTCGAGGGCAGCAAACAGTGCGAAGGTACGCTGTGCGGGGGATGCGGACCTGATCTGCAGTACGGCCTGCAACTGAGAGTGGGCGGCGCTGAGCTGCTGCTGATCGAGGAGGGTGGAGGCCGAGCTGATGAGTGCGTGTGCGTCCGGTTCGGCGTGGTATTCGGCGGCAGCGGAGGTTTCGGCCAGGAGCAGGGGCCACTGGAGCGACGGACTGCCGGGGACTGCGGGGGTTGAATTTTTTTGCGGGGTTGCGGGGATCCACGGATCATCGACGGCGTTGAGCAGATCTGCAGCGAACCAGTCTTTCAGAAAAGCGGCGGTCTGGCGCAGCGGGTGATGGACGGAGTGCCGTGGCTGCAGGCAGAGTCTGAGCAGTGGATCAGAGACATCGTAGCAGGATTCCTTTCCGAATTTGCTGGCGTGAACGAATGCGAGGTCGCGGAGGTACCCGAGCTGTCGAGAGCAGCAGCGTTCGTCGACGCCGGTTGCCACGGCGAGTTGCTGCACGGTTTTGGCACCGGACTGATCGCACAGCCCAAGCAGCAGCTGTTGTTGCTGGGGGGACAGGTTGTGCAGTTTTCCGAGGCAGGCGGGGGTGAGAGTATCGAGAGTCTGTTCCAGCAGCGATGTGAATTCTCTGAGTGTGCGGGTGGTGAGTGCCTGTGCGAACAGAACCCAGGCGCGCGGGTTTCCCGCCAGCAGCAGATCAGCAGCCTGCAGGCGAGCGAGGCCGGCGGGAGAGTTCAGGATTTGCAGGGCATTTTTGCGTTTTCGCAGTCGACAGATACGCAGCACCAGCTGCCTGGACGCGGCCAGCTTCAGTGACTGCAGGTGGTGGATATCAAAGAAGCCAAAGCATGGGCGATTGCGATCTGAGATTTGCGGGAAGAGTGCGGGGGCGGTGGCAAGTGTGGAGAAGCGGCGAGTTTCCTGGAGGAATGCGCGCCAGTGTTTCTGTTCGGCATCGGTGAGTGAGTGAAAGAGCAGATGGAGATTTTCGTGGACCAGCAGCAGGCTGCGGTGCTGCAGCTGCTGCACGATGCGGTGCAGAATGGCCGTAGCGGCATCAGCAGGTGGCAGTGCGTTTTTGATGTGCTGCAGGTCGGATGAGAATTCTTCAGGGCAGAGTGACGCCAGTTTTTCGGCCAGACTGCAAGCCAGGCACAGCAGGCCTGAGGGGACTTCGGTGGGTCCGAAACGCACGATGCGGAGACTGTCCTGCAGGTCGGGATGCCGGGAAAGCCGGTGGCAAATGAGACTGACGATGTGTGTTTTTCCGATTCCTGAGGCCCCCACGAGCAGCACGTGCAGCCGATCACCGCTGCGCAAACCGTTCACGAAGCCACTGACGATCTGCTGGTGCAGTTTTGGGTGCTGCACAAGCAGTTTTGTCAGCACTTCGGGCGACATGCATTCGGGATGATGCGGCAGAATGAGGGAGTCATTGTTCATGATTCAAGTCCCTGGGCAATTTGCCACCAGCTGCGTATGAGCGGGAAGCGGAACGAATAGGTTTTGTCAACACTGCTGACGAGGTAGTGATCAAGAGCGAGGGACCTGAGCAGCTGGATCAGATGCCGTCCATTGGCATCGCTGACAGCGCTGCGGTAATAGACGGGCAAACGGCTGCGAAAGTGTTCCATTTCCCAGGGGTCGGAGTCTGCGGTGAGCAGCTGTCTGACAACGCTGTCGACGGTGTGAGGCGTGACGGTGTCGGGGTCCTGGGCCAGACGTTGTGCAACTGCGGCCATGTAAAAGGGCACGCCGTCAGTCCGCTGTGTGATGCGTTCGACGACAGCAGAGGCCCGGGTGGGGTCGAGGTGCAGCTGGAAACTGTGCAGCAGATGACTGGCAAGGAGACAGCCGGCTGCTGGTTCCAGTCCACGGATTTCGACAGCCGGCATATCGTTGACTGGTTCGCTGGCGAGCGTTTGCTGGCGCAATTCGTGAAGCACGTGATGCAGTCCGATGGACCCGGCAAAGATCATGCGGAGACCGGCATGTTTTTGACGTGCCGCTCGGAGGCAGTCGAGGAGCAACAGAGCATCGCCGGGACAGCCATCAGCGGCAAATCGCTGCAGCATGTAAGGGAGTTCATCCAGCAGGAGCAGCAGTTTGCGATGCGGTGAGTGCTGACAGAGTTCGCTGAGGACCTGATCGAGAACGACAGTCCAGCGTTGCGGGGAGTGGCAGGAAATTGTGAGCGGGCTGATCATGGAGTTTGAGCATGACGGTGGTTTTTCCGACGCGTCGTTCGGCGGTAAATCTGAGTGAGTTGTTTTGAAGGAGCGTCCAGACGCTGGCGATCAGTTCATCACGGCCGACGACATTTGCGGAGCAAAGCTGATTGACCACGGCCCAAACCTTTTATAAATCTTGTACGTAATATTTGTCGTGCGACGATCATATCGTATGATACCGGGGTGTGTTATGTCAAAAAGCAAATGGTCTGACACTTTGAGTTTTGGAAAAAATGTGCTGGAATCTGCAACTGTCCGTTCGGGCGCGGCAGTTGGGGGCGGATTGAGGGCGAACATCGGCTAAAGCTGGCGGTGAAGGGGTTGAGCATGGTTCGGGGTGATTTTTCCAGAGTTTGGCGGCTTTTCGGGGCTTTCCTGTTGCTCCTGCTGGGTGCGGGCACCGGCGAATTTCTGACTGGCGTGCAAGCTGGCCGACCTCGCGATGACGCTGACGAGAAGGCGGCGGAACTGGCGATTCGGGCTGTCCTCACCGCTCAGTCTCAGGCCTGGAACCGGGGCGACATTCCGGGATTCATGCAGGGGTATGTGCGGGATGAGACCCTGCGATTTGCCAGCGGTGGCTCCGTGCAGCGGGGCTGGCAGCAGACGCTGGAGCGGTATCAGAAGCGATACGACAGTCCGGCAAAAATGGGGAGATTGTCGTTTGAGGACCTGGAAATACGTGTGTTGAGCGGGGAGTGGGCGGAGGTGTTTGGACGGTATGTGCTGAAGCGGGACCCGTCAGTCGGGGATGCCACCGGCCTGTTTACTCTGCTGATGGCTCGCGAGGGCCATGACTGGCGGGTACTGCACGACCACACATCGGCAGCGGAGCAGAAATGACCAGGTTCAGGACGGGTCGGGCAGAGCCGGCAGCTCGCGGGTGCCTGCGGCCGGAGTATCTGTTTCCCGGGCCATCCCGGAGAACAGCCGGACGAAGTCGGCGAGCGGGACTTTGAGCAGCCCCTGCGATGCAGGGTACCCGTGAGCCGGCCCGCTGCTGCCCGCCGGGCGGAAGTTGCCACCGTGAGGATTCCACAGGGTAAGGACATCGGACGTGTTATCCCAGGCGACGACGGCCCACGCATGATTGGACGAGATCCCTGGGGTCCGGGATTCCCGAGTTGTGCAGACCATGGCGTGATGCTCGCGGCGGGCGTCATCCAGCCACGTTCGCAGCTGTCGCAGTCCGTCGCGATACGGGCGAGCATTGCTGTCGTGTCGGCGTGCGAATTCGAAGGAGAACCGCTGGATCTGACGTCCGGTGATCAGTGACAGGAAGCGGGTCACCGAACCGCCGCTGGAGATCGCATCGATGGCTGACCCTTTCGCAGCGGCCGAGGGACCGATCACCTGCTGTGCGGCTCCGGCGGCCTTTTCGTACACATTAACCCAGATTCCGGCATCCTCGTTGCCGGCGGTGAGCGCCAGTTCGGCATCGGTCAGAGCCGGCACGGGAATCTGAAACCTGCCGAAACGTACGTAGTATCCGTCAGCAGGCCCGCTGGTAAACATCTGCGAAATACGATCCGGAGATACTGCGAGCACAGCGCCGAGTGGTGCCAGCACAAAGCAATTGCCCAACCGACCCTGATGAATCGTTTCGAGCTGCGGGCGACCGGAGGCAAACAGGCGTGGCTGTTTCAACCGGATGCGTTTTTCCGCCGCCTTGAACAGTTCCTGAAGTTCCTGACCTGTGGCGTCACGGTCATCCACCATTTGCTGCAGCCGGTCTTTGCTGACCCCCTTTGCGAGGGCTGAGTGACCCGCCAAACCACGTTTCAGAGCCGCGATGGCTGCTGCTTCGGAATCCCGCAGAGTCACGTCAGAGACGGCCCGATTGATTTCATCGACCGTGAGCACCCGATCGCGGTTAAGATCCCATCTGCTGAACCGTCGAGCAATGATGTCGGCAAATTCTGAGGGCAGCGCAGTGCCGGCACCGTTGCCGCTGAACAGCAGCAGTGTCAACCACGCGAAACACGCAGGGATGCGGGAAAGAGCGACCATGCAGGAAGTCCGTGATCAGCGAACTGGGGCTGTTCGCATTGCGGCATGACGATCGACACCCTGTCGAACAGAGTTCATGCCGGAAATCCGACAGATATTGAGGACCGGCAGCGCGGGCAAGAGGCGATTTCGGATTCGCAGTGTTCAGCGACGAAAGGCGGATTCCGGGTGTGTGCAGTGCAGGCATGTTGCGGCGAAGCAACGTGGAATGCGGTCAAAAGGCAACTGTTTTTTGTGGGGGGGTAAACCACGAATGGACGCGAATGCACACGAATGATGGGCCGCAGCCGGCAGTGGACGGGCCTGGGCCGGAGATTTGACGTTTCGGATCGCTTTTTTCCACCCGGATTGGCTTCGATGGTCACGGATGAATCGCAGAGGAGGATTGGCTCACGCGAAGACGGGAAGGCAAACGCAGGGTGATGTCGTGTGTTCCGGCACGACCACGGGGGGGATACCTGCGGCGTGGCCGGTCATCGTTGAAGGGGGGGGCGGGCTGGAAAGCCCGAGCTACGGAAAGCAGAGAGGGGGGCGGGGGTGGGGGACGTGTCAGGAGACTCGAACGAACTGTTCTTCCAGTTTGGTGGGTGAGACGCTGATGGCTGTTCCCAGTTTCTGAGCAAACAACTGCACTCGATACTCCTCTATCATCCACCGCAGGTGTTCCAGCATCGGGTCGACTCGCTGCTGTCGCTGATGTTCACGTCGTTTCTGTTCGTACTTCATCAGCCACGGCTGCAGCTCGGCTTCCAGATTCAATTCCGTTCGCAGACCGCCTGAGCCCAGCCGGATCAATCTTTGCCGGATGGCCGTCAGATATCGCGGGAACTGGATCAGCCAGGGCCACGGAGTGACTGCCAGAAAATCGCTGCTGATCAATCCACTGAGCTGATGCTGCAGTCCTTTGACAATTGGCTCCCATCCCGGCCCTTTGGCCAGTTCGAGGGCAGCTCGAGTTTCATGATACTGCTGGAACACAACGGGCAGGAACTGGGTGAGTTCCTGGGCGGCGAGGGGCAGGCGTTCCCGTCCCTGTCGCAGGGCGGATTCAAAAGCATGTTTTGTGCGGGGCAGTTGATTGTCGGCCAGCCACGCCCGATCCGTCATCAGCAGTGCCACGCTGCTGGTGAACTCAAGGCCTTTAATCGTTGTCGCCAGAACTCGCGTCTTCGTGATCTGCGGAAGATTTCCGACCTGCGTGAGGATTCGTTTCTTTTCCACCAGCAGAAACAGGCGTCGCAGTCCACATCGCAGCTGCCGGCGGGCATCTTCGGGCGTCTGACACAGCATCAGTGCGACGGTTTCGCCATCGTCGCGGAGCGCCGGGAAGGCGCGGAGCGACATTCCTGCCCGCACAATCTCGATATGTTCGGGCACATCAAAGAAATCCCAGTTTTTGAAACCGGTTCGCAGCCACTGAGCTTCTTCGGGTGTGGGTCCGACCGCAGCGGCACGGCGGTCCGCTTCGCCGGCCGCGCGCACGGCCCGTTCCGCCAGTGTCGCTCGCAGTACTTTCAGATCGCGTCCTTCAATCAGGGTCTTCCGCTGATCATCCAGCACTCGAATGTTGAATTTCAGGTGATCAGGAATCTGTCCGGCGTCAAAATCCTGCGCTGAAATACGTTCCCCGGACAGCTGAGACAGCCGAACGGCGACGCTGTGCAGAAAGTCGCCGCGAGCAAACTCAAGATCCGACGCCACAAGTCGGGCGGAGTCGGGCGCTGGCACGAAGTGGCGCCTGAATGACTTGGGCAATGCCCGAATCAGCGCCAGCACCTTCTGTTCCAGCAGTCCCGGGACCAGCCAGTCAAGCCGCGACTCCGTCAGCTGCGGCAATCCTTCGAGCGGCAGACTGACGGTCACCCCGTCAGCCTCCTGCCCCGGATCCAGCTGGTAACTGAGCGGCAGATGCATGGCTCCGAACTGCGCCGATTCCGGAAACAGACTGACATGCTGCTGTCGCTGGGCTTCGTCAGCAAACTGATTGATATCGAACTGCAGCAGCCGGGGCAGGCGACTGTGGGTTCTTTGGTACCAGCGTCTGAGGCGATCGCGATCCGTACACTCTGCAGGAATCTGCGCAGCGTAAATCTCAAACAGCACTTCATCCCCGGGCAGCAGATGATGAGATCTGGTCTTTGCCTGGAGCTCCTTCAACTGCTGCAGTACAGCCACATTGTGCTGCAGGAACGGGAATTCGTGGCCCCAGCCGCGGCGCTGAGGGCGCCGCGGATTGGCTGCCGCCTTGCCTGGTCGCACCCTGGCCGCGCCACGAGTCAGTGCGTCTTCTTCATCAGCGTAGTCATCCTGCGGCGGTGGCCCGGACCCGTCTGACAATTCTCCGTACAGCAATCCCAGTTCCACCAGTCCATGCTGAATCAGCATTTCGCGGGATTTGACGGGATCAATTCGTGCCAGTGTCACTCGTCGACGCGTGACAATCGGCAGTCCCCACAGGCTGACCTTTTCATAGATCATCACGTTGCCGGCCTGCGGGTCCCAGTGCGGTTCGAAGTATTCGTGGCTGAGCAGATGCCCGGCGAGCGGTTCAAGCCATTCGGGCTGAATGCGGGCGATGGTGCGAGCATACCGGCGAGTGGTTTCCACAAGTTCAGCGGCAACAAACCATTTGGCGCCTTTGGGGGCCAGCGCTGAACCGGGCCAGATGGCGAGACGACTGCCACCGGCTCCAACAAACTCACCCTCCGGCGTCTGCATGGCAATATTCGGCAGCAACCCGGTCAGCAGCGCTTTATGAGTGGCTGCGAAGTCGTTATGCCGCTGCTCAGCCAGAGACTTTTCAGGATGCTGCCGCTGTTTGGCCAGCGCCTTCGCCGCCTGCTGAATCGCCGGGTCATCACTGTCTTCCAGCAGTTCCCGCAACTGTCCGTGAACATCCACCCATTCCCGCATCCGCAGCCATGAAAGGAAATGCTGCTGGCACCACTTGCGCAACTGACTGTTGGACAGCGACCGCTGTTTTTCGTGCCACGCATCCCACAGATTCAGGATGGTCAGGAAATCGGAATCGCGATTGAAGAATTTGCGGTGGGCCTCATCGGCAGCCTGCTGTTTTTCCAGCGGTCGTTCTCTTGGATCCTGGCATTCGAGGAAAGCGGCAATCGCCAGTACCTCGGGCAACGCGTGCAGTTCGACGGCGGCCAGAATCATGCGAGCAATCGCGGGATCCACCGGCAATGTCGCCATGCGGCGTCCGATGTCCGTCAGATCCCCGGCCTGCTGTCCGCGTGTGGCGGGCTTTGCGGAGGATGTTGCGGGATCAGCGTCACCGGCGGTCTCGGCGGAATCCGCTGCCGGATCCTGTCGCGCGGCGGCCGCTGCGGCCTCCGTCACAATCGCTCCCAGCTCTTCCAGCGTACGATAGCCCTCGCGGATCACCGAAACTTTCGGAGGATCGAGGAATGGAAAATCTTCGAGATTGCCGAGTTTCAGACTGAGCGTGCGCAGGATGACAGCCGCCAGATTTGTCCGCTGAATTTCCGGCGCCGTAAAAGCTTCCCGAGTGTTGTAGTCGGCCTGACTGTAGAGGCGGATGCAGATTCCCGGCCCCACTCGGCCACAGCGACCTGCACGCTGATTGGCGGACGCCTGCGACACCGGCTCCACCGGCAAACGCTGCATGCGGGAGCGGGCGGAGTAACGGCTGATGCGGGCCGTACCGGTGTCCACAACCGCACGAATCCCCGGCACCGTCAGCGAAGATTCGGCGACATTGGTGGCCAGCACAATGCGTCGATGCGGGCTGGTTGCGAACACTCGAGTCTGCTCTTCCATCGACAGCCGCCCGAACAGCGGCACAATCTCTGTTGATCGCTCCGGCAGGTCTCCCGGAAGTCGCCGTCCGCCCAGCACTTTTGCCGTCTCACGAATATCACGCTCGGTGGGCAAAAACACCAGGATGTCGCCGGAATTTTCTCGAGCCAGTTCCTGCACCGCGTCTGCCACACCATCGAGCCAGTCGCGGGGCTCTTCGTCGGCACCGTCGCCCTGCGGTTCATCCAAAGGTCGATAACGAATCTCAACCGGCCAGGTTCTGCCGGAAATCTGCAGGACTGGCGCCGGTCGACCGGCGGTCCCAAAGTGTTCAGCAAAACGAGCCGCATCAATGGTGGCCGACGTGATGATCAGCTTCAGGTCACGACGCCGAGGCAGCAGACGTTTCAGGTATCCCAGCAGAAAGTCGATGTTCAACGACCGTTCATGAGCTTCGTCAACAATGATGGTATCGTACTGGTCCAGCCAGCGATCATTCTGGGTTTCGGCGAGCAGAATGCCGTCGGTCATCAGACGGATGCGAGTCAGAGGCCCGCTGCTGTCAGTAAAGCGAATGCGGTATCCGACCTCCTGCCCCAGTTTGCAGCCCAGTTCCTCCGCCACGCGAGCCGCCACCGAACGCGCTGCAATGCGGCGGGGCTGAGTATGCCCGATGACACCCGCGATGCCACGCCCCATTTCGGTAAGAATTTTGGGCAGCTGAGTCGATTTGCCGGAACCCGTTTCCCCGCAAAGCACCACCACCTGGCTGGCGGCAATGGTGTCCATTACCTCCTGACGCCGTGCCACTACCGGGAGTTCAGGATCCCACTGCAGCTGCGGTCGCCATGAAGCTCGCTGCTGCTTTCGCTGCAGACTGCGCTGCAACTGTCCCTGCAGTTTGCCCAGCAGCCGATCGAAAGGGCGTCCAGCTTTTTCAGCAGCAGTGATACTGCGAAGCATCTGGCGCAGAGCGAACTGATCCGCATGCATGGCATCGGAAATCTGCCGTTCGAACTCTTTGAAGGCGGACATGTGCAGAGCCACGAAAAACGCGGGAATCGCCGGTGTGTGCGGGAAGGATACACAAGATTGAGCGCCAACGTGAGTCCGGGACGGTTGCGTGCCGGAATTGGCGACGGGGCTGTGCACGAGCCTTACCGCCCCCTGGCCGCCATCCTCGTGACCTCGAACCCGCCGATTCAGGCAGCCACACTGCTGCTGCATGACGGCATGCGACACGGAAGGCATTCGCTGCAGAGAGCAGCAGCATTCTGAACGTTTTCAGGCCAGCAGGTCCTGAACAACCCTGGCCCCTGTGACATCAGGATCGGTCAGACGTTCCGGACGGCCGCTGTGCGTGAAGGTCAGTTTCCTGTGGTCGATTCCGAGCTGATGCAGAATCGTTGCATGCAAATCGGGAACGCTGACCCGGTTCTCAACCGACTTATACCCGAACTCGTCGGTGGCTCCGTGAATATGGCCGGCCCTGAAACCACCGCCCGCCAGGATCGAACTGAAGGCATGGCGGTTATGGTCGCGTCCGTCTGCTCCCTCAGTGATCGGCAAACGACCAAACTCGCCCGTCCACATCACAATCACGTCATCCATCAGTCCGCGGTCCTTCAAATCCGCGATGAGCGCCGCACTCGGCTGGTCCACGCTGCCACAAATCTTTTGCAAACCCTGCTGCAGATTTGAATGAGTGTCCCATGGCTGAAACGACGGATCCAGCGGCGGAAAGACCTGGACAAACCGCACTCCGGATTCCACCAGCCTCCTCGCCATCAGGCAGCGTGTTCCGTAGCCCGCTGTGGCTGGGTTGTCGAGACCGTAGCGATTACGAGTCGCCTCGGTTTCTGACCGCAGATCCAGCACCTTCGCAGCCGTCAGCTGCATCCGAGCGGCCAGTTCAAAATTCTGAATGCGGGCTTCGAGCTCGGATTCTCCCGGAAAATTCCGGAGATGTTCCACATTGAGTTCCTGCAGAAACCGGCGAGACCGCTCCCGCGACTCAGGAGACACGGGTCTTGATGGGTGCAGATGAAGCACCGGAGAACCGGATGAACTGAACTCCGTTCCCTGATACACGGCAGGTAACCAGCCACTGGACCACACCATCTTTCCCGAAGTGTTGTAGCCGGACGGATCACGGAGCACGACATAGCAGGGCAGATCCTGATTTTCTGTGCCCAGTGCGTATCCAATCCATGATCCCATCGCCGGCCGTCCGTTGAATGTCTTCCCCGTCTGCAGCATATTCAGAGCGAACGGATGGTTGTTGTTCTCCGTGAACATTGAGCGAATCAGGCACAGATCATCCGCGACACCGGCCAGATGCGGAATCAATTCTGAAAGCTCCATTCCGCATTGCCCGTGTTTTGCGAACTGGAACGGAGTTCCCAGCAGGACGTTTTTGTTGCCCAACTGAAAAACTTCGACCTGCTCCGGATGCGGCTGACCGCTGCGTTTCGACAGCTCCGGCTTGTGGTCGAACAAATCCATCTGCGAAGGACCGCCATTCTGACACAACTGAATGACCGCCTTTGCCTTGCCAGGAAAATGCCCCGCCCGGGGAGCGAGTGAATTTCCATGGCGCGGAGACTCGGCGGCAACTGCAGGTGACAAAAGTCCTGCCTGATCCAGCAGTCCCGCCAGAGCCAGTGTACCGAAACCGCTGCCCAGCAATTGCAGCAACTCGCGCCGAGTTGGAAGAGCTGTTACCATGGCCTTACTCCACATACAGGAATTCGCTGGACGACAGGAGCATCTGACAAAAGTCGGCGAGAGCCCTTTGCCGCGACTTCCCGGCGGCGTTATCGGCTGTCACGTACCCCTGCTCCTGTTCCGCAAGAAACGCCACGCTCTTCTCCAATTCGTTTTCCGTCGGTTGTCGGGCAAACACGATTTGGAATCCCAGCCTGACACAGGGCTCGATTTCCGGCCCGGCCGTTTCCACGATCCGCAGTGCCATGGCTTCAGACTGCACGAACAAAAATTCGCTGTTGAGCACTGCCAGTGATTGCAGCACGGTCGCCGAGTTCGCTCTTTGGGTGCAGTTCACGGGCATAATGGGAGCATCGAAGATTTCGAGGAACTTCAGCGGATAGACTCGCCGCGCGAACAGGTACACGCTGCGTCGGTTCGGACTGCTCGGCGTCGGAGTGGGCCTCGCTTCGGACAAACCATCGGCCGGGTTTGTAATCTCGACCGGCGGACCACCTGCTGTCCGATCGAGTGTCCCCGCTGCGGCGAGCACCGAGTCGCGGACAATCTCGGCTTCAAGGCGACGCAGGTTCATGCGCCATAACAGTCGGTTCTCAGGATCAATCTGCTCACCAGATTTTGCAGCCGCCGATTCCTGTGTGCCGGGAGCAGCCCGTCGGGACGATTGCCGGTATGCGGTTGACAGCATGATCAGCCGATGCAGTCGCTTCACGCTCCAGCCGTGCTCAGTAAAATCCACAGCCAGCCAGTCCAGCAGTTCGGGGTGCGATGGCGGACTTCCCGAACGCCCGAAGTTGCCCAGCGTCTCGACGATCCCGCGTCCGAAATGGTGATGCCAGACACGATTGACAAACACCCTTGCGGTGAGCGGATGATCGGGGGTGGTCAGCCAGCGGGCCAGCGCGAGTCGGCGTCCGCTTGTCTGCCCGGAGCTCCCTTCGAACGTCATGCTCACAGGATTCGAGGCCGGCTGCAGGATTTCAGGGAATCCGGGTTGTACCAGCACACCATGTGCCCTGACGTTGCCGCGTCGATGCACATGCGACACCGGTGGCGGACCGACATCCCAGAGTGCCTGAATCACACCATAGCTCTGTTTCTGCGCCGACAAAGTCGAGCGTTGGTCAGAATTGGCTTTCAGAGTGGTCTTTTCGTGCTCAGTGAAAGCAGCTTCGATGTCGCTATCAGCGATTGTCAGCGTCGCGGCGAATTTCTCGGCGAGATACTTCTGGACGTCGCTGCGCTGATCCACTTTCGCCTGCACAGCCTGCTGAACATCATGACGGATCAGATCGGGAATCGAGCTGAGTCGAGTCTCCAGCACGCGCTGCCGCACCTCCTGTCGCAACGTCTCCGCAGTCTTCAGAAGCTCTGCAACCTGCTGATCAACCTCGCTGTTGCGCTGATCAATGGCAACTCGTTCCTTCGAAGAGACATCGGCGAGGTAACGCTCCTTTGGTTTTTTCCACGAGTGCGGATTGAAGGCCGGCTCAAAACAGGCCATCAGTCGGTAGTAATCACGCTGCGGCAACGGATCGTATTTATGGTTGTGACAGCGGCAGCATTCGAAGGTCAGACCAAGTACGGCAGTCGAGAACATATCCAACGTTTCATTGACCACTTCATATCGCTTCTCGATGCCATACTGGTCGAAATCCGTGTGATCATCGACGTTTCGCAGAAAACCGGTGGCAATCAGCAGTGATTTTGTGCGTGAGTCAAAACTCTCTGCTTCACGCCAATTGACCAGTTCATCACCGGCAAGCTGTTCGGTGAGGAACTGGTCAAACGGCATGTCGTCATTCAATGCCTGAATGACGTAGTCGCGATATCGCCAGATGCCGTTATTGGGATACATCGTCCCGAGATCGTTGTCGAGCTTGCCATCCACGTAGCCCGCCGCATCGAGCCAGTGTCGTCCCCAGCGCTCGCCGTAATGCGGTGACTGCAGCAGTTCATCGATCAGCAATTCATAGGCGTTTTGTCGCTCATCTCTGAGGAATGCATCGACTGCCGCGGGTGTCGGGGGTAAACCAATCAAATCCAGATACGCCCTCCGGATCAACGCCGCCTTGTCCGCATCCGGCGAAAACGCAAGCCCTTGCTGCTCCAGTTTGGAGAGCAGAAATCGATCGATGGCCGAGCGCACGCGAGCTTCGTTTTGAACGGCTGGCTCAACAGCTTTCCGGGGTGGCTGAAAGGCCCACCAGGCACGGTCAGCGTCGGTGACCTGTGCGCGAGGTGGCAACGCAACGGTCTTCTCTTCCGCCGGAGTCCCCGCTTTAATCCAGCGACGCAGCAGTGCCACTTCGTCAGCACTGAGTCTGTCGTTTTCAGCGGGCGGCATCTGTCCGCTGGCCACGAGGTCCAGCAGCAGGCTGCCGTGAGGTTCGCCAGGAACCACGGCCGGACCGTTCTCTCCTCCCCGTAAAATCTCGGAAAGCGTCCGCAGATCGAGCTGCGATTCCAGCACGTCGCCACTGTGACAGTCGTGACACTTCGCGGCGAGGAGCGGCAGGACGTCCTTTTCAAACGATGGCGGCTGTGGCAGCACGACATCGCGCACCGTGATGGTCACCTCCAGACGGGTGGCATCTCCGTAATGTGGCGTGGCACTGCCGTCGGCGAACGCATCGACAATGAAAAAGAAGTAATCATCCGCCTGCACCTGCTGATCGCGAAGGTGAAAATCCCCCCGTTGCGACGGAGTTCCAAAATCGGCTTCGCCTGTGGCCAGCAGCTGCGGAACAGACCCGGCGGATTCGTCTGGGCCAGGACCGCGTTCCACCGACCAGCGGATGCGGGAGTTTTCGCCGCAGCATGACTGCCCATGTTCAAAACTGCCCCGGACCTCAAGCCTGCCTCCCACCGGACTTCGCCAGCCCACAACCACCGCATGATCCGGCCCCGGTGCAACCAAAATGTCTCCCGGAGCAAACTTCAGGCCGACATCGTAATTCGAGCTGACCTGGCCGACGAGCGGAGCCACCTGGGCACCGACGCGGAAGGCCCAGCCATCAACCGGCGACCCAAACAGATTGTCGCCCGATTCGCTCAGCGGAACATAGCGACCGTCGTGAAGCCACCGCCTCGATTCAATCGGACCTTCGGATTGTGTCGTCCGCAAGAAATACCAGGCAGATTCCGTGTCAATGTCCGTATTCGGATTCTGTTTGGCAGAACCAGTACGGAACTTCTGCTTAAGCGTCCATGTCATTGGTGCGACGGTCTGATCATCCGCAAAGACAATGTCTTCAGCGAGCATGACTTCGCACAGCAGCATGCACGTGATGAACAGGCGTAGCAACGACATGGCAGTGGGAAACTCTCTGTGGGGCGGGAACGGAGAGAGCAACAGACACCGAGAGAAATTCAGAAGTGGCGAGCACGAGGGTTGCGCAGGGGGGGTTGAAGTATATCAGGACGAAGCTGCAGCGAAATAATGTTTCACGGGATTTTTGGGATGTTTTTCGCATCGCACAGCGAGCGAGCGGCCAGGTTTCGAAACGCTGAACACGTGTGACGCATCAGCGACTCGTCATGGCTGCGGGCTGACGACAGGCCGAACTGAGGTCAGGAATCAAGGAGGCAGCGCGCCGTGAGTGTGCCGGAACGGACACCACTGCTTGTTGCCGGACGCTCCACGGCTGAGCTTAACCGGCAGACTCCGCAAGAGCCTTCGATAACACGGCCCACGTACTGGTGATTGCTTTGCGAGCATCATAGCCGGGCTGGCCGGAAACCTGCCCGCTCACTTCCACACACACCGGCCCGGAATACTTCAACTGCCGCAGCAGTCGGAAATACTGCACATAGTCTGTACGGCCCTCGCCCGGCAGCAAAAACCGGAACTTCGCGGCATCTCCTGCGGTGTCCTTCACATGGATAAACCGCGTTCGTGGCAACAGTTCGGTCAGCGTTGGCTGCAACTGCAGACCCTGCAACTCAAAATGGCTGAAGTCGTACGCCGCCTGAATTGCTGCCGAGCCACATTCCTGCAGCAGCCACAACAGCCGGGCAGGTGAATTCATCGCACTGCCCACATGAGCCTTGATGGCCAGCACCACCTGCTCACGCTCGGCCAGTTCCGCCCAGCCCTTCAGCCGCTGCAGCATCCCGGCCTTCTGCTCGTCCCACTTCGCCGGACTGCCGCCCACGACGGTTTCCAGAATCGGAGGCTGATCCGGTACGAGGTCACGCCCCAGCGCCGCAGCCTCGGCAATCGTCCGCAGTGAGGCCTGCTGCCCAGCATCATCACACACCAGAGGAATCTGGATCATCAGACAGGGCAGCGTCAGGTGCAGTTCCCGCAGCCGGGCGGCCGTCGTCCGGCGAGCCGCTGCGTCAAACACCGCGGGCTCCGTTGGAAAGCCAGGGTTCAGGCAGAACTCCACATGGCGAAATCCGGCTGCCGAACAGGCCAGCATTGATTCTTCCAGAGTCAACTGCTTCGTGCCATAAAGGCTGAATCCAAGACTGATCTCGGAATCAGATTCACCGGCAGCTGGCAGCATGCTTCCATACCCGACAGTCGCGGCACCAACCGCAAACGCCGGCAGAGCCAACAGCGAATTCAGAAACTGCCTGCGCTGCCGAAATGCCTCGCTGCCCTGCCCGCTCATGTTACCTCTCCGGTATCCAGCAATTGAATCACATGCCGCACCTGATACGGCCGCTGCACCAGCCCGCACCGCCCCGCTGACTGCCACTGCATCATGCAAACATGATTGCTTGTGGCCAGGATCACAGGATCCCCTTCCGCGGTGTTCAGAAACTGCGACTTGTGCTTCAGTATCTGCTGAGCATTCTCGGGCTGCTGCAGATTGTAGACGCCGCCTGATCCGCAGCAGTCCCGCGCCTGCGGAGCCAGCTCCCAGCGATAACCCGTAGCATCCAGTACCGACTGAGGAATCCCGGGCAGCTTCTGCCCATGGACCAGATGGCACGGCAGGTCCACGTAAACACGCGATTTGGCAGGCTGCGGTGAATTCGCCTGCACGCCGATTTCGCCCAAAAAGTCCAGCACATCCCGCACCGGCAACTGTCCGCCGAGAGTCTTCATGGTCGACAGCCCACAGCCCGACGAATTGGCCACCACAGCATCCACATCCGCCGCCAAAAACACCTGCCGATTCACTTCCCGCAGCTGCGGCACAAACGACAGTCCCAGATGCTCGTGCATGGCTCCGCAGCACCCCTGCTGCTCAGGCACCACCACCTGCACATTGTTGCGAATCAGCACTCGCACCGTAGCAAAGTTGATTTCGCGAAAGACTGCTTCCATCAGGCACCCGGTCAGCAGGGCCACGCGCGGCCCCGTCGGTCGATGGCGAGCCATTAACCGGGCGGCATAAGCAGCGGTTGTTTCCACCACCGCCGGCTGACCAGCAAACAGCAGTCGATGCGGCAGGATTCCGACTCGTCTGAGCATTCGCACGGGCAATGCCACGAACGAAAACCAACGTGGCCGAGCCGCCAGCCAGGCAGCCAGCCGCAGCGGCAATGGCGGCAGATGCCGTCCCTGCTGCACATGCTGATGGCGAACTTCTTCCAGAATTTCCCCGTACGGAACCTTCGCCGGACAGGCCGGTTCGCAAGCCAGACAGCCAACACACTCCTGTGTGTACTGCACCGTCCACCAGTCGGGTTCCAGACGCCCCTGGGCCTCCTGCCGCCAGAGTCTGAGCCGGCCCCGCGGAGAATTGTTTTCATCACCGCTCTGCTGATAAGTCGGGCAGACCTCCAGACAAAACCCGCAGTGCACGCAGCTTGTCAGCAGCGCCGATGAAGCATCCAGGACGGGCAGTCCGGGAGCCGAATTCTGCTGTGAAGTCTCAGAGTCCTTCATGATCGCTGAAACTCCTCCAGCAGAATTTGTCGCCACTGAGCCTCAGCCCCCTGCCCCGGCCGCCGCGGCTGATGCCGACTGTGCCAGTCACCGCCCGACTGCTCAAGCTGACGCTGCAGATCACTGCCGATGGCAACACTGTCGGCCCCTGCCCCGTAAACATGCAACACTCCCAGTGAAGCAATCTGCACAATCCGCAGTCCAGGACGACTGAGCATTTGCTGAACCAATCCGGCAGCAGCCTGCGGCTGAAGTCGCACCGCCAGATCCGGCAGTCCATCCAGCAATCCGACTGCAGGCGATGAGACTTTCTGCAGCACATACTGCCGGGCAACCAAATGCACTTCCTGCTCGAAGACGGCCACTTCATCAGCCGGACAATTCCACGCCAGACGCAGAACAGGCTGAGCCTCCCCATCCGCCCCTGACTGCCAGACGACGTCGATGGCATCAAACCAGTGCACCCAGTCACGCGAAATCAACTGCGAAGCCGCCGCCAGCACAGACTTTGGTGGTCCCTGCAGCCGCACGACACGAGATTCACCGCTGTCAGGCCGCAGCCGCACCACAAAGTCGACGGGTACGCCAAAATCAGACTCTGCGTGCAGCAGAAAGCGGAACAAATCGTACCCGGTCGTGGACTTCACCACACGCTCGCCGATCCGCACCACTCGGCCCCCGGGCAGTCGCCAATTCATCCCGCAAATGTTGTCACACAGGGCGCCGAAGCGGGACGATGTTGGCGCGAAACCGCTGGCCAGCAGTTGCTGGGAAAGACTGTGGTGATCCGACAGCAGCAGGGGAAAGCGGAATCCGGACGGAGCCGCCAACTGCTGCAGGAGCGCGGCATCAGCGGTCGCCGGCACGCAGGCCGTGCCATCAACATCATCGAAGTACGGAGCAAACAGGGCATCGTCGCGAGTCAGGAACTTCTCTTTCTCATCACCGTGCGCATGCGACAACGCACCCTGCCCCTGTACCGCAACAAAGCTGCGACTGCGAAAAACTTTCAATGGATTCAATTGATGACCGGGATTGAAGATCTTCGGCACTGTCAGCTGCAGCCGCAATGCTCGCTCGCCAAAGATCAACGGCATATACGCCGTCTTGTCATTGCCAATGCCGTGTTCGCCGGACAGAGTTCCTCCGACTGCCACCACCCTCTGCATCAGTCGCCCGCTGATGGCTTCCACCTGCTCAACCTGTTCGGGGCGCCGCGAATCGAACAGAAAATTGGGATGCAGGTTGCCGTCACCAGCGTGAAACACGTTGATGACGGGCAGTCCGGCAGCATCAGCTTCGTCATACACCAGTTGCAGAATTTCGGCCAGAGCACGGCGGGGAATCACGGCATCCTGCACGAGGAAGTCCGGGCTGAGTTGTCCCATCAGGCCGCCGGCAACTTTGCGAGCTTTCCAGAGACTTTGTCGCGTGGCGGCATCATCGCTGAATTCGACCGCGGCGGCTCCGGATTCTCGCAGCACCGCAGCCACCGCCTCGGCCCGCTGATCCACCAGTTCCGGCGGGCCGTCAATTTCCGTCACAATCAGAAAACAATCCTGCGGCAAGCCCACTGCCAGCGGGCTGTTTTCCACCATGGCCACATAACGGGGGTCCATCAGTTCGATGGCCACGGGGAAGGACGAATGCAGAGCCAGAGCCTGCACGGCACGTTCGGCCGTCTTCAGGTCACGAAAGGTGGCCCGATAGGTCCAGCACTTCCGCGGCCGCGGAACAACTCGCAGCCAGAACCTCGTGAACGCCGCGAGTGTTCCTTCGGAACCGACGAGCAGTCGTTTCCAGTCGTCCCGCCACGCACCGCGGCCGCCAGCGGGCCCGCCAAACTGATGCACTTCGCCATTCAGGAACACAGCTTCGACGCCCAGCACGTAATTGCTGGTCACACCATAGCGGAAACAGTGAGCGCCGCCGGCATTCATGGCCACGTTGCCGCCCAGAGTGCAGACGGGCCCGCTGCTGGGATCCGGCGGATAGAACAGGCCGTGCGGGGCGAGCGCAGCGTCGAGCTGATTGAGCACGACACCGGATTCCACCTCGCAGCAAAAATTGGCGGGGTCAATTCTGCGGATGGCACGCAGGGCCGAGGTGTGCACGAGCACGCCGCCTTCGGCAGCCACCGGTCCTCCGGACAGGGAGGTGCCGGCACCGCGAATTGTGACCGGAACCCGCAGCTGCGGTGCTGCCCGCATTAGTTCGGTCAGTTCTGCTGCGTCAGCCGGCAGCACCACAGCCTGCGGGCGAAAAGAACGGTAGCCGATGGCGTCAGTGTCGTACCCGGCAAGTTGCGCAGGAGCAGTGAGGACGCGACCACGGCGCACCAGTTTCTTGAGTCGGGCATGCAGTTGATGATCAGTCACGCGAAGATTTGCCTTTCGAGACCGTCAGCCTAACGAGCGAGGTGCCACAGTGCCAGACCGGTGCCCCACACGGAGTCCACCGTCGGAGAATTCCCAGTCCGCATGTCACCTTGGGCCGCGGGGACACAGCATTGCGGGTTGGCGGGGACACAGCATCGCGGGTTGGCGGGGACACAGCATCGCGGGGCAGCGGGGACACAGCATCGCGGGTTGGCGGGGACACAGCAGCTTTTGGCGGGCGGGGACCGAGTCCGGGGGGGCAATCGGGGACACAGCGACAGACAATCGGGGACACAGCAGTTTTTGCGAACTCGCAACGACTGGAGACATAGCGGTCCTGAATAACTCATTGCGGTACGTCAATGAATACCCCTTTACTCTCGTACTTTTTTATTGACCCGGGCACCTGACGCTGTACACTAACATCCCCGACAACACACTTAATCCAACCCCTTTATGCCGTGAATTGAGGTGCCCAGATGGCACGATTGGCTCGCGTCGAAGTCTTTGCGGCAGATGAGGTTGCGATTGTCCACGTGATGAATCGCACAGTGCGGCGCTGTTTTCTGCTGGGCTATGATCCAGTCAGCGGCAGAAACCACGACCATCGCAAGGACTGGATCGACGAGCAACTGGTTCATCAGGCCAAACACTTTGGTATTGATTTGCTGTGTCAGGCGATCATGTCGAATCACCTGCACCTTGTACTGCGATCCCGGCCGGATGTGGTGCAGGAATGGAACTCTGAAGAGGTGGCTCGTCGCTGGCTGATGTTGTGCCCCGAGCGAAGGGATGAAAATCGTCGTCCGCTGGCACCCACAGAATTCGAGATCAACAGACTTGTAAACAACGAGGAAAAACTTGCGGCTGTTCGAAGTCGCCTGAGTGATGTTTCGTGGTGGATGCGACTGCTCTGCCAGAACATTGCTCAGCGGGCAAACAGGGAAGACGGCGAAGTCGGCAAATTCTGGCAGGCTCGCTATCGCGCTGTACGCCTTCTGGATGAGATTGCGATCTTGTCGTGTGCGGCATATGTGGATTTAAATCCGATTCGCGCAGCGATGGCGCAAACGATTGCTAACAGTGACTTTACGTCAGCGCAAAAGAGATCGATGGACCTCACCGCGGAATCGCAGAGAGAACTTCAACCGGATTCCACAGGTTCGGACGGCCCCTCGGGTTTCACACATGCTGCAGGCATGAACGATCATCGCGCCGCTGTAAATCCGGGTTTGTCGCAGCATCTGGCACCTGTGGAACTGAAGGAACGTGATGGCCATCCGGGCCCCGACGCAAATCGTGACGGAGTGCGGTGCAGCAACAAGGGATTTCTGCCGATTTCGACAGCCCGGTATTTGTCGTTGCTGGAATGGACAGTCCGTCAGCAGCGAGCAAAAAAGGCAGGAAGGAAGCCGAAGCAGATCAGACAACTGTTCAAACGTCTGGGGATTTCGGCGACAGCGTGGAACGAACTGGTTCGCAATTTTGGCCGGTTGTTCTGTATCGTTGCGGGCAAGCCAGTGGTGGTGGACAGTCACGCTTCCAGAACTGGCAAACATCGCTACAGAGCCCGTCCCGCGGTTCGCGAACTACTGGCGGGCGTCTGAGTCTGCCACAGTGGGCATCTCTGCCGCCTCCGCCGCCTGTGAGTCGATTTGATCTTTGGTGTCTCCTGCCGCGCGGCAGAACACCCACCTGCCGCGTGCGAGTGCACTGAAGCTGTCCAGCAGCACACCCTGATCTCGGGCTTTCGAGCGCAGACGCACTGCCATTCGGTGGTAATGCCTGGTAGTCAGGCACTTAAAGTCAGCGGCAGGCCACCGCCGTATAGCAGGCTATGAGTGTCGCAACGATTTTCCGACTGAGACTGCATGGGAGCCAGTGATCGCTCCCGAACAAATGCTGTGTCCCCGGAACCCCCGGAACCCCCCCGGAACCCCCCCGGAACCCCCCCGGAACCCCCCCGGAACCCCCCCGGAACC
>VFQT010000648.1_pt1 | contig 48682 bp, 37 predicted proteins | sample 3512381 | NCBI WGS metagenome assembly VFQT01 (sample SAMN10412376, study PRJNA504923) | tailings metagenome | isolation source: Relicate 2 Philex TSF3 active mining site | place: Philippines: Tuba, Benguet | collected 2017-08-29 | reverse complement strand
CCGCTGCTGCTTTCGCTGCGCGAAAGGCTCCACCTTGACTTGCCGTGTCTGGCTCGAAGATCGGGCCGCCGGCAGGCCCGAATCTCATCTATGTGCTGCACATGCCGGATGCAGCTTCTAACGATTCGGAGAATGAACATGAAGAAAGAAGACGCCAAACAACTTGCAGATCAGGCGATCACCGCACTGCAGGAAGAACTCAAGGCCGGACGCAGCGAATCCCTGCTGCAATATCTGGATTCCATGAGTCGCTTTCACAGTTACTCATGGACCAACAGCCTGCTGATTATGCTGCAGAACCCGGAAGCAACACTCGTTGCCGGCTTTCAACGCTGGCTGCGAATGGGACGGCATGTTCGAAAGGGTGAAAAGGGAATCGGGATCATGGCACCGCTGGTTTATCGCAGTCGCTCGGATTCCAGTGATCAGCACTCAGGACCATCACCAGAGACGAGAGGCAAAAGTGAACGCACCGTTCGTGGATTCAAGATGGTTCACGTCTTCGATGTTTCTCAGACCGAAGGTGAAGACCTGCCCGATACAGCCAGGATTGAGGGAGATCCGGGACACCTGCTCGGCTCACTGGAGGAATTGATTCGGTCGAATGGCATCGAACTCAGGTACGAACCACTGCCGATCGGAACGAAAGGTGTCTCACGCAAAGGCGAGATCGGAATCGCCATGAACCTTGATTCCGCAGAACGCTTTGCTGTGCTGGCTCATGAACTGGCTCACGAGTGGATGCATGACGTCGAACAGCGTCAGAACCTTCCGCAGACAGTTCGAGAAACGGAGGCGGAAGCGGTGGCCTATGTCGTGTGTCGATCGTTCGGATTGGATTGCTCCACACGCAGCTCAGACTACATCCAGATGTATCGCGGAGATGAAGCGACGCTGATTGCGTCTCTGGAACGGATTCAGCGAACATCGGCTCGCATGATTCACTCCCTCTCGGAGGCAAGCATCACCGAAACGGAAGAACGGCTGGAAGCGATGACGGTCGACTGATGACAGCATTCCCGTCACACAGGAGATATGACGGAGGTTAACGCACGCCACTGGCATTCTCAGCGACGACTGAGCCAAGTCAGCGCAAGCATTGAGGAAAACGCCAGAAACGGTTCTTCGGGAGATAACAATCCCAAAGCCGAAATGATGATACTGATCTGAACCATGCCAATTCCATAACGCGCGGCCGACGATTTGTCACCGTCCCAGTTCAAATTCAGGGTTGCGCTCCTGATCGAAGTCATGCAATACCGTGGGACACGAAAAGATTTCGTTGGCGGTGAACATTCCTGGCGTTCGTTTCGGCTCCGTGATACCACTGGAGTATGAAACAGTCTTACCTTGGCATCATCACACCTCGCGGGCTGGAAGTCTTCTGCCCTGAATATCCGGAAACACTGCGATTTCTCTGGCGACGTGCTCGACGGCTGTCTGCAGAGGCCGAATGCATCTGGGCGGTTCTCCCCGACGAAGCTGCTAAGCTCATTCGTACCAGCATTGAAGGATTCCGCACCAAGGCGGCTCTGGAAATTCTCCGTCGCGCCTGCATAGAAGGTGGTTACCTGCTGCCCTCGAATCCCGTCCCGGCTGACCTGCCTGTTTACGTTGGCAGGAACTGAGCTCCGATAACTTCCCGGAATCATTCAACACCAACATCCGAATTCTGATCTCGCGGATGCCGGTTTGCCAGAATCCGCAGACCGTGCTAAGGAATCTCTCGAAGCCAATTGCTGTTCTTTGTCTCCACGGCTGCGAGAAGACTTACCCATCCGCCACTCTGCTGTTTGAGTCCCGACGACACGCAGCTGAGAAGGCGGTGGTGCCCTACAGGTTTTGTCAGGTTTTCATTTGGGGCCAGAACCTTGTCGTTCATCCAGCCGGGTGCCGGGTGAACGCTGTGGTTTTGGCACCCTCGTTCCTCATTGAAGAAAACTGAGGAGACGACTTTATGGTGACTCTGACTCGAGCGAACAAAGAACTTTACCGGCGAGGCCCTGATGAGGCGTTCGCCAGCCTGGAAGAACTGCACGAACACTGCCGGCAGGAGCAGCAGTATTCGTCCGACGTCTGGCAGTTGCCGCAGACCCTGCAGCCGCAGGTCGTCAATGGCGAACTCAGCCTGACGCTGGAACATGGAGGAACCGCCCAGTTGAACGACTGGTCATTCAGCCAGATGTGTCGTTACTCCGGGATCAGCAAGGAGACGGTCAATCGTTTCCAGCCTCAGACAGCCACACTGGCGTTCCGCGATACTCTGCCACTGGCGGAGAAACCCATGCAATTGCTGACCACTGGCCAGACGATTCGATCGGTCCATGGCGTGTCCTACACGCGTTTGTGGAATTCTGAATTGCTGGATGTCGTTCGCGAAGTGGCGGTGGATTTCAGTCCGCCGCAGGCTGCGATGACTGGCGGAACCGGATTGTATTGCGGTGAGCAGGACATGTTCTGCTTCCTGATTGATCCCACGGGCTGGGTTGAGATTGACGGTGAGGAATTCGCTCCAGGCTTTTTTGTCTGGAACTCCGAAGTCGGCCGTCGATCGCTCGGTATGCAGTCGTTCTGGTTTCAGCGGATTTGCCAGAACCACATCGTCTGGGATGCCGTGGACGTGGTTGAGTTCACTCGCAAGCACACAGCGAATGTGCGTGATGGCCTGCAGGAGATTCGTCGTCACATTTCTTCGCTGGTTGCCAAACGAGATGCTCGACGGGACCAGTTTGCGAACGTCCTGAAAAAGGCCATGCAGACTCGACTTGGATCCGACGCGGAAGAAGTGTCCAAAGCACTTTCGAAGAACGGAATCCCGCAGCATGTCATCAAAGAAGCCATGGCCATCGCCCGCGAACAGGGTGGATACACCATCTTTGCTTTGGTGGATGCTCTGACACGGCTAGCCCAGCGAGTGACCTACGCCGCTGATCGAGCCGAAGCGGACTATCGAGCTGCCCAGTTGCTTTCTCTGGCCATGGCTGCCTGAGGTCCAGTCATGGATCCTCAGCAAACCTGGAAAGAACTGTTGGAAGCTGTTGATGCCAGTGACACAGAAACCGCACGCGACCGCGCCCTTTCCCTGATGGAATGGCTCGCTCGCGGTGGATTTCCGCCGGTCACAGGCAACAACCTTTCCCTGACCGCCGATCAGCATCGGCAAATTGTTCGAGACTACTGCCGCAATGTGCTGTGGCAGATGGTCAAACCCTGACGTGTTGTCACGGGCTCATTTGCATGTCCACTTGTCGGCCAGTTCCCGATTGGGAGCTGGCCTTTTTCAATTCTTCACTGTTGGAAAGGTTCTTGATCTATGTCCACATCCACACGTTCACGAACACGGGAAACCAAAGTACGCCCTGTCCATGAAGTTCGCCTTGGCCGCATTCGAGCCGCCATCTGGGAGAACAACACGGAAACGGGTATTCGTCACAACGTGACGATCACTCGGCTGTACAAGGAAGGCAACGACTGGAAAGACTCCACGAGCTTCGGCCGCGACGACCTGCCCTTGCTGGCCAAAGTCGCGGACCTCGCACACACGTGGATCTTCAGTCACATGTCCGAAAAGAACGGCAGTTCGCAGAACGGAAACGGTCATGACGAATTCGCGGAAGACGGAGCACGGTTCTAACGAACTGTAATTGCTTCCCGTCGTCGATGACTCACACAGCACAGGAGAGCGGCACCACCGGTCCCTCTCCACTGCACAAGGAGTCCCTTTGAATTTGCCACTTTGGGTCTCGCTAGCTAAGAGAAATGTTCATGGAGCAGCGCGCACAGAGACGTCTTTTGCGATCTTGAAGTAGACCAAGTAGCGGCGGCATTTGACTAATACAGAAGTGCTTCAAGTCGCAATGTCGTCTCCGAATAGCGGTGCGAACTGTTCCTTAAGTTGTGTAGCGAGCAAATCATTCGGAAATCGCCCGAGCGCTTCGTTCCAAATCGTTAAAGCTTCATCATGATTCCCCGAATTCCAGAGAATTCCGCCGAGATTGAACATTGCAGCGGCATATTCTGGATCAAGGTCGAGAGCGCGACGGAAAGCTTCCTTGCAGCCGTCAATATCGCGAATACCTTCTCGTGCTATCGCCACTTGAAACCAACTCTTTGCGTCTGGCTTATGTATATTCGCCTGAGCGACGAGTATCGGCAGTGATTCGTCGAACCGCTTCAAGGAATTCAGTGCGGTTCCAAGGCAATACCCGTACCGTTCGGGGTCTAAATTGTATGCTCTTCGGTAATAGAGTTCGGCTGCCTGCCAATCGCCGTCGATTTGTGCCCAGTGTCCGACGCGATCCCATAGATGTGCCGCATCCAGAGACGCGTCGTCTGCAATGACGGCAGTAACCTCCGCCTCAAACTGTAGAAACCCGATTGTAACTAGCTGACCTTGCATTTTTGCACATGCGAGACACTTCAGGCGTTCCTCTATTGCCTTCAAGTCTTTGGGTGCTATTCGCAAATACGCATCCCAGAAGCGGATCACTTTTCCAATGGCTGCGTCGCTTGAGCGTGCATAGGTGAAAACCAGTCTCGCACACCATGGGAGAATCCAAGAGTGGCTTTGTGTCTGCGAGAGAAGGACTGCAATGTCATCAAATGCTTTTTCCACCATTCCCAATCGAAAATACACTTCAAGCCTGTGCCCCCGAGCTGTAATCGTGGATGACGCATCGTTCACCGTCCAGATTACTTGATCGAAGTGCTCTAAAGCGGAATCGAGCATTCCCGCATCCCGCTTGGCCATCGCAAGAGCCATGTGTGCTTCCATCAACTGCGGCGAGAGCGATAGAGCTTGTTCATAACACCTACAGGCTTCGGAAGTATCGCCCTCCGCTTCAAATTCCGATCCCAGATTTTTCCAGCACTGCGATTCTATTTCAGGTAATGCGCCCTGACACAACTCGATGGCTTGCTGATAAAGCTGCTTGGCTTCGTTCCGTTCACCCAATCCACTATGCGCATTGGCACGGCAGTACAGAGCATCAGGGCCGTTGTCGGGTCGAACGGCTGCAATGACTTCAATGGCTTTTCTCACTCGATCGCGATTGAATGACAGATGCCGCATCGCGAGATTGATTTCCGACAAATACGCTAAGATCAGATAACGATCGAGTTCCCCGATGGACGCAACGAATTGTGGAAACGCCTTCGAAATGATTTCGTAATGTCCCTCGGCATAAAGCAATTGGAGTGTCTGGATCGCATCGTCACGTGATTCCGGAACATGAATGGTGGGAACGTGCATCAAAACTTCACGATGGAAGTTCTGTGGCTGAGTGGACACCCAATCCAGCCGGTCGTCCCTGCGTGAGGAAGATCCAGCAATGGTTCGAGCATGAAGTGACAACTGATAGTCAGCACTAAACGTATCGCGAAATCTCACCGTGATGGAATCTTGTCCGCGCCAGGAAGGTCCATTGTGTTCAAATTCCCGAAAGACGTCGTCCGCTGCACGGGCGAGCAGCCGATCTGTCGGTGCGTGATAGCACACGTAGATCGAGTGCGGCTGCGAAAGCATGTAGTTCAGATTCGTCCGCTTTACAGAAACACTGATAGATCCATCATTGTTTGCATCGGTATCGGTCCCTTTGAGTTGCACGTGGACGCGGAAATTTGTCATGCCTCCTGTTTTTCCGGCCTCCAACTGGAAATCAGTTCCGTAGTCTTTTCGGTCACGTTGCTGTACGACAAAACTATCGACTTCAACAATCGCACGCTCAAACCTTGCCTCGGAACGCGTGGCAAGCACACTGTTGTTGTCACGGGTTGGAAAACTATCGAGTGACATGGCGGGCCTTTATCCATTCGTACGACAAGGTGCTTAAGCATGTTGCATGTCCGCTTCTGGAAGCAACGGTGATAGTAATGCTCTACCTGACTACGGTTTCGCTCGCATCCATGGCAAGACATTTTGCTGAAACTTGCCGAACTCAGTGACGAAGTTCTCGGCCCACTTGATCGATGCATCTACACCGGGGTCAACCTCCGTATATTCGACCTTGTGCCAATGGCGGTGCTTTCCATAGGCGTCCTCGAACATCCAGGTGGCTCCCTTCCCCACTTCTTGCATCACAACGGTCACACACTCAGCAGCCTTTGCAGCGTGAGGAATCTCGTAGAGATGTCCTGATGGCTCAGTGTTTTCGACAATTATAAACTTGCTCAGTAGCGCATGACGCATCACTTTCTGAATGACGCTTTCACCGGTCCTGTCTGGCTGCTCCTTGATGATGTACGTGAAGTATCCGTGTGCTTCCAGTCGGGCCGCAATCCTTTTCAGCAGATCGAGAGATGGCCCGGTATCCTTTCCGAGAACAAGCACAGAGTCTGAGTTTTCAAGAATGCTGTCTGCTCGCCGTGAAACAAGGTCATACGCAGCCCTTATGGACTGGCAGATTTCAGCGGCTGGAGTTTCTCTCGGGAGAACTAAGTCCCAGCGGACAAAGATGTGAACGTCGCTGTCGTCGCGTTCAGGATTTGTGAATGGGTGTCCTTCACGACTCAATCGTATGATCGCTCTTTCCATTGCCTCCGCAAAAGCGTACGCCGAATACTTATGTTGCCAGTACTTCGTGTACATGTGGTCTTCGATGCGACACATGAGTTGGTTTCCCGAGCGAGCCAGCGAGGCGTCGGGAAAATAATCGTCCAGCAATCGAACCTGCACATCATCCGGCATTGTTGACAAATCGAGTGACTCAAACTCGCTCAATCGAATTGGATCCGGATCCGGGCAGCGGAATTCATCCCATCCATCCCCTACGTCCAGGATCTCTTGCTCAAAGTCGTCAGGCATTCCTCTCTCCGATATTGAAGAGGCAGGATTATCACTTTGGGAGTTAAAGATGTCCAATCACGATATGAGTACCATTGAGAATCCCCAAAACACGCAGGTTCGAAGCAGACCCTTTGCTGGTCGTCGACGCTGTTTCTGAATCGACTTCACACGCGAGCAACGCACAGACGGATGCGGTAACGGTATCAATACTTCGACTGTACGGGGTCGAGCTTGGAACAGTCATGCTGGAACAGCCCCATCGTATCGCCACGTAGAATAGTCACCAGTATCCAATTGCCTTTGTCGTGAATCTGATCTACGGTCGGGGGATGAAGGAATTTGTGGCTCACAGTGATGGTTTGGTTCAATCTGCGTGGTTTCCTGCGGTGGTTGGGGTTGTTTGTGGTTTGGCTGTTGTCATCTCGTGGTGGCTGTTGCCGGGTGGCGGTGAAGTTCTGGCGGTCGGAGTGCTGGTCAGCGTGTTGATTGCTTTGGTGGTCAGCCCTGTGCCTCAGCCGGGATTGCGGGCGGAGCTTCCGACGGATCTTGAGACGCCGTTTCTGCTGGCTCGCGATGAGCATGCGTTCGAACGGTATCGCCGAGCCACGGCTTTGATGCTGAAGGTCAGTCGCCATCATGATCCCATCTACCGGGACATTGCCTTCGAGCAAATTGACGAGTTGATTCGCAGGCTTACCACCATCGCTGCGGGGACTCTTATGTTTGAAGGCACCGAAACATGGCGGCTGGTCTATGAGCGTTTGCTTCGCAGTCCGGGGTTGTACCTGTATCGCTCGGTCTCACTGGTGAAGACGGCTGACTACTGGCAGGATGAACCGGGCCGGAAGAGCATGGCGGTGAACTTCGAACTGCAGGACCGGGGTGCTCTGAATATTGAACGCATCATCATTCTGGAAGATGAGCTCTGGCCGTTGTCCATGTCGTGGCCCGTCGATTCAGTGCGTCGCTGGATGCTGGAGCAGCATACCGCTGGAATCTGGATTAAGCTGGTTCGCCGGTCACAGCTCGCCAAAGAGCCCGATCTTGTTGCGGATATTGGCATTTATGGTTCACGAGCCCTGGGAACTCAGGTGCTGGACGAACGCTGCCAGACGGTGCAATTCACTCTGACATTTGACTACACAAAGGTGGCGGAAGCGGAGGAACGCTGGAACCGACTTTCGGTGTACGCAGAATCTGTGGGAAGTTTCCTGGATCGGTACGACATTCCTGGCTAAAGTGATCCTGTACCCGAGCCAATCGGTTTGGTTCGGCAGAAAGTTCAGGCTTGCGACCGCTCCTCTATCTGGATACGGCGCGGCTGGGCCAGACATTACCGGCCGCACGAGATGCTCAAATAGACTTCGTTCGACTGACGGCCGAAGAGCCCGCAACGCTGTACTTCGAAGAATTCCTGAAACACGGCTACACCGCATGGCGGAGTTGCTACCAGAGTCACTTCCCTGCCCTGAAAACCTGGGGCGGGGTCCGAGCACTCAAGCAGTCGCTCCACCAATTGGCCGGTGCCCCCGAAGATTCAAATGTGTTGCTTGCCAGTCGGTCCTTCTCGTTGGTGCAGTTGGCAGCTCGCAGCATGTTTCAGACCTGTCGTCACGTCCTGACAACGGACCTGAGTTGGCCCACATATCAGGATGCTGTTTCAAGGCAGGCATTGGCCGCAGGTGCTCAAATCACAAAGGTCCCACTTCGTGATGCGATCTTCCGAGAAAGATGGACTGCCGGCGATGTGGCGGCAGTTCTGGCCAGGTTATTCGCTGAGAACGGATGTGACGGGCTATTCCTGCCGGACGTGGACCATTTGGGAGTTCGAATCCCCGTTCGAGCCATCGTTGAGCAAGTCCGAAACACCAGTCACTTGCAGTTTGTTCTGGTCGATGCTGCTCAGGCCTTCTGTCAGGTGCCAATCGACGACAGTTTATCCGTGGCGGACTTTGTTGTCACCGGGTGCCACAAATGGATGCGAGCCGGTCAGCCCATGGGAGTTGGATTCTTCGGCGGAAAAGTTACTCAACAAATCATCAGGGAAACTCTGCAGGAAAGTTGCGGGAACGGGTGTAACCTCGACCCATTGGTGATTTTCACGGAACAGCTCGATGGAGGACAACTCAACGGGCACAGTGAGACTGTAAATCTGGCTCCATTGTTTTCCTCCAGTGCCGCGGCAGTGGAACAGCTCCGGCGTCGCAATCAGTTTTCAGCCAACGCTGATGATTCATCCCTATTCGATGATCCTGTTGGTTTCACGATGCTGGAATTGCCTGCGGAGCTGAGGCATTGGATTCCGATACAGCCGCACGAAACGATGAGGAGTCGCATTACTCTCTTCGCCGAACAGGAAGCAGTTCGAACTTCGAACTCGGCCGAGGAAGCTCGCCGGGTATGGCTCAATCATGGCTGCGTCGTAACGGCCTATGACAATGGCTGGGTTCGAGTATCACCGCCACCGGAAATTGCAATGACCTCGTCAGTTCCCATGCGTGCCTTGAAAGTGCTGGGGGCCGTGGCAACTCTCCATTGAGTTCCTTCGGTTGAGGTCAGTCAGATTCGAAATGGTAATTCGCTACTTCCGTTGAAAAGGAATTTGGGCGTTACCCTTCGGGCCCGGGCTCCTTCGGGCTCCGCATTTGCTCGGTCCGGCCAGCCGGACTGCTTCGCACCCTGCGGATCCCTAACGCAAACGTCGTTCGCATCTCAGTGTTACCCGTCACGGAGTGACGGGTAAACTCGCGTCGGAGACACGAGCTACAAAGAACAATCAGGAGTGCGTTCGTTGGCAGTCCTGATTTTATCACGACGTCAAGGTCCGCTCCCGCCTTTGGCGTCCGCTGCTGCTTTCGCTGTGCGAAAGGCTCCACCTTGACTTGTCGTGCATTCAGGACTCGAAGCCAACGCTGGCATCAAAGGCTGCAGCAAGCCGCTGCAGTTCACAAAACAGTAACAAGGAAATGGAGGAACGGAATGATGAAGACCAGCAAGACTCAGAAGGGACCACGGTACACAGACACATTCATCCGCGAGGTCCGAGCCAACTATCAGCAGACAGCGTCAATGCTCTTCACCATCAAAGGACCGAACGACGTGGCTGACTTTGTCAGGTCAGTCCTCACTGACAACAGTCGCGAACACTGCGTCGCCCTGTATCTTGACGGAGCCCATCAGGTTGTCAGCTACTCGATCATCTCCATCGGCACAGCCAACATGTCGGTCGTACATCCGCGAGAAGTCTTCCAGCGAGCCATCCTCGCCGGAGCCATCTCCATCATCATCGCCCACAACCATCCTTCCGGAGTCCTCACCCCCAGCGACGAGGACCACAAAGTCACACAGCGACTGAAAGACGCGGGAGAAATCCTTGGCATCAAACTGCTGGATCATGTGATCGTGACGGAAGCCGGACATCAGTCGATAGTCGACATCTGATGACCACCACAATGCACCAGTCCGGATTACTCCGGCTGGTGTCACTCAACGTATACTCCAAATCTGGTTCGATGCTGAACGCCGCGATCCGTTCTTACTTCAACGATCAAATAATGCAGTCCTCTGTAGCCGGTGTACTCCCAATGAATAAAGTTCTCATGTTGCCACTTTGTTCGAATCTCATGATCTTCAGAATGATTCGCGCCGTTCTTAGGGTCTATCTTCCAAGCCTCAGATCCATGATTCTCAACTGAACAGCGAATTGTGTACGGCAGCTTCGGCATATAGGGAATGATGACCTGAAATCTCAGCCACTTTTCCTTCGCCAGTATTCTGCTGGCCGCATGGTACTCCCCTTCAGAATTCTGTCTGGTCGAATCAAATACAGTCGCGATGACTCGAACCGGTGTCGGTCCCGACGGCAGCCAACTCGAAGGATGCTGGCCCAGTGGCGTGCAACGAAGGTAATCCAATGCATGCAACCCGCGCTGTTTGTAATTGATTGGACTTCCATTTGAATCAGTATGATTTGGTTGAACATACGGGACTGTGATTTCAGTGCCATTTTGGATCACTGTCTTCGTGAATGTCAGTTCCTCCGGGAAGTCGAGCGTATCCAGAAAATTTCCACCAAGCATGCTTCGATTGCGTCCAGCAGCATGCTGAAGTTTTGCCGCCACATCAACATAAAACGAGGTTGCGGTCACTTCGTCCATACCCGGGTAGCCATAGGAACTCCAGAGCACACCGTCCTCGGGTCCATGGTCTAGCCCAATTCGTATACCGAAGTCGTGATCGTACCCCATGTCAATCAGTTTTGGACGCACGACCTGCTCCGCAAAGAACTGCAGCACGGCTGAGCAATTCAAGCCATTAATGGCGGCATCTTCGGGCTTTTCCATTGGCCCGCCAAAGTACGCCATCACGGCGTCTCCCATGATCCGATGGACGTGCCCGTCGAAGCAGCGAACGATTTGAATAGCTGTCTGGATAAAAGCGTTCTTTATCCTCCGAACGTCATGCAGGGGGTAAATCAGGCTGAGTCTGGTGGAACTTTCAATGTCCATGAACATTGTTGTGATGGAGCAAAAGCATGTTTCGTCGGTTCCTTTCAAATGCAGGAAATCTGGATGATCGCCAATTGCAGGTGGTTGGGCGGGGCCCTTGCCGAACAATGGACGCAGCGTTTGCTGCGTATCGTCGAGCGTTATCAACTCGTGCGCAACGGCCCTCCTCGATTCATTGAAACATTTCACGCTGTATTGCGTGGGACTGGCTATCAGCGGCGACTGCAATCCACTTTCGAAGGAACGCAATAGTCCGTCCTGGAAACCCATCCGTGTCATTGTCTTCATCGTGACTCCCTCAAGAAAACGTCATGGTTTTGTAATCAGTACCCAAATCGAAAACAGACTGCCAATTGCAACAACTGAGATCGAAAGGTTGACTAGTCGATACTTTGACTTGGCAACGCCGCTCAGAACAAAGATGTGCCGAGACAGTTGTTCGACGATATTTTCATCATCAAGCTTTGAGATGTTGAGTTGGTAAGTCACGGCATCGTTGAGAGAAAGAACGTCACCCCAGTAGATCAACCCCACAGATTTGGTTGCGATGGGTTTCGTGTTCTTTGGGGAAGACCTTGCAATTGGATTGCAGAGCAACCTAGGGAGGATTGACCACACAGCCAGAACGAACCCAGCACATAGTGCGGCTGCGGCCAGTAACGAAGTTACCCAGAATCCCGTTTCGGGATTTGGTACGGCATGCACACGTTCTGCATAGAGCACGCCCAGTAACGCGGTTGCCCAAGCGACAGTCAGAGCAGCCTTGGTGTCGGCAAAACGAATGTACTCATTCGTATAGCTGTGGACGTTCCATAAAAAATCAACTCTTGCTTGCTGCTCCTCTGTCATTTCAGCTCCTCATCGTCTCAATCATCGCGTGTTCGTCAACGCGGCATTCGTGTTCAACTATAGCGAATTTAGTTGATTTGGGCGGAAGTTCAACCCCAACGAACCGAATTATTGCTCGGGCGAATAAGGATTGGTAAGCTGGTGAAGCGAGTCCTGTTTCAACGAATTCAGTCAACCTTTACCGTGGAGTCATCCATGTCGCTGTCGCAGCGACTTCGAGAAACCCGAAAAAACGCCGGCCTGACGCTCGAACAGCTGGCCACCGAAGCTGGGATTTCGAAGACGTATCTCTGGGAGTTGGAACACGACGATGACGGCCAGAAGAAGCCTTCCGCAGACGTGTTGCTGAAAATCGCTGAAGCGCTGAAAACCACCATTGCCGAATTGCTCGGGCTTCCCGCTGTTCAGGTCAACAAAACGAAAGTCGACCTTAGCCGCTCACTCATTGAGTTTCGGGACTGGATGCAGCAAATTGGCGAGGCCCTGACTCCGGAGGAATTTCAGGACTTGGCAGCCATGCGATTTCGTGGTGGGCAGCCGAAAAACAAAGACGGATGGCACGACCTGTATCGCACTTTGAAGCGCACAACAGGGAAGTAATCCGATGCCGCAGTTCTATCGCAGAGACCAACTGCATCCGCATGTGGTCGCCATCATGGATGAGACCGGTACGGAAGATCCGTTCGAGGCCGTGCGAGTCAAAGCTCGGAATGCGGTTTTGCTTTACCATCAGTTCCTTGCAGAATCCCCGCCCTTCAATATGCGTGCTTTCGCAAGCACTTTCGGTCTGCACTGGTCGGATGACGATCCCCGCTACAGTGCCGACTCGGAAATAGCCCCCGAGTCAGACGGACGCGTCGTTCTGAGAGTGAATAAATCGCGGCCGGAAACTCGCCAGCGTTTCAGCATTGGCCACGAAATTGGGCACACTCTGTTCCCCGAATACGAACTTTCCGTTCAATGCAGAAAAGCCACGGACCGAACCTGGGCCGACCCGAACGACCTGATCGAGACTCTGTGTGATGCGGCAGCCTCGGAGCTGCTGTTCCCCACACCATGGTTTTCGGATCGGATTCTGGGCATGCCGCTTTGCGCAACTGCAATTGCATCGCTGGCTGACGAGTACGCGGCATCCCGAGAAGCAACCGCTCGTCGTTTTGTAGAACTCCACCATGAGCCACTGGCTGCCGTTTTTTTCAGTTGGAAATTGAAACCTACTGAGATTCGTAGCGTGAAGGCCAAGAGCAAGACTGGCTCACTCTTTCCGGGAATGGAATTACCGGGCCCGGCTCCTATGTTGCGAGTTGACTACCGCATTATCAATGAACAATTCGCGACACGATGCACCGACTACATCCCTGATGACAAGTCGATCCCAAGTGAAGGTCCGATTTATGATGCTTCGATGCTGCAACTACCCCAGGAAGGCCTTCAAAAACTGGACTTTGGTCGGAAGGCTCGTTCATTCCAGATTAGCGCTCTACCCATCTTCACAGCGGAGGAGAACATTGGTCCCGATGGTGGTTGCTCTGTTGTAGCAATACTCAGGCCAGCCTATTAGGTCGTCACGTTGCCCGTTTTTGTGGGTGGAAAGAAGAAGGAGGAAACAGGCGGTCGTGTCAGTTTAGTTCATTCGTGGCACGACTCAATCGCGATGAGGTCTTTTTCGAGATTGATCAACTGAGACCTGCGGTTGTGTTGAGTTGCCACGTGCAGGGCCGTACTCTTCCCTAATGGATGTGAAGAGGGGCGTGATTCGTAATCAAGGATGGCTGAAACCAAAGATTATGACTGAGCCTAGAAAAGCCCATCCACTATGGACGTCTTCCGACTCCGAGACACCATCATCGAACGGTATTCCGACTTCGTCACGAGCTTCGTGCGAATCAAGGATCCGGCGTTAAAGGCGTTTGTTGCCCAGCATATTGATAGCGAATCCCTTTGGCCTGAGCCGTTGATTCAGTTGAATCCGGCGTTTCAAAACGGCGGATGGATCGACGAGCTGGTTGCAGAAGGGCTGCTCCACAAGGAATGCTCCAAGGTCTTTCGTGTTAAAGACGTGATCAAGGGCATCGACAAACCGCTTCGGCTCCACAAGCACCAGGTTGATGGGCTTCGCAAGGCTCGCGAGCGCAAGAACTACGTCCTGACGACCGGCACGGGCTCCGGCAAGAGTCTCTCGTATATCGTGCCGATTGTTGATCATGTGTTGAGAAGTGGTCCCGGACGGGGCGTTCAGGCCATTGTCGTCTATCCGATGAATGCGCTTTGCAACAGTCAGTATGGAGAATTGCGAAAGTTCCTGCAGGAAGGATACGCAGAAGGTAAAGAGCCCGTTCGTTTTGCCAAGTATACCGGTCAGGAATCCCAGGATGAACGGCAGTTCATTGTCGACAATCCTCCAGACATCATCCTGACAAACTATGTGATGCTGGAACTCCTGCTGACGCGTCCATTCGAAAAGAAACTTGTCGCGGCAGCGGCTGGCCTTTCGTTCCTGGTTCTTGATGAGCTTCACACGTACAGAGGTCGCCAGGGGGCAGACGTCGCTCTGCTTGTTCGTCGCGTTCGGGAAGCTTGTCGCTCTCCGCAGATGCTGTGCGTCGGGACCTCCGCGACGATGTCATCCGCAGCAACTCCCGCAGCACAGAAGCAACAGATTGCAGAAGTCGCCTCTCGACTATTCGGTGCAGAAGTAACTCGGGACGCGGTAGTTGGGGAATCTCTCTCGCGGCAGACCCCAGCGGTCGACGTGATCTCAAATACAGCGGTTCTGAAAGCAAATATACTCGCCGAAGAATTCGCAATTCCTTCGACCTATGAGGAGTTCATCAGGACGCCGTTGGCAGTCTGGCTGGAAAGCTACTTTGGGCTTCAAAAAGCAGTTGACGACAGTCTGGTAAGATCAAAGCCTCGAGCGATCTCTGGCGACAACAGTGCTGCTGCGGAACTTGCATCACTGGCTGGAGTTGATGTGGAGACATGTGCGAAAGCCATTCGACGTTGGCTGATGGCTGGGTATGCTTGTGATCCCGATCCAGTGACGCAACGACGGCCGTTTGCGTTTCGATTGCATCAATTCATCAGTCGTGGAGACACCGTTTACGGGTCGCTCGAAGATGACGCTGATCGCGTTCTCTCTCTGTCCGGACAGCAGTTTGCATCCGAGGACCGAGAACGCATTCTGCTTCCGATGTGTTTCTGCCGAGAGTGTGGCGCAGCTTACTATGCCGTCTGGAAGACCGATGAACGTGGAGGGATCCGTTTTGAGGCTCGTGAATTGAACGAGCGGATAGATGAACCGCCGCATCGAGAAGCCGGATTCCTCTTTCGTGATCCGGCAAATCCCTGGCCGCAAACCGACGAAGAAATCATTCAAAGACTTCCGGATGATTGGCTCGATGAAGCCGGGGCAAAGCCACGACTGCGTAAAAGCCTCAGCGATGAGATTCCCGTCACTATGCGGATTTCCACTGCCGGAGAACTTGCAGGCAACGGTCTGGAATTCCAATACACACGCACCCCATTCAGATTCTGCCTGGGATGTGGAGTTTCCTATCGAGTTCGTCGCGGAGCATCGGATTTCGCGCAGCTCTCGACACTTGCCAGTGGTGGCAGAAGTTCGGCCACTTCTATTCTGGGCCTCACTGCCGTTCAGTTGTTGAAACAGGAAACAACACTTAGTGACCGGGCAAAGAAACTGCTCAGCTTCACCGACAATCGCCAGGACGCATCGTTACAGGCTGGACACTTCAACGACTTTATCGAAGTCAGCTTACTCCGTGCCGCACTGTTCAAGGCAGTCAGCAACAATCCTGAGGGTATCGACCACGACGAACTCCCGCTGAAAGTGTTTCGAGCACTGAACCTGGACTTTGCTTTGTACGCAAGGGAACCGGGAGCGGAGTTTGCCCTGAAGAACGACACAGAAAAGGCTTTTCGCAACGTACTGGCCTATCGACTTTATCGCGACCTTCGACGAGGCTGGAGAATTGCATCACCAAATCTGGAGCAGTGTGGATTGCTGCAGATTCACTATCCCTCACTTGCTGAACTCTGTACATCCGACAAACACTGGGCCAACACGCATGGTGCCCTCGCAACCGCCAGTCCCTCTGCACGTGAAGCGGTAACGCACGTTCTGCTCGACTTCATGCGGCGTGAACTAGCAATTGATGTCGATTTCCTGACTGCAGAGTTCTTTGAGCGATTGCAGCAACAAAGCGCCCAGCGGCTTCGAGAGCCATGGGCAATCGACGAACAGGAGCGTGGTGAGTTTGCTGGAACGGTCTTTCCGCGTGCACGACGTCACGGGGAAAGGCAATTCAGTACGTTTCTGTCGTCCAGAAGCGGGTTTGGTCTTTTCCTGAAGCGTCCTGCTACGTTTCCGAACTACGGTTCGGCGTTGAAAACAAAAGATCAGGACGAGATCTGCCGCGACCTGTTTTCTGTTCTGGGAAGAACCGGTTTTGTAGTCGCCGTGACCGAACCCGACGAACAGGGAATCTGTGGTTATCGCCTCTCTGCTGCTGCGATGAGATGGGTGAAGGGCGATGGAGTTGTAGCGTTTCATGACCCAATCCGCGTTCCAAATCCGTCCGTCGATGGAAGTGCGACCAACTCGTTTTTTGTTGATTTCTATCGAAAGTTCGCATCGTCCCTGCAAGGACTTGAGGCGCGAGAGCACACTGCACAAGTTCCATATGCAGAACGCGAAAAGCGAGAAGAACAGTTCAGCAAAGCACAGCTACCAGTCTTGTTTTGCTCGCCTACGATGGAGCTTGGTGTTGACATCAGTGAGCTAAACGTCGTCAACATGCGCAACGTACCGCCAACTCCAGCGAACTATGCTCAGAGAAGTGGACGCGCTGGTCGCAGTGGGCAACCGGCCCTCGTCTATACGTATTGCACGACCGGAAGCTCCCATGACCAGTATTTCTTCCGACAACCAGATCGGATGGTTTCGGGAGCAGTGAATCCACCGCGACTTGATCTTGCGAATGAAGATCTCGTTAGGGCTCACGTGCACGCGGTCTGGCTTGCAGAAACAGGACAATGGCTCGGAAACTCCCTCACTGACCTACTGGATTGCGAAGGGGAGAAGCCGTCACTGCAGCTTCTTCCGAGTGTCCTCAATGGTCTGACGTTGCCTGGCACAATTCAACGTGCACAAAAGAAGTGTGAAGCTATCTTCGAAACGTTTGGCGATGAATTGCAAAAGGCTGATTGGTGGCATCCTGACTGGCTTGCGCGCACTCTCTCGAACGTACTCACCGAATTCGATAAAGCGTGTGATCGGTGGCGTAGTCTGTTTCGGGCCGCAACGTCTCAACTCACGTATCAAAACCAGATCATCGCTGACGTGGCACAACGTGAACGATGGGATGAAGCGAAACGCATACGCCGGGAGGCCGAGGCTCAGCGAGAGTTGCTGACTGACGTCAAGAATGTCTCACAATCCGACTTTTACAGTTATCGCTACTTCGCATCAGAAGGCTTCCTTCCCGGTTACAGCTTCCCACGACTGCCGTTGTCTGCGTTTATTCCCGCACGCAGGCGATCTCGCGGCGAAGATGAGTTTCTGTCCCGGCCTCGCTTCCTGGCAATCTCGGAGTTTGGCCCGCGTAGCCTGATCTATCACGAAGGTTCACGGTACATCGTCAATAAAGTCATTCTGCCAGCAGAAGAGCGCGACGCTCTCACAATGAAAGCCAAGCACTGCCAGCATTGCGGCTATATGCACGAAATCGCTTCAGGCCAGAACGGCCCGGATCTCTGTGAATCCTGCGGAAGCTCCGCGCTCCAGCCGATTACGTCGCTGTTGCGACTGCAGAACGTCGCAACGACACGTCGAGACCGAATCAATAGCGATGAAGAAGAACGCACGCGAATGGGATATGAGATTCGCACGGGTCTGCGATTCAAGGAAATCAATGGCCAGCAGCGATATTCAAATGCCAGTATCACGCTTAATAATGAGCCCTTGTTCTCGCTACGCTACGGCGATGCAGCGAGGCTCTGGCGAATCAACATTGGCTGGAAGCGGCGAGCCGACAAAGACACATATGGCTTTGTGATCGACCTGGAGAAGGGCATCTGGGAAAAATCAGACCAGCTTCATGATCAGGACGACACCTCGGATGTCATGGGACCTCGGCGGCAGCGAGTTGTACCGTTCGTTGAGGATCGACGAAACTGCCTGTTGCTTAGGCCAGCAAACCGACTCGACTCCGGCACGATGCTGTCGTTACAGACCGCGCTGAAAAAAGCAGTTCAGGCAATCTATCAGCTTGAAGATAACGAACTTGCTTCTGAGTCCCTGCCGTCTGACAGTGATCGCCGTGAGATTTTGCTGTATGAAGTATCTGAAGGCGGAGCTGGCGTTCTGCGGCGATTGATTGAGGATGGCTTAACAGAAGTTGCCCGTGAAGCGTTGCGGATCTGTCACTTTGATCCAGATACTGGCGAAGACCTGAAGCACGCACCCGGGGCTCGCGAAGCCTGCGTCGCCGCCTGCTACGACTGTCTGATGACCTATGCCAATCAGCGAGAGCACAAGGAACTCGACCGGGTCGTCATCAAAGATTTGCTGATGGACTTGGCGAAGACGCAAATGCACGTTTCTCCGGGGCCAGCATCGCCGGATGCGCACTTTGAACACCTGAAAAAGCGATGCGACAGCCAGCTTGAACGCGACTGGCTCGATTTTCTTCTGGCACGCGGCCTGCGACTACCAAGTCACGCTCAAAGCCTGCCCGAACGCGCTCAGAAAGTTTGCAGCAAGATTGGTACGAAACCGGATTTCTTCTACGAAAATGCGTCCGTCGCCATCTACATCGACGGTCCTCCGCATGATTTCCCCGAACGACAAACACGTGATGCACTCCACGTCGTTTCGATGGAAGACAAGGGGATCATGTGTATTCGATTTCATCATCAGGAAAATTGGGCCTCTCTCACCGACCAGTCACCGAATGTGTTCGGTACTGCTGCGCCTTTGACAATTCGACCGCAGTCAGCCGCAGCAAGTTCGCCGGGCAAAGAATCCGTTGCGAAACCCGCACAGGTGATGATTTCGCCCACGACAGGCGAATATCTCGACCTTGATCTCTACGAAGACCATTGGCATGACCTTGTAAAACAATTGGCGGCTGAGCCAAAGCTCAACTACACGATGGAACCCGGTGGTGATATCTCCAGCAAAGGTCGCGTCGTTGGCCAGTATTCCGTTGAGCTGAGAATCGGCGACAAGCGATTTTTCATTATCGACAGACGCTTGCCAAACGCCGCTGCTTTAGTCGAAGCGGCTAAACAAAATGGTGTCGATGCCGTTGCAATCGATCCGATGGACAGTGAGGCTCTCAAGGCTGTATTGAAGGCTCAAGGAGTTCACTCATGACGCCAGTGAACGTCGCCCGGACCTTCTTTACCTCGGTCAACAAACTCAGCACCACTGATCGTGGACGCGTCATGGACTTTGTTGCAAAGTTCATGGAGGACCCATCCAGTCCCGGACTGAACTTTGAATCGATCCGCGGCGCAAGAGATTCCTCTGTCAAATCGGCCCGTATTACTCAGGACCTTCGAACCATCCTGTTTCAGAAGAACGGACAGGCAACACTGCTGTATGCCGGGCACCATGAAGATGCCTACCGCTGGGCGGAAGGACGGCGAGTAGAGCATCATCCGATTACCGGTGCCCTGCAGATTGTTGAATCCACGGAAACAGTTCAGGCTGCTCTGCCGGATCCTGTCACGGTCCAGGTACCTCGCCTGTTTGCAGCTTTTGACGACGACTACCTGGTCAGTCTTGGTCTGCCCTCCGATTGGCTGACCGTCCTGCGTCAGATCACCAATGAGGATCAGCTTCTGGGAGTTGCAACGCGTCTGCCAGAGGAAGTCGCCGAACGGCTGTTGACACTGGCCTCCGGTGAACTAGTAACACCTCCCGTGCCTGTGTCTCCGGATCTTCCGTTGGATCAGAGCGAAGACAACCAGCGGCGGTTTGTCGTCATCAAAGACTCCACTGAACTACAGTCCATTCTCGATCGCCCGATCGAAGATTGGATTCGTTTTCTGCATCCATCGCAGCGAAGCCTGATCACAAAAGACTATCGAGGCCCCTCAAGAGTCTCCGGCGCTGCAGGCACTGGCAAGACGGTGGTCGGAATGCATCGAGCCCGTGCGCTCGCTGCAAAAGGCCTAAAGGTGCTGATGACTTCGTTCGTTGGGACTTTGTGCCGCAACATTGAACGCAATATGGATGTGCTCTGTGCGTGCACGCAGCAGGAATTTGACTCCACCGTTCGTGGTCGCATCACTGTCAACACGATCCACAAGATTGCATTGACGTTAGTGAAGAAAGTTGACAGCCGGGTCAAGCCGGTCGATGACGAACAGCTTGAAAAGATCCTGAGCCGACGCAATTCACAGTCAGGATTCCTGTTCGAAACCGGATTCCCTCTGGCCGAATGGAACGGCGTGATTGATCCTCAGGGAATTCAGTCGTGGGAGCAATACCGGAGTGCGCCCCGTACCGGACGAGGCAAACCTCTCACTGTCAAACAACGCCGTGACGCATGGTCGATTTTTCAGGGGGCCATCGACGATCTGAGGCAACAGGCACTCTACACATGGTCGCAGATTTGCATCAAAGCCGTGGAACTACTCGAAAGTGGTCAGCTTGAAAGTCCTTTTGACGCCGTCATTGTCGATGAGGTTCAGGACCTGCAACCGCAGGAACTCAGGCTGCTGGCGGCCCTGACAAACAAGGCTCCGGAAAACTTGATGCTGCTTGGTGACGCCGGACAGCGAATCTATCCCGGCGGCTTTAGTCTCAGTCGCCTGGGCATCGACGTCCGAGGCCGCTCGACGATTCTGCGGATCAACTACCGCACAACGGATCAAATTCGTCGGTTCGCCGACCAGTTGATACCACCGAAGACCGACGACTTCAATGAAGCCGTTGAGGACCGTAAATCTCGCAGTCTGCTCACCGGTCCAGTTCCACAACTGCATGGCTGTCGCACCGAACACGAGCAGCAACAGTTCGTTGTCCAGAGAATCCGTGATGCGATGGCCAAAGGTCTACAGCCGCGTGAGATTGCCGTCTTTGCGCGTTCACACAATCAATTGAAGGGCGTGGCCAAAGCTGTCGCGGACGCGGACATTGCCGTTCACAACGTTGGGTCGGGCAGCGAGGAAGGTGATTCTTCCGGGGTTAACTTCGCGACCATGCACCGAGCCAAGGGCCTGGAATTCAAATTCGTCTTTCTCATCGGCTGCTCAAACGACATTGTGCCGCATCGTTATACCCTGACTCAACTCACAGATCAGGCCGACATCGATGCAGGGCTCGAACGTGAAAGACAGTTGCTCTACGTCGCAATCACACGAGCCCGAGACGAGGCGTTCATCACCTGGGTTGGTGAACCCTCTGAGTTCTTATTACCCCATATTCAGTCACAGAACGGAACGACGACATGACGTTTGCAGTTGGCTCTCTCGTCAAAGCACGAGAAAGAGAATGGGTCGTCCTGCCGGAATCCAGCGACGATTTCCTGATCCTGCGCCCCTTGGGTGGTACGGATGCGGAACTCGCTGGGATTGATACTGGGCTGGAAGATGTCACCCACGCTTCTTTTGACCTTCCGCAGGTTTCACAGCTCGGCGACTTTCGCTCGTCTCAGCTTCTACGCAATGCAATCAGACTTGGCTTTCGCTCCAGCGCTGGGCCGTTCCGGTCCTTCGGTCGTATTGCCGTTGAACCGCGACCGTATCAGCTTGTGCCACTGTTAATGGCTCTCAAGCAGGATACCGTTCGAATGCTGATCGCAGACGACGTCGGTATTGGCAAGACCGTCGAAGCACTGTTGATCGCTCGTGAACTCCTCGATCGAGCCGAAATTCAGCGTTTCAGCGTTCTCTGCCCGCCTCACCTGGCAGAACAGTGGCAGGAAGAACTCCGAGAGAAATTCCACATCGAAGCAGAACTGGTCCTCAGTGGAACTGCCAAGCGACTCGACCGCATCTGTGGCAATCGTTCCGTGTTCGACGTCTTCCCGTTCACTATCGTTTCCATGGACTACATCAAGTCGGACTCCCGCCGCGACGACTTCATCCGTGCCTGTCCCGAAATGGTCATTGTTGACGAAGCTCATACGTGTGCTGCTCTTGGGCAGAAAGGCAAATCCAATACACGGCAGCAGCGTCATCAGGTCATTCGAGCTCTCGCAAAGAAGGAGGATCGACACATGATCCTCGTGACAGCGACGCCGCACAGCGGAAATGAAGAGGGATTCCGGTCACTTCTGGCTCTCTTAAACGCGGACTTTGCCGATCTGCCGGATTCACTGGCCGGAGATGAGAACCGCAAACAGCGAGAACGACTGGCGCAGCATTTTGTCCAGCGTCGGCGAGCCGACATCCGTCACTACCTGAAAACGGATACAGCGTTTCCAGACCGCTTGGAGAAAGAAGAAACCTATCAACTGGGCAAGACGTCGCCCTACATGCAACTGCTGCTAAAGCTGCTGAAGTATGCACGCGAAGTCGTCAAAGACTCGGAAAACCTTTCGAAAGTCCGCCAGCGAGTTCGTTGGTGGGCTGCTCTCGGCCTGCTGCGATCGCTGGCCAGCAGTCCCGCAGCGGCAGCGGCGACACTCCGCAGTAAGTCTAAAGCCATCACCGCAGAAACCGCCGCTCAGGTCGATGAGATCAGCCGACCGCTGGTCTTCGACGAAGACGCCGATGATGCCGAAGGCCATGATGACATCGTGGTTGGTTCCGATACGGCAGATCTGCAGCAAGGCGATGACGCGATCACTCGGGAACGCCGTCGACTGCTGGACCTTGCTCGTGAGGCGGACGCCTTGCAGGGAGAGAACGATCCAAAGCTAAAGAAAGTTGTGGCTCTCGTAAAGGCGTTGCTGAGGGACGGGCACCGACCGATCCTGTTCTGCCGCTTCATCGCGACCGCCGAGTATGTCGCCGAACAGCTTCGAGAAAAACTGTCGAAGAAAGAAACGGTCGTCTGTGTCACCGGCCTGATCGCTCCGGCGGAACGGGAAGAGCGTATTCGACAGTTGCGAGATGTCGAGAGCTGCGTCCTGGTCTGCACGGATTGTCTCAGCGAAGGCATCAACCTGCAGCATGTCTTCGATTCCGTAATTCACTACGACCTCAGCTGGAACCCGACGCGTCACGAACAGCGAGAAGGTCGAGTCGACCGTTTCGGACAGCACAGCAAGGAGGTGAAGGTCATCACGTATTGGGGCGGCGATAACCAGATCGACGGCGTCGTGCTGAATGTGCTGATCGAAAAGCACAAACGCATTCGCAAGGCGACCGGTGTCTCTGTGCCGGTCCCAACATCCAGCAACGCCGTTCTGGAAGCTCTCTACGAAGGCCTGCTTCTCCGAAACAGAAATCCCGAACAGATGCTGCTGTTCGATGATGATGAGCTGAAACCGAAGACCAAAGAATTCGACGACGAGTGGCAGAACGCTGCCGATCGCGAACAGAAGAGTCGTTCGTTGTTTGCCCAGCACTCCATCAAGGATGACGAAGTCTTTCAGGAAGTTGCTGCCGTCCGAAATGCCATAGGCTCGTCGGATGACGTCACAAACTTCATGACCACAGCGACGCAGGCATTACTGGGCTCTGTCTCGGAAGCCAAAGGCCGTTATCGATTCAACTTCGCGGATTCCAGTCGAGCCGTCCGGGAAGCAATCGGTAATCGTGAGCAGTTCTTCGCTCGGATGGATCCAAGTGTCAGTGCCGACGAAATCTATCTCAGTCGTACCCATCCCATCGTGGACGGCCTGGCAACGTATGTTCTGGACACTGCACTGGATTCGGCAGTCGATCACAGCCAGCGTTCCGTCGCAGCTCGATGCGGCGTGATCTACACGTCTGCCGTGGACACTCGAACAACGTTGCTGCTGGTTCGATTCCGTTACCACATTCTCACAACCACAAAAGACGAGACGACAGCACTGCTGGCCGAAGACTGTCAACTGGTTGGCTTCACCGGTGCCCCTGACAAGGCCGAATGGCTGACACAGGAGCAGGCTGACAATCTGTTGTCTGCAACCCCGGAACAGAACGTCAACGACGACACCGCAAAGAACTTCATTCAGCGAGTGCTCACGGGATTCGATCCGCTCCGTTCAAAGCTGAATGACATTGCCATCGAACGTGGCAAAGAACTTCTGAAAGCCCACCGTCGAGTCCGTCAGGCCTCAGGCCGCCGTAACGTCAAGCACGACATCGAACCTCAACTTCCGCCGGATGTTCTTGGGCTTTACGTGTTCCTTCCTGTTGATTGACCCTTTGATACGCGAAACGGAGTACCAGATATGGCCTCGATCAAGATCGCCACATTTAACGTGGAATGGATGGTTGCGCTTTTCAACGGGGATTGGAACAACTGGGATGGAACCATTCCTGCTTCGTTTCCCGGCAAGAGTCTTGGCGGAATCAGGCTGGACAAGATTGATGACGTGCCTGCCTTGTGTGAAAGAATCGCCGGGGTCATCAAGACGATGGATGCAAAAATCATAGGAATCCAGGAAGGCCCGCCGCTGAAATCACAGATGGAGCATTTCGTATCCGAATACCTGAATGACGACTATGCCGTACATTCATCGAATCCGAACTGGCAGGGAATCCATGCCCTCGTTCACAAGTCGATCGCCAACAAGGTGACTTCATTTGATCCCGATGACAATGAAGTCATCTCATTGCGTTCAGCGATCCCGTTCTATCCCTGGGGAACATTGGGGGTGGATGACCGAAAGAAGCACAAGTTCGCTCGCATTCCACTCGTGTTGACGTTTCAGCCGTCGGCAGGGAAGAAGCTTCGAATCATTGTCGTCCACACGAAGTCCAAGTTCTCAAAGCTCAAGAGACCCGAGCAGTGGTTCAATCGCGATGCGGAAGCCATCACGGACGCTTTACTGGCTCGGCAAAAGCTATCTGCTGAGATCTACCGCCTTCGCGAATTCATCCTTGAAGACCTCAACTCGGGGGCCGGTGCGCCCAACGCGACTGTCGCGATCGGAGACTTCAACGATGGTGCCTATGCTGAACTGATTGAGCGAGAGTTTCTGATCCACAACATTGTGGATGAACTTGTCGGCTCATTCCTGACACCCGATACCTATTTCAAACATGCGATGACGCCGGCCACTTTGTCTCAGTCCAGTACTGTCAGCTTTCCCGACCCGCTGGAGAATGGTGCAATCGTCGAAGAGCTGATCGACCACGTCGTGTTGTCCCCTTCAATCTGGCAGGATGGAACGCCGTTCAAACTGAAGTCAGGGTCGTGCAAGGTTGAGAAGCAGGCTCACACACAGTTTGACGACACTGGAGCCACGCGAGAACGTGGGCTAAGGCCCAGCGATCACAAGCCTGTCTCGTTCATCCTTGAGTATTAAACCACTTTCCCAGTTGACCCCAGCAAGCTTCGGGCATGTCAAAACACCCTTCATCACACATGGGCATCGGACGAGGCCGTTTCCGGAAGGCACTCCGGGCGGTTCTGCTTTCACAGCACGCGACGCCAAATGTGGAATCGCTGGTTCGTCAGGAACTGGGATGGAATTGTGTGTATTGCGGTGTCTCAGGCGAAGTGGAACGACTGCAACTCGACCATCTCTGGCCGGAAGCGGAAGGCGGTTGCTTTGTCATCGGGAATGTTGTCCCTGCATGCCCAACCTGCAATTCGGATCGCCGCGAAACACCGTGGCAGCAGTTCCTTCGATCCTCAGAACGAGTCCGAAACCGTCGCGATGCTGAACAGATCGAGCGTCAGATTGACGCCATCACTGACTACATGAAGCAGCACGACCAGGCTCGCAAGCGGGAGCTTGATCAGGTCCTCAGCCCCGAAGAACAGGCTCTTTTGGCAGACTTCGATCTTCTCCTGTCGGCAATCAGTGACGGAGCACTGGCTCGAACCGGGTACAAAAAGAAGACCTCAGTGAAGTTTAATGAGCCTTGTCAGATGTTTAACGAGCTTGTGAGCGTGGCAAAGTCATTTCAGAAAGACAGTTCCTGATTGCGTCCTCTTCATACCCTCTGAGATTTCAAATCTCAAATTTCAAATCTTCGCTGCCTAGTCCTCCGGAAAGTCTGTCGTGTCCACACGGTCAAAGAATCCCTTCTCCACCGTCACCTCCTCCGGCATGCTTCTGCCCCTAGACCTGCTGGTCCGTATTGCCGACGGTGACGCCAATCTGCCGGGCCTCACTCCTGATGCCTATCACTTGCGATCCGGGGAGCGCCTGAACGAAGCCGCCAGCCGAGCATGGACACAGTGCAAGGCGGCCTGGGATTCGTTTCGGCGAAAGCTGGCTGCTTTGCCAGCATCGGACTCGGGCACAACACTCACACGTAACGAATGGCTTCTGCCTCTGTTTCAGGAATTGGATTACGGTCGTTTGCAGCCGAAGCCAGCGATCGTCATTGATGAGAAGACTTATCCCGTCAGCCATCGTTGGGAGGAACACGTCCCCATTCATCTGCTGTCAGCAAAGATCCCGCTCGACAAACGCACGGCAGGAGTCGACGGAGCCGCCACTCGCAGCCCGTACAGTATGGTGCAGGAACTGCTGAACCGCAGCGGAAAGTTTCGCTGGGGCATGGTATCGAATGGCCTCAAGCTGTATCTGCTCCGAGACAACAACAGCTTGTCGAGAGCCGCTAACGTCGAGTTCGATCTCGAAGCCATGATGGATGGCGAAGTCTACGCCGACTTCATGCTCCTTTGGCTGCTTTGCCACCAGTCTCGCGTCGAGATTCTTTCGACAGGGGTTGGGGGACAGGGATCGGGGATCGGGGAAGAGCAGGTTTCAGGGGCCGGGGGTCAGGGGCCGGGGAAAAAAGCAAAAGGCAAGGGGAAGGCTGGCGGCAAAGCCGCGAAGTCGGCCAACCGAAAGACCGGCAAACTCCTGATCGCAGACGATGATGAAGAGAATCTGGAACTCGATCTCGAATCCGACGACTCCGACTCGCTCGACGAAGTCGACTCCCTTGCGATTCCCCCTGACCCCCGATCCCTGACCCCCGACCCCTCCTCATGCTGGCTCGAACGCTGGACCAAAGAAGCCGAATCACGTGGCACGCGAGCCCGGGAAAAACTTCGCAGTGGCGTGGAGAATGCCATCAATGCTCTGGGAGCCGGGTTCCTGGAGACTCGGGGCAATGAGCAGCTTAAGCAGCGGCTGACAACAGGAACACTCGACAAGCAGGACTATTACCGGCAACTGCTCCGCATGGTCTATCGGCTGCTGTTGCTGCTGGTGGCTGAAGAGAAGAAAGATGAGAACGGCCAGAACCTGCTGCATCCGCTCGGAACATCAGAAGCCGTTCGGCAGCGATATGCGAAGTTCTATTCCGTCGGACGCCTGCGAGATCTCGCGGGCTTGCGTCGAGGCACCTCGCACACGGACTTGTTCGAATCCCTGAAGGTGCTGTTCGAAAAACTACGAGAAGGCTATGAGCCGCTGGGAATCCCCGGCCTCGGTTCATTCTTGTTCTCCACGACAGCGACACCGGATCTGGACAACGCTCATCTGTCCAACGTGGCCATTCTGGAATGCTTCCGACATCTGAGTTACACCGACGACGTCAGCAAAAGCCGTCGAGTCGTCGACTTTGGCAACCTCGGCAGCGAAGAACTCGGGAGCGTGTACGAGTCCCTGTTGGAACTGCATCCGAAGATCAACTCAGACAAAGGCCCGTTCGTCCTCGACAGTGCCGCTGGATCCGAACGCAAGACAACCGGCAGCTACTACACTCCGACATCGCTCATCAACTGCCTGCTCGATTCGGCACTGGACCCGGTGGTCAACGACGCCATCAACGTCTCTGATCTTTCCGAAGCCGAACGACGTCTGTTAAACCTGAAAGTCTGCGACCCGGCCTGCGGAAGTGGCCACTTTCTCATTGCAGCCGCCGAGCGACTGGCAGTGCACCTGGCCCGTCTGCGGACAGGCGATGATCAGCCGCCGACAATGGTTGTCCAACATGCGAAGCGGGACATCATCGGACGCTGCATTTACGGTGTCGACCTGAACCCAATGGCTGTGGAACTGTGCAAGGTCAGCTTGTGGATGGAGGCCCTCGATCCGGGTCGGCCGCTGTCGTTTCTGGATCACCACATCCAGTGTGGCAACAGTCTGCTGGGAACGACGCCGGCACTGCTGGAAAAAGGCATCCCCGACGAAGCCTTCACGGCCATCGAAGGCGACGTCAAAGCTGTCTGCAGCGATTTGAAAAAGCAGAACAAGAAGCAGCGGGAAGACCGAGCCAAAGGACAGGGGCGATTCGAATTCGAGCCCTTCATCAAGCTGGGCAATTTGCCATCAGAGTTCACGCGGCTGTCGAGCACCAGCGACGATTCAGTCGCCGACGTCGCCGAGAAAGAGCGGCGGTACGCCGAGCTGGTCAGTGGGGCCGACTACCAGAACGCCCGCCTGCTGGCCGACACGTGGTGCGCCGTGTTCGTGTGGCAGAAGGACACGTCCGATCTGGGCAAACTGTGCCCCACCGAGAACGATTTCCGCCGGATCGAAAACAACCCGCACAGCATCCTGCCGCACGTGATGTCCGAGGTCCGGCGTCTGGCCGATCAGTACCAGTTTTTTCACTGGCATCTGGCGTTCCCGGATGTGTTCCGGCTGCCGGGGGACGGAGAAGCTGAGAACCAGCAGATGGGCTGGAATGCCGGTTTCGATGTCATGCTTGGGAATCCACCGTGGGAACGGGTCGTCCTAAAGGAAAAGGAGTTCTTCGCGACTCGCGCACCGAGAATCGCTGAAGCAAAGACTGCGGCGTCGCGCCGAAAACTGATTGCCGCCTTAGAAAACTCTGACCCCTCGCTATACACCGAGTTCAAAGAGGCCCATCGCAAGGGTGAAGGTGAGAGCCAGTTGCTGCGGGTCTCCGGAACTTTTCCCCTCTGCGGAAACGGGCGCGACATCAATTCCGCTTTCGTGTTTTGCGAACTTGCTTCAAACCTTGTTGGCGAACATGGGCGAGTTGGCGTGATCGTTCCTTCAGCAATCGTCACTGACCATGCTGGAAAGCTGTTCTTCAAACAAGTCGTCGAGACTCGTCGGCTTGTTCACGCCTTCGACTTCGAGAACAGCAAGCCCATCTTTGTCGGCGTGCATCGCAGTTATAAATTCGCCTTGATTTGCCTCGCCGGCCTCGCCGGCTCAAACGAAGCCGCCGACTTCGTCTTTTTCTTAACGGACACAACTCAGATCGCGGACGATTCACGCCATTTCACACTCACCGCTGTGGAAATCGCCGCAATAAGTCCGAACACGCGAACCTGCCCAGTCTTTCGGACTGCTGGTGATGCCGAGTTGGCGAAAGCGGTTTATCGACGGCTCCCAATCCTGACAGAGGAGAGCAAGGGAGCGAACAACGAATGGCAGATCAAAACGCGTCCCGGTTTGTTCCACACGGCGAACGACTCATCTTACTTTCGGGGACGCGATGCACTTCATGAACAGGGGTTCGAACGCGATGGAATTCGATTTGTTTCGTCCGACGGGTCAATGCTTCCGCTGTACGAGTCCAAGATGGTGCATCATTTCGACCACAGATGGTTTTCGTTCGATACACCTGAAGAATCCGATCATGAAAGATTACAGCGTTACGAAGACCCTTATGGATTTGCGTTCCCTCGGTATTGGGTGTCTGAATCCGAAGTCATGCGGCGCGCAGAGCAGAACGCTACCCAGTTCTTGGTGCGCAAAATCACCAACGCCACCAATGAGCGAACTGTGATTTCTTCGCTGATTCCAAAGTTTGGGATAGCGGATAGCGGGACTCTCGTTGTCGCAGACGATGAGGACTCAATTCAATTGGCTGCGGCACTGAACTCGTTTGCCCTCGACTTTTTCGCACGTCAAAAGATTGCTGGCTCCAATTTGAATCCGTACATCCTCCGCCAGTTTCCCGTGCCTACTCGTGCGATGCTGGATGCTACTTCGTTCGTTGGAGCGTCCAGTACTCGTGAATGGATTCGCACCTCCGTCCTCGAACTGACGTACACGGCATGGGACTTGGAAGCGTTTGCGTTGGACTGCGGCTACGACGGGCCGCCGTTTCGTTGGGATGTGGAGCGTCGGTTGCTGCTGCGGTGCGAGCTGGATGCCGCGTACTTTCATTTGTACCTCGGCGAGTCCGAAGAATGGGGCAACGACAGCCCACAGCTCCGCGAGATGTTCCCCACACCTCGCCACGCCGTCGAGTACATCATGGAAACCTTCCCCATCGTCAAACGCAAAGACATCAAACGCACCACCATCACCGACGAGAACGGCCAGGTCACCCAACCCGGCACCTACATCACCAAAGACACCATCCTCTCCATCTACGACGCCATGACCGAATCCATCCGCACCGGCACCCCCTACCAAACCCGCCTCGATCCACCACCTGGCCCACCAACAGATACCGACGGCAACTTCATTCCGTATACGGAGTGGACAGCGGAACTCAATACATCTCACATCCACCAACCGCGTGTGGATCGACCGCGTACGGATCGGAAGCGTGTGGAGAAAGGGCGGCTGGTATTGGATTTGTTGTTGTTGCTGGAAGCGTGGGGACAACCAGTGTCGATCACTGCACTTGAACCAGCGCTTCTGCTGATGCGGAACGAGGTCGCTCGCAAGACATTACTGAAACAGCAGACCACGGCCAGTGAAAAATCAACGCTTCGAGCAGAGCCACAGTTTATTGCTGGCATCGACGTCTTCTATCGGACGGTAGAGGCCAACGGTGCGATTCGTCCCGTCGGCGACAACGGCTATGAACTTGCAAAGCCGGAATTATTAAAAGGCGCCTCAACCGCAGATCGCGCCCGAGCAACTGAAGTGGTTCAGGCGGTCGCGCAACTGAGGGACTTGCGAAACCTGGCAGACGTTGTTGCAGAACTTACGGACGAGCGTTATGAAATCACTGTTTGAGGAGCCGGAGGAGGATTTTGCCCCTGCGATCGATCGGACGCACCCCGTTCTATGGGTTCGTCGCGTAGTTGTAGTGCCAAATCGCTCTGTCAGTGTGGAACCTATCCGTGAACTCGAATTTCGTCGTGGCTTGAACATCATAGCAACGGCGACGCCCGAAGAACGTGTCGATGGCGTGGTCGGCCACAACGTAGGCAAGACATTGCTCACGCGTCTGATACGCTATTGTCTCGGCGAGCAGCAATTCGCGCGCGAACCCGTACGAGATGCCATCGCCAAAGAGTTTCCGGAAGCATTCGTGATTGCGGAAGTAATCATCGAAGGATGTTGTTGGATCGTGCGACGCCCGATTGGCACGGCTCGCTCCAGTGAATCTGGTTTCATAGAGGCCAATGAATGGCGCTCAATTCTGCCAGACGATGTCGTGGTGGGACGGATGTCGGCTTTCGTGGAGATTATCGAGCGAGCCACCGTGAGCCAGTTCGCCACCACGTCACTTCCTCATCAGGGGCGGGCGATTCGTTGGCTCGATATCTTGGCATGGCTGAGTAGAGACCAGTATTGCCGCTACCGTCACCCGCTTCAATGGCGAACAGCGTGGACCGAATCTGGCACAGTCGATCTGCACGACGAAGATGCCAGCGTGTTGATCCGACTCGTGATGGATCTGCTTGATCAGGACGAAGCCAAACTCATCAGTCGGCACAAAAAGCTGCTTTCGGATTTGACTGATCAGCGTTCGACCGTCAAACGCTCCGAAGAACAGCTCTCACGAACTCGTGAATTCCTGCGGACGCGGCTGAGGATCGATGACGAGTTACTGACCGATGACCTATTTGGCGAAACCGCCAGATCGCGAGCCGAAACGGTCAAGAAAGAGATTCAGAAGGCACTCGATGATTTGTCCGAAAAATCCGGCTTGACCGAATTGGGGGCGGACCTCACCGAAAAAAAGAATGCCGTCGTCCGGAAAGAACAGCAGGTCGAAACTCGTCAGGCCGACAGGCAGACTATTGAAGCGGAGTTGAAGACTTGCCAGACAGCATCGGAGGATGCCTTTGCGGACACGTTTGCAGAACTTACCAACCCATGCACGTTGCCGATCGGCGAATGTCCATTGAAGGGATGCAAATCACCCGGCCAACGTGATCCCTTCCGCGACATGCAGGTCCAACAGAAAACAGCGGAACTTCAGCGACTCGATCAGCTCCTGGCTGAATTGAATTCACAACTGGATGAGCTGAGACTGCAAAGAGACGGAGTCCAACAGGAGTTTGACCTGAAAGATCGGAGCGTCCGCGTGACGCGAGAGCAACTTGAAACAAAACTCTGGTCGAACAACGCACTGATTGACGAAGTTGACCAATTTCGAAAAACGCAGCGGACTCAACAAAAAGCCATAGAGAACCTGACGAAGGTTGAGCGTCAAGTGGAAGACTCTCGTGAGGCTCACCACGCTGCCCATGAACAAATGGCTCGCAAGCAACATGTTCTGAATTCTCACTTCAACCGTGTGCTGAAGACTCTAATGGCGAGCGAGATGCAGGGTCGCATCGAAATCAACATGCGAGGTCTCCATTTGGAACTGTACGGCAGAGAATCCACACCTGGCGAAGCGTTGGCAACCGAGACTGCACTGGGCCTCGACCTCGCTTGCCTAAGCGCCAGCATCTGCGGTCTGGGCTCACTACCGCGTTTCATCATCCACGACAGCCCCCGTGAAGCCGACCTCGAATCCCATATCTACGCAAGACTCTTTGAGTTCATCGTAGAGCTGGAACAATCCTTCGGCGATCAGCAACCGTCCTTCCAATACATCATCACCACAACAACTCCTCCACCGACGGAATTGTCCCAAAGCCCTTTCCTTTTATTGACGCTGGATGCACGAACTGAAGACGGATTGTTACTGCGCAGACGTTTTTGAAGACATGTCACATGACGAACACCGTACCAATTCCTTTAGACTCCGATCCCATGGAAATTCAGCGACCGACTCCAAAGGCTCCAGATCTTGAGACTGTACTTTGGCGGTACATGCCCGGCGAGTACTTTGAGAAGATGCTTGAGCACTTCAATGATCACAATTTGTGGTGGAAAACAAATGAAGATCAGAAAGTCTACTGCACTGAGCCGGGGCAGATGTGGTTTTCGTACCCAAGTGCGTTTGAAGATCATTTCGAGGGGGCGTTTCCAGACTGGAATAGAGATCCGGAGATGTACTGGGAGCATCTGGCAATTGAAGACTCGCTTACGCCTGAGGAAGTGACCAGACGCCGATCCATGGTCAAAGCCAATGAGGCCGAGACAGTCCGCTCCAACATTTTATCCGCCGCTGAACTAACAGGTGTCTCATGCTGGACGACAAAACCAGCCGATGGCGAGGGTTTGTGGGAGATCGTAGAAGGGGTTGACTGCGTCGCGATACGTTCTACGTGCGGTGGAATTCTCGATTCTCTCGCGAATGCTCATTGCTCTCCTGTGAAACTGGCAAAGCCCTCAGCCAGTCATGTCGCGTACATCAATCACGCTGAGTATTTCATCAATCATGATGGCTGCCGAATCCTGCTGGCCCTTATGCAAACGAAGTATTCCGACGAGGCTGAGGTTCGGTTCTTTGCCAATTCGCCCTTCCTGTCGACACTGCCCACACTATTAAAGCTCCCGGGATTATTATCTGGAGCCGACGCCCCACCCTCCAAAGAAGAAATCCTTTCTGCCTTGATGCAGCATCAAATGTCGCTTGCTACCACGTATGAGCGACTGCTCAAGGATCGCGGGACATGCGAAGGATTTTACCTGCCTATAAAATTGGCCGTCATGCTGCACGAAGTTGTTCTCGGTGTCGGATGCTCACCGGAGTTCAGGAGCAAAATCGAACAGGCACTGCAGCAACTCGGACTGACCGACACCGTTCTCAGTGAGCGACGACGATGAGCGGCATCTTTTGTACACATCATCAGCTACGCCGTGTGGACGGGACATAACGTTTAGTGGTTTCCGACGTTGAGTGACGGCCTTTAGTTGTCAACTCTGCTCTGAATCAATCGAAAGCGGACACATGAAGAGCAATTCGTTCCCGTCTGTCGGGGCCAGTGAGAGCAATGTCAATGTGGCGACAATTCTGAAGGGATTCGGTGCATTAAAGGCGGATTCGGCTGATGAGCTTCCTGATGACCACCGAGCTGCGGACCACTTCCTTTCCGCGATGAAAAACTCGACAAACGTGGCCGACTGTGTGAATCAGCTTTTTCCATCTGGGATACCGATTGGGCAGTCGTTCTTTGACATACTGGACGAGTTTCATCGCTGGATCGGTATCGATCAAAGTGCCGATGAGGCAATTGGTCTTGTTTGGTCAGAGGCCATGCGACGACTGACGCCTGATCAGCAACAGGAATTACTCCGCGTTTTCGTGAATCAAAAAGGCCATGACTTCTTTGAGCATGCCCAAAGCCTACCAATTGTTCTGCAATTGCTTCCCCTGCCATCTGCATTCCTGGCAGGCTGGCTTCCAGACTTGTATCACGCAGTAGAGAATGATGTTGGAACCAGTGTTTTGGTCTCCGTTCGGACAGTATGCACATATCAAACGGAGAATGCCATTGCAGCACTTGAGTTGATTCTGGAGAAGACTGAAAACCAACAACGTACGGTCGCAGCCTTGATGCTCGGTACACTTCGCACACTCGCCCTAGCGGAGGAACAATCACATGCACTTGTGCGATTTGAGGATTCGCTTGCATCGCATACTGACATTCGATTCCGAGAAGTCTTCAACCGATCGTGGGTGACGACGGCGAGCGGCACAGGGCTCACCGCAGAACAGATGCGCGGCCTCTATTCACGTGCAGAGCTTTCCGATGAAGACTTGAGCAGTATAGTTGGCGTCGTCTGCCACCTGCTCAGCTTTTCTATGCTGCCTGAAGATCAAGCATTGCTGGCACGAGAATGGCTGTCCAATGCCGTCACAAGAGCGATATCGAGTGAGGCAAAACACTCTGTTGCGACGGCTGCTGATCGATTGAGTCTTGACCCCAAACAGATGCCGCCTGAAGTCACTGACTGGATACTGGCTATCCTGCCAGTGGCTGAAGACAAGCCTGGTACTTGGGAGAGAATTGGGAGCTTTCTGAGTCACTTGCTTCGCAATGATGCGAATCAGTTCGCAGATGTCGTGCTCAAGATCTGCCGAACGTCTGCCATCACGATTCTGCGATTGCTGCAGGGCGGTCGTTTTCGGCATTTGCTGCATGACTTCAAAAGGCATGACGTAAGCAGTCTTGTCAGTCAGCTTGCCTTGTCCGTAGACACTGCAAGCCGAAAACTCGGGGTCCACCTTTTTGACCAGCTTGAAATCAAGGAACTGTCTGCTGCTGCACTTCGGAATTCTCCGCCAGTTGCACCACGACTGCTATTCTATGAAATGCAGCGAACCATTCTAAAACCCACGACGATTGCGAGACTCCTTGCCGGTCTGGAACCTCTTGCAGAGGAATCGACGGACTGGTTTAAAGGTGCCTTCCTCGATGAATTGAAGCTGCAGTGCCACAATTTTTCAGGTGGATGTCGCCACGAGTTGGAGGCTCTCAGCAAAAACAGGCCGATGGTGGCTCAGGCACTGGAAGATGTGGCGGGATACTTTGATTCGTTGAAACATGCTCACGATGCCGGAATTAACGCAATGGAGGTTGCAGGGTTTCGTCGAGCAGCAACGCGACAGAGACAATTGTTCAACAAACGTGTCTCTGATTACGGAGAGTCTGCATCCCCATTAGTCAGTCTATTCAAGAAGGTTTCGCTTTTGTATGGGAGAGCGACCAGTCAGTTTATCGACGGCAAGCTCAGCGATGCGATGCCACTGGCAAATATGGAAACGTCAATGGAGTTGCCTGTTGTTGATTTCTGTGATCCCGAAGAAATGGCACTGCGTCGATTGCATGCATCCGCAGCAATCCGATCTTTAATTCAGGGCCACACTGGCCAGGCGGGAGGCGATGATGAGTGAAAGTTTCAAGACGTCGTTCCTGACGTACTACATTCGAAGCCTTGGTGAACGGACGCGTGAAGAAAAGAGTGGCACGAAATTTGGTTTTGACTGGGTGATCTATAACCTCGGACTGGCAGCCGGATGGACACCACAAAGACTGCCATTTCTCCGGGCAGGAGCTAGCGAGACTTCAACAACAAAGACAGAACCGGAATTTGGGATCGATTTGGCATTTCTGTCACAAGATCGCAAATGGCTGTACATTTTCGTTTTGAAGGATGAAGTCCTCAATAACAGACATTGGGGCGACAATAGCTTCGACGTTGATTTGCGAAATGCCGCGTCGCCCGACTTGCGGGGCGCCGATACGAATTCAGTGGAATCTGTCGAAGTGATTCTTGCTTACAACAAAGATGAGGATCAGACGGGGATCAAACTGTTTGAGAATCTTACTCGCGCGATGGGTACTCGCATTGGTGATAACGTCACCCTGACGTTTGACCGCTGGAACTTGACGACGATTGTAGAGAAGGTGCAGGCATTCCTGCTAACGCCTTCGCTGTTGCCACAGAAGTTTTTCAGCCACTTTTCGTATATCTGTGCCCAGTTTGCTGATTTCAGACACGGTTCCGACGAGTGGACCAATCAGTTAGTGCCGAACTGGCGTCGATTTCTGCAGGAGTTGTTTGCGGCTAAATCCGACGAACGCTGCGTGCGTCTATTGCCGGTGGCACTCCTGATTCTTCAGGAACATGGAAAAGGTAACGCAACGGCGGAGACCGCATGGATTGACTTGATTGAGTGGGGCATGCTTTCTGCATGGGAGACTGTCGCAAAGTCAACAAACAACAATCTTAAGTTCGCAGTGCTTCAAATCTGGATCGACTTCTACCTGAAAGAGATTGAGCGATATTACGGATATCACAGTCAAGATCTCTCGGTTCGTTTCAGCTTGGACAAGCCGTACTCCGGAAGCTTCGTGGATGCAATTGCCTCTGCTGTTGTGGCGCATTGGCATGTCGCTCGTATCGGAATCCTGGGCGTTTCATATCTTGATTCACTTCCAGACAAAACACTGGAACAGCAGGAGAAGAAACGAGGGGCGTTGCTGAGCGCGTCTAACTGTATGACTGGGCTGCTAAACGGCAATCCATCTGCGATGCGTCCGCTCATCGACCTTCATCAGATTGAGTTGTTCTTGACGTGGACCATGCTATCGCGGATTGGTCGCGATGATGATGTTTTCAACTGGCTCAAGACACTCACGGATCGATTACTGATGAGACGGACTGGGCACGGGCAACTCCCTTTCATTGAAGGACATAATTCGCTGGATCGCGTATTTGAGTACGTTGCCACGGGGGAAAAGCCTTATGGATTCTGCGACACTAGTTCTGTCTACTTGATTTGCCTGATGGAGTTGATCTGCTCGTTACCCTCGGATCGTTGCGATCCACTTCTTTCGACCGTTTACAACCGCCTTGTGCTTGCCCAAACGGATGATGGTGAACCACTTGGCAAGTTTGAGCCAATTGATCTGCTGCTCTGGATTCCGCCTGAGGACTGGGGAGATCGTGTCTTGACTAAATCCCTGTCCGATGAAGGCGAATGTGCGACCGTTCACTTTGGAACGTTCGGGCTCAAAGCCCCGATTAGTGGCAGTGAACTTAGGTCCGGCATTCAGAGGTTGGTCGCAGAGACTCGCGCCAAGCGACCATTTAAGTACCCCGACGGTTTGCCTCCATCAGTTGTCATACTCGGTTGCCTAAAGCACCGAAGCCCGCTGCCTCCGGAAATTTGGCGGCAAATGATTTTCTCAAGTCACAGCGAGGGCGAGACTCCCGTTGCTGAAACAACTGATAGCAACGCATAGACCACGAGCCTCTTTCGTCGATCGCAATGGTATGGCAAACGAGACCTGAGAATGAAAAAGAAAGATCTGCACTTCCTGATGAAGCAACTGCTTCTTGTTGGTGAAGAGGTATTCCTGTCGGATCAAGTGCGTTTTCACAGCTACACGGATCTGGCCAATGGCGTTACCGCATGGTGTTCGGACAGAACCGTCAGGAAGATCTGATGCGGTTTCTACTGTCGCAACTGACTACAGAAGAAATCACCGCTGCTGCCGAGCACTGGCGAATCGATCTATCGCCACCCAAGTTTGAAGTGCCGATTCCGTAAGCCTGCAGCACGACGAAATCGACGTTTCCAGGAACACACTTTGGAATGTTGGGTAGTTTTCTATCCCATTTTCCGGGCGTTGCCCTCCGGGCCGGGCTGCTCCGGGCTCCGCTTTCGCTCGGTCCGGCAGGCCGGACTGCTCCGCACCCTGCACATCCCTAACGCAAACTTCTTCTGGGATGGTCTGCGCTGAACACTGAACTGCGTGAAGACACGAATCGGAGACCTGTGCTGAGAGGATGGGCCGCTCGTTGGCAGTCCTGATCGTACCACGGCGTCAAGGTCCGCTCCCGCCTTTGGCGTCCGCTGCTGCTTTCGCTGTGCGAAAGGCTCCACCTTGACTTGCCGTGTTCCTCACAGGACAGCCACCGGCGGGCCACGTATGACAATGCCCTGCGATTGCCGGTCACAGGGTCTAATGGAGAGAACAACATGAACTGTAAAGAAGCATTTGATTTGATCGACAACGAAATCGCTGCACTGAATGACGCATTGAGAACTGGGGACGACCAACCGTTGAACGGATTTCTGGATTTGATGGCAAGGTTCTTCATGGGCAGCTTCTGGAATGCCGCCCTCATTCAAAGCCAGCGTCCCGATGCATCCCATGTCGCTGGGTTTGATGCGTGGAAGAAACAAGGCCGATACGTTCGCAAAGGTGAACGCGGAATTGCGATTCTGTGTCCAGCGTTCGGAAATCGATCCTCGGTCGATGTCGACCTGAGAGATCCCCACAATGGCAGAGAATCAGTGATCTCACGGCAGACGATGAGAATGAATATCGTCTTTGATATCTCACAGACAGAAGGTGACCCGGTACCAGCTTGTTTGCCAACCGACGCTGATTTCGGAATCTGGATGGAGATCATGGAGCAGCTTGTCGGCAAAGATGAAAGCCTTGACGAGAAAACGCAAAGCTCTTTCACAGAATCAAGGGAGCTTCGACAGAATGAATACGAAAGATTCGCAGCGATGGTTCAGATATGGGCTCCGAAAAGGCTGCATTATCATTCAGGACTACGCAAGGGGCTGACCAAGGCGGTTTGCGACGCCGAAGCCAAGGCATTCGCTTACGTGGTTTGCCACGCTTGCGGGATTCCGCTTGCCAACGAGAATCAGGACTTTTTGCCGCTGTATCGCGGCAGTCAGGAATCGCTCGGCGAATCATTGGCCTACATCAAGCAATCTACTCGCGAGTGGCTGGGCATTCTCAATGTTATCAAGGGTGTTTCGCACAGATCTCGTTCCGTCATTGTAAGTGCATAGAAGATGAACGACTGTGTTGGGCGAACGTTGTCTCTCATCGAAAGGTGCTCTTCTCAGATTCTGATGGGAAGTGTCGCTTCAATCATTGTCACTGCTGAATTGCCATTGGCAATTTCCGCAGTCGTGTGATGAGACTATTCGCCATTCACAGAGACGAAAGCCGGTTCATCAACGTGACAGACCATAGGTGTCCACCTGCGGGCTTCAAACGGACGCACTATCCGCCGTCGCATGGGCAGGACTTCGGCCGACACCGGCCGATAGCCGGCTTTGCAGCGTGCTTTGTTCACGGCACGCAGGATGTTCAATAGCTGACGACGCACTGGGGCATAGGGTTCATACGGTAGTTCGTAGAAAGCCAGGCTCAACTTCTCTACAGAACGATGAACGGCCAGTTCCAGAAACCACGCTTTCAATTCGAGGTAACGGAGCCTCTCAATTTCCACGTGAGCATGAGACTTTTGGTCAGGAGCTCCGCAGCGGGTTCGGCCGCCGGGTCGGTAGCTGATGGAATAGCCGCCGATCTTGAGCGGGATATGGCGGATATCGTGAATCGAACCTGACTCGGCGTGGAAGAAGGGATGCTCACCGTGAGTGGCCAGAATGACGAACCTGCGTTCGAATCGCAGATACTGCAGGTTGGCCTTCCCCAGTTGCTTTCGTCGAGCTCTGGTGGATTCTGACACTCCAATGCCGTATTTCTCAATCAGCTTCCGGTCTACAGTGGCCGGGTCTTTGGATTTCGGGATGTGGCCTGTCACGTAGAACCAGTATCCATGTCTGAGGTAACAGCAGGCGATCTGCTGCACGAATCCTTCCAGTGACGTTACTTCCGCTCGATACCGCATGAGCCTCCAACAAGGGGCGAGGCCCCTTGACCTGTTTGCGAGCGACTGCTCGCCTGCATGAACCGGCTTCCGTTGGTCGCTACGTTTTAGGATATGAAAACCGCGTGAGCGGTGGGCAAATCCAAAGCGACCAGCCAAATATGTGGAGTTTGTTTAAGGGCACAAACTCCACGAAAAGCCATAAACCCTGGCAAAGATGGATGAACGTTGGACGGTGACTCGATCGTTTCCCTGGAAGCCAATATGCTCATCAGGGACGCAATCAGACGTCTGTCCTGTTGCTGGCGGCGGCGGTCGAAACTCCATTCAGGAGTTCACCGCCGCCAATCCATACAACCCTTCACCCGAAAAAACCGTTGGCGTCCGTTTCAGCGAGAGTACACACGCCGAGCGTCCGCCGTCAGTTCGCCGCCACAGGAGACTGTTCCTTCCGGAACTTTCTCGTATGACCGCTCACGCCTTGCCAGGGACCGATGGATGCGAAGAAACTCGCACCATCGACATGTCGCTTTGGCACTATCGAATGACAGACTGTCGGCCCAGGTGTGACTCCCAATGAGAGCCACCCTGTGACCTTCGTCTGCTGTCGATTTCAAAATGCCCGTCAGCCCTTTCGTTGTGACTATGCTCGCCGGCACCACCCGGTGAGCATCAACGGTCGCCCACTGCCTTGCAGGACGACCGCCCGAATTCCCCGTCGACTTCCGTCGCCGGGTTCATCGGCTTCTACTCAGGCCACTCTCCCCTTCTACGGCGTTTGCGGTACGACCGCAGCGGATTCGAGCTACCGCTCGATGCGATAACCCGCTCCCGTTGGTCGCTACCGTTGCTGTCACCTGGATGACCAATCCAGGCACCGGGGACCAGCCCGGCTGCCACAGAAGTTCCTGCGTTAGTCCTGTTCTTTGTTCTGCAGATCACGTCGCTATCCAGTATGACCCGGAGGGACTCATGTTGTGTGCGGTGTTCTTCCGAACAAGCACCGTTTCCGTCGAGAATCCCGGCTTTTCAGCCAGTAGTCTCATCGACGATTTCTGGGGATCGAATGGAGAAGCATCCCCTTACCCATCAGCATGTGTCGTTCGCAGTTCGGCATCGTCTTCTGCAAGACTTACTGGCAAGCCCTTTTCCGAATCGGGCCTTTCATGGTTGAGCTTTTCGCCGTCGAAGGATTTGCCTTCGATCGCCGGATGAGTCACATCCGGTCTCGACTGTCGCCAGTCGAAAGTTCCCCACGCCAGCCAGGTTGAACGGAGTTATTTCATCGGACTCCGAGCCCCCTTGGGCGGGATTACGCTCATGCAACGATGAGCCTCACCCGCTTTGAACCAGGACGGCCGTGCAATCTTTAAAGAGAATTGCACGGGCTGTCCGCATCGCCCCCAATCGACCGTCTTCTGCACAATGCAGCATCAGAACAGTCAGGGACATCGGATAGAATGTCGGGATTACTCTGCGTGCGAAACGTCTGCTCAACGAGGGCAGCACGATCGCGGATAGCAGGATTGCTCCGACAAGCCTCCGTCGATCTGGGCGAGCACCTCTCGATGCACCCAGCTCTACGGGCCGATCACGTGCAAACTGGTAAGGTTTGCCTCTTAGCCGGAATGGTGAGTTCCGGTTTACCGAGTGTGACCGATGCCAAAGCGACATCTTGCGGCTGCCGATTCGTCGCGGGATTGACCGCGAGTTCTCGCACAGCACGTTTGACGAAATAACAGCCGCAGTCAGGACTATCCGATTCCCGACCGCTGAGGTCTTAATACCGTACCGGTCAGAATTCTCAACACCCGGTTGTCGGGTTTGAGATGTCACGCCGTGCATGCATGACAGGAAGCCACGCGAGCCGGATGAACTTCGAGGAGCTTGCCATCGGGACGAAAACCGTGGTATGTCGTCGGGAATGTCGAGTGCTGAACGAGGCCACAAACTCGGTGGAGGCGGCCACCCATGGAGATCGCGTAAGCCGCTTCCGGGGCGACTTGTCTTTGTTGACCTGGAAACGGCCGGCCAGCAGCCGTGGCGGCCCATCATGCAGATCGCTGCCGCGGCTGTAGATGGCCGAGGTCGACCGCTGGAGGTCTTTGAGGCGAAGCTGCAGTTCAGTGAGAGTCAGGCCACGAAGCGAGCATTGTCGCGAAGGCATTATGATAGACGGCGATGGTATCGAGAGGCTCGTCCGCCGCGAGAAGTCGCGGTGCGGTTTCGCCAGTTCCTGACTCGGCACGCAATCCCTGGTGGATATTCGGCTGATGGAAGTCGCCTCTGGCAGGCCCGTCTTGTCGCCCACAACGCCGCTTTCGATGGACCGTTTCTCCGCAAGTGGTTCGAGAGGCAACAACTGCATTTCCCTGCCGACTATCGTATCTACTGCACGCTCCAGCGAGCTTTCTGGTTCTTTCAGGAACACCCCGATTTACGGCCACCCCCGGATTTCAAACTGGGAACACTTTGCAACCACATTGGAATTCGACTTCACCCTGATGAAGCTCACGACGCCTTGGCCGATGTGCGTGCGACCGTGGAACTGTATCGATGGCTGAGGAATCCCAGATAGCAAGCCTCCGAGTCGGGCGTTGACCGGAGCCAAGAATCAGCCGATTCGCCCAGTCAGGTTGCAGCCTGAACGCGTTTTTGCCAGAATTTTGGCAGCACTTAGACCTTGAGTTCCTCGGTATGCTCAACGGCATTTACAAATCGATTCGATCTGACATCAGTGGGATAAGGTTGAAGCGACTGATGCAGTGCGTGCCCAGATTTACGCGGGTAGGAGATAGTGATGTCATATTCGCAAGGTACATCGAGGGAGACGAATCTCGTCTGCTTGATTGCCTTGCAGGTCGCTCAATTCGGAGTGCTTGCCGCAACGTTGCCTCCCAATGTTCGTTGGCTGCCTGTGAATGTGGTTCTCTGGGCGTTTTCTGGCCTTTATGACTTAGCGATAAATCGAAATTTCGCGCAACTTCTGTTAATAACCATTTACACGACCATTTTGATGTCAGCGGCGCAGTTTATTCAGTTCCAAGCGACCGGGACAGACTACGCAGCAGAGAATGTCAATACACGATTTGCCGGACAGTATCTTGATCGACTACTGAATGGCTACGCTGCAGCAATGCTCGTTGCTGCCATCGTGGGTTTACTCGCAATGCCTTGGGCTCCGCTGCTGATTGCCGTCAGCTTCTTTTTCAGCGTACATGCCTTTCTTGCGTTTGCCTCTGACAAGAAGAGTGCATTGGACAATGAATCGCGTATTCCAGAAGTCTACCTTCTCCTGCTGTGTGCTGCAGGAGGTTCGCCAGGTGCCTACGCTGGAATGCAACTTTGCCGGAACAAGACTTCCAAACAGGAGTTTCAGGTTGCATTTTGGGTAAGCACAGTTGTGAGTGTCCTTGCTTATGGAGTTATCCTGATTGCCGTTGGAAGGTCCGAGATTCCGGACCTTCCAACTTCCGTCGTTGAGCCAGCGGCTGGCTCGGAGGCAAAGTAAGAGCTGAAAGGGCTTTTGGGGAGTGGTGTCATTCTGAGAGAGAACATTGGGGATACTCTCGAGACACAATCCTGCGCCTGGGGGGAAGCAGTTCGCGTTACAAATTGACCCATCCAGCTAGAGATCGCACGTCCGGGAAATCTACTCGAAGGATGGTTCAACACTAAAGCTCTCGTTCCGACCGAAGACTCAGCGTCCTGTGGGACCACCTGTGGATTTCTCGTCAGGTGAGGCAACAGGTCAGGCGTCGTCATGTTTTGAACGAATCGAACGCAAGGACATTGTCTTGACCAAATCCGGGTGATGCTGTCCTCACGTGTCGCCAGCGTCGCAGGTCATGGTGCGATGACGTGTCGCTGGCGTCGCATGGTTGTGGGCGGCACGTGTCTTCAGCGTCGCAGGTTAGTGGTGCCATCTCGCCTTGTAACCACGTGAGTTTGTTGCCGATTTCAGGGCGACAGGGCTGACGTTCGGTGTCGTACAAAGTACTGATTCAAATGATCTGCTAAAGCAAGGTGGTTTGCTTTTGTGGAGTGATTTGAGGCGACCGGTCGGAAATGGGAGTTTTCGCAGAAGTGTCTGCTGTTATTTCAGGAGCTTGAGAATCGCGGCTTGTGATGTTGGCGATGCCGACTGCTCACAGGTGTCGGCGAAGCGTTGGGCGTTTGTTCGAGCAAAGTCTTCTGGTTGGCCGAGGTCTCGAAACTGTTGATAGAGGACGTTGGTGAGAGACTTCGCATCATCGTGTTCGATCGCGGTCGTGTGCTGCTTTTTTGACTTTCTTTCCCTTGCTGTTTTTGGCTGGCGTTCCTGCCGCTGAAGGTCGTGCCACCAGTCTGGTGGAGTTCGTGTGCCCTTGGCGGCATTTTGGACGTTATCGACGAAATAGGCTGCGGCACTGCGACGAAAGAACTTTTCACCGTGCCGCTCACGGGCGGCCAATGTAATATCGATCCATTGCTGCAACATGGCGTGCGAATGATCTCGCAAGCACCGTCGGATGGCTCTGGCGTCGAGCCCGATAGTCTTCATCAATTCAGCCAGGGGTGATTCGATGCGGGGAGTTCCAGAGACTCGTGTGGAACTGTAATGAGCTCCACGAATCAGTTGAATTGTTGTTGCGGATTTTCGACCTGTTCCCGCAGACTGAATTGCAGATTGTGCCACGATGTGGTGTTCCTCGAGTCTGGCGATGGCTCGGCGGACCTTGATCTTCAGATCTCGTCGAGCCAGCGTTGGTGCGAATCCCATTACTTGCACGCCCAACTCATGCAAGTCAAATCGGGGGGAGACCTGCTTCCGACGGAAAACCTTGCTGAGCAGCAGGAACAATCTCCGAGACGCCGGATCCAGTTGGTGATACACGCTCAAGTCAAACCACAAATGCCCACCAAATGCTTGCACCATCTCGAAGAAGACGCTGTTCCAGACGATTCGCCACGCCCGTGATGAATCATCATCCAGTGGCAGGCTGTAGCTAAGAATTCCGAAACTGATCCGCCGGTGCTCGCGTCGAACAGGGTCATAGAACCCGTCGTTCTGGTAGTTGATTGCCGCCAGTCTGGCCAGAGACTCCGCGAACTGTCGATATTGTCGGCCACCTCGCTTGGAATGCTGATCGATGATCTGCAGCTGTCGCAAACAGTAGTGAGGGGTCGCACTGAATTCCGGGCTGGGGTCAGTCTGAGAGCATGTCAGTGCCAGGAGCCCCCAGAGATAGAACTCGTCTGTGGGCGTCAGACCGAGCGGGCTGGAGATCCGAACTCGGGCAGTGCGCCGCTTTCCCGTTTTGTCTGTGAATTGATGGCTCGTAAGATGGACCGCACTGCGATTGACGGATAACAAACGGGAATCGAGCGGGCAAAGGGCATGCTCAACGAGCGACAGCTGTCCCATGCCGAGAAGTGTGGAATCCGAATGTCTGCGTTTTGTGTTGCCGTTCACAGCACTGACTTAGCAGGCTGTGGTGGAAATCAACAGCACAAAATCCCAATATGGGCGGATCAACTCACCTGCGTCTCAGCAGCACGCTTGGTTGTCGCAGGATGAACCTGCATGACTGCAGTTCTGGTATCAGCACCGAGTGCATCCAGCAATCGGCTGGCTCGCTCCAGTGTGATGCCGTGGTATTCGTTCCGTTCGTCACGGGACACCTGAGACTCGTGAACACCCAGCCGCTCCGCAAGTTCCCTCTGCGTCATCCCCTGAGAAATTCGCAAGGCGACAAACAGACGCCCCATCCCGTCGAAGTTTCGTACTTCATCAAACTCACCGCGTTTTAGGCGTTCATAGCTCTGAACCTCTTCCTTCAGCTGCAAATGAAACGACTGAATCGGATCCAGGACATGTTTGATTTCTTCTTTTGAAAGGTTGAGTTCTTTCAATTGTTTTTCCTGCTGTCGAAGACGCTGAGACTCGTCTTTCAGACGCTGGACGGCTTCCTGGTATTCTGCTTCGTTACGAATCATCTCTCACCCCCAACATCTCGGCAGATTTGAACCCATCATCCCCAGCTGCTTTTGAAAGCCAGTTTTGGTGGCAATGCAGCCGTTCATTATAGGTTCGTTGTGTTTGACAAATATGTCAAATAACTCATTTGCGTCATGCATTGGCGTCGAGCGGACAACAAACAATCTGCGGATGTCCGGAACTCGTTGCTCTGAGAGATTTCTTATTGACGCAACGCAGCGTCGCATGGGAGTGTTGCTCCTGAGATTTCAAACACTTGGCAGGAATTGCCATTGGCAATCGGATGGGAGACTCCAACGAAGCGGTATGGCGGCAACAGTTATTGGGTTCATCAATCAGAAAGGTGGGTGTGGGAAGAGCTCCTGTTGCTTTCATCTGGGTGGGCAATTGGCTCGGGATGGACTGCGAGTCCTGCTGATTGATGCTGATCCGCAGGGGTCATTGAGTCAGGGATTCTTTGGGTCTGCTTTCGTTGAAATATTGCCGGTAGAGTCGACCTTGGCCGCCTGCTTTGGCAACGACGCAGACGTCTTGATGTCAGCAACTCAGATTCAATTCACTGGATTTGAGCGGCTGGACATTGTGTGTGCGAATCAACTGCTGAGTTCAATCAACGTGCCTTCCCCGGAAGTCACAGGGATGCAACAGTTTGCCCTGATGCAGTTTTTGGCGGATGCTCCAGCCTACGACATTGTGCTGATCGATTGCCCGCCAAACCTCTACCAGTGCAGCTGGAATGCCCTGCTGGCAGCGGACTGGATTGTCATCCCTGTGCCACCTGAAGATTTTGGAACGCAGGGATTGCGAGTTATTCACCAGGGAATCGTGCAGGCTCAAAGAATGAACCCCTCATTGCAGTTGCTGGGTCATCTGGTCACACGGTTTGACAGTCGACTCCTGATCCATCGACGTTATGAGGGAAAGCTTCGACAGCTGTATGGGCCTAATGTCCTGGAGACCGTCATTCCGGAGGCCTCAGCATTCAAAGTATCACTGGCTTGCCGTCAGCCGGTGGCGTTCTTTAGTCCTCGGTCATCTGCAGCCCGGTTGACTTCTCAGCTTGGCCGTGAGATTCTCGACAGGATTGCAGGGCAAACCCAAAGAACCAATGTGGGGTAATGAGCAGCACACGAGAAACACTGGAACGCGTCAGTCAGCATGTTGAAGAGTCCATGGGTGTCAGGGATGTCCCATTTCGCCCGCGACTCAGTCCCGTGCCATCGGCGAAGGATATCGGCCGGCGACCACTTCGCGGATATGGTCGGCTGGAAATCCGGCAGTTGGAACCAGATCCTGAACAGCCTCGCACGGAATTCGACGAAGCGGGGCTTGCAGAACTGGCCGCCAGTATCAAAGCGAATGGTCAGCTTCATCCTATTCATGTGCGATGGAGTGAAGCATCGTCAAAGTGGCAGATCATTTCCGGTGAACGCCGTTGGCGTGCGTCTCAGTTGGCGGGACTGTCGACCGTTGATTGCTTCTTTCATGAGCAGCCTCTGGAGAAAGCTCAGGTACTTGGACTGCAATTGATTGAGAACCTCCTACGAGACGACCTAAAGCCTGTCGAAGAGGCCAGAGCTTTCCAGTCATTGATGTTCCATAATGGCTGGACTGGCAAGCAGGTCGCCCAATCACTGCACATTCCTGCGTCAAAGGTCAGTCGTGCTCTTGCCTTGCTCAAGTTGCCGCAGGAGACGCAGAAGGAAGTCGATGCCGGCAAGATTCCGGCTCGCACCGCTTACGAACTCTCAAAGGTCTCAGACCTCAGCGAGCAACGTCGGCTCGCCCAACAGGCGGCTACTGGTGCGCTCACCGTTGCTGATGCCGCCGAAACACATGGTCGGAAGCAGAAGTCTCGTCGCGTCGATCAGGGTCAGGGAGTACGCCAGACCTTCTTTGCTGAGAACGGCTGGACGGTGACCGTTCGTTCGCCGGAGACTGCGACTCCTGCAAACTCCAGTTACCACGACCTTGAGTCCGCACTTCAGCAGGCACTCGATGAGGTTCGTCTGCGGCTGAACAACAACATCCGCTTGTAGTCCCAGTTCCGTAGTCTGCTCCCTGGGCCGCTTTTGGGCGATGCCCTTCGGGCCCGGGCTGCTACGGGCTCCGCTTTCGCTCGGTCCGGCAAGCCGGACTGCTTCGCACCCTCCACATCCCTATCGCAATGCACCTACTCGATTGACGATGCGGTTTCATCATGCGGTGAGCCCTGATCACGACAATCAATGAAAGGATGTTCCGCTCGCCGGGATTTCTCATGGTATCACGGCGTCAAGGTCCGCTCCCGCCTGCGGCGTCCGCT